>PPYF01384811.1_pt1 | contig 108681 bp, 104 predicted proteins | sample 1559871 | NCBI WGS metagenome assembly PPYF01 (sample SAMN08240021, study PRJNA423297) | Human gut metagenome, whole genome shotgun sequencing project.
TCCGAGTCTATTATGGCAAGGTCACAGAGCTCTACCGCAGCTTGCCGGCAATAGAATGAGCTGAGATCTCCAATGCTTTTATTTGAGGCGGCCAAGTGTTCCGTTTTGCCGCCTCTGCTTTGCTATACTCTTTTTCTTCCGATAACTTTTTTTAATTAGGGCTTGACTTTTTAGCAGGTTTACAGCAGCATCAGGATAACGCCGTACGCGACGCTTGCGAGCGTGCCGAACACGATGACCGGCCCCGCGACGACGAACATCTTTGACGCCATGCCGGTGATGAAGCCCTCGCTCTTAAAGTCGATGGCGGGGGAGACAACGGAGTTGGCAAAGCCCGTGATCGGCACGAGCGTGCCGGCCCCGGCAAAGCGCGCGATGGAATTGTAAAGGTTTAAGCCTGTTAAAAGTGCGGAGAGGAAGATGAGGCAGATCGAGGTCGCCGTGCCTGCGTCCGCCTTTGCAAGGCCGAGCGAGAGAAAGCCGTTCTGGATGAGCTGGCCGAGCGCGCAGATCGCGCCGCCGATGAAAAAGGCAAAGGCGGTATCCTTGAAAATGGGCGATTTGGGCGCAAGGCGCTTGACATACTCCTGATATTCCTGAGGCGTCATATCCATGAAGAATCACTCCTTTTGTCGTAGTGTTTGCGGGAAATGGACGAAATATCCGCGCGATACCGTCTTGCGCGCGGCGAGGTTTGTGTTACAATGGGCGAGGACATTTTTGCAAAGGAGTTGACGCGATGCGACCGCTGGGACTGTATCTCCACATTCCGTTCTGCAAGGCGAAGTGCATTTACTGCGACTTCTACTCGCTTCCTCATTCGGAGGAGAAGATGGACGTCTACACCGCGGCTTTGCAGCGCGATCTGATCCGCTGGGCGGATCAGGCGAAAGGCCATACCGTTGACACGATCTACTTTGGCGGCGGCACACCGAGCTATCTCGGCGCAGACCGGCTCTGCCGCATTTTAGAGACGGCCTTTGCCCATTACCGCGTGGACAAAAATGCTGAGATCACGACCGAGGCGAATCCCGATAGCGCGCGGGAGGTATCAGCACTGCGGCAGCTCAGAGAAGCGGGCTTCAACCGCATTTCACTCGGGATGCAGTCGGCGAGCGACGACGAGCTGCGCCTGATCGGGCGCGTCCACACGCATAAAGAGACGGTTGAGGCCGTACATGCCGCCCGCGCGGCGGGCTTCGACAATGTGAGCCTCGATCTCATCTACGGTCTACCCGAGCAGACAATGGCGCACTGGCGGGAAAACCTGCAAGCGGCAATCACTTTACGGCCTGAGCACCTTTCCTGCTATGGGCTCAAGATCGAGGAGGGCACGCCGCTCGACCGCAAAAAAGACGCCCTGCGCATCCCCGACGACGATGAACAGGCGGAGGAGTACCTTGCAACGGTCGAGCTGCTCGAAAAGGCGGGCTACGCGCAGTATGAAATTTCGAACTTCGCGCGTCCTGGGCGCGAGTCGCGCCACAACCTCAAATACTGGACGATGCAGGAGTATCTGGGCTTCGGTCCTGGCGCGCATTCGGACTTCGGCGGGCGGCGCTTCGCCTACGCGCGCGACTTGAATGCTTACATCAAGGGTGAGGAGCACCTTTCCGAAAGCGCATGCCCCGCGGAACGCGAGCGCGAAGAAGAACGCGTCATGCTTGCCCTGCGCACCGCGCGGGGGCTCGACCTGACGGCGCTCAAGGAGGACACGCGGGACGCCGAGGCAGTGCTCGAAGAGTGCGCGCACCACGGCCTTTCCCAAAAGGAAAACGACCGCTGGCGGCTGACGCCGCAGGGCTTTCTGGTGTCAAACGCCGTCATCGTGCGGGTGCTCGAGGCGCTTTCGCTCTAAATTTTGCAAAAAAAGTGGAAACTTTTTCCGCGTTTTCGCGTCTTTACTTATGGCAGGGTATCTGCTATACTATGTTATGTTTACCAATTCAAGGCATTTTCAGCAAGGAGGCAAATCGTGAAATCCATCATCCGTAAGTTTTTGTCGCTGTCGCTGGCAGTCGTGCTGGCGGCGGCTCCGCTCAACGCCTTCGCGTCTGACGCGCTCGGCGACGATCTGACGAGCTCAAGCGTCGAGGTCAACGAGCGCACCGAACTCAACGCCGGCACGTTCTGGAGCAATACGTATTCTGATCTCCGTCAGGAGAATTATGTGGTCTACTCGCCCAACGCACGCGTCAAGCCCATCGTGAGCGGCGGCGACTACACGACCCAGCTTACAACGGTCTCGACCGCCGCGAAAAAGCTCGAAGCGCGCGGCTACCGCGTGGTCGCGGGCATCAACGGCGACTATTACGACACGGCGACGGGCATCCCGCTTGGCAGCATGATGACCGAGGGCGTGCTGCGCAACGCCTCGAGCGAGTATTACGCCATCGGCTTCCGCGACGACGGCAGCACGGTGATGGGCAAGCCCTCGCTCCGCATCACGGCGCAGTCGGATTATGGCCGCAGCCTGACGGTCACGGCTTTCAACTACGTGCGCCAGAGCTCATTCGGCATCTATCTCTATGACTCTACCTTCAATGCCCGCGCCACGACCGGCACGAGCGAGGAGGGCGTGGATGTTGTCTGCTCGGCGGTCGGCGGCTCGCTCGGCCTGAACGGCAGCCTGACGCTCGTGGTCGAGCAGGTCATCGAGGGCGGCAAGGACACGCCCGTCGGCGCGGGACAGTATGTGCTTTCGTCGAATTTGAAGGCGGCGGGCTATGTGGAGCAGCTGCGCGCGCTCCAGCCCGGCGAGCGCCTGACGCTTTCCGTCAGCGCGAGCGGCAGCGAGTGGAGCGGCGTGACGAACATGATCGGCGCGCTCTATCAGCTGGTCGATAACGGTCAGGTCTGTTCGGGCCTTGTCAATGGCGCGGCCCCGCGCACGGCGGTGGGCCTCAAGCGCGACGGCTCGCTCGTGCTCTACACGATCGATGGCCGCCAGAGCGGCTATTCCATCGGCGCGACGCTGACGCAGGTCGCCGAGCGCATGGTCGAGCTCGGCTGCGTGACGGCGCTGAGCATGGATGGCGGCGGCTCGACCGCGATGGTCGCGACGAGCCCCGACAGCACGGTATCGACGCTTGTCGACAAGCCCTCCGGCGGCAGCGAGCGCGCGGTGACGAACCACATCTTCCTTGTGGCGGACAGCCGCCCGACGAACTCCGTGGGCCATGTGTATCTTGAAAGCGAGAGCACGCGCGTGCTCCCGAACGCGCAGGTCAAGCTCACCGCGACGGCGCTCGACACGAACTATATCCCCATGGCAAATTCCAATGTCTCCCTGCGCGCGGATAAGGGCACCATTGACGGCAATGTCCTGACCGCGCCCGCCTCCGGCACCGTGACGGTGACGGCGAACGCGGGCGGCGCGAGCGCGCAGACGAAGATCGATGTCATCACGCAGCCCGACAGCATCAGCGTCAAGCAGAACGGCAAGGCCGTGAGCGCCATCACGCTCAGCGCGGGCGAGACGGCGACGCTGACCGCCTCGGCGATGTACCGCCATTTGCCGGTGCTCGGCGACAACAAGGGCTTTACCTGGACCGTGCAGGGCAATGTCGGCACGATCGAAAACGGCGTGTTCACGGCGTCCGGCAGCATCGGCAGCGGCAGCGTGACGGCGAGCCTCGGCCGCATTTCCGTGACGGTCCCTGTGACGGTGACGGCGCGTGCCCTGCGCACGCTCGACGGCTTTGAGACCTCGTTCGCGACCGTGACCGGCACGCGTGCGATGCTCTCCTACAACCGTGAGATGACCCGCGTGCACAACGGCTACGCCTCCGCACGGCTTGACTATGCGACCGGCAGCGAGGGCAACGCCTACATCGGCCTCAACTATGCCATTCCTTCAAATTACGACCAGCTCAACTTCTGGGTCTACGGCGACAATAGCGGAGCGCAGCTCGCGTTGGTGACGGATACTGGAAGCGTGAACCTGGGAGCTCTCAACTTCTCCGGCTGGAAGCTCCTGACGGCGAACCTCGGCGCGGCGACCGCGATCACGGGCATGATCGTCTCTTCGGACACGGAGCTTATCAGCGCCGTGTACCTTGACCAGCTCGTGCTCTCCTACGGCGGCCTGACCGATACGACCGCGCCGAAGCTCTCGCTCCAGTACAATGCGGCGAGCAACACTGTGACCGGCACGGTGAAAGATGACATCGACGGCGCGGCCATCCCGACCATTCACGTGACCTACGACGGCAAGAGCTACACGTCCTACACCTACAGCCAGTCGAGCGGCGCGCTGAGCATTTCTCTTCCCGCCGCTGACGGCGCGCAGCACCGCGTGAATGTGGTCGCGGGCGACGCGAGCGGCAACCTGAGCCGCGCGGGCGTGAACGCCGGCACGTCGAGCACGACGCCCGCCTTCAACGACATGAAGGACCACTGGGCAAACGACGCGGTCGCGTATCTCAAACGCAGCGGCATTTCGAACGGCTCGAACGGTAACTTCCTGCCGGATACGAACATCAGCCGTCAGGAATTTGCCGTGCTGCTTGCGCGTTACTTAGGTTCTTCGCAGGATCATTCCTCCGTGCAGCTCCCGTTTGCCGATACGAATGAGATCGCATCCTGGGCGCTGAACGGCGCGAAGGCGATGTACTCGCTCGGCATCATCAAGGGCAGTTCCGACGGCTCGGGCAAGCTCTACTTCAACCCCACGGCCAACGTGAGCCGCCAGGAGGCGGTGACGATGCTCGGTCGCCTGACCGAAAAGGGCTACGCCCAGGGCGCACTCAAGTTCACCGACAGCAGCGCAATCCAGTCGTGGGCTGCGGAGTACGTGAGCACGCTCAGCGAGATGGGCATCCTCACGGGCTTTAACGACGGCAGCTTCCGCCCCAACGGCGCGATGACGAGGGCACAGGTGGCGACAGTCTTATATAAATTCTAAAACGAAAGGGAACGGCTTTGCCGTTCCCTTTCATTTTAGAGGGGGATTGCAGGCCGCTGCGCGCATAATTCGCCCGCCGTCGGCGGGCGAATTCCACACTTGCGGCCTGAGAAGAGTCATTTCCAACGCGCATGTCGTTGGAAATGACGATCAAAATTATGTCGCGTCTGCGGACGCGAAAGTCTGCGACGCTTGGGTGCGGTGGGCTGTTTCGCGCCCGCAGAGCGCGAAATGCGCCGGGGGAGTGCGTGCGAGGACACTGTTTTGTGCTCAGGGAGCACAAAATGCGTGCTTTTTAGAATGCTGTTTTGCGCCCGGTGGGCGCAAAAGGCGCATCTTTCGCTTTGATGAGGCTTAGATAGGACATTGAACGCTGCTTTTTTGCGGAAAATGCGCAAAAAGGGGCTACCTTTTTGCGCGGCGGCGTGCTATGATAACTTTGTATTGGTATCTGTATGAAAAAAGGAGGCGGAGAGAATGAAGCGCGCGGGGAAAATGCTGGTGATCGGATTATTTTCACTGCTGCTTTCGGGCTGCATGTTCACGACGCCGGAGACGTCGCTCTACCGCCTGCCGAAGCTCGCGGGCGAGCATGAGTCGCTCGAATCGCAGATCGACGCGCTGCTCACAAACGGCGCGGAGTATGCCGCGCCCACGTCGGGCAGCAATTTGCAGAGCGTGCAGATGATCGACCTCGATGGTGACGGCAGCGAAGAGGCGGTGGCCTTCTTCCGCCGCGCGAGCGACAAAAAGCCGATGAAGATCTACATCTTCAAAGCCGACGGCGACAGCTACGAGCGCTACGCCGTGATCGAGGGCGCATCGAGCCAGATCTACAGCGTGAACTACGCGGATCTGGACGGCGACGGGCTCAAGGAGATCCTGGTCGGCTACAAGAGCAGCTCGGATGTGCAGGGGCTTGCCATCTATCCGCTCTCTCCCGGCACGTCGGAGTCGCTTTTGACGACGGGCTATTCCCGTTACGCGAACCTCGACATGAACGGCGACGGGAAGCAGGAACTTTTAATTATTTGCAGCGACGAAGAGAGTACGGCGCGCGTCGATTACTACGACTGGGATGACGGCGCGCTGCACGCGAAGTCCTCGCTGCGCCTGTCCGCCTCGGTGGCGGAGCTGAGCCGCCTGACGGCCGGCACGCTGACGGGCGGGGAGAACGCGCTGTTCGTGACGGGCGTGACAGGCGACAACCTGACCGTGACGGACGTGCTGGCGCTCAAGGGCGGGCGGCTGCAGAACATCGCCCTCGGCGCGGATGCAAATCAGGTACCCGCGGAGGAAATTTTCCTCGGCCTTTTCCCGCGCGATGAAAACAGCGACGGCGTGACCGAAGCGCCGAAGACGCGTCCCTTGCAGCGCTTTGACCGCGAGAGCGAGCTGCAGTATTACGTTGTCTGGGAGCAGTACAGCATCGACGGCACGGTGACGGACGTGCAGAGTTGCTTCCACAATGTGGCGGACGGCTGGAGCCTTGTGCTGCCGGACGAGTGGGACAAGGACCATCTGACCGTCGAGCGCAGCGCGGGCAGCGGCGAGACCGCCGTGTCCTTCTACCGTGCGGGCGAGGGCGGACTGAGAGAGAAACTGCTCACCGTCTACACCCTGACGGGCGAGGCGCGCGAGGGACTTGCCAACATCGGCAGCCGCTTTGTGCTCACGCAGCAGGTGGAGGCGGTATACGCCGCACGGATCGGCGATGCATGGAATATCACGCTTGATGAGCAATCGCTGCGCGAGCGCTTCTCGCTCATCACGGCGGAATGGACGATGGGAGACAACTGAGAGGAGAAACGATATGAAAAAAGTGCTGGTGCTGGAGGATGAAGCCAGTATCCGTAGTTTTATTGTCATCAATTTGCAGCGTGCGGGCTACGAGGTCGTGGAGGCTGAGTGCGGCGAGGAGGCGCTTCAAAAATTGCAGGAAAATCCCGACACGAAGCTGTGCCTGCTCGACATCATGCTGCCGGACATCGACGGGTTCGAAGTCTGCCGCCGCATCCGCATGTCGAACGCGCAGGTCGGCATCATCATGCTGACGGCGCGCACGCAGGAGATGGACAAGGTGACGGGTCTGATGACCGGCGCGGACGACTATGTGACAAAGCCGTTTTCGCCCGCCGAGCTCACCGCGCGCGTGGACGCGCTGCTGCGCCGCATGGGCGAAAACACGCCGGCCACGCATACCGGAGAGTTGTATCAGCCGCCGTTTCTGCTGAACCTGACGAACCGGACGCTTGAAAAAAACGGCGAGCGCGTCAAGCTGACGCAGATCGAGTACGCGATCGTCAAGCTCTTTATGGAAAACAGCGGCAAGGCGCTCGCGCGCGAGGAAATTCTCGACGCCGTGTGGGGCAAGGGCTACTTTGGCGAGCTCAAGATCGTGGACGTGAATGTCCGCCGCCTGCGCCTCAAGATCGAAGATGACGCGCAGGAGCCGAAGTACATCTCCACCGTGTGGGGCTTTGGTTATAAATGGACGGTGTGAGCGCACCGAACGAAGGAGGGGCAGCGATGCCGGACAATCGAAAAGGCTTTGCTTCGGCGCTGCACATCCGTGGCCTTCGTCAGCGGTGGATGTTTTCGGCGGTGCTGCCGATTTTGCTGCTGCTGGTGCTGGCGGTGGCGCTTTTCAGCGTGGGCGTGCAGGAATACTATTACAATGCGATGCGCTCGGGCCTTGAGAGCCGCGCGCGTATCGCGGCGGAGACCTTCACGGGCTACGGCGTGAAGAGCTACAGCGAATATTACCGCCTCGCGTCGTACTCCGCCGAAACGTTTGAAGAAAAGGACACGATCGAGCTCCAGTTCATCAACACGAACGGACGCGTGCAGGTCTCGTCCTACGGGCTGACGGCGGGCACGCTGCCCGGCACGAGCGACGTTGACAGCGCGATCGGCGGTAAAATGGCGTCGTTTCAGGGCCGCGATCCGCAGACGGGGGAGAATATCCTCGCGGTGTCGTATCCGCTGTTTTTTAACTCCCGCGTCGTCGGCGTGCTGCGGTACGTGACATCGCTGCGCGAGGCGCAGCATCGCGTGTTGGTCGAGTCGCTGCTCGCTTCGGCGGCGGCACTCGTGTGCATGGCGCTGATTGCGGCGTCGAATGCTATTTTTATCAACAACGTCGTCCAGCCCGTCGCAGTCGTGAGCGACGCGGCACGCCGCATTTCGGGCGGCAGCTACGGCATCATGATCGAGAACCACTACCGCGACGAGCTCGGCGAGCTGGTCGACAACATCAACGACATGTCACTCAAGATCAGCCAGGCCGAGAAGATCCAGCAGGAATTTATCTCGTCGGTCTCGCACGAGCTGCGAACGCCGCTGACCGCCATCAGCGGCTGGGCAGAGACGCTTTCCGCTGACCCGGGCGCGAACATCGACCAGACGAAGCGCGGCCTCGGCATCATTTTGAAAGAGTCCCGCCGCCTGACGACGATGGTCGAGGAGCTGCTCGAATTCACGAAGATGCAGGACGGGCGCTTCACGCTGCGCGTGGAGAGCGTCGATCTTGCCAGCGAGCTCGAGGACGCGATCTACACCTATTTCGAGCTCTTCCGGCAGGAGGGCATCGAGGTCAGCTACAAGGGCCCTGACGAGGATGTGCCGCCGATCGTGGCAGACAGCGAGCGCATGAAGCAGGTCTTCTGCAATGTGCTCGACAACGCGGCCAAGCACGGCGGCGCGGGAAAGCGCATCGACGTGAGCGCCGCGTGCGAGGATGGAAAATTTGTCATCCGCGTGCGCGACTACGGCCCCGGCATCCCGGAGGAGGAGCTGCCGTTCGTCAAGCAGAAATTCTACAAGGGCTCGTCGAAGGCACGCGGCAGCGGCATCGGCCTTGCCGTGTGTGACGAGATCGTGCGCCTGCACGGCGGCACGTTCGACATCGCCAACGCCGAGGGCGGCGGCGCGGTCGTGACGATCTCGCTGCCCATGTCGTAAAAAATAGAACGGGTGTTGCATTCTTGCAAAACCCGTGGTATGATATCGCATAGAAAAAGGAGAACCATTCATGGCAGAAGAAGCAAAAAACAAGGCTTCCGCGTCCAAGTTCCGCACGAGCATCGGCGGACAGGCGTTGATCGAGGGAGTTTTGATGCGCGGTCCGGGCAAGCAGGCTATTGTCGTCCGCTCGCCGGACGGGCTGGTCGAAAAGGTCGAGGAGCTGACGCTCGTGCGCGACAAGTACCCCGTTTTGGGCTTACCCATCATCCGCGGCGCGGTGACGTTCGTCGATTCGATGGTCAAGGGCGTCAAGGCGCTGATGTTTTCGGCGGACTATTTCCCCGACGAGGACGTCGCCGAGCCGAGCAAATTTGACCAGTGGCTTGAAAAAAAGCTCGGCAACGAAAAAATGCAGAAATTCATCACGGCGCTGGCGGTCTTTCTGTCGCTGGGGCTGACGATCCTGCTCTTTTTCCTGCTACCGACGTTTCTGGCCGGCTTTATCGACCCGTATATCAAGAGCGCGGCGGTGCACAATCTGGTCGAATCCGTCATCAAGCTCGTGATCTTCTTCGCTTACATGATCCTGTGCTCCAAGCAGAAGGACATCTACCGCGTGTTCCAGTACCACGGCGCGGAGCATAAGACGATCTTCTGCTACGAGGCGGGGCTGCCGCTGACGGTCGAAAACTGCCGCATCCAGCCGCGCCACCATCCGCGCTGCGGCACGAGCTTTCTCTTTGTGGTCGTGGTCGTGTCGATTTTAGTCTCGAGCCTTGTCTTCAGCTTTGTCAACTGGCGCAACATGTGGGTGCGCATGGCGCTGCACCTGCTGCTGCTCATTCCAATCGTGGGCGTGACGTATGAGTTCAACCGCTACGTCGGCGGGCACGACAACAAGGTGACGCGCTTTCTGGCGCGTCCGGGCCTGTGGCTGCAAAACTTTACGACCAACGAGCCGGACGACAGCATGCTCGAGGTCGCCATCCGCGCGCTCGAGCTGGTCATTCCCGAAGAAAAAGGCAAGGATGCGTGGTAAGCATGGCAACGACGTATAATAATCTCTATCTGGATCTGCGCACGGAGCTGAGGCGCGCGGGCGACGAGGAGGCGACGCAGTCGGCGCGCGAGCTCGTCTGCGCCGCGGCGGCAAAAACGCGCGAGGAGCTGGTGCGCGACGGCTCACTCTACGCCTCGCCCGAGGTGGAGAAGAGTGCGCGCGAGCTCGTCAAGCGCCACTTAGCGGGCGAGCCGGTGGCGTATCTCATCGGCGAGTGGGAGTTCTATGGTCTGCCGCTCGACATTTCGCCCGCGGTGCTCATCCCGCGCCCGGATACCGAGGTACTGGCGACAAAGCTCATCGACGCGGCGCGCGGCGCGGGGGCCTGCCGCATTCTGGATCTCTGCGCGGGCAGCGGATGCATCGGCCTTGCCGCGGCGGCAAACCTGCCGAACGCGCGCGTGCTGCTCGGCGAATATGACGAAGAGGCGCTCAAGATCTGCCGGCAGAACATCCGCCGCAACCGCTTGACGGCGCGGGTGGCAAGCCTGAAGATCGACGCGCGGGAAAAGCCCGCGCGCACGCTGGGCGAGTTCCAGTTTCTGGTCAGCAACCCGCCGTACATCCCGAGCGCGGACATCGACACGCTCGACGCTTCCGTGCGCGAGCACGAGCCGCGCCTTGCGCTTGACGGCGGCGCGGACGGGCTCGACTTCTACCGTGTGATCTGCGAAAAGTGGCGCGATGCCCTGTGTGAAAACGGCATGCTCTTTTTCGAGGTCGGCATCGGGCAGGCGGATCAGGTGCTGCGCATCATGCGCTCGCACGGCTTTGGCGACATTCAGATCGTCAAGGACCTCAACAACATCCCCCGCGTGGTGTACGGCACGCGCGTGGAGACCATTTGAAGCAAATTTAGTTTACATAAAGAATCGGGAGGAACGCGAACATGGCAGAAAAGTCTCAGACGAAGGCAGCTGCGGCGATGGCCGACGACAAGAAGCGGGCGATCGAGACCGCGATGCAGCAGATCGAGCGCACCTACGGCAAGGGCTCGATCATGCGCTTTGGCGACAACACCGTGAGCAATGTGGAGGCCATCTCCACGGGCTCGCTGGCGCTCGACCTGGCGCTCGGTATCGGGGGCCTGCCCAAGGGCCGTATCATCGAAATTTACGGGCCTGAATCCTCCGGTAAGACGACGCTGGCGCTGCATGTGCTCGCCCAGGCGCAGAAGGCGGGCGGCGAGGTCGCGTTCATCGACGCCGAGCACGCGCTCGATATCACCTACGCCCGCGCGCTTGGCGTCAAGGTCGAGGATATGCTCGTCTCCCAGCCGGACACCGGCGAGCAGGCGCTTGAGATCACCGAGGCGCTCGTGCGCTCCGGCGCGATCGACGTCATCGTGGTCGACTCCGTCGCGGCGCTCGTGCCGCGCGCGGAGATCGAGGGCGAGATGGGCGACAGCTTTGTCGGTCTGCACGCGCGCCTCATGTCGCAAGCGCTGCGCAAGCTGACCGGCGCGGTCGGCAAAACGAACACCATCGTCATTTTCATCAACCAGCTGCGCGAAAAGGTCGGCGTCATGTACGGCAACCCCGAGGTCACGACCGGCGGCCGCGCGCTCAAGTTCTATTCGAGCGTGCGTATCGATGTGCGCCGCATCGAGGCGCTGAAAAACGGCAGCGAGATCATCGGCAACCGTACGCGCGCCAAGGTCGTGAAGAACAAGATGGCGCCCCCGTTCCGCGAGGCGGAGTTCGACATCATGTACGGCGAGGGCATCTCGCTCATCGGCGAACTGATCGACCTCGGCGTCAAGCTCGGATTGGTGCAGAAGAGCGGCTCGTGGTACTCGATGGGCGAAACGCGCATCGGTCAGGGACGCGACGCGGCCAAGCAGTATCTGAAAAACAATCCCGAGATCGCCGATAACCTCGAAGCGGAGATCCGCCGCAACTTCGACAAGCTGATGACGGGCCAGTCCCGCGTGGCGGCGAAGGCTGCGGGCCGCGCCGTGGACGTCAGCGCCGACGATTTCAAGGATGAAGATTGAGAAGATCGAACGATCGAAGCATAAGCAGGAGCGCGTTCTCGTGTATCTGGAGGGGGGAGACCTCCTCCGGATCACCGAGAGCGAGCTTCTGCGTTTCGGTTTATGTATAGGACTGGACATTGACGATAGGACTGTGGTAGAATTGCAGCAGTCCGGCGCGCGGAGCGAAACGCGCGTGCGCGCGGCGAACATGATCTCGTCCCGTCCGCTGTCGAGAAAAGAGCTTGCGAAAAAGCTCAGGGAAAAGGGCTCGGTCGAGGCCGACGCCGAATCGGCGTGCGACTGGCTCGAGGAGATCGGCGCACTCAACGACGCGGAGTATGCCGCAATGCTTGTGCGCCACTACGGCGGCATGGGCTATGGCGAGGCGAAGATCCGCGACGAGCTCTACCGGCGCGGCGTGCCGCGCGAACTGTGGGAGGACGCGCTGTCAAAGTCGCCCGACGCGCAGGAGGCCATCGCGCGCGTGATCGCGCAGAAGACAAAGGGCCGCGTGCTCGATGAAAAGGGGCGCAAGCGACTGTCTGACATGCTGCTGCGGCGGGGCTTTGCGTGGCGCGATGTGCGTGCGGCAATCGCCCAAATCAGCGAGAATGCGACGGAATTCGATTACGAAGAGTAGTCGCTTGGCTATTTTTTACAATTAGTTTACGATCAGGAGGGGTTCTATGCCCTATAACGTTTCTTTCATTTCCCTGGGCTGCGCCAAGAACCAGGTCAACTGCGAGCAGATGATGGCCACGGTGCAGCATGCGGGACACAACGTCGTCCTCTCGCCCGAGGGGGCGGACGTGGCCGTGGTCAACACCTGCGGATTTCTGGCCTCTGCCTGCGAGGAGGCCATCGATAATATCTTAGAGATGGCGGAGCTCAAAAAAGAGGGCAAGCTCAAAAAGATCATCGTCACCGGCTGCATGGCGCAGCGCTACAAGGACGATGTGCTCCATGAGCTGCCTGAGGTCGACGCGGTGCTCGGCACTGGCAGCTACGGCGAGATCGCCCGCGCGGTCGATGAGGTCATGGCGCCCGGCGGGCTGCGCCCCTGCTACATGGGCGACATTCAGAACTGCGTGCAGGGCGGCGCGCGCATTTTGTCCACGCCGTCGTGGTATGCGTACCTGCGCATCGCCGAGGGCTGCGACAACTGCTGTGCCTACTGCGTCATTCCGCGCCTGCGCGGCCGTTACCGCAGCCGCCCGATGAACGAACTTCTGGACGAGGCGAGCGAGCTTGCGTCCGCGGGCGTGAAGGAACTCATCGTCATCGCGCAGGACATCACGCGTTACGGCACGGACTTGAACGGCGAGCACCAACTTGCCGCACTCCTGCGTGAGCTGTGCAAGCTCGATTTCCACTGGATCCGCTTACACTATCTCTATCCCGACGACATCACCGATGAGCTCATCGACACGATCGCCGAGGAAAAGAAGATCGTGCCGTATCTCGACATCCCCATCCAGCACTGCAACGACGGCATCTTGAAGGCGATGAACCGCCGCGACACGAAAGAGAGCATCCGCAAGGTTTTCCACGACCTGCGCGCGCGTATCCCGGGCCTTGTGCTGCGGACGTCGATCATCGCCGGTCTTCCCGGCGAGGGGGAGAAGGAGTTCGAAGAGCTCTGCGACTTCCTGCGCGAGGAGAAGATCGAGCGCGCGGGCGTGTTCCCGTTCTCGCCCGAGGAGGGGACGAAGGCCGCGACGATGGAGCACGTTCCGATGGAGGAGGCCCAGCGCCGCACGGAGCTTTTGGTCGACGTGCAGAGCGATATCATCGACGAATACAATGAATCCGTCCTCGGCGATGTGCGCGAAGTGCTGTGCGAGGGCTGGAGTGAGGAAGCGCAGTCCTATGTCGGCCGCAGCTACGCCGAATCCGTGGATATCGACGGAAAGATCTACTTTTCCGCAGAACGTGATATCATGGCAGGCGAGTTCGTCAATGTCCGCCTGACCGGCACGATGGACGGCGAGCTGACCGGCGAAGCGGTCGAATAAGTAAATGCCCTGCAGGGCAGGAGGAAAGAGAGATATGACAACTGCAAACAAGCTGACGATCATGCGCATTGCGCTGATCCCCGTATTCTTAGTGGTGCTGTACCTGGACTTCGCGGGTGCGAGATGGTGGGCGCTCGGTATTTTCATCGTCGCGTGCCTGACGGACTTTGTCGACGGCTACATCGCCCGCCACTATAATCAGATCACAAATTTCGGCAAGTTCATGGACCCGCTGGCGGACAAAATGCTCGTCATGGCGGCAATGTGCTACTTTGTCGAATATGGGCAGATGCCCGGCTGGTGTCTCGCCATCGTGCTGCTGCGTGAATTTGCCGTTTCCGGCATGCGCCTTGTCGCCGTGGAGCAGGGGCGCGTCATCGCGGCCGCGTGGTCGGGCAAGGTGAAGACCGCCTCGACCATGGTGTGCCTGTGCCTGATGCTGGTGTTCCAGAGCAACCTTTTGAATGTCGTGTGCATCGCGGTCATCGTGGCGACGACCGTGTACTCCGGCATTGAGTATTTCGCAAAGAACCTAGACGTCTTCAAAGAGGCGGACTAAATCCGTTATTTCATCTTCTCAAAGGAGATCTATCATGTATTTATACAATTCCGCGACCCATAAAAAGGAAGAATTCAAGACCCATACGCCGAACCATGTGGAGATGTACACCTGCGGCCCGACCGTGTACCACTTTGCCCACATCGGCAACCTGCGCTCCTACATCATGGAGGATGTGCTGGAAAAGTACCTGCGCTTTTCGGGCTACAGCGTGAACCGCGTCATGAACATCACCGACGTCGGCCACCTGACGAGCGACGCCGACGAGGGCGAGGACAAGATGGTCAAGGGAGCCAAGCGTGAGCACAAGACCGTCATGGAGATCGCCAAGTTCTATACCGACGCGTTCTTCGCCGACTGCAAGAAGCTCAACATCAAGCGCCCCGACGTCGTCCAGCCCGCAACGGGCCTGATCGACGATTATATCAAGATCATCACGAAGCTGCTCGACACCGGCTATGCCTATATCGCCGGCGGCAATGTGTACTTCGACACGAGCAAGCTCTCTCGCTACTATATCTTCAACGACCACAACGAGGAAGACCTCGCCGTCGGCGTGCGCGAAGGCGTGGAGGAGGATGAGAACAAGAAGAACAAGAACGACTTCGTCCTCTGGTTCACGAAGTCCAAGTTCGAGGATCAGGCGCTCAAGTGGGATTCCCCCTGGGGCGTCGGATATCCGGGCTGGCACATCGAGTGCTCCGGCATTTCGATGAAGTACAACGGCGAATACCTCGACCTGCACTGCGGCGGCGTGGACAACGCCTTCCCGCACCACACGAACGAGATCGCGCAGAGCGAGAGCTACCTCGGTCATCCCTGGTGCCTCCAGTGGTGCCACGTGGCGCATCTCAACACCTCGCACGGCAAGATGTCTAAATCCAAGGGCGAATTTTTGACGGTCTCGCTGCTTGAGGAAAAGGGCTATGACCCGCTGGCGTACCGTTTCTTCTGCTTACAGAGCCACTACCGCAAGAGTCTTGTCTTCACGTGGGAAAACCTTGACAATGCGGTCGCCGCGTACAACAAGCTCATCGCGAAGATCGCGAACATCAAGGACGAGGGCGGCGTGGACGAGGCCGTTCGCGCCGAGTACCGCGCAAAGTTCATGAAGGAAATGGACAACGACCTCAACACCGCCATGGGCGTGACCGCGCTCTACGACGTGCTCAAGGCCAAGACCACGGGCGCGACGAAGCTCGCCATCATCGGCGACTATGACACGGTGCTGAGCCTCGACCTTCTCAAAAAGGCCGAAGCCGAGCGCGAGAAGAAGGAGAAGGCCGCGTCCCAGCAGAGCGCGGGCGGCTTCACGGTCGTCTCTGAGGACGGCACGGCGGACGAGGGCATCGAGAACCTGATCCGCCAGCGCGCGGAGGCCAAGAAGGCGAAGAATTTTGCCGAGGCCGACCGCATCCGCGACGAGCTCAAGGCGCAGGGCGTCGAAGTGACCGACATGCCCGGCGGCGCAAAGTGGAAGCGCGTGTAAAAGATTTTTTTAGAAAACGCAGGCGCGGCGGATCATCCGCCGCGCCTGTCCGCCGCTTTGGGGCAGAATAAGAAGCAGAGAAAAATCATCACGGAGGACGCCATGAGCAGAAAAGCGAGAAACCGCATGACAAGAGAGACCGTCCCCGAGGGCTTCAGCGCCCCGATGGCGTTCGTCGATTTGCTCCCTGTCGTATTTTTCGGCCTCTCCGCGGTGAAGGCGGGGAACCTGTTCCACAGCGGACTGTTTGTAGCGGGTGCGGTAGTCTGCCTGCTCTCGGGTGTTGTGAAGGTGGGATGGAAGCTCATCGCGGCCGTCTCCCAAAGGAACATCTGGCCGATGTTTGTGCAGATGCGCGTCCTGATGCCGGTCGGCTTTTTGACGATGTTCGCGGCACTGATCGTAGACCGCGCAGGGCTGAACGGGGAAGCGATGCTTGCAAAGCTGAGCGGTTTTCTGGCATGCCTTTTCTTCCTTGCGGGCGCGCTTGGGATGATTTTGATGCTCGTTTTCGCGTTCCGGATGGATTCGAGCGACCCGAAGGTGAACTGGATGGAGCAGACCGTCAACAGCCTTGCGCAGATCTGCTTTTTTATCGGGCTGATGCTGGCCTGACGCTCTGCATCGAAAGAAAAGGGCCGCCTGTGGACGGCTCCTTTTGCATCAGGCCATGAAGAAAAATGAATGTGAGCGCTGTTTCAATGAATATCGAAAATGAATCAAGGTAAAGGATATTATTCAATAGTCGCAATGCGCAGAGCGGAATTTTACTCGCTTTTTGGCGGCGGATATGATATGCTTTTCCCAAATGATGGTCAGAAAGGACAAGGTTTCCATGATCAATATTTTCGATATGATGGGGCCGGTGATGGTCGGTCCGTCCTCGTCTCACACGGCGGGCGCGGCGCGCATCGGCAATATGGGAAGAACGCTGCTCGGCGAAGAGGTGGCGCGCGCGGACATCGGCCTGTACGGCTCGTTTGCTGAAACGGGCTACGGCCACGGCACGGACCGCGCGCTTTTGGCGGGACTTCTCGGCATGAAGCCGGACGACCTGCGCATCCCGAACGCCTATGAGGAGGCGAACCGCGCGGGTATGGCGTATTCGTTCCGCACGGTGGAGCTGCGCGACGCGCACCCCAACACCGCGCTTTTGGAGCTGACGGGCAAAAGCGGCAAAAAGCTGACGCTTCAGGCGTCGTCCATCGGCGGCGGCGCGATCGTCGTCAACAAGATCGACGGCATCGACGTAAACTTTACGGGCGACTTCAACACGCTGATCGTCCGCAATCAGGACGAGTCCGGCTCGGTCGCGGCGATCACGTCGATTTTAAGTCAGGTGCACATCAACGTGGCGAACATGAGCGTGAACCGTCACCGCCGCGGCGGTGACGCGCTGATGGTCATTGAAACGGATCAGCACATCAAGCCCCGGCAGGTGGAATTTCTCTCGGAGTTGCCGGGCATCCTGAGCGTGACCTATTACGATAAGGAGGACGATGAAGATGGCGCTGGATTCGATGAAGGAAATCTTTGAGCGCTCGGCGCGGGAGAATATCCCGTTCTGGGAGATCGTTTTGCAGTATGATATGGAGGAGCGCCAGGTGAGCCGTCAGGCCTCGATGGCGAAGATGCTGTCGACCTGGCAGGCCATTCAGGATGCGGCGGACTCCTATACCGGCACGCAGCGCAGCGTGAGTGGTCTGGTCGGCGGCGACGGGCTCAAGATGCGCCTGTACGCGCGCCGCGGAGAGAGCATCGGCGGTGAATTCATGGACGAGGTCATCGTGCAGGCTATCTCCATGGCGGAGTCGAACGCCTGCATGCGCCGCATTGTGGCAGCACCGACGGCGGGCTCATGCGGTGTGGTGCCGGCGGTGCTGCTGCCGCTGTGCGAGCGCGAGCATTACACGCAGCATGAGCTGCTTGAGGCGCTGTATGTCGCCTCGGGCATCGGCGCGGTGATCGCGTACCGCGCGAGCATCTCCGGCGCGGCGGGCGGCTGCCAGGCCGAGATCGGTACGGCGTCGGCCATGGCGGCGGGCGCACTCGTGTCGCTGCGCGGCGGCACGAACGAGCAGATCGGCCACGCCGTGGCGATGGCGCTCAAAAATCTGATGGGCCTTGTGTGCGACCCCGTCGCGGGCCTTGTCGAGGTCCCGTGCGTCAAGCGCAACGTCATCGGCGCGGTGAACGCGATCTCCGCGGCGGATATGGCGCTCGCGGGCATCGAGAGCCGCATCCCCGTCGACGAGGTCATCGACGCGATGGGCGAGGTCGGACGGCGCATGCCGGTCGAGTTCCGCGAGACGGCGCTCGGCGGTCTGGCCGCAACGCCGACCGGTAAGGCGGTCAAAGAACGCATGCCGCACGGCGCGCAATAAGTATCGTTCATTAAAGTGAGAAAAATGACTTCCGTTCAGGGAAAACCTGAACGGGAGTCATTTTTATGAAACCGCACAGAGATACGGGTTGTTCCGTATTTATTGAGATACGAAAAAATATAAGACTTATAAGGATAATCAATCGACAATTTTGAAGTAATTTGTTGAAAATGCCTTAAAAGATACGGTATAATCGCCGTCAGGATTAGATAGGAGGGCAACCATGAAACCTGACACAGAAAAGATCCTGAGCATTCTTGCCTCGCATGAGAATGACCCATCGAATCTCATCGCGATTTTGCAGGATGTTCAGGCGGAGTACAACTATTTAAGCGAAGCAAACCTGACGCTTATCGCTGACACGCTCGGATTAAGCGTGTCGAAGGTGTACAGCGTGGCGACGTTCTACGAGAACTTCTCGCTCGAAGCCAAGGGGAAGCACATTGTCAAGGTCTGCGCGGGCACGGCGTGCCACGTGCGGAAGTCCGGGCCGATTTACGATGCGATCTATGAGTATCTGGGTCTGCACGGAAAGAAAAAGACCTCGGACGACGGCCTCTTCACGCTCGAAACGGTCGCGTGTCTCGGTGCCTGCGGTTTGGCGCCGGTCATGACCGTGGACGGCGAGGTGCATGCCAAGATGGACCCCGAGCGCGCCATCGAGCTGCTTGAGTCCATCCGCAAAGAGGAGGTGCGAGCGTGAGCAAGCTGACAAGAGAAGAATTCCGCGTCCTGCGCACAAGAGCGGAGCACGACCTCGCGCAGAGCCGCGAGGTGCCGTCCATCCTCATCTGCGCGGGCACGGGTTGCATCGCCGGCGGCGCAATGAAGATTTACGACAATTTCAGATCCGAGTGCGAGGCGCGCGGGCTGAAGGTCTACGTCGGCTTGAAGCACGACTCGGACGAGGAAAAGAGCCTGCACGTCAAAATGAGCGGCTGCCACGGCTTTTGCGAGATGGGCCCGCTCGTGCACATCGAGCCGATGGGTGTGATGTACATTCACGTCAAGCCCGAGGACTGCCACGAGATCTTAGAGAAGACCGTACTCGGCGGCGAGGTCATCGACCGTTTGGTCTACCATCTCGACGGCACGGCGTACCCGAAGCAGGAGGATATCCCGTTCTATAAAAAGCAGCACCGTGTGGTGCTGGAAAACTGCGGCACGTCGGATGCCGAGGACATCGAGGAGTATATCGCCAAGGGCGGCTACAGCGCGTTTGAAAAGGCGCTGTTCGAGATGACGGACGAGCAGATCTGCCGCAATATTCTCGATTCCGGCCTGCGCGGCCGCGGCGGCGGCGGATTCCCCGCCGGACGCAAGTGGGATGGCGCGCGCAAACAGAAGAGCGCGAAAAAATACATCGTCTGCAACGGCGACGAGGGCGATCCCGGCGCGTTCATGGACCGCAGCGTGATGGAGGGCAACCCCCACAGCGTGCTCGAGGGCATGATGATCGCGGGTCTCGCCGTCGGCAGCGACGAGGGCTATATCTATGTGCGTGCGGAGTATCCGCTGGCAGTGAACCGCCTGAAAACGGCCATCGCTCGCGCCGAGGAGATGGGCCTTCTCGGAACGAACATCCTTGGCAGCGATTTCAATTTCCGCATCCACGTCAACAAGGGTGCGGGCGCGTTCGTCTGCGGTGAGGGCAGCGCCCTGACCGCGTCGATCGAGGGTAACCGCGGCATGCCGCGCGTCAAACCTCCGCGCACCATCGAGCATGGCCTGTGGGCAGAGCCCACGGTGCTCAACAACGTGGAGACGTTTGCCAACGTCCCGCTCATCATCAAAAACGGCGTGGAGTGGTACCATAGCATCGGCACGGAGAAGAGCCCCGGCACGAAGGCCTTCGCCCTGACAGGCAACGTGGTCAACACGGGCCTTATCGAGGTGCCGATGGGCACGACCATCCGCGAGGTCGTTTTCGACATCGGCGGCGGCATCCCGAACGGCAAAAAGTTCAAGGCCGTGCAGATCGGCGGCCCCTCCGGCGGTGCGACCACGGCGAGCGACGAGCATCTTGACCTGCCGCTCGACTTCGACTCGCTCAAGAGCATCGGCGCCATGATCGGCTCGGGCGGCCTCGTCGTCATGGATGAGGACACCTGCATGGTCGAGACCGCGCGCTTTTTCATGCGCTTTACGCAGAACGAAAGCTGCGGCAAATGCGTTCCCTGCCGTGAGGGTACAAAGCGCATGCTGGAGATTTTGGACCGCATCATCGCAAACGAAGGAAGCCTTGAGGACCTTGACCTTTTGCAGGAGCTCTCCAAGACCATTTCGGAAACGGCGCTGTGCGGCCTCGGCCAGAGCGCGTGCAAGCCCGTACAGAGCACGCTGCGCCACTTCCGCCAGGACTATCTGCGCCATGTGGTCGACCACCACTGCCCGATCTGCAACGGCCGCAAGCGCCGCCTTGTCATCAAGCCCGAGCTGTGCAAGGGCTGCGGCAAGTGCAAGCGCAACTGCCCGATGGAGGCCATCTCCGGTGAGATCCGCATGCCGCATACGATCGACAACGACAAGTGCATCCACTGCGGCGCATGCTGGGGCGCGTGTCCGTTCGGCGCGATCGACGCCATTGAAGAGGAGGACTGAGACATGGCAAAAGGTATGATGATCGTTGACGGTCAGCGCGTCAACTTCGATGGGGAAAAGAACGTGCTCTCCGTCATCCGTAAGGCCGGTATTGAAATGCCGACGTTCTGCTATTACTCTGACCTCTCCGTTTACGGCGCGTGCCGCATGTGCGTGGTGGAGGATGAAAAGACCGGCAAGATCGACGCGAGCTGCTCGATGGAGCCGCGCGACGGCATGCGCATCAGCACGAACAGCGCGCGGCTTCTCAAGCACCGGCGCGTTATTCTGGAGCTGCTGCTTGCCTCGCACAACTGCAACTGCACCACCTGCGAAAAGAGCGGCCACTGCCGCTTACAGGAGCTAGCCCAGCAGTTCGGTGTGCGCAGAATTCGCTTCCCCGATACGCGCGAGCACTACGAGATCGACAGCTCGTCGCCCGCGGTGCTGCGCGACCCGAACAAGTGCATCCTCTGCGGCGACTGTGTGCGCGTGTGCGAGGAGATGCAGGGTATGGGCATTTTGAACTTTGCCTATCGCGGCAGCAATTTGCAGGTCATGCCCGCCTTTGACCGCAAGCTCGCCGAGACGAAGTGCGTGAGCTGCGGCCAGTGCGCGGCGGTGTGCACTACCGGCGCCATCACGGTGAAAAACCAGATCGGCGAGGCGTGGCGCGCCATCCACGACCCCAGCAAGCGCGTTGTCATTCAGATCGCGCCCGCCGTGCGCGTGGCCGTGGGCGAGGCGTTCGGCTTCCCCGCGGGCGAAAATGTGCTCGACAAGCTCGTCACGGCGCTCAAGCTCATGGGCGTGGACGAGGTGTACGACACGACGTTCGGCGCGGACTTTACGACGATCGCCGAATCCGAAGAATTCCTCGAGCGCCTGAAAAACGGCGGCCCGTTCCCGATGTTCACCTCCTGCTGCCCGGCGTGGGTGAAGTATCTCGAAAACGAGAACCCCAAGTATTTGAAGAACATTTCGACCTGCAAGTCGCCGATGGAGATGGTCGGCGCGATCTTCCGCGACAAGTACGCCGCGAAGGACGCTGCCGATGGCCGCACGACCTATCACATCGCCATCATGCCCTGCACGGCGAAGAAGATGGAGGCCGCGCGCCCCGAGTTCATCCACGACGGTCGACCCGACGTCGACCTTGTGCTCACCACGCGCGAGGTGATCGACATGATGCAGGAGACGGGCATCCAGCTCGGCGAGCTGGAGCTTGAGTCCCCCGACCTGCCGTTCGGCCTCGGCTCCGGTGCGGCTGTTATCTACGGCACGAGCGGCGGTGTGGCTGAAGCGGTCGTGCGCCACTGCCTGCCGGATAAGAGCAAAAACGCCCTGCGCGAGATCAGCATCCTCGGCCTGCGCGGTGACGCGCCGATCAAGGAGGCGAGCGTGACGATCGGCGACACCGAGCTCAAGCTCGCGGTCGTCAACGGCCTTGCCAACGCAAAAAAGCTCTTAAAGGAGATCGACGAGGGCAAGAAGTTCTATCACCTTATCGAGGTGATGACCTGCCAGGGCGGCTGCGTCGGCGGTGCGGGCCAGCCCTACGGCCTCAAGAAGAGCAAGGAAAAGCGCGGCGACGGCCTGCACCTTTCCGACAACGCGGCAATGTTCAAGCGCGCGGAGCGAAACCCCGTGGTCGCCCAGATGATGGCGGAATACGGGGAAGAGCGGTGCCATGAGCTACTACATGTGACTTACACAAACAAGTGACATAAGTCACTTGTTTGTGTAAAAGATTCACTGCGTTCTGTGCCTCGCCCTTGGCTCGACACTCACTCCGTGCAAAGTGTATTTACTGACGCACATGTCGTCAGTAAATACGGATTAGAAAATGTTTGCGTCTGCGGACGCGAAATGAGGTGCGAATATAAAACAGGAGCTGAATGCCTTGGCATTCAGCTCCTGTTTTGCTTGCGTTCCGTTTGGATCAGTCGAATTCCAGCGCGGCGGCGCGCAGTTCGCTCACTTCGCCGACGATGGCGCTCCAGGGGGCGAAGGTCTGGAGCTCGCGAAGAAGCGGCTCTGCGTCCTCGCGCGGGAGCGCGATGAGAAGGCCGCCCGAGGTCTGCGGGTCGGCGGCGAGGTCGAGGAAGACCTGCTGCGCCGTGGGCAGCACCGTGAGATGCGGCTTCACATAGTCCATGTTGCGGTAAGCGCCCGCGGGGATGATGCCCATCTCAGCCATATCGCGCGCCTCGTCCATCAGGGGGAGCGTTGCGCCGTGCAGGCGGATGGTAACGCCGCTGCCGCTTGCCATCTCATAGCTGTGACCGAGCAGGCCGAAGCCTGTCACGTCGGTGCAGGCGTGGACATTTTTGGCGCTTCGCACGGCATTGCCCGCCTTTTTGTTGAGCGTCGCCATGTGGGCATAAACCGCGTCGCGGGCGGCGGGGGAGATGAGGTCTGCTTTGATGGCGGTCGTGAGCACGCCGCTGCCGAGCGGCTTGGTGAGCACCAGCACATCGCCCGGCTGCGCGCCGACATTTTTGAGGATGCGGTCGGGATGGACGAATCCCGTGACGCACAGGCCGTACTTTGGCTCGTTATCCTGAATGGTGTGGCCGCCCGCGATGACGCATCCAGCCTCGACGGCTTTGGCATGCCCACCCTCCAAAATGGCGCGAATGTCGTCTTTCGGCAGGCAGTTCGGCACGCACAGAAGGTTCATTGCGAGTTTCGGCTCGCCGCCCATGGCGTACACGTCGCTCAGCGCGTTTGCCGCGGCGATCTGACCGAAGAGATACGGATCGTCCACAATGGGGGTGAAGAAGTCGACCGTCTCAATGACGGCGACCTCGTCGGAGACGCGGTACACGGCGGCGTCGTCGCTGCTGTCGTAGCCGACTAAAAGCGCGGGGTTCGACACATTCGGCAGGTCAGCAAGAATTTCTGTCAGGGCACCCGGCCCCAGCTTGGCGGCTCAACCCGCCGCCTTTGTCATCTGCGTGAGACGCAGCTTGTCGTTCATGGCGCGCACCTCCTCCTTGAAAAACTGCTTTTATTGTAGAGAAGCGAAACGCCTTTGTCAACTCCGCCGTGTTTTCGCCGTCAGCGCGGGAAGAGGGTGTGGAGCAGATCGAGAAAGCTCTCCCAAAGGTCTGTCGGGCGTCCGTCGGAGAGAGTCACGTCGCCGGAAAGACCGTCGCAGAGGACAAAGTAGCGTTCGGCGGAGGAAAGATTCGTGAATTCGCAGCGCGCGGTGCGTCCGTCGACCTCGTAGAACATGGCCGGGTAGGGCTTTGTGACATCGGTGATGTTCCAGAGCGTGATCGTGCCGTTCTGCGGCGTATCCGCGCGGAAGGTGACGGCGATGCGCGTGCTGTTCGTAAAAAGACGGCGGCCGTCGCAGCTGTCGGCAAAGGTTTGTACCTCTCCGGCGGCAAGGTTGCAGACGCTCTCCTCAACCACGGGGATGTAGGGGTGCTGTGCGCGGACAAGGTTTATCCACGCGGCGACGGTGAGCGAGAGCAATACGATCAGGACGATGACGCCGACAGTCAGGAGTGTGCCGCGTTTCTGGCGACGGTGTTTGACCTTTTGCGCATAGTCGGCGACGGCAGGCGGGTCGATGACTTGCGCGGCGGGGAGAAACTGCTCGCTTTTCATCCGCGCGAGCGTTTCGCGGCAGCGGGGGCAGGTTTTGAGATGATCGTCCACGAGAGCGCGGCTCGCGTCCGAGCAGCTTTCGTCGGCGTAGAGCGGTAGCAGGTCGCCGATGACACGGCAGTCAATGTTCATGGTGTTCCTCCATATCTTCGATTAGCTTGTCCTTGGCGCGGTAAAATGTGACCTTTGCCCAGGACTCGGATTTGCCGAACAGGTCGGCAATGTCGCGAAAGTGCAGCTCGCCGAGCACGCGCAGCGTGAAGACCTCGCGGTACGGCTCTTTGAGCCGGTGCAGGGAGGCGTGGATGCGCATGGCCTGTTCTTTGTCGGCCAGCAGCTCAAAAATGTCGTCCGGCGCGGCGAGCTCGTGCGTTTCCTCGAAGGGGACGGCGCGCCTTTGGCGGCGGAGCTCTTTTGTGAGGGCATTTTTGGCGATCTGGCAGAGCCACGATTCGACGCGGCAGTTGCCGCGAAATGTGTCGATGTGCAGATACGCCTGATAGAACGTCTCCGCCGTTAGCTCGTCGGCGAGGGAGGCGTCCTTGCAGAGCGAGAGCAGGAAGCGGTAGACAACGGGTGTGCAGCGCCGGCAGATCTCGTCAAATTCGTCCATGCAGGGCCTCCTTTCCGCTTCTTTCTACCTGTTAGAGCGCGGAGCGCGCAGAAAGATACAAACTTTTTCTCATTTTATCAATTTGCTGCAAACGGCGCAAGGCGGAGACTGCCATCGAAAAAATCAATGATAACAGCACGGTAAAACGGGAAAAACCATGAAAAAAATTCGCGGCGGGAGAAAAAAGTTGTGTCACTTCGCGCGGAATCTGTTATAGTTAGAAAGAAATAACGGGTGCAAACCCTGTGATAAGGAGCGATAGAAATGACGATCAAAGTCAATGCCATGGGCGACGCCTGCCCCATCCCTGTTGTAAAGACGCAGAAGGCGATGCAGGAGCTCGGCGGCGCCGGAACGGTCGAAACGCTGGTCGACAACGAGACTGCGGTGCAGAACCTCGGCAAGCTGGCCGCAAGCAAGGGCTGCACGTCCAAAACCGAAAAGCTCGGCGAAAACGAGTACCGCGTGACCATCACCGTGGGGGAAAACGCCAAGGTGGAGGAGCAGAGCGGCGAGTGCTACACCTGCGGCAAGCCGAAGACGGTCGTGGTGCTGTCGTCTGACAAGATGGGCAGCGGCAATGACGAGCTCGGCGGCGCGCTGATGAAGGCGTTCGTCTTCGCCCTGAGCCAGCAGGAGACCCTGCCCGACACCATCCTCTGCTACAACGGCGGCGTGAAGCTGACGTGCGAGGGCTCGGAGTCTCTCGAAGACCTCAAGGGCATGGCCGCGCGCGGCGTGGAGATCATGAGCTGCGGCACGTGCCTCAACTTCTACGACCTCAAGGAAAAGCTCGCCGTCGGCGAGGTGACGAACATGTACGTCATCGTCGAAAAGATGAGCGGCGCGGACCGCGTCGTCCGTCCGTAAGATGATCTATCTTGACAACGCGGCGACCACGCTGCGAAAGCCGCCGCAGGTCATCGACGCGGTGGTCTCGGCGATGGGGAGTTTCGGCAACAGCGCGCGCGGCACGCACGAGGAGGCGCTTGCCGCCTCGCGCGTGATCTACGACACGCGCTGCAAGCTCGCCGTGCTCTTTGGCTGCAAGCGGCCTGACCACGTGGCGTTCACCTGTAACTCGACCGAGGCGCTGAACATCGCCATCCATGGCTGCATCCACGCGGGCGAGCATGTGATCTCGACCGACCTTGAGCACAACTCTGTCCTGCGCCCGCTTTACCGGCTGGAACGGGAAAACAATGTCAAGTTGAGCTTTGTTCCCGCAGACCGGCAGGGGAACATCGACTACGCCGATTTTGAACGGCTGCTGCGTCCCGATACCCGCGCCGTCGTCTGCACGCATGCCTCGAACCTGACGGGCAACACGCTGGATCTGGCGTGCATCGGCGCATTTGCGCGCGAACACGACCTTTTGTTCATTGTGGACGCTTCGCAGAGCGCGGGCGTGCTGCCCATCGACATGGAGCAGATGCACATCGACGTGCTGTGCTTCACGGGACACAAATCGCTGATGGGCCCGCAGGGCACGGGCGGACTGTGCGTGCGCGAGGGTGTGGACATCAACCCCTGGAAGGTCGGCGGCACGGGCGTGCAGACCTATCTCCACGAGCAGCCCGAGCAGATGCCGACGCGGCTAGAGGCGGGCACGCTCAACGGCCACGGTATCGCGGGGCTGAACGCCGCGCTCGACTTTTTGCAGGAGACCGGCGTTGAGGCCATCCACGCGCATGAAATGGCGCTGCTGCGCCGCTTTGTCGCGGGCGTCAAGAAAATTCCGGGTGTGGCGCTCTACGGCGATTTTGACCATGAGCGCACGGCGGTCGCCGCGCTCAACATCGGCGACATGGACTCGGGCGAGGTATCGGATATCCTGTCCGAGGATTACGGCATCGCGACCCGCCCGGGCGCGCACTGCGCGCCGCGCCTGCACAAGGCGCTCGGAACTGAGGAGCAGGGCGCGGTGCGATTCAGCTTCGGCTGGTACAATACGGAAGAGGAAGCGGACGCCGCGGTCACCGCGCTCCGCGAGATCGCAACATGAGAGAGAAAAAGCTATGGCTCGTCATCACCTTCCACACGACGGCCGCGGCCATCGCGATGGAAAAGCTCTGCCGGGCGAAGGGCCTGCCCGGGCGGCTCATCCCCGTCCCGCGTGAGCTGACGGCGGACTGCGGTATGTCGTGGCGCGCAGAGGTCCAGGACCGCGCCGCGCTCGCCGCGCTGACCGAGGCGGAGGGGTTGGAGGTCGACGGCTTTTACGAGCTGGTGATTTGAAGAAAAGAGGGGGAACCATCGAAAAAAACGATGGTTCCCCCTCTTTCATCTATGAATCCCGTTTGTTTTTCAAAAGATAAACCGATATACTGGTTTTCGACAAAAAGTGTTGATTTTGTCAACGATCAAAAAAGGAGAATTGGAGAAAATGAAAAAAGTACATCTGGGCGTCATTATTGCGGGCGCCGCAGTGGGCCTTGCGGCGCTCATCTTAACGGCGCTCGGCAACCCCACGAACATGGGCTTCTGCATCGCGTGCTTTCTGCGCGATATTTCCGGCGCGGTGGGCCTGCACAGCGCGGCAAAGGTGCAGTATGTCCGCCCTGAGATCATTGGCCTCGTGCTCGGCGCGTTCATCATGAGCGTTGCGAGCAAGGAGTTCAAGGCGCGCGCCGGCTCTTCGCCCGCGATCCGCTTTGTGCTCGGCGCGTTCGTCGTCATCGGCGCGCTGGCGTTCCTCGGCTGCCCGCTGCGCATGGTGCTGCGACTCGGCGGCGGCGACCTCAACGCGCTCGTCGGCCTGATCGGCTTCACCGGCGGTATCCTGCTCGGCATTGCGAGCCTTAAAAAGGGCTTTTCGCTCAAGCGCTCGTACGAAGCGCACAAGGCGGAGGGCGGCGTGCTGCCGACTGTGATGGCCGCGCTGCTGATCCTCGTCGTCACCGTGCCCGCGCTGTTCAAGTTTTCGGAAGAGGGCCCGGGCTCGATGCACGCGCCGTTCTGGATCGCGCTTGTCATCGCGCTCGTTGTTGGCGCGCTCGCGCAGAAGAGCAGGCTCTGCATGGTCGGCGGCCTGCGTGACGCGTTCATGCTCAAGGACTTCCACCTGCTCTATGGCTTTGTTGCCATCTTCGTCGTCACGCTGGTCGGCAACCTCGCCATGGGCAAGTTCCACCTCGGCTTCGCGCTCCAGCCCGTCGCGCACAGCGCGCACCTGTGGAATCTGCTGGGCATGGTGCTCGTCGGCTGGGGCAGCGTGCTGCTCGGCGGCTGCCCGCTGCGCCAGCTCATTCTGGCCGCGCAGGGCAACGGCGACAGTGCCGTCACCGTGTTCGGTATGCTCGTCGGCGCGGCGCTCGCGCACAACTTCGGCCTTGCGGGCAATCCCGACTCCAAGAGCGAGGCGGGCGAGCTGATTGTCGGCGGTATCTCGACTGCCGGTAAGATCGCCGTCGTGCTCGGCCTTGTTGTGATGCTCGTGGTCGTCATTTTGAATCTGCCGAAAAAGGAGGAGGCGAAAGCATGATCGACGCAAGAGGATATTCCTGCCCCATGCCCGTGGTGATGGTGCAGAACGAGGTGAAGAAGAACGCGCCTGCGTCTCTTGACGTGCTGGTCGACAGCATGACCTGCGTGGAAAACGTCACCCGCTTTGCCGAAAAGCAGGGTTATAAAGTGGAGTATGCCGCCGAAGGCGAGGATTTCCGGCTGAAGCTCAACAAGTAAGAGAAGGTCGGACTACCATATTATGATGAAAAGAGACGCCTGCAGAGCGTCTCTTTTTATTCTTTCAGCAGTTTCATCCGCTCGCGCCAGTCGGGCATGTAGCGCTCGATGAGCGCGTAGAACGCGGGGGAGTGGTCGTGGTGGCGGATGTGCGCGAGCTCGTGGACGACGACATAGTCGATGGCTTCGCGCGGATACTGCATCAGCCGCCAGGAAAAGCAAAGGCTGTTTTTCCCACTGCACGAGCCAAAGCGCGTGCGCGCGGACGTGATCTTGAGGCCCGTCGGCGTGAGGCCCATGATGCCGCTCCAGTGATCGACGCACATCGGGAGGTATTCCTTCGCACGCGCAATGAGCGCTTTGCGCTCCTCGTCCGTCGGCTCGGGATGGGCAAGGCGGCGCGCCTGCTGCTTTTCGCGGGCGCGGGTAAGCCAGTCCTCGTGCTCGGCGACAAAGCGGTCGATGAACTCTTTTTTGACGCCGTAGGGGGCGCGGACGACGGCGTGGCCGTCACGGTCCAATTGCAGGGACATCGTACGGCGCTTGGCGCGAATCAGCGTATAGCCCGTCATTCGCCGATATAGGTGAAGCGGCAGAACGTCTTGCCGTCGCGCTCGACAGTCTCGTTCCACATGCTCACGGGCCGCACCCAGAGGCCAAAGTCGCCGTACAGCGCGCGATAGACGACGAGCTCCTCCTCCGTCTCTGAATGACGTGCGACGCCGAGGACCTCATATTCTTTGCCCTTGAAGTGGCGGTAACGCCCGGGCTTGATGCTTTCCATGAATGATGCCTCCTGCAAAGGATTTGGATAGAGTATAGCACGAAGAAGCGAAAAAAGGAAGCGGCGCGTGCCGCTTCCTTTTTGATTTGATTTTGAAATTTGCTTCTTAGTAGCTGCCGAGGTCGGCGGACTTGTCGCCCGTGACGCTGACGCCGAACTCGTAGTCGTTGCCGGGGAGGATGGCGTTCAGGATGACACCGCACAGGGCCGCGATGGCAAGGCCGGAGAGCGTGACCGCCGCGCCGCCGACGGTGAAGGTGATGCCGCCGACCGAGCTGAAGCCGAGGCCGCTGACGAACATGACCGCTGCGATGATCAGGTTGCGGGACTTGGTGAGGTCGACCTGGTTTTCCACGATATTGCGCACACCGACCGCGGAGATCATACCGTAGAGGATGAAGCTGACGCCGCCGACGATGGCCGCGGGGATGGAGTTGACGAGCGCGTCAAACTTGGGGGAGAAGCTCAGGATGATGGCGTAGATGGCCGCGAGGCGGACAACGCGGGGGTCGTAGACCTTAGAGAGGGCGAGCACGCCGGTATTCTCACCGTAGGTGGTGTTGGCAGGGCCGCCGAACATGCCGGCAAAGGCGGTGGCAAGACCGTCGCCGAGCAGTGTGCGGTGCAGGCCGGGATCTTCGATGAAGTTGCGGCCGGTGGTGGAGGAGATGGCGGAGATGTCGCCGATGTGCTCCATCATGGCGGCGATGGCGATGGGTGCCATGACGAGGATGGCGGAAACGTCGAACTTCGCGATGACGAACTTCTGAAGGCCGATGAGATTCGCCTTGTTGACGGCGGCGAAGTTGACGAGCGGCTGCATCACGCCCTCTGCATCGGGCAGCTGCGCGCCGCAGGCGCTGGCGATGACCGCGACGATGTAGGAGCCGACGACGCCGAGCAGGATGGGGATGATCTTGACCATGCCCTTGCCCCAGATGTTGGCGACCACGATGATGGCCATAGCGACGAGGGCGAGCCACCAGCAGGTGGAGGCGTTATTGATGGCGGAGCCGGAGAGGTTCAGGCCGATCATGATGATCATCGGGCCCGTGACGATGGGAGGGAAGTAACGCATGACCTTTTTCGCGCCGAGCACCTTGAAGAGGAGTGCGAGCACGAGGTAGAGGAGGCCTGCGATCACGATGCCGCCGAGCGCATAGGCGAGCTTTTCATTGCCGCTCATAGCAGCGTATTTGCCGGAGTCCAGCTTGGCGACCGTTTCAAAGCCGCCGAGGTAGGCGAACGAGGAGCCAAGAAACGCGGGGACCTTGAACTTGGTGCACACGTGGAACAGCAGCGTGCCTAAGCCCGCGAACAGCAGCGTCGTCTGGATGGAGAGCGGCAGGCCGTAGCCCTGCACGAGGATGGGGACCAGCACTGTTGCGCCGAACATGGCGAACATATGCTGCAGGCCCAGCACCAGCATCCTTGGGGTACCCAGCTGGCGGGCGTCATAGATGGCTTCGTGTCCGAGTTCTTTCTTCATGTGATTTTCCCTCTTTGCTTTCTTCTTATTTTTATTCTCATTTGAATAAACATGGTTGGGCCCCGCGTGGGCAAAAAATAAGACCGGTAAGAAAACTTACCGGTCAAAAGAAACAATATCAATAAAAACGGAAACAGCAATACCAACGGAAGAATTTTTCTTTTTCGGCGCAGTGCAGAGCATCATGGGTCGTTCCTCCTGTTCGTTTGTTGTCGTCTGACCAAGAATACCCGAAAGCAGGCAAGATTGCAAGCCGGAATTTTGACCAATTTACATGAAAGATATCCATCATTTTTGTGCAAAAATGCGGGCAGCAAAACGAAATTTTTCCTGCAAAAACCCTTGCCAAATGAAATTAAATGCAGTACAATAAGCGTGACCCCTATTGATAATGCCTATAAATGGGGAATTTTCATTTAGAAAGTGTGTGTGGAGCATGGAAAAGAAAAAACTAAGCTTGCCGAAGCAGATCGGAATTGCGCTGCTGCTCGGTATTCTGGCCGGCTATGCCTTTTATATGCTGGGAATACCCGAGTTCACGACCAACTACTTAAAGCCCTTCGGCACCATCTTCGTCAACCTCCTCAAGTTCATCGTCGTCCCCGTCGTGCTGCTGTCGATGATCGACGGCATCATCTCCATGGGCGACATGAAGAAGGTCGGCTCCGTCGGCTGGAAGACGGTCGCCTACTTCCTTGTCACCACGGCCGCGGCCTGCGTCATCGGCCTGGTATTCGCCAACCTCTTCAACAATGCAGGCTGGTTCCCCACGCTCGCGCTGGAGGACGGCGCGGTCTGGGATAAGGCCACCAGCGCCAACTTCATGGATACCCTGGTCGCCATCTTCCCGAGCAACATGTGGAAATCCTTCACCGACGCAAACATGCTGCAGGTCATCGTGATCGCCCTGATGTTCGGCGGCGGCATCCTTGCCGCGGGCGAAAAGGGCAAGCTTGCCAAGGACCTGGTCTCCACGCTCTATGCGGTCATCGAGCGCGTGATGGCGTTCATCATTGCCCTCAGCCCCATCGGTGTGTTTACGATGATGGCGTGGGTCGTCGCCACGCAGGGCCCTGAGATCCTCGGCTCTCTTGCCGTGGTGCTCGGCTGCGCGTACCTCGGCTACATCGTCCATGCAGTCCTCTGCTACTCTTTCTCTGCCAAGGCGTTTGCGGGCATCAGCCCCTTCACCTTCTTCAAGAAGGCATCCCCCGCGATGATTTTCGCCTTTACCTCCACCTCCTCTGCCGCCACGATCCCCCTGAGCAAGGAGTGCGCGGATGAGCTGGGCGCGGAGGGCGACGTTTCCTCCTTTGTTATCCCCCTCGGCGCGACGATCAACATGGACGGCACCGCCATCTATCAGTGCGTCGCCACCATCTTTCTTGCCACCTGCTGCGGTATGACGCTGACCCTTGGCCAGATGGTCACGATCGTCGTCACCGCGACGCTTGCCTCCATCGGCACGGCCGGTACGCCGGGCGCGGGCATGATCATGCTCGCTATGGTGCTCGAGGCGATGAACATCCCCGTCGATATGATCATGATCATCTACGGCATCGACCGTCTCTTCGACATGGGCCGTACCTGCCTGAACATCACGGGCGATATCTCCTGCGCCTGCTGCGTGACCAAGTGGGAGAGCAAGAAGGCCGCGCAGACTGCCAAGTAATTTTCTGTTCCGCAATCAAAATGCCGCCCCGATTCGGGGCGGCATTTTTCGTCCGAACAAAGCGGATTGGGATTGCATTTTAACACAGCGGGGCATACAATGATGCTGCTTCGCCAAAGGCGAGGCACAGGAGGAAGAAGATGACGACTGATCGGAAACGGGGATATCTCTATATCCTGCTTGCCGCGATGCTCTATTCCACAACGGAGGTCGCGCTCAAGGCGCTCGGCGGCGCGTTTGCACCCATGCAGGTGACAGTCGAGCGTGTACTGCTCGGCGCGGCTGCGCTGATGCCCTTTGCACTGAACGACCTCAAAAAGCGGGATATCCAGCTTACAAAGGCGGACTGGGGCTATTTCACACTGCTCGGTTTTCTGACGGTGACGCTGCACATGTCGCTTTTGCAGATGGCGGTGCTGCACATGGACGCCTCAGCTACATCGATTATCTACTCGGGCAATCCTGTGTTCGCGGTGGCGCTGGCGCACTTCATCCTGCATGAGCCGCTGAAAAAGAACCATCTGCTGGCCATCGGCGTGGAACTTGTCGGCATTCTCTTCATCCTCAATCCCGCGCACCTTGAGATCAGCCTGCGCGGCTTTTTGGAGATCATCACCGCCACGCTGCTGTTTGCCACTTACGGTACGCTCTGCAAGCTGCGTCTGCCGCGGCTTGGCGCGCTCGTGATCACGACGTTCAACATGCTCATCGGCGGTCTGGAGCTCCTTTTCCTGCTGCTGCTCGGTGAGATTCCGGTGGTCGGTGCGCTTTACAGCGGCCTGGGGCTGGAGATATTTGCGGGCATTCCGTTTTTCACGGGCTTTACGCTCAAAACGACGTTGCTTTTGTGCCATGTCGGCATCGGCTGCGCGGCCATCGGCTTTCTGCTCACGGCGAAGATCACGGAGTACACCTCTGCGACGGAGGCGTCGTTCGTTTATCTCGTCAAGCCCATTCTGGCAACGGCGCTGGCGGTCATCGTGTACCACGAGCATATCAGCGCGAACCGCATGGTCGGCATCGCGTTCTTTGTGGCGGCATCGCTGTGTGTCAGCGTGCCGGTGCTGAGAGAAATGCGGCGGGAGCGCGCGGTAAAAACTTGACAATGAGAATGGAAAAGCGAAAGGGCAGCGCCCTTCCGCTTTTTTGTTATTCGTCGATGCGGGTGATGTCGTGGATCCACTTGCCGGAGTGCAGGCGGTAAAGGCCGATGGGGGATTTGATGATATATTCGATCATCAGGCAGAGGCAGAAGACCTCGTTTGGCACCTTGAGCACAAGGCCGAGCAGACACATCATCGGCAGCGTGCCGCACCAGAGGGGGAAATTGTCGATCACAAGCGAGGCATTCACATCGCCGCCGCCGCGCAGCACGCCTACGACCATCGTGGTTGAAAAGCTGTGCAGCGGGATGGCGCAGGCATAGCACATGAGCATCACACTGCAAAGCCGCTCGGCGACCGCCGAGAGCGAGAAGAGCGGCATGACGAACGGGCGCATCAGCGTCACGAACATCGTGTATTCGGTGAGGCCGAGCACAATGCCGAACGCGAACGCCGTGAAGCACAGCGCGCGGCCGATGTTGTAAACGCCCTTTAAGTTTCCCGTGCCAATCTCCTTGCCGACGATGACGGATACCGCCGCCGCGATGCCGAACACGCCGGAGGTCATCAGCTTGTCGATATTGCCCGCAAGCGTGTAGGCGGCGATGAGATCGCTGCTATTTGCCATGTGGCCCATGATGACCGTGATCATCGAAAAGCCCGTGCCCCAGAGCGTCTCATTGATGAGCACCGGCGCGCTGTAGCGCAGGAATTTACGCAGCATGTCCATGCCGGGGCGGAGGATGGCGTGCTTTATGAGCGGCATCGTGCGGCAGCGGAACGCGTAGGAGAACGCGACGACGAACTCCACCACGCGGGACAGAAGCGTCGCTACCGCCGCACCCGTGATGCCGAGCGCGGGCAGACCGAGCTTGCCGAAGATCAGCACATAGTTGCCGAGCGTGTTGCAGAGCATCGAGATCGCGAAGACGATCATGCCGAAGCGCGGATTTTCGATGCTGCGCTGCATGCCAATGTAGATGGAGGAAAGCGAGTTGAAAATGTAGGAAAAGCCGACGATGCGCAGGTACGGCTCGGCCAGCTCCACGAGTGTCAGATTGTCGGTGATGAGGTAGAGCACCTGCGCGGGAAACGCGCACAGAATGGCGGCAAACAGCACGCTCACGCCGCCCGCGATCATAAAGCCGATGCCCATGACGCGGTTGATGCTCTCGCGGTCGCCGCGGCCCCAGTATTGGCTGATGAGCACGCTTGAGCCGCTTTGCAGGCCGAAGACGACGAGCTGGATGATGAAGACTGGCACGTTCGCCACCGTGACGGCGGACATCTGATCGCTGCCGAGAAGTCCCACCATGAACGTATCGAGAAAGCCGAGCGACGTGGTGATCAAATTCTGCACGATGACCGGCAGCGCCAGTAGAAAAAGATGCTTGTAAAAGCCCTTGGGCTGGTGAAGATAGGAGAACATAATAACCTCGAATCGTGGAATTACAGCATGGGGAAGCGCGTGTCGCGGTGCACCTTGAGCGCGGAGACGAGTGCGTCGATCTCTTCTTTCGTCGTCTCGGGGCCGAAGCTGACACGCAGCACGCCCGCGGCGGTCTTTTTGTCAAGGCCCATCGCGCGGTAGACGTGGCTCAGCTGCCCGCGATGGCAGGCGGAGCCTGCCGAGATGCAGATGCCCTGTGCGCCAAGTTCCGTAACGACATTCGCCGACGGGTAGCCGACGAGCGAGATCGACAGGATGTGCGGCGCGGTCCCGTCGCCGATGCGGACGACGCCGTCGAGCGCGAGGAGCTTTTCCTCGGCGTAGGCCTTGATGGCGGCGACGTGGGCGAGCTTTTCATCGAGATGGTCGGCGCGCAACTCGACCGCCTTGGCAAAGCCTGCGATCTGGCCCGTGGCCTCTGTGCCGGAGCGCAGGCCGCTCTCCTGCCCGCCGCCAAAGATCAGCGGTTTGGGCGCGCGGATGCGCTCGCCCAAATACAGGCCGCCGATACCCTTGGGCGCGCCGAGCTTGTGCGCGCTGACGGAGATGAGGTCCGCGCCCAGCGTGTCGGCGCGGAACGGAATTTTCAAAAAGGCCTGCACCGCGTCGGTGTGCAGCAGGGCACGGGACTTTTTCGCTTTCAGAAGCTGCGCGACCTCGGCCACGGGGAAGATGCAGCCCGTCTCGTTGTTGGCGAGCATCATCGTGACGAGTGCGGTGTCGTCGCGCAGTGCACTTTCGACCTGAGAGGCGGTGATGTCGCCGTTCTTGTCGGGCTTTAAGTACGTGACGGAGTAGCCCTCCTGCTCGAGGGCCTTGCAGGTCTCGAGAATCGCGCTGTGTTCCACGGCGGTCGTGATGATGTGCTTGCCGGCGTGGCGGTTCTGGTGCAGGGCAAGGCGGACGGCCCAGTTGTCGCTCTCCGACCCGCAGGAGGTGAAGACGAACTGTTCACTCTTGCAGCCGAGCGCGGCGGCAATCGTCTCGCGCGCCGCGGCGACAGCGTCGCGCGCCTGCTTTCCGATGGGGTACTGCGAGCTGGGGTTGCCCCAGCCAGAAACCAGCGTATCGTAAACGGCGTGCGCCACCTCTTCGGGAACGGGGGTGGTGGCCGCGTGATCGAGATAGATCATATCGGGAAAATCCTTTCTTTGGTCTTGTCAGAATGCTCAAATGATTATACAATATAAAAATAAAAAAGCAAGGGCGGCGGACGCTTTACGTCGGAAACGGCAGAAAAAAAGCGGGACTTTATCGCCCAAATCGCGGAAAAGGATACAAACATACATGAAAGTTGCGATCTGCACCCTCGGGTGCAAGGTGAACCAATATGAAACGCAGGCACTCGAGCAGGAGCTTTTGCACCGCGGACATACACTGGTGGATTTTGAGGAGACGGCGGACGCCTACGTCGTCAACACCTGCTCGGTCACGGCGGTGAGCGACAAAAAGTCGCGCCAGATGCTCCGTCAGGCGCAGCGCCGCAACCCGAGCGCGGTCATCGCCGCCTGCGGCTGCTACGCCCAGACGCATCCCGAGGACGTCAAAAAGCTCGGGCTCGACGTCATCGCCGGCACGAATGACCGCGCGAAGTTCATCGACCTTTTGGAGCGCGCGGCACAGGACAAAACGCCTATTGTCGATGTCGACGACGTCTGGGAGCGGCGCGATTTTGAGGTGCTGCCCGCGGGCGGTATGGTGAATCGCACACGCGCGATGCTCAAGGTCGAGGACGGGTGCGTGAACTTCTGCACTTACTGCCTCATTCCTTACGCGCGCGGGCGCGTGCGCTCGCTGCCGATGGACGAAGCTGCAAAGCAGGTGAAAGCGCTGCGTGAGGAGGGCTACCGTGAGATCGTGGTCACGGGCATCGAAATTTCGTCCTACGGCTCGGACTTCAAGGACGGGACCTCACTCATCGACCTTTTGGAGCTCATCGCGCGCGAGGGCGGCGACATGCGCATCCGCCTCGGCTCGCTCGAACCGCGGACCATCACGGAGGAATTCTGCAAGCGGGCGTCGAAGCTTCCTTACCTCTGCCCACATTTCCACCTCTCGATGCAGTCGGGCTGCGACGCGACCTTAAAGCGTATGAACCGCAAATATGATACGGCGCGCTATATGGAATCCTGCGACCTGCTGCGTCAGTATTTTGACGACCCTGCCATCACGACGGACCTCATCACGGGCTTTCCCGAGGAGACGGAGGAGGAATTCGCGCAGACGCTTGACTTCATCGCGCGCGTCGGCTTTGCCGACATGCACGTCTTCCCTTATTCCATCCGCCCGGGCACGAAGGCTGCGGAGATGCGCCAGATCGACATGCCCGTGCGCGAAGAGCGCGCTGCGCGCGCCTCGGCTGTCGCCAAGACGATGCACGAAGCGTATCTTGCGTGCTGCGTGGGCAAGATCTTCCCCGTGCTCTTCGAGCGCGACCGCAAGGGCGGCAGCGCGGGCCACGCGCCGAACTATATGGAGGTATCCGTCGCGCAGGAAGGCCTGCACAATCAGGTGAAAAACGTGAAGATCACGGCGGTCGACGGCGGCAGTCTTCGCGGCGAGTTGGAGGAATAACGCATGGCCAACCATTTTTATGCCTATATCTCCCGCATGCGCTGTGTCAAGCGCTGGGCGCTCATGCGCAACACCGAGGAGGAGAACATTCAGGAGCACAGCCACATGGTCGCGGTGCTGGCGCACGCGCTCGCGCTCATCCGCACGCGTGTCTTCGGTCTGCCCACGGACGCGAACGCCGTGGCGGTCGCCGCGCTCTACCACGACGCGACGGAAATCTTGACCGGCGACATGCCGACGCCCATCAAGTACTATAACCCCGAGATCCACGACGCCTACCGCAAGGTCGAGGCCGTGGCGAGCGACAAGCTGCTCTCGATGCTGCCGGACGAACTGCGCGCGGACTATGAGCCCATCATCAAGATCGAGGACGAGACGACGAAAAAGCTCGTCAAAGCGGCGGACAAGCTCTCGGCCTACATCAAGTGCGTCGAAGAGCTCAAGGCGGGCAACATGGAATTCAAAAAGGCTGCGGAGCAGACGCGCCGCGCGCTGAGCGAGATGCACATGCCCGAGCTCGACTATTTCATGGTCAACTGCATGGAGAGCTTCTCCATGACGCTCGATGAGCTTGAATAAGAAAAATAACGGATTTTCGGAACCTTTTGCACAAAATGAGCGTCTAAAGCTTCAGAGACCCCAAAAAACAAAAATGAGGTGGATGAAGATGAAGAAGATCGTTTCCTTTTTGCTCGCGCTCATGCTGGCGCTGTCTCTTGCCGCATGCAGCGCGAAGTCTGCCAGTAGCGACAGCGCGTCGATGGCGTCGGACAGCTACGACTTCAACGGCGCGGAGCTGCCGGATGCCAAGTATGACGATACCGCGTCGGACGACGGTGCGTGGAACGGGCAGGAAGTATCAAGCGCTGGTGCGGACCTTGCCGAGCGCGGCGTCAAGATGGTCTACACCGCGAGCATCGAGATGCAGACGCTGGAATTTGATCAGGCCGCGCAGGACATTGCCTCGCTCGTAGAGAGCATGGGCGGCTACTTTGAGCAGAAGAATTTCTCGAATTACTCCAGCAGCTACCGCCACGCAAGCTACACCGTGCGCGTGCCCGCCGAGCAGTTCACGGACTTCTGCACGCAGGTCGGCACGCTTTGCCATGTGACATGGCAGAGCGACACGGCGGAGAACATCAGCGAGCGGTATTACGATACGCAGTCGCGCCTCGAAACGGCGCAGATCAAGCTCGAGCGGCTGCAGGAGCTTTTGAAAAAGGCCGAGAGCATGGAGGATATCATCACCATCGAGTCCGCCATCTCGGAGACGGAGTACGAGATCGAGGACCTTTCCGGCACGATGCGACATTACGACGCGCTGGTGGGCTATGCGACCGTTGACCTTGAATTGAGCGAGGTCTATCGCCTCTCCGGTACGGAGGATGCGCCGAAGAGCTTCGGCGAAAAGCTTGCCAATGCCTTTACCGATGGCCTTGCCGCCACGGGACAGACGTTGGAAGACTTTGCGGTGTGGCTGGCCTATAGCTGGTTGGATGTCCTGATCTTCGCGGCGGTCGTGTTCGTGGCCGTGAAGCTCATCGGCCAGCTGCGCCGCGGGAAAAAGCTGCCGAAGCCCGTCAGAAAAAAGAAAAACGCGGAGACTCCCGCGGATGAAACGAAAACGGAGGAATAAACCATGAACATCATCTGGCTGGGCCATTCCTGTTTTGTGGTCGAGAGCGCGGGCTGGCGCGTCGTGCTCGACCCTTACTATGTAGAGACGTATCCTGCGCTGCACATCGAGGCGGACGAGGCGCTGTGCTCGCACGGCCACCGCGACCACGCCTTTTTGGAGGCGGTGACGCTCTCGGGGCGCGACAAATCGGAGAGCCCGTTTACGGTCGAGACGGTTTCAACGTTCCACGATGACAAACAGGGGTCGCTTCGCGGAGAGAACATCATCCATATCCTGCGCGCAGAGGGGATGACGCTCGTGCACTGCGGTGACCTCGGCCACGAGCTGAATGAGGAGCAGCTTGCGACGGTCAAGGGCTGCGATGCGCTGCTGATTCCCGTTGGCGGGTACTATACGATCGACGCGAAGACGGCAAAAAAGGTCGCGGACGCGATCGCGCCGCGCGTGCTCGTGCCGATGCACTACCGCTTCGGCGCGCACGGCTACCCTGAGATCGGCACACTCGATGAATTTCTGGCGCTGTATGAGGCAAAGAAGATCCACAAACTTGATGGGAACTCTTTCGAGCTGACGAAGAACGCACCTGCGGGCGTCATCGTGCCGCGATTTGCCGAATAAGAGAAGAAATGCAAGAGCCGCCCGTTTAGGGCGGCTTTTGCTGTATAAAGCCCTTCTTTCCCGCGTAGACTATAGTGCTTGCCCGGCTTGACCGGGGCGGAAAGGGAGGACGGAGCATGAAACGGGAGCTGCGCCGATGGGAGATTGTCGGCTTTATCGCAACTGGCCTTTTCGGGACGCTGCTGCACTTTGTGTACGAATGGACGGGCGGGAATCGCGTGATCGCGGTGTTTTCGGCGGTCAACGAGTCGACCTGGGAGCACATGAAGCTGTTGTTTATCCCGTTTCTCGTGTTCACGGTGGTGGAGTTTATTGTGTTTTCCGAGGCGTTCCGGAACTTCTTCGCCGTCAAGGCGGCGAGCATCTTGCTGGGCCTTGTCTCGATTCCGGCGCTTTTCTACACGCTGACGGGAATGTTCGGCAAGCTCCCTGACTGGGTGAACATCACGATCTTCTTCCTCGCCGACGCGCTGCTGTACTTTGTGAGTTACCGCCTGCTGACCGATGGCGCGCTGCGCGGGGGCGCGATGCAGCTCATCGGCTTTGTACTTCTATGGGCGCTGCTGTTCGCGTTCGTCTGGTTCACGTACCGCCCGCTGCACCTGCCGCTCTTTTTAGACCCCGTGAGCGGGTGTTACGGACTGGAAACACCGTGTTAAAAAAGCCCTGCCGAGAAATCGGCAGGGCCTTTACAGTTTCTATACAAATAGTATATTTTGCAGAGCTTCTGCAAAATGCGTGTGCAGAAAGGCTCTTGTGATTCGGCAGAACGGCAAAAATAAAAATCAGCAGACATGACGGAAGTTGCGAAAAGCCGTCAAAGTAGCTGCGTTCCCGACAGAACCCGCCGCGATGCGGCAATGCTTGATCGAAACTGACAGATTAACATAATAAATTCAATAAAGAGATTCTACGGTGAGTTATCCACAGTTTCCACAGAGTTTTCCACACAAGCGGATTTCTCAAAATCCCATGATTTGACAGGGAAAAATTGATTTGATTTCCGCGGAGTGGAAAACATACTGTGCAGATAGGCGTGTGTCGAAATTTACATAATTCTGGAATTGGAAAATTTGTGGCAGAACAGAAATTCGATTTGTTACCATAATCGTGGAATTATGCAAGATGGAATAGACTCCTTGCAGTCTGCAAGGGAGAGCAGCGCCGCGGGCGCTGCACGGAATAAGGGGGCCATTCTCTCACGTGAGAGAATGGCCCCCTTGGACCCCCAAGAGAACGCAAGGGGCCGTGCCCCTTGACCCCGCACATTGGCAGCCTGAGGCTCGAATAACTGCACGCGCTGCGCAATCGGGTGCGGTGTACATGGCTTCGCCATGAATCCCTGCGAGTCGTGACCGCTTGCAACCGCGCCTTACTATCGTGAGGCGCGAGTGACGTTTTCTCGGCGGCAGACTGCGTGCGAAATAGCAGCATTGCTGACGCTCGCCGCATTGTGGAATGCTTCGATAGACGGTGATTAGGCCGCACTACCGCGAGACTGGCAGAGCGGCAGCGGATAATAGGAGCACACCAAGTCGTATAGCAGGGGCAAACGCGGCTCTGTTCAGCGCCCAATCCGCTCGCGCGCCGGCGAGATACTCATAATACCCTTGTGCGCCGATCATCGCGCCGTTGTCACCACAGAGCTTGAGCGGCGGCATGTAGAGCCGGTAGCCGTGCTTTCGGCACTCCTTTTCGAGCTCTGCGCGGATGAACGAGTTCGCGGCGACACCGCCTGCGGCGACGAGTACCTTGCGCCCGCTTTGCTGCATGGCGAGCATCGCGCGCGGGACGAGCTCGTCGACAACGGCCTGCGTGAAGTCGCGCGCAAGCGCCGCACGGTCGAGCTGCTTTCCCGTCTGCTCGGCGTTGTGGGCAAGGTTTACGACGGCGGTCTTGAGGCCTGAAAAGCTCATATCGAGAGGGCACCCGTCAATCTTCGCGCGCGGCAGCTCGTAGACGCCGCCCTCGCTCTCGTGGGCGAGCTTGTCCATCGCTGCGCCGCCGGGGTAGGGAAGGCCGAGCACACGCGCGGCCTTGTCAAAGCACTCGCCCGCCGCATCGTCACGCGTCGCGCCGAGGAGCGCAAAGTCCGTGTAGTCGCGCACGTCGACGATGAGCGTGTTGCCGCCGGACATGCACAGCGCCAGAAACGGCGGCTCAAGCTCTGGGAACGCTAAGTAATTCGCGGCGATGTGGCCGCGGATGTGGTGCACAGGGATGAGCGGCACATTCAGCGCGTAGGCCGCGCTCTTGGCAAAGTTCAGCCCCACGAGCACCGCGCCGATGAGACCCGGCGCGTAGGTCGCGGCCACGGCGTCGATGCCTTTTTTCTCGACGCCCGCCTCCTTGAGCGCCTGATCGGTCAGCGCGGCGATGGCCTCGATGTGCTTGCGCGACGCGATCTCCGGCACGACGCCGCCGTAGAGCGCGTGCAGGTCGGCCTGCGACGCGATGGCATCGGAGAGGATTTTGCGCCCGTCCTCGACGACTGCGACGGCAGTCTCGTCGCAGGAGGACTCGAAAGCGAGAATTTTCATTGCTGCGCCTCCGCTTCTGCCGCGCCGAATTCCTTCGTCATGATGATGGCGTCCTCTTTCGGGTGGTCGTAGTAGTTTTTGCGGCGGCCTTCGCCGCGGAAGCCGCGGCTGCCGTACAGCGCGATGGCGGCATAGTTGCTCTCACGCACCTCAAGCGTCAAGAACGCAAGGCCGCTGCCCTCGGCGAAGCGGATAAACACGTCGAGAAGCTGCCCCGCCACACCGCCGCGGCGGCAGTCGGGGCGGACGGCCATCTTGGTGATGCAGCCCTCGTCTGCGACGGCCAGCAGCCCCGCGTAGCCGACGACGCTGCCGTTTTCTGCATCCAGCGCGACTAAGAAGGCCGAGCACGCGTTTTCAAGCTCCTCTGCGAGCATGTTGCGCGACCAGGGGTTCGAGAAGCATGTGCGCTCAAGCTCGGCAACGTCATTCAAATATTCGTTCGTCATCGGCACGATGCGGACTTTTTTCTTTAACTGTTCCATTGGTTTCCTCCGGTCATTTGGCTTCCAGCCAGTTTATGCCCCAGTGGGCCTCGGCGGTCAGGGGAACGGAGAGGTGCACTGCGCCCTCCATCTCCTCGGTGAGGAGCCGTGCGACCGCTTCCTTTTCCTCCTCCGGGCACTCGACGATGAGTTCGTCGTGCACCTGCAAAATGAGCTTTGCCTTTAAGTTTTCCTTGTGCAGCCGCTCGTCGACGCGCACCATTGCGAGCTTGATGACGTCCGCGGCTGTGCCCTGGATGGGCATGTTGCGCGCAACACGCTCTCCGAACGAACGGGTATTGAAGTTGCTCGCCGCCAGCTCGGGCAGCGCGCGGCGGCGGTGCATCAGTGTTTCGACATAGCCGTGCTCCTTCGCCTGCGCGACGACCTCATCCATATAGCGGCGGATGCCGGGGAAGCGCTCAAAGTAGGTCTCGATATATTCCTTCGCCTCATACACGGGAACGCCGATGTCCTGCGCGAGCGAGAAGGCGGAAATGCCGTACACGATGCCGAAGTTGACGGCCTTCGCGTGCGAGCGCATCTGCTTGGTGACCTGATCAGTCGGCACGCCGAAGACCTGCGCGGCCGTGACGGTGTGGATGTCCTCGCCGGTCAGAAACGCCTGCTTCATCGCCTCGTCGTCCGCGATGTGCGCGAGCAGCCGCAGCTCGATTTGGCTGTAGTCCGCGTCGACGAGCACGCAGCCGTCCGCGGGGACGAACATGCGGCGGAATTCGCTGCCGAGCTGCGTGCGCGTGGGGATATTCTGCAAATTCGGCTCGGTCGAGCTCAAACGGCCCGTCGCCGTGACGGTCATCTGGAAGCTCGTGTGGATGCGCCCGTCGGGCGCGATGACCTTCAAAAGACCGTCGCAGTAGGTCGAGCGGAATTTCGCGTACTGGCGGTACTGCAAAACCTCTTCGACGATGGGATTCTCCCACCGCAGTTTTTCGAGTACGTCCGCGTTCGTCGACCAGCCGGTCTTCGTCTTTTTGCCGTGCGGGAGCTGCAAGCGTTCAAAGAGCACCTCGCCGAGCTGCTTGGGGGAATTGATGTTGAACGGCCCGCCCGCCTCTTCATAGATGTGCTGCTCGAGCGTCTTGAGCTGCACTTCCATCTCGCTGCCGAAGGCCGCGAGAGCGTTCGCGTCCACGCGCATGCCCGCGTGCTCCATGCGCGCGAGTACGGCGCAGAGGGGCAGCTCAACCTCATAATAGAGCTCGTGCAGCTCGCGCTTCTCAAGTTCGGGGGCAAAGGTCTCATACAGCGCATCGACGGCGCTGGTATAGACGTGGAACGCCGTCTCGGCCTCGGCCGTGTCGCCGAGCATCGAGAAAGCGTCTGGATCTAAGTGCTTCGGCTCGGCAAGCGTCTGGTGGAAGTAGGCGGCGAAGAGCGACGCGATATCGTACTTGCCCGCCGTCGCGTCGAGCAGGTACCCTGCGAGCGCAGTGTCAAAAATGAACCCTTCGATGGGAAGGCCGTTTTCGAGCAGCGTGCGCTGGAGGTCCTTGACGTTGTGGCTGACTTTCTTGATATCATCCGAGAACAGGGCGCGCAGCAGCGCGTTCCAGTCGCCCTCGTAGCGGCTGAAGTAGAACTCGGCAGAGACGGCGGTCGATTCGCCTGCAACGAAGTCGACGATCACGCCGGAAAGGTCCGGCAGCGCCAGCAGCGTCACGTGCTCCGCCTTGCGGAAGAGCGAGAGATATTCCTTGGCCTTTTCCACCGTGGTCACGGCCTCGGCGGTCACGGTGAGGTCGACCGGCTCCTCGGCGGCGGGGATGTCGGTGGGCGGCTTGAGACCGTATTTGTCGATGAGCTTGGTAAATTCCAGCTTCATAAAGAGCGGATAGAGCGCGTCTGACGGCGCCTTGCGCAGATTGTCCTGCGGAGAAAATTCGAGTGGTGCGTCCGTCACGATGGTCGCGAGGTGGAAGCTCTGGCGTGCGCTCTCCTCGCCCTCAGTGAGCTTTTTGATGACGTTCGGTTTGGCCTCGATATCGGGGAGCAGCCGGTAAATTTCGTCGATGCTCTGGTATTTCTGGATGAGCGCCATCGCCGTCTTTTCGCCAACGCCCGGCACGCCGGGGATATTGTCGCTCGCGTCGCCCATCAGGGCTTTGAGGTCGACAATGTGGATGGGCGCAAAGCCGTAGACCTCACGAAAGCTCTCGGGCGTCATGTCCTTCGTCGTGGTCTGGCCCATGCGCGTGGAAATGAGCTTGACGGTCGTGTGCTCGGTCACGAGCTGCAAAGAATCCTTGTCTCCCGTGGCGACGACACAGTCCCAGCCTGCGCTTTCGCACTTGCGCGAGATCGTGCCGATCAGATCGTCGGCTTCAAAGCCCGCGAGCTCGTAGCGGGGGATGTTCATCGCGTCGAGCACGTCCTTGAGCACCGGCATCTGCATGGCAAGCTCTTCGGGCATGGCGTGGCGCGTGGCCTTGTAGCCCTCGTACTCGAGGTGGCGGAACGTCGGCTCGCGGCGGTCGAAGGCGACGCACAGCGCCTCGGGCTTTTCCTCGTCGAGTAAGCGGCCGAGCATCGTCAGAAAGCCGAAGATCGCGTGGGTGAAAAATCCGTCGCGCGTGGTGAGCGGACGGACACCGTAATAGGCGCGGTTGATGATGGAGTTGCCGTCTAAAACCATCAGCTTCACGGCATGCACCTCCCAAAATGCAAACTTTTACTAAATATAGTATAGCGCAAAGCAAACAAAAACACAACAGAAACCGGCGGAACTCTCGGCGCGGAGTGAGAAAGTGTGGTAAAAATGAACAGAACACTTGCAATTTCTTGTCGGGATGTTTATAATATTGACTGAAAATCTGTTTTGCTTCCTAATTTTTTGTTAGGAAGCGGGCGGAAAAACAAAAAAGAAAGGGAGAAAATCATGGAAAAGCTATTTAAGCTGAAGGCCAACGGTACTACGGTACGCACCGAGATCCTTGCCGGTCTTACCACGTTTATGACCATGGCCTACATCATCGCGCTCAACCCGAACCTGCTGACCAACTTTGCAGTGGGTACGCCGCTGTGGAACGGTGTGTTCCTTGCCACCTGCATCGCCTCGGCGATCGGCACGATTTGCATGGCTTTTTTCGCCAACAAGCCGTTTGTCATGGCGCCCGGCATGGGACTCAACAGCTTCTTCGCGGTGGTCGTCGCCAACATCGCGGTCATCAACGAGTGCGAGTACGAGTCCGCGTTCCAGGCGGCGCTCGTCATCATCCTTGTCGAGGGTATCGTGTTCCTCATCCTCACGCTCTTAAAGGTGCGTGAGAAGATCGTGGAGGCCATTCCTCTCGGCGTGCGCTACGGCATCGCTCCCGCCATCGGCCTGATGCTGATGAACGTGGGCCTTGGCTCCAACGTCGGTATCTACTCTGAAAACGGCGGCCCGTTCTACATGATGCGTGACTTCTTCGGCGCGCTGACGCCCAGCATCATCAAGGGCAACATGGGCGCGGGCTACGATGCGATGGTCCTGACCGTCGCGACCGCGTTCCTCGGCGTTTTCGTCATGGTCGTCCTCGCCAAGAAGGGCGTGAAGGCGGCAGTGCTGCTCGGCATGCTGTTCTCGTCCGTCATCTACTGGGCGGGCAGCGCCATCTTCCTGCATGTCAATCCGTTTGCGAGCCTCGCGACTGCGAGCTTTGTCCCGCCTTTCGCCGACATGGTCTCCACCACGCTTTTCAAGTTTGACTTTGCGGGCTTTGTGAACATCGGCTGGTTCACCGCCATCACGCTCGTCATCACCTTCTGCATGATCGATATGTTCGATACCATCGGCACACTCGTCGGTACGGCCTCCCGCGCCGGCATGGTCGATCAGGACGGCAACATGCCCCAGATGAAGGAAGCCCTGCTGTCCGATGCCATCGGTACGGTCGCGGGCGCCTGCACCGGTACCTCCACCGTCACCACGTTCATCGAGTCCGCCTCCGGCGTGGAAGCGGGCGGCCGCACGGGCCTGACCGCGCTCACCGCGGGCATCCTGTTCCTCGCCTGCATGTTCCTCGCCCCCATCGCCGCCGTCATCCCCGGCGCTGCGACCTCCGCCGCGCTGATCTATGTCGGCGTTCTGATGCTCCAGGGCCTCAAGAATGTGGACTTCAGCGACATGGACCAAATGCTGCCGGTGTCCATCATGCTCATCGGTATGCCGATCTCCGGCTCCATCGGCCACGCCATCGGCCTGGGCCTCATCTCCTACACCTTTGTCAAGGTGCTTTCCGGCAAGGCAAAGGACGTCAGCGTTCTGACCTACGTGATCTCCGCGCTGTTCCTTGTCAAGTTCTTCGCCGTCGTGTAAGTGTGTGAAAAACCCTTAAAAAGAGCGTCCCGTACGGGACGCTCTTTTTTTCTGCGCCGCGGTATGATATCATAACGAAGATACATAGGGTAATAGGAGCATACGGCGAAAAAACCTTGAAAAATCAAGGATTGCAACTGCCGGTTGACAAATTTGACAGTGCGCTTTCTTTCCCGCAACCGCGAAATAGGCTATGATAACGCCATCCAGACGGCGCGGGACCGCGCCTTAGAATTTAGGAGGAAGACGATATGATCTTAGCGGATAAAATCATCACGCTGCGCAAAAAGGCAGGCTGGTCGCAGGAGGAGCTGGCAAGTCAGCTCGGGGTGACGCGCCAGTCGGTATCCAAGTGGGAGGGCGCGCAGTCCGTGCCCGACCTTGACAAGGTGGTGCAGATGAGCCGGCTGTTTGGCGTGAGCACCGACTATTTATTGAAGGACGAACTCGAAGAGGAGGAGTTCGTCGAATCCGAGGCGGACGAAGCGCCGCTGCGCAAGGTGACGATGGAGCAGGCGGCGCGATACCTTGCGCTGCGCAAGGCCTGCGCGCCGAAGATCGCACTGGCGGTGGCGATGTGCATCGTCTCGCCGGTCGTGATCATTTTTCTCTCCGCCATGGCGGACGCGGGCCTGGGCGGTATTTCGGAGGATCTGGCCGCAGGTCTCGGCGTGAGCGTCATTTTGGTGCTGGTCGCCATTGCGGTGGGGATGTTCCTCTCGTGCGGGGCGAAGACGAAGGAATTCGACTTTCTTGAAAAAGAGCCGTTTGAGACCGAGTACGGCGTGAGCGGCATGGTGCGCGAGCGGCGCAAGGCCTATGAGCCGACCGCCTCGCGCTGTACGATCCTCGGCGTGGTGCTGTGCATCCTTGCTGTCGTGCCGCTGATGCTCGGGGTCGGTCTCGCGTCGTCCGATGTCGCCGCGCTGCTCGTGCGCGTCGCTCCGGCGGATGTTTACGCCGCGGCGGCGGTGGATGCGCTGCTGCTTCTGGTCGCCTGCGGCGTGGGCGTGCTCGTCTGGAGCGGAACGTACACCGGCGCGATGGACCAGCTGCTCGAGGAGGGCGACTACACGCGCAAAAAGAAGGCGCGCAGCGGCGTAATGAGCACAGTGTCGCTCATCTACTGGCTGAGCGTGACGGCCATCTTCCTTTTCTACACGTTTGGCCCGAACGGCAATGGACAGGCAAAGTACAGCTGGTTCATCTGGGCCATCGGCGGCGTACTGTATGCGGCGGTGATGGGTATTGTATCGCTCGTGCTGTATCACAAAGATAAAATATAAAGCAGACTTGACAAATGAGAACGACAGTGATATCCTACAAGTAAAGCAAACTTGACATTTGCAAAATGGCTCTTGACAGTTGGAAATCACATGATATTATTTTGATATCACAAAGATATTCGAAACGGCTGCAAGAAGAAAAGAGGGAGAACCTTATGCTCTATATTGAACACCTGACCAAGACCTTCGGCGAAAAGAAAGCCGTGGATGATCTGTCGCTCCACATCGCGCCAGGGGAGATCTACGGCTTCATCGGCCACAACGGCGCGGGCAAGACCACGACGCTCAAGTCGGTCGTCGGCATCCAGCAGTTCGATTCCGGCAGGATCACGATCGGCGGGCACTCCATTCAGGACGATCCCATCGCCTGCAAGAAGATGCTCGCCTACATCCCGGATAACCCCGACCTCTACGAGTTTATGACGGGCATCCAGTACCTCAATTTTATCGCCGACATCTTCGGTGTGGAGGAAAGCGCGCGGTAGGAGCGCATCCGCAAGTATGCAGGCCTCTTCGAGCTGACGGGCGACCTGGCCCAGCCCGTCGCGGCCTATTCCCACGGCATGAAGCAGAAGCTTGCCATCATTTCGGCGTGGCTGCACGAGCCGAAGCTCATTTTGATGGATGAGCCGTTCGTCGGCCTCGACCCGAAGGCTTCACATATCTTAAAGGGCATGATGCGCGAGGTGTGCGACGCGGGCGGCGCGATCTTCTTCTCGACCCATGTGCTCGAGGTGGCCGAAAAACTCTGCGACAAGGTCGCCATCATCAAGGGCGGCAAGCTCATCCGCTCCGGCACGATGGAGGAGGTCAAGGGCGACGACTCGCTCGAGGAGGTCTTCCTTGAGCTGGAGGGCGAATCATGCTGAAAACGCTCGTCAAGAAGCAGCTGATGGAAATTTTCCGCAGCTACTTTTATAATGCCAAAACCAATAAAAAACGTTCGACGGCGGGGATTATCGCTTATATCCTGCTCTTTGCCGCGTTGATGATCGGCCTCGGCGGGATGTTCACGGGGCTTTCCGTTTCGCTCTGTGCGCCGCTTACGCAGGCGGGGATGGGCTGGCTCTATTTTGCACTCATGTCGCTGCTCGCCATCTTTCTCGGCGCGTTCGGCAGCGTGTTCAACACGTATTCGGGCCTGTACTTCGCTAAGGACAACGACCTGCTGCTGTCTCTACCCATCCCGGTGCGGACGCTGATGGCCTCGCGGCTGCTGACGGTCTATCTCATGGGCCTCATGTACTCCGCGGTCGTCATCCTGCCCGCGGTCATCGTCTACTGGGTCACGGTCTCGACGGCGCCGATGGCGCTCCTCGGCGGCGTGCTGCTGACGGCGCTCATCTCGATCTTCGTGCTCACGCTCTCGTGCGCGCTGGGCTGGGTCGTGGCGAAGGTGAGCCGTAAGCTCAAGCACAAGAGCTTCATCACGGTCATCGTCTCGCTCGCGGGGCTTGCCATCTACTATTTCTTTGTCTTCAAGGCGCAGACGGCCATCGAGCAGCTCGTCGCCAACGCCGCGGTCTACGGTGAGAAGATCAAGGGTGCGGCGCACCCGCTCTACGTCTTTGGCCTGACCGGTACGGGCGATGTGACAGCGATGCTGCTGAGCGCGGCGGTCATCCTCGCGCTGTTTGCGCTGACGTGGACGCTGCTCTCGCGCAGCTTTTTGCAGATCACGACTGCGTCGGGCGCATCGGGCAAGGCTGTGTACCGCGAAAAGGCCGTCAAGCGCCGGAGCATCGATGGGGCACTTTTCGGCAAGGAGCTCGCGCGCTTCACCGCGAGCCCGAACTACATGCTCAACAGCGGCCTCGGTATCCTGCTGCTGCCGATCTCGGGCATCCTGCTTTTGTGGAAGGGTGGAACGGTCGTGCCGCTGCTGAACGAGGCCTTCACCTCGCAGAGCGGCTGCGCGGAGGTGCTGCTCTGCACCGGCGTGTGCGCCATTGCGTCGATGAACGACATGGCGACGCCGTCGGTCTCACTCGAGGGAAAGTCCCTCTGGCTCGCGCAATCGCTGCCCGTCAAGCCCTGGCAGGTGCTTCGCGCAAAGCTCAAGGTACAGCTTGCGCTCACGGTCCTTCCAGCGCTCGTGCCGCTTGCCTGCATGGCGTTTATCCTGCCTGTGACGGCGGCGCTGCCGCTCGTTTTTGCCGAGACACTCGCGTACATCGCGTTTTCCGCGTGCCTGGGGCTGACGCTCGGCGTCGCGCGGGCAAACCTGACGTGGACGAGCGAGCTCATGCCCATCAAGCAAAGTCTGGCCGTGACGATCGCGCTGTTCGGCGGCTGGCTCTACGCCATCGTGTTCGCGGGGCTCTACCTCTGGCAGGGGTGGAAGCTCGGCGCGGCTGCGTATCTCGCCATCGCGGCGGCGGTGACGCTCGCGGTGACAGCGCTGCTTCTTCGCTGGCTCAAAACGAAGGGCGCACAGCGCTTTGCAATGCTGTAAAGGAAAATAAAATGAGAGAGTGCGGCGGTCCTTCGACCGCCGCACTTCTTTTATATCGGCAGGGGCGAAAATTTACACAGTTCGTTCTTGCGGAAAGCGGCGGACCATGCTGTTATGTGACTACACTCACAAGTAAACTTTGAGGAGCGTGATCGATATGCTGCTGCGCGGCAAGCAGGCGAGCGGACTTTTGACGCAGCAGAAGATGCTGCGCGCCGCCGTAAAGCTGTTTTTGAAAAAGAGATATGAGGGCACGACGACCGCGGAGATCGCCCGCGCCGCGGGCATGCCGCCAAGCTCGTTTTTCCGGGCCTTTCCCAGTAAGGAGGCGCTGCTGCTTGAGCTTGACAAGCGGATGTTCAGCGGGCAGTTCACGCTGGCCGAGCAGCACAGCGCGGCACGTGCTCTACGAGGTGGGGGGCGGCTATCCAGCTCCACATCGCCGGGCTGACCGAGCCACTGCGCAAGCTGTACGTGACGGCCTACACGCTGTCACCAACCTCGGCATACCTGTATCGCAGCACGGCGAAGCGGCTGGAGGGCATCTTCGGGGACGATCTTCCGGACGCGGAGGCCAAGGACTTTTACGAGATGGAGATCGCCTCGACGGGCATGATGCGTTCGTTCGTGGCCGTACCGTGCGACATGTACTTTACCGTGGAGCGCAAGATTGCGCGCTTTTTGGAGTGCGCGCTTAAGCTCTGCAATGTGCCGCCAGAGCGGCGGCGGGGGTCAGCGCGGCCGTTTTGCAGCTCGACCTGCACACCATGGCGGCGGGCATCATCCGAACGACCGTCCAGCAGGCGGAAAAGGGCTTTGAAGCCCTGACAGAACGGTAAATTTCGGCAAGGGGATATCCCCTTGGTGCATCCGATGGATGCACCAATCGCTTTGATGGAGGAATGATATGAAAAAACGTATTTTCAGCTTTTTGACGGCCCTGTGCCTGTGCCTGACGCTGTTGCCGACGGCGGTGCGGGCGGAGAACAATTGGGAGAGTTGGACGATATTTGATGGCACCAATTTGAACCTGTCGGACGGTAGTTACTATTTAGGCGGCAATGTTACTATGAGCGGCGAAATTACAATCAGCGGAGCCGTCACATTTGATTTGAATGGGTATACCTTGACCTGTAATGCTACAGACGAGGATATGTTTTGTGTGTACGATGGTAAAACACTAACGATAAAGGACAGCGGCACTGACGGCACTATTGATGGTCAAAATAAGAACTGCGGTTTTTCTGTGTCTAGCGGCACACTGATCTTGGAGAGCAGTATCATTGCGAATTGCAGAGATGACGATGGTGATGGCGGTGCTGTGGATATTGGAAAGGACTGCGTACTCACGATGAGAGGTGGTACGATCAGCAATTGCAATGCACAACACGAAGGCGGTGCTATATAGGAAAAGAGGACGGCTAAAGCCGTCCTCTTTTTTCAGCTCTCCATGTGCTTGCCGAGAAAGCCTGCGATGGCCTGCGCGAGCTTGTACTCCGTCTCGCCTGCGGCCGACTCGCCCTCGGTGCCGATGAAGACCACGAGCCCGAGTGCGTCGCCCTCGGAGATGATGGGCGCGGCGATGGTCGCGCAGTAGCGGTCGAGCGACTCGGTGACGAACACGCTGCGCTCGCTCGGCACGGCGCGGTAGATACCGCGGTCCTCCATGATCTGCTCGAGCTGCGGGCTGATGCGCTTGCCGATGAGGTCGCGGCGCGCGCTGCCTGCCGCGGCGATGACGCTGTCGCGGTCGGTCACGGCCACGCTCGTGCCGGTCGACTTGCTCAGCGTGTCGCACAGCTGCGCGGCAAACTCATCTACGCCGCCCATGAGCGAATACTTCTTAAAAATGACCTCCCCGTCCTTGCTCGTGTAGATCTCCAACGGGTCGCCGTTACTGATAACATGGACACGGAAAACCTTGTCCTCGCGGCCTTTTGAGGACTGAATCAGCGTGTTTTCGATATTTTCCGTGCCTAACTTAAAATTTGCGGCGTCCTCCGTTTCCGCGGGGAGGGTTCCGCAGCGCAGCAGCGTGTCGATGTCGGTCTTGAGCTTAATTTCTAAGTGATCTTCAAAGACGAGGATCTTGTCAATCAGCAGCTCCAGATCGTTCCGCTCCAGCTTGTCCTTTTCCAGAATGTCGCGGAACACGTCGATGGCGGTCTTGGCCACGCGGTTCACCTGAATGATGGTGTTGCGCTTGTCGCTCAGCAGGTCGATCTGGTGGTGGATGCCGTCGATCTTCTTTTGGAGGTCGGCTTCCATCTCGTCATACAGCGCCTCGATGGAGGCTTCCTGCTCCGGCTTTTTCATGATCTCGCGGATGCGCTGGCGCTTCGTGACCTTCAATTCTTCGGTGAGGTCGGCCAGCACCTCGGCGAGATTGTCCGCAGACTGCTCCGTTTCCGCCACCTGCTCGGTCTCCCGCTTCAGCTCCTCGTTGAGCTGCGCCAGCATGGCGGCAGAGCTGTCCGCCAGCTTGCGCACATAGCTTTTCAGCAGCTCGTCCAGCCGATCGACGCGGATATGGTGGCTGGTGCAGCCCTTGAGTCCGCGCCGGTGATACGTCCCGCAGGTGTAGGCGGGGGCGAGGTCAGAGCGGCTCATGGCGAACAGCGGACTGCCGCAGTCGCCGCACTGCAAAAAGCCGGAGTACACGTTGTCGTTGATCTTCACGCCGCGGTAGTTGCTGCGGCTGCGCTTTTCCCGCAGCGCGCGGGTGATGGCGAAGGTGCGGTAGTCGATGATGGCCTGATGGTGGTTTTCAATGACGATGTGCTCATCATCGTTGCGCTTGATGTCCTTGCCGTTGATTTTGGCGCGGGTGTACTTGCCCTGACGGAGCGTGCCGATATAAAAATCGTTGTCCAGAATGCCCTGCACCGTGGCAATGGCCCAGGCGTTCTTGGCCTCCCGCTTGGTTTTCTTGCCCGCCGCCTCCTTGCGCATCCGCTCGGACATGCGCGGCGTGGGAACGCCCTGATCGGTGAGGTAGTTGGCGATTTTCTTGTAGCCCCAACCGGCGTTGCTGTAAAGGTCGAAGATTTGCCGGACGGTCTCTGCCTCCGTGGGGATGATCTCAAACTGCTTGTCCTCGGTGACGAGATAGCCGTAGGGCGCGGCGCAGATCCACTCGCCGTCGTTCTGCCGCCGCTTCACAACGCTGCGCACCTTGCGGGAGGTGTCCGTGACGGGCATTTCGTTCACAAGAAACTGGAACTGGATTTTCAGCCAGTCGTCGTCATTGGGGAAATCCACGCCATCGCCGATGGAGATGATGCGCACGCCCGCGTCGCGCAGGTCTTCCAGCTCCACAAGCCCGCGCGAGTTGCGGCGGGAGAAGCGGGAAAAGTCCTTGATGATGAGAATGTCATATTTGTGGCGCATCAACCCCCGGCGCATCTCCTGATAGCCCTCGCGCTGCTCGAACGTGTAGCCGGAGCGGTCGCGGTCTTCAAAAAACGTCAGCGTGCTGCCGGGGAAATGGGTTTTTACATAGTCCTCGATGATGGCCTTCTGGTTCTCGATGGAGATGTTCTTCTGCTCCTGCTCATCATCCACGGAAATACGGGCATAGCCCGCGATATCAAAGCACTCGATCAATTTGGCTCACCGCCCTTTAAGTATTTTGCCATCTGCCGGTCAAATTCGGAGATGTATGCCGCCCGTGGACGGCAGTTTCCGAGAATTTCTCGGTAGCTGAGCTTGGATTCATTTCCCATTTGCAGTCTTCTCGGCGTGCTCTGCCCATTCCGGCAACCACGCTGCATTTTCAACTGGTGACAGTTTGTCACCAGTTCACTGCCTTCTTCTTTCAGACGCTGTTTCAGCTTGTTCCAGTATTTTCGCCCGGTATTGTAGTCGGGGCTGTCTGTCAAAACGCCGACCACATCCACAATGGAGAAGTACCATTCCTCCCGTTCCGCATCCCACGCCACGCGAATTTTCTGATCCTCAAAAAGCTGGATCGCGCTATTGTCCGGTGCTTTCATCTGATCCCCCATTCTGCGCAAGTCATACTTTCTCTGCCATGTTACCACTTGCAATAGACTTTGCGTTTCTCTCGTTGAATAACATTGTACCATGTAAATCGAGGATGTGCAACCGGAAAATGATCTGACAAGGAAAACCACTCCACTTTTTCGCGCGTGTCAGGCATTGCGTTTTTTGTCCACATGTAGTATAATTAAGGAATAAAAATGGTGTAATCCCAACGTTTTTCGGGTGGGAGACGGCAATATACATGGATCGATGAACTTGCGCATTTCTGTATGCCGTAGCGGCAGGAAGAAATGGCGCAGATTTGTCGCGCTTTTGAACGCAGCGAATACGCCCGACCGAAGCAAATTTTGACATCCGGTGGACGAAAAACATAGGAGACAAACATGGATAAACGGCTTTTGCTGGCCAGCCCGCATATGTCGGACGAGGGCTATGAACTGGAGTACATCCACGACGCATTTCAGAAAAACTGGATCGCGCCGCTGGGCGAGAACGTCAACGAATTTGAAAAGGCCATGGGCGAATTTATGGGCAAGGGATATCCTGTCGCCCTCTCTGCCGGTACGGCGGCGCTGCACCTTGCGATGATCCTCGCGGGCGTGAAGGCGGGGGACACGGTCTTTTGCCAGAGCCTGACCTTCTCCGCGTCGGCCAACCCCGTTGTCTACTGCGGCGCAAAGCCTGTGTTCATCGACTCTGAGCGGCAGACTTGGAACATGGATTCTGCCGCTCTGCGCCGTGCCTTCGAGCTGCACGGCGCGCCCAAGGCGGTGGTCGCGGTGCATCTGTACGGCAACCCGGCCAAGCTGGATGAGATCATCGCTATCTGCCGCGAGCATGATGTTCCCTTGATTGAGGACGCAGCAGAGGCGTTGGGTTCTACATACAATGGGCAGAAGTGCGGCACCTTTGGTGACTTCGGCGGCCTGTCCTTCAATGGCAACAAGATCATCACCACCTCTGGCGGCGGGATGCTGCTGTGCCGGACGGAGGAGGAAGCGAAGCACGCATTGAAGCTCTCCACGCAGGCGCGCGAGAACGCGCCGTGGTACCAGCACGAGGAAATCGGCTACAACTACCGCATGAGCAACATCTGCGCGGGCATTGGTCGTGGACAGATGAAGGTGCTGCCGCTGCGCGTGAAGCAGAAGCAGGCGATCTTCGCTCGCTACTCTGAAAATCTAAAAGGTCTGCCGCTGACCATGCAGCCGAAGCTGGACTGCGCCGAGCCGAACCGCTGGCTGTCCGTTGCCCTGCTGGACGAGGGCTGCGGCGTGACGCCCGGTGAAATGCTGGCAAAGCTGAACGAGGCTGGCATCGAGGGGCGCTACCTTTGGAAACCCATGCATTTGCAGCCGGTCTTCGCAGGCTGCCCCTTTGTCAGCGTCAGCGATGCGCCGGTGGGCGACGATCTCTTTGCACGCGGCGTGTGCCTGCCCAGCGATACGAAGATGAGCATGGACGATGTGGACCGCGTGTGCGATGCCATTCGGGGGATGTTCTGATGCGGCATAAGGCTGGGCTTTATGAAAAATACATCAAGCGCCTGCTGGACATTGTGCTGTCCGGGTGTGCGCTGATCGTTCTGTCGCCGCTGTTGCTGGTGACGGCGATTCTTGTGCGCGTGAAGCTGGGCAGCCCTGTGATCTTCTGTCAGGAGCGTCCGGGAAAAGATGAGAAGATCTTCAGACTCCACAAATTCCGTAGCATGAATGACGCCAGGGATGAAACCGGCGCGCTGCTGCCGGACAAGGAACGTCTAACGGGCTTCGGAAAGAAGCTGCGCGCGCTGAGCATCGACGAGCTGCCGGAGCTGTGGGATATCTTCCGCGGAAAGATGAGCATCGTGGGGCCAAGACCGCTGCTGGTGAAGTATCTGCCGCTTTACAGCGAAGAGCAGCATCACCGCCATGACGTTCGCCCCGGGCTCACCGGCTGGGCACAGGTGCACGGGCGAAACCTTGCGTCGTGGGAGGAACGGTTTGCCTACGATGTGGACTATGTAGACAACATCAGCTTCGCGCTGGATGTGAAGATCATCTTTATGACCGTCCGCTGCGTCTTCGCCCGCGAGGGGATCAGCGCAGAAGGCAGCGCGACAAAAGAGGAGTTTACCGGCCCTAAAGCTTATCTTTGAGAAATAGAGTGGGTGTTCAATATGAAACTGCTATTAACGAGTATAGGCAGACGAGTTGAATTAGTCCAAGCATTCAGGAACGCCGCAGAAAGGCTGAACGAAGACCTGCATGTTGTAGGTGCAGATATGTCCCTAACGGCACCTGCATTGTACTTTTGCGATGAGGCCGTACGTGTTAGCCGAATTCACGACAAAAACTACATTCCTCAGCTTGTTGATATTTGCAAAGAACGGAAAATCGACTGCCTGATTCCTACGATTGATACGGAATTGCTGATTCTGGCACAGAGTAAATCAAAATTTGAGGCAGTTGGAACAAGGGTACTTGTTTCTGATGTCGAAAGGATTGCTTTGTGCCGCGATAAGCGCAAAACGGCAGATTATTTTAAGCAGATCGGGCTAAATACCCCTGTACCTGTTGACAAGGTCGCAGATTATGCAGATGGATTCCCGGCATTTATTAAGCCGCTTGACGGCAGTTCGAGTATAAACGCATACAAAGTCCAGAACAAAGCAGACCTTGCGGCGTATGCAAATCTGATTCCCGACTATATCATTCAACCTTTTATTTCGGGACGCGAGTTTACAATTGATATTTTCTGTGATTTTACTGGAAATCCCATTTTTATTACACCTCGGGAACGATTGGCCGTTCGTTCGGGAGAAGTCCTCAAGACAAAAATATATCAAAACAAGGTCATAATTGGCGAGATGAAACACCTTGTGAAAGATTTTAAGCCTTGCGGGCAAATTACGGTTCAGCTTATACACGACGATATATCACAGAAAAATTACTATATTGAAATCAATCCGCGCTTCGGCGGCGGAGCTCCCTTGAGCATGAAAGCCGGGGCGGACAGTGCAGCTGCGTTGATTCGGCTCTTGAAGGGCGAAGCGCTCAGCTACATGGAGTGTGCGGCGCGAAATGGTGCTACATACAGCCGATTCGATCAAAGTGTTTGTATTGACGAAGGAAGTGAAGGCTATGATCGAAGTATGTAGCGTATTAGATGTCGAAAAATATAGTTCAGAGTTTAAATTAATACTTTTTGACTTAGACGACACGCTTTATAGCGAAAAAGACTATGTAAGAAGTGGATTTAGCCAAGTTGCGAACCTGTTTCCTGAGAGAAACGAAGCAGAAGCAAGGCTGTGGACATTTTTCTTGGAAAACCGGCCGGCAATTGATTGCCTTTTGACCGAAAGGCATATTACAGATGCGAATTTTAAAGAGCGATGCTTGCAAGTATATCGATTCCATCGTCCGCAAATTAGCTTATATCCGGGTGTCCGTGAAATGCTTCTTAGAATGCGGGAACAGAAGAAAAAGCTTGGGCTGATAACAGATGGCCGTCCGGAGGGCCAGCAGGCCAAAATTGATGCGCTCAAAATACGAGACGTATTTGACAAAATTATTGTTACGGACGAATTGGGCGGCACATCGTTTCGAAAACCCAATCCAAAAGCATTTGAACTCATGGCTGAATGGTTTGGTGCCTCATTCGAAAGTATGTGTTATGTCGGAGACAACAAAACAAAAGATTTCGATGCCCCGGAAAAGCTGGGGATGCATTTAATATGGTTTAGGAATCCTGACGGAATCTATAAGCAAGCAAAAAACTAATTCGTTTAGAAACCGACAAAAGCAGCCAAAAGATAGTGGGTGGAAGTAATAATGGCACGAAAACAGATCCTGATTTTATCCAATCACAGCGGCGGGCTTTACGATTTCCGCAAGGACTTGATCTCAGAGCTGAAAAAGTATGCCAGCGTCACAGTTGCCGTTCCGCACAATGACCGCTGGGACGAGCTTCTGCATTTGGCTGACCGCGTGATTGAACTTCCCATCGATCGGCGGGGCATGAATCCGTTTCATGACAGCAAGCTCTTTCACCAATACCGGGCGATTCTGAAAGAAGTCAAGCCCGACCTTGTTCTAACCTATACCATCAAGCCCAACATCTATGGCGGACTTGCCTGCCGGATGGCGCACATCCCCTATGCCGTGAACATTACGGGACTTGGCAGCGCCATCGAAAACGGCGGCTGGCTCAAGAAGTTTGTGCTGGCGCTCTACAAACCGGCGTTGAAGGGCGCGAGGGTCGTTTTTTTTGAGAATGCCGGGAATCGGGACACCCTCGCTGCCACCGGCGTTGTGCCGCAGGGACGCGACGTGGTGCTGAGCGGTGCAGGCGTCAATTTAGAAGATTATCCTTATCAGTCCTACCCACAGGAGGGGGCGGTGCGCTTTCTCTTTGTGGGCCGCGTCATGCATGAAAAAGGTGTGGACGAGCTGTTTGCCGCCGCAAAGCGGATGAAGCAGGAATATGGCGACGGCGTGGAGTTCCACATCGTCGGCTCGTTTGAAGAGGGATATAAGCCCCTCATGGATGAATTGGAGCAGGCTGGCGTGGTCCAGTACCACGGCTATCAGTCGGATATGAAGCGCTTTTACGCCATGGCAAGCTGTGTGGTGCTGCCGTCGTATCACGAGGGTATGTCCAATGTGCTGCTGGAGGCTGCCGCCTCCGGGAGACCGCTCATCACCAGCGACATCCCCGGCTGCCGCGAGGCGGTGGAGGACGGCGTCAGCGGGTATCTGTGCCCTGCACGGGACGCGGACGCGCTGTATAGGGCTATGCAGCGAGTCATGGAGCTGTCCGTGAAGCAACGCTCCGAAATGGGTCGCCGTGGCCGGGAGCGCATGCAAGCTTTGTTTTGCAAAAGAATGATTGTAGAAGAAACCATGAAAGAATTAAGGGAAGCTATATATGAAAGAGAACTATAGCCGACTAGTGCACCCCATTCTTTTTAGCATTATTATTCCGGTATATAGGACAGAAAAGTTTTTGCATAAATGTATTGACAGTGTTCTATCGCAAACATATCCAAACTTTGAACTTATATTAGTAGAAGATGGTTCGCCGGACAATTGTCCTCAAATTTGCGAGGAATATGCCAAACGTGATGATCGTATTCGTGTTATACATAAATCGAACGGTGGAGCAGCGAGTGCACGAAATGTTGGTATTCGTGTTGCACATGGCGATTACATTATGTTCATGGATAGTGATGATTATTGGAATAACTCAACTGCGTTGCAATCTATTTCGGAGGCCATAGTTGCATACCAATGTGATGTTCTTTGTACCAATTTATGCAAGACGTACATCGGAGTACAAAATGAAAAAAAATACTTTGCCCCTTCCGCTCCGTTGATCGGCGTAGACGAGGTCCTTTTGGGTGAACGCTATATATCCAGTCCCTGTTCGAAAATCATTAACTCAAAGTTCTTTCTAAATGGCCAGTTGGATTTCATTGAAAATATCGGCTCTGAGGATGTTGACTGGAGTTTAAGAGTCGCGTTGCTATCTAAGAAAATGGTGTACATAGATGTGTCTTTTTATTGCTATTTGCAGCGTGATACATCTTCGTCACATAGCATGACTATTGAAAAATTGCAAGATTTAAAAAGTAACGTTCTGGCATGTATCCAATTGTTATCTTGCCAGAATCAAACCATGCAAAAGCAGTTAATGCCATACGTCGGTTTTCAATATGCGATACTGCTGCTTAACATTGCCTCTCTTGCCGATAAACATCAGGAAGCTATGTTCTTGGATGGGCTTCAAAAGGAATGTCATCTTTTACAGTTTTCTAATTCATCAAAGGTCAAAATGATGAATGCCGCAAATAAGCTTCTTGGATTTCAAGGAATGATGTGTCTCCTTTCCACCTATGTGAAAATCACGAAACGAGGAATCATATGCCAAAGCTAACTATTTTCACACCCGCCTATAATCGAGTGCATACATTGCCGCGCACTTATAAAAGTCTCCTTCGCCAAAGCTGTAAAGACTTTCTTTGGCTAATTGTAGACGATGGCTCTACAGATGGGACAACGGAACTTGTCCATCAATGGCAGACCCAGGATAACGGCTTTGAGATTCAATATATTCACAAAGATAACGGTGGACTTCATACTGCATATAATACTGCGATTGCAGAATTGAGCACAGAGCTTGCAACATGCATTGATTCAGATGACTGGCTGGTAGATGAAGCAGTTGAAAAAATCCTGCTCAAATGGACCAGTGATGGAAATGAGCATTTGGCGGGAATTGAAGCTTTAGACTGCTACGCTGATGGTGAAATAATTGGTGACTTACTACCAAATCAAGAGACTATCAATCTGATAGATTTGTATGTAGGGAAATACCACATAAAGAATGGTGACCGCAAACCCGTTGTTCGAAGTGACCTTTATAAATCGGTGGCACCGATGCCGACGTTGAACGGAGAAAAAAACTTTAACCCTCATTATATGCATCTACAGATCAGCCTGAAATATGATTTTCTTGTTATGAATGAGCCTGTTTGTTATGTCGAATATCAACCCGATGGTATGTCGCAAAATATATTCAAACAGTATTTCGACAGTCCGAATAGTTTTGCCCAATTGCGAAGACTATGCATGCAATTTCAAGAAGCACCATTACTATTCAAAATCAAAAATGCTATTCATTATGATTCAAGTTGCATTCTTGCTAAACATATTCAAGGTATTTGGAAAGAGTCTACGGTGCCATTTCTGACGTGTTGTCTATTATTGCCCGGAGCTCTTTTGAGTGGTCTAACGAGCATCTTAGCAAAAAAATACTCTTGGGAGAAAAAATAATGAATAAGTTATGGGGGCTTCTTGCGGTCTCACTGGTATTTGCATTTGTGATTCAATATCGTGATAAGCATATTCATATGCTTAATCGAAACAGCAATAGCGGCGATAAGCTATTCACTTTATTACTGATTTTATATCTTGGTATATTTTGTGGTTTAAGAATACGTTATAACGATACCACTACGTACATTCATATTTTCGAACAAACGCCCTCAGTAGAAGAGATCTTTGAGCTGAATACGCTCTCTTTTGCACAAGGAATTGGCTTTTCAATACTTAATTCTGTCATGAAATCTCTGAAATTCTCTTCTCAAGACTTCTTGATGTTTTATGCAATAGTAACTGCCTTCTGTTATGTTCGATTTATAAGAAAACACGCCGTCAATTTCCCGTTTGCGGTCTTTTTAATGTTTTCAACCGGTTTTTACACATTTTCTTTTGCAGCAATCAAGCAATGCATGGCAACAGCGATTTGCTTGCTCGGACTTGAATATCTGTTGCACAGAAAAACACCGATTTTTATTTTATTTGTTGGAGTGGCATCGCTATTTCATCCATATGCGCTAATTTATCTTTTACTTGTTTTTGCGGATTATCGGCCATTTACAGGAAAAACATATGTTCATATAGCTGTTTTCGTAATATTAGGTTTTAGTTTAGGCCGTTTTATAGAACCTATCGTAGATATAACTGCCATGATGGGAGCAAGCTATGATATGACATCGTTCGTTGGTGAGGGTGTTAACATTTTCCGTGTATTAGTCTGCTTTGTGCCATTGTTTCTTTCTGTGTTGTATAGTCGAAAGCTATTCGGGCAAACAACACGAACGGACAACATTCTTTTCAATATGTCTATGCTTAACGCACTAATAATGTTCGTTGGTTTGTTTGGGACTGCAAATTATTTTGCACGTCTTGCAAACTACTTTCTCCCGGCACAGGTTGTCGTTTTGCCATGGATATTAAAGAAAATCGGTGGAAGAGATGGTCAGATTCTTACTCTTCTATGCATAATCGGATTTGCTGGCTACTTTATGTATGGAAATATGGTGCAGCATGTGTTTGACGAAAAATTCGCCCAAATAACGTTTTGGAACTATATTGCATCACATTTCGGAGCGTAATTACAAATGAAGAGATCGATTATAATTGTTGTGCAAGCTATGGAGCTTGGGGGCGTGGAGCGCAGCTTGCTGGGACTACTCAACGCCATCGACTATGGCCGCTATGACGTTGACCTCTTTCTGATGCGGCACAGCGGCGAGCTGATGCCGTATCTGAACCCAAAGGCGAATCTTCTGCCGGAGATTCCGCAGTATGCATCGTTGGCAGTGCCGATGATATCGCTTATCAAAAGCGGCCAGCTCGGTGTGCTACGCGGGCGGCTGCAAGGAAAGCTTGCGGCACGGCACTTTGATAAGCAGCATCCCAGTGACAAGCCGTCCGTCACCGCGCTGACCTACAGCCATAAGTATACGCTGCGGTCTATGCCGCTGATCTCCGGCAAGACATACGATCTTGCCATCAGCTTTCTGACGCCGCATTATTTTGCACGGGAGCGGGTGAGGGCGAAGAAATACGCGGCGTGGATTCACACGGACTACACGGCGCTGACCTTTGACCGCTCAGCGGAACTCGCCATGTGGGAGGGTTATGATGCCATCTGCGGCGTGTCCGAGCATACGTCCGAGAGCTTTCAGAACGTCTTCCCGGAGCTGGCGCAGAAGGTCCGAACGGTGGAGAATAGCCTGCCCCGGGAGCTGACGTGTAAGCAGGCGGCAATGCCTCAGACCGATATGCCTGCGGGTGACGGAATATCCCTGCTCTCCGTTGGTCGCTTCTGCGAGGCGAAAAACTTCGACAATGTGCCGGACATCTGCCGCCGTCTGGTGGCGGACGGCCTTGACGTGAAGTGGTATCTCATCGGCTATGGCGGCGATGAGCCGCTGATCCGCCAGAAGATCGACGAGGCCGGGATGCAGGCGCGTGTCATCATCCTCGGCAAGAAGGACAACCCTTACCCCTATATGCGCGCCTGCAACCTGTATGTGCAGCCCTCCCGTTACGAGGGCAAGGCCGTCACCGTGCGGGAGGCGCAGCTTCTTGGAAAGCCCGTCGTTATCACCAACTACGCCACCTCCGGCAGTCAGCTGGAGGACGGGGTGGACGGCGTGATCGTCCCCATGGACAACGCGGGCTGTGCTGCCGGAGTTGCCGCGCTGCTGCGCGACCCTGCCCGGATGCAGCAGCTGTCGGAGAACTGCGCAAAGAGAGATTATACGAATAGCGCGGAGGTCGAGAAGATCTACGCGCTGATGGAGGACTGACCCATGATCCCCAAAATCATCCACTACTGCTGGTTTGGCCGCGGCGAAAAGCCAGAGCTTGCCAAGAAGTGTATCGCCAGCTGGAAAAAGTTCTGCCCGGATTTTGAGATCCGCGAGTGGAACGAGGACAACTTTGATATCCATTGCTGCCCGTATGTTGAAGAAGCTTATGCAAGCAAGAAATACGCGTTTGTTACGGATTATGTAAGGCTGTATGCTATGTATACGTGCGGTGGAATTTACATGGACACTGATGTTGAAGTTGTGCGCCCGCTGGAAGAGTTCTTGACCTGTAAAGCATTCTCTGGCTTTGAGTCTACGCGTTATGTACCGACAGGGATTATGGCTTCTGAAAAAGGAGTTCCGATCATTCATGAACTACTAGACTATTACACGGGCAAGCACTTCCTTAATGACGATGGCTCTCAAGATATGACAACGAATTGCGTGTCGATTACCAATATTATGTTGACGCACGGATTGGAACTGAACGGCAAACTCCAGACAGTTGCGGAGTTTACCTTTTATCCATCAGATTTTTTCTGCCCATTTGAAAATGAGACAGGGGTTCTTCGAAGAACCGACAATACTGCGGCAATTCACTGGTTCAATAAATCATGGTTGCCGCAAAATGTTCGGCTGCGCTCTCGAATCACCAGAGTGTTTCATCGAATATTTGGCGTAGATTGCTTTAGATGGCTAAAAAGATGAAACGCTGGACAGCGTAACGGGCAAGCTGACAAAAACGGAGAACACCTACTCGATCCACTGGTATTCGATGAGTTGGTTGCCGAAAAGAAAGCAGATCAGAGCGAAAGTTGGACGAATATAGCGGAGGATTACGAAAAGGGTCAAGTCATGAAAATATGTACGATCACCTGTCACGATGTTTATAACGTCGGGGCATCCTTACAGGCTTACGCCCTGCAAACCTATTTGAAGTCGCTGGGGCATGATGTGAAGATCATCGACTATAAGCCGGATTACCTCTCGAAGCATTACCGGCTGGATGTCGTCGGCAATCCAAAATACGACAAGCCTTTTGTCCGCGAGGCGTATCTTTTGGCGAAGCTGCCGGGGCGGCTTCACGTGTTGCCGAGAAAGAAGGCGTTTGACAGCTTCACGGCCAAGCATCTTGATCTGACCAGACGGTATGCCTCTAATGAGGAGCTAAAGGTCGATCCTCCCGAAGCGGATGTTTTTTTCGCTGGGAGCGACCAGATATGGAATCCGCTGTTCCCGAACGGGAAAGACCCGGCCTTCTATCTGGATTTTGCGCTGCATGGCATTCGAGCATCCTACGCGGCCAGCTTTGCTGTGGACGAGTTCCCGAAGGAATTACATAATGTGACGGCGCAGTGTCTGCACCGATTGCATCACATTGCCGTTCGTGAGCGATCGGGTTTATCTGTATTAAAGTCACTGGGCATTCAGAATGCTACGACTGTCCTTGACCCAGTGTTTCTGCTTGAACGAGCGCAATGGGAGGCGATGGCTGAGAAGCCGGAGCACTGCGAGAAACCATACCTGCTGGTATATGACTGCGAAAAAAGTGCCGTCATTTGTAAGTTGGCGGAGAGAATTGCGGCGGAACGAGGCTTGCATATCTACTCGGTCTTCAAGCTTCCATACGCCGAACGCTGCTTCCCACTCTGTGGCCCGGAGGCGTTTTTGGGCCTCATGCAGCACGCGGCTTTTGTGCTTTCCAACTCCTTCCATGCAACGGCGTTCTCGGTGATATTTGAGAAGGAATTCGCCGTCGTGGAGCGCACGGAGAAAATCAACACGCGTATGCGCGATTTTACCGCCATGCTGGGGCTATCTGACCACATGGTAACAACAGAGACGGAGATCCCGGTTGGTACGGATTGGACAGCCGTGTACCGTTGCCTGAAAAATGAGATCGACCACGCAAAGGCGTATATAGACGAAGTGCTGAGGGACGGGGAGAAATGATTGATAAGGTTTCGGTTCAAGAATGCGCGATCTGCGGCGCTTGCATAAATGCTTGCCCGGTAGATGCGATCAGCCTGGACAAGGTGCATCTGGATTTTAGATATCCTCAGATCAATGAAGACATTTGCATTCATTGCAACCGATGTGAAAAGGCTTGTCCAATTTTGGGGAACAAAGGAAAACCTGGTGAGGGGTATCCTGTAGCCTTTGCAGCCAAAAGCGAGAATGACCCTATGCGTATGCGCAGCAGCTCAGGCGGTGTATTTTATGAGCTTGCCGATCAAATGCTCCGCGATGGCGGATACGTATGCGGCGCGGTGTTTGATGACGAGTTTCATGTCAAGCACATCCTTTCCAATGCCAAGGAAGATATTCTGCGGATGATGGGCTCCAAGTATGCGCAAAGCGATGTGGAGTATTGCTATCGGGAAGTCAAAGACGTGCTTGAAAAGGGATGCAAGGTTTTGTTCAGCGGGTGCCCCTGCCAGGTCGCAGGACTGCGCACATTTCTTGGAAAAGAGTATCCGAATCTGCTTCTTGTGGAGTTGATCTGCCATGGGATTCCAAGCGATCATATGCTGCAAACGTATATTGGTATGCAGGAAAGGAAATATGGCGCAAAGCTTACAAAAATGGAGTTTCGTAACAAGAAGAAGGGCTGGCATAATAGCTCTGTGCGAATGGAGTTTGAAAATGGAAGAGTCCATTCGGAACCCATGACGTTTGATACATATATGCAAGGCTATTTTCGGGGCGTGACCCTAAAAGAAAGCTGTTTTTCTTGTCAGTTTCGGGGTTTTAAAAGTGGCAGCGACCTGACAATTGGAGACCTCTGGGGTGCAGAGATTTCGATACCGGATATGGATGACAACAATGGCCTTTCGGCGGTCATTGTAAATTCAGAAAAAGGAACTCTCCTTTTGAACAGAAGCGACATTGTTCGTCGCCAGTTTGAAATCGGTAAAATCCTGAAATACAATCAAAGTTTGCTTACATCTTTTGATGAAGGGGCGCAGAGAACTGCATTTTATGCCTATACAGAGAGGTATGATTTAGAAAGAACAATTGAGACTTTTTTTCAGGAGACGCTGCTGCAAAAAGCAAAGCGTAAGTTCAGGTTTTTCCTGCGCTATGCTTGGTATACCCTGCAAGGAAAAGGAAAGCCGCTTTATTAGGAGATTTGGAGATTGACTCAATGGGAAACAGCCGTTTGAAGAATTCTGCACTTAACTTGGCAACGGGCTTGCTGGGAAGAATGCTCACAATTATTCTTAATTTTGCGGTTAGAACTATTTTCATTCACTGCTTGGATGAAGCCTACCTTAGTGTGAATGGATTATACAGTAACATTCTGACGGTTCTTTCCCTTGCGGAATTAGGCTTTGGCTCAGCGATGGTTTATCACATGTACGAGCCAATGGCTAAAAAGAATTATCAGAAAGTTGCGGAGCTTCTTTATTTCTATAAAAAAGCGTACTTTGCGGTGGGAATGGCAATCGTGGGGATAGGCGTTTGCATTATCCCTTTCATGGATGTCATCATCAAGGATAAGCCAGATGTCCCATGGTTAACACTGTACTATATAATTTTCCTTTTGAACTCCGGCTTGTCATATTGCTTTGCGGCCTGCAAGGGAACACTTTTTTTAGCAGATCAAAAAGAATATGTGCAAACGAATGCCCGGAATACTATTGCGATTATTCAAACGGCACTGCAAGTTTTATTGCTCCTGCTGTTTAGAGCCTACTTGAGTTATCTTCTAATTCAACTTGCGGGAACGCTTTGTGTTAATGCCTATGTAGCACATTTGGCAGAAAAACGATATCCGGAAATATCGAAATATAAGAATGATAGGTTGAATGGAGATGAAAAACGGCAGCTATTGAAAGATACAGGTGCCCTTTTTCTGACAAAAGTCGGTCATGTTGCGCTGAATGGAACGGATAACATAATTATTTCTGCCGTTGTCGGCGTTTTATGGGTCGGGCGATTATCGAATTACACGCTCATATGCGATTCCGTTACAAGTGTGCTTTGTCAGATAACAGCGGCTATCACAGGAAGCCTTGGAAACTTTTTTGCGACGGAAGATAAACATGCGGGCTATGCACTATTCAAGAAAGTTGAATTCCTGAATTTTTGGTTGTATGGGTTCAGCTTTATTGCGCTGGTCACATTGTTAGATCCGTTTGTACAGATATGGGCTGGTGGCCGATTTGTGCTGGGGCTTCCAATATCGATTGCCATTGCAATCAATTTCTTCGTGGCAGGTTACATGAATACGCTCTGGGTGTTCCGTTCAACACTGGGGTTATTTAAGCAGGGAAAGTTCAGGCCAATTCTTGTGGCAATTCTGAATATAGTTCTCTCAATCGTTCTTGGGAGACTGTGGGGTGTTTTTGGCGTTCTGTTTGCCACATTTTTGTCGCGGGCAGCAATCAGCCTGTGGTACGATCCGCTTATTCTCCATAGGTATGGGTTTGAAGTCTCGTGTAAGCCTTTCTTCGCCCGTTATTTCAGGAGAGTTCTCCTACTCACAGCTGTTCTGATTGCCATGCTGACGATCCGGCATGTAGTTCTATCTTCTGCAACAACGGTTTTGCGTTTTGCAGTCATGACAATGGTCACGGCGATTGTGCCCAATGCCATATTCTGGCTGGCATATCGCCGCTGCGAAGAGTATGCCTACTTCTGCAGCATTGTAAAAGACCGCGTAATTGCACCGGTTCAAGGAAAATTGCATTGATGCTTCACTACATCTACACCCGTTCGTTCATCGGCATTATCACCTTTATGGCGCTGGCTCTTGCCGCTTGGGGTGCGCTGCCTGCCCGCGTGGGGGCGAGGCGCTGGCGGTGGGGAAACCTTGTGCTGGTGCTCCTGATAACCGCCGCCATCCTCTACGCAACCTTATTCAGCCGCGCCGAGGGCGGCACCGGTCTGATCCTCGCCCCCTTTGCCTCCCTGACCGCCGCGTGGCAGCAGCCGGAGCTCTACCGCGAGATGCTGATGAACGTCTTCCTCTTCTTCCCGCTGGGGCTGACGCTTTCCAACGCCCTGCCGCGAAAGTGGCACCGTTGGGGCAGAATCATCCTCACAACGCTCATCGGCTGTGCGCTCAGCGCGGGAATCGAGTGTGCCCAGTACCGCTACGCTCTCGGCATGGCGGAGGTGGACGACGTGATCTGCAACACGCTGGGCGCGTTTCTCGGTGCTGCGTCGCTGCTTGCCGCTCACGCCATCGAAAAACACAAAGAAAGGGCTTGACACACGAACCTGACCCTGACCGCCACGGAGAGACAATTTCTGCATATCGCCAAGGCTGCCGTTTCCGGCGGGGAGTTCCCCGCTGAAAACGTGGACTGGTCTGCCGTTTTCACGCTGGCGGGGCAGCAGAAGCTGCTGCCGATCGTCTTCGAGGCCGCCCGCAAAACGCCCGCCGCTGCGGAAAACGCGGCGCTGTTCGCCGCCGTCAAGCAGCAGGTCATCGCGCAGGTGCTGCACCAGACCATGCGGGCATCGGAATTTGCAGGACTCTACCAGAGGCTCCGCGCGGCGGGACTGCACCCGGTCGTGGTCAAGGGTCAGCTTTGCAGCCGACTGTATCCGCTGAAGGATCACCGCATCAGCGCGGATGACGATCTTCTGATTCCGGACGGCGAGTTCATGGCCTGCCACGAACAGCTTCTGGCGAACGGTCTAACCACCGACACCCCGGCAGATGAGCTTCCCACGGCGGACGAGGTATCTTACACAAAAAGCGACAGCCCACTTTACATCGAACTGCATCGGCATTTATTTGATTCTGCCGAGGATGCGCATGACGAGCTGAACCATTTCTTCACCGACATCAATCCCGTCGAGATGGACGGCTTTCTGGCCATGCTGCCCCACGAGCATCTGCTGTACCTGCTTCTGCACGCCTACAAGCACTTCGTCCGCAGCGGCATCGGGCTGCGGCAGTTCTGCGACATCGGCCTGTGGGCGCGGGCGTATCACGCGGAGATCGACTGGCAGCGCCTGCACGAGCAGTGCGAGAGCGTCCACGCGGCGACCTTTGCTGCCGCCGCTTTTCGCATCGCCCGAGACGATCTCGGCATCGAATTTGACCTGCCCGCGCTGTGGGGCGACGCGGTTGACGTGGAGCCGCTGCTGCACGACAGCCTCTGCGGCGGCGTGTACGGCTCCAACGACCTAACGCGCCTCCATTCCTCCACCGTCACGCTGAACGCCGTGAAGGCCAGCCGGACGGGGGAGAAGAGCGGCGTCCTGCGGACGGTGTTCCCCAAGCGGGCGTATCTGGAGCACCGTTATCCCTATCTCAAAAAGCGCCCGTACCTGCTGCCAATCGCGTGGGTGCAGCGCCTCGCACACTACGCGGGTGAGAAGCAGTCCGACGCAGACAGCAGCACCTCCGGTTCCATCAAGCTCGCCAAGGAACGTATCGAGCTGATGAAGCGGTACGGAGTTATGGAATCATAGTTTTCAGAAGTAAGTTTTGAGGATATGCTCTTCAGCTCTACTGCAACGAGAGAAAAGGGTATGACCTATATTTTCCTGTATGAGCCGAGCATCTATATGGGTACATATGATGTTACAAATAACAAAACAGATTACATCAACTTTGGCGGTCCTGTATATCAGAAAGAGCCAACCTCCAATGAGTATTCTGTTGTCAAACTGGAGAATAACTATGATAAAGCTACCGAAACGAGCCTTGTGACTCTTTCTGTTGATGGTGAGCAGGTGTTTGCCAAGCTGAACACGCAGGGCAGATACGGAAGCCATGGATCTTCGTTGACTGCAAGTGACTATGAGCAGTATGCTTTGGAGAAGCTCAACTTTACATTTAATTACCTCGGCGGTAACAGAGACGGCGGCGATACTCCTGCTTGGAAGCTTTCCAACACCTTTGACTACATCAAGGTGACGCTGGGTGACGACCATACCCACACATATGGCACGACCTATTCCAGCGACAGCACTGGCCATTGGAAGACCTGCACTGAGTGCGGTGCAAACGGTGAATTTTCGAAGCACACCGGCGGTACTGCCACCTGTACTGCAAAGGCGGTTTGTGAAACCTGTGATCAGCCGTATGGCGAATTAGGCGCTCATAAGCTGACCAAGACCGATGCCAAGGCTGCCACCTGCACCGAGGCCGGCAACGAGGCCTACTGGACCTGCTCCGGCTGCGGCAAGTACTTCTCCGACGAAAACGGAATCAACGAGATTGAGAAGGACAGCTGGGTGCTCAAGACCCTCGGCCACGATATGACCAAGACTGACGCCAAGGAAGCGACCTGCACGGAAGACGGCAACAACGAGTACTACACCTGCTCCAGATGCGGTGGAGTCTTCAAGGACGAGGCTGGTACGCAGGCAACCACCGTTGTGACGGAAACGCTGAAGAAACTCGGTCACGACTGGAGCAACAAGAACGGTATCTGCGCGCGCTGCGACGCCAAGTGCACTGAGACGCACAAGCCCGGCATGACCTGCTCTGTCTGTCACAAGTACACGAGCTATCCTTACGTTCCCGGCGCGCCGACCTATCCCGCGACCGCTCCCGCTGTCCCCAACGGCACGGTGGCCGTTTCCCCGGCCAACGCCTCCAAGGGCGCGAATGTGACCGTCACGGTGAAGCCCAACGAGGGCTATGAGCTCGGCAGCCTCGCCGTCAAGGATGCGAGCGGCGATCTGCTTCCGCTCGCCGACCTCGGCAACGGCAAGTACAGCTTTGTCATGCCGGATGGCAAGGTCAGCGTCGAGGCGGAGTTCGTTAAGACTGCTGCTACCAGCTTTGCTGATGTTCCCGCGAACGCTTACTTTGCCGATGCAGTGAAGTGGGCAGTCGATAAGGACGTGACGAACGGCCTGACCGACACGATGTTTGGCCCCTACGAGTCCTGCACCCGTACGCAGATCGTCACCTTCCTGTGGCGCGCCGCCGGCAGCCCCGAGCCGAAGACCGCAAGCAGCTTCACGGATGTTCCCGCGAGCGCTTACTATGCGAAGGCTGTTGCCTGGGCCGTTGAGAACGGCATCACGAACGGCATGACCGAGACGACGTTTGCCCCGAATGCGACCTGCACCCGCGGCCAGAGCGTGACGTTCCTGTATCGCGCCTATCAGGGCAAGTAAATCCAACTGAAAAAAGCGGTGGTTCATCAGAACCGCTGCTTTTTTGCGCCGCATTGACAAGCGCTCCCGCCCTCGGTATACTATGACCAAAAGCAAGACGGCAGTCAAAAATGCAGACGAGTTTGAGAGATTAAACTCGAAAAGGGGAGAGCAAATGAAGTATCTTGGAAAGCCTGCGGGCATGTGGGCGCTGTTTGCCGGATCGTTTGAAAAGCACCTGACGGTCGAATTCGACCTGACCGCGGAGCAGGCGAAGGACGTTGCGGCGCGTGCCAAAAAGAAATATCGCGAGATCATCGCGAAGCTGCCGGAATTTGACAAGCGCGACCGTTTCGAAATGAACATCGTCAACTGCGCGATGCTCGCCGCGTTTATCCTGTGCATGCCGCAGCGGCCGGACATCAAAACGCTGACGGACTACTACGCCGCGGCGATGATGACGCCTACGATGAAGGCTTTCTGCCGCGCGAGCGGAAAGAAAAAGTTCACGCCCAAGGACATCGAGGGCATGAAGGCGACGGCGAAGCTGCGCGCGGGCGATCGCAACCCCTATTCGTGGAACATGGACTTTTTCGAGTACGAGGACGGCAGCGGCTACGAGGCGCGCTTCACGACCTGCGGCATCTGCACGCTGATGCAGGTGTTGGGGCTCTACGATTTGACGCCCGCGCTGTGCCATCTCGACTACGCAATGAGCGACGCGGGCGGCGCGTCGGATTTCGTGCGCGAGTACACGCTCGCCTCCGGCGGCCCCTACTGCGACTGCGGGTATCACAAAAAGCAGTGAAAAAACAAAAAGGATGCGTCTTTCGATGCATCCTTTTTCCTTTATGTAGGGGACTCAATCTTCGTTGTAGGCATCCGAGGCCTTGATGCGCTGGTACATGTCCTGCATCTGGCGGTCGATCTCAGCGATCTTGCCCGCGCATTCGAACATCTCCTCGTTGATGCCCTCGGGCAGCTTCGTTTTGTCGACCTTGTAGCGGATATCGTGCTCAAGGCTCGCCCAGAAGTCCATGGCGATCGTGCGCAGCTGGATCTCCGCCACGACGTATTCCGTCCGGTCGGAGAGGTAGACGGGCACCTTGATGTCCATGTGCAGCGAGCGGTAGCCGTTGTAGTTCGGCGTCTGGATGTAGTCCTGCTTTTTGACGATCTCCACATCCGTCTGCCGCGCCAGCATCTCGCCCACGCGGTAGACATCGTCGATGTAGCTGCAAACGACGCGCACGCCCGCGATGTCGTTGATGTTTTTTCGCGCGGACTCGATCGAGAGCGGCAGGCCGCGCTTGATGAGCTTGGCGACGATGCTCGATTGCGATTTGACGCGTCCGTCGATGTGATGAATGGGATTGCGTGCATAAAGAACATTGAATTCACTGTTGAGAATATTGAATTTCAACGTGAGCTGCCGAACCGCCGCGTCATAGAGATTCTGCATGACAAGAAAGTCATGCGGATCTTCGCAGAGTGCGGCGCCGTTCCCCGTTCGATTCATTCTGAGCCTTCCTTTCCATCGGAAGCGTCAACGCCCGCCCGATGAGCTTTTGTTCCTTTCAGTATAGCAGACGATCACCGCCGCGCCAAGGGGAGAAATGCTGATTTTCCGCAAAAGTCTGCGCGAAAAAATCAGCGGGCGGGAGAAACTACCAAGCGACGGGCAAAAGAACTTGCAATGCAGCGCAAGCCATTCTATAATTAACCTGAAAGGATATGCACAGCGTTCGGCACTTCCGCTCCGGTGGCAGAGCGAACGCGCGGAAGGTGCAGAAAAGAACAATGGATAAAAAAGGAAAACAGCAATTTCTTCTGGTCGCATTCGGCGTGGCGCTCTATGCCGCGCTGATGAATCTCAACGAAGTCGCGGCGTTTCTCACGAGGCTCGCTACCCTCTTCACGCCGGTGATCATAGGGTTATTGATGGCGTTTGTCCTCAGTGTGCCGATGCAGGGCATCGCAGGACGTTTGACGCGCCTGATGCCAAAGGCAAAGGAAAAACACATTGACCTTCTCAGCCTGCTGCTGACGCTTTTGTGCGTGGTCATCGTCGTGGTACTGCTGTGCGTTCTGGCGCTGCCGCAGCTTGCCGCGTCGCTCAAGAGCATCGGCACACTGGTCAGGGAGAACTGGCCGGACTGGGCGCGCCTTCTCTCGGATCACGGCGTGGATACAAGCGAGCTCACCGATCGCATCGCCGCGCTCGATTGGAAAACGGTGCTGGAAAAGGCGCTCACCGGCGCCGGCGCGCTGATCGACTCGGTGGTGGATCTTGCCGGTACCACAGTCTCGGCGGTGGCCAACGTCACCTTTGCCATCGTCATCATGTTTTATGTGCTGCTCGACCGGCGCAGCCTTGCTAAACAGAGCCGCAGACTCCTCTACGCCAACCTGAGCGAGCGAAAGGCCAATCAGGTCTGCCGCATCGCGCGCCTGACGCACACCACCTACGCCCGTTTCCTGTCCGGGCAGTGCGTGGAGGTCGTGATCCTCGGCACGATGATCTTTCTCGCGTTCTCCCTGTGCGGCATTCCCTACGCGGGGCTGACCGCCGCGCTGACGGCGGCCTTCGCCTTTGTTCCCTACATCGGCGCGCTGGCCTCCTGCGCAATCGGCGTACTGCTGACGCTGCTTGCCCAGCCGGAGAAGGCGCTGCTGTGCCTGATCGTCTATCAGGCGGTGCAGTTCACGGAAAATCAGTTCATCTACCCGCATGTGGTTGGCAGCAGCGTGGGGCTTGCGCCGCTGTGGACGCTCCTTGCGGCATTGCTTGGCGGCAAGCTCTTCGGCCTTGTCGGTATTGTGTTTTTCATTCCCCTCACGGCGGTAGTACTCCAGCTCGTACATGAGCACACCGCACAGCAGCTTTCGGAAAAGAAACTCGACCGCGAGGATCTGATCGAATAACAAAAAAGGACGACAGCTAAAAATAGCTGTCGTCCTTTTTTGTGCGGTCACGACTGCGCCATGCGCTCGAGGAGCTGGAAGGCCTCTTCGAGTTTGGGGTCGATATGGTCGGTCTGCAAAGCCTCGCGCACGCAGCCTTCGATGTGCGCGCGCATGATCTGCTGGTTGGCGCTTTTGAGGAGCGACTGCGTGGCGAGAAGCTGGTTGGAGATGTCCACGCAGTAGCGGTCGTCGTCGATCATCTGCAAAATGCCGTCGAGCTGGCCGCGGGCAATTTTCAGCTTGCGGCGGACGGAATCACGATCGGCTCTCATGGCCTTAGCGGATGGAGACGGCCTGATAGCCCGCCTCATCCACGGCGGCCTTGAGCGCCGCGTCGGTCACGCTGCCGTCCACGCTGACGGTGGCGGACTTGCTCTCGAGATCGACCTTTGCCTCCTTCACGCCGGGGACGGCGGAAAGCGCCTGCTGAACGTGATTCACGCAATGCATGCAGGCCATGCCCTCAATGCTGATGACTTTTTCCATGTTTGTTTCTCCTTTTTCATTACTTGCCATAATTTCCTTGCTTTCTATCTCCACTCCGCGATCCGACGGAGAAGAAACCGTTTTCGGTGCTGCCTCCGTGTGCTTGGCCTTGAACCAGCGCAGGCGCAGCGCATTGCTCACCACAAACACCGAGCTGAAGCTCATCGCGAGCGCGCCGAGCATCGGGTTCATCTTGAGCTGGAAGGCGGGGTAGAACACGCCCGCCGCGATGGGAATGCCGATGGCGTTGTAGAAGAACGCCCAGAAGAGGTTTTCCTTGATGTTGCGGATGACCGCGCGGCTCAACTGCACGGCGGTCGAGACGTCGAGAAGGTCACTGCGCATCAGCACAATATCCGCCGACTCGATGGCGACGTCTGTACCGGCGCCGATGGCAATGCCGACGTCTGCGCTCGCAAGGGCGGGCGCATCGTTGATGCCGTCGCCGACCATGGCGACCTTCTTGCCGCCCTCCTGTAAGCGGCGGATCTCGCGTTCCTTATCCTGCGGCAGCACCTCGGCCACGACGCGGTCCACGCCGACCTGACGGCGGATGGCCTCGGCGGTCTTGGCGTTGTCGCCCGTGAGCATGACGACTTCAATGCCCATGCTCGAGAGCTCGGCGATGGCCTGCGCGCTCGTGGGCTTGACGACATCGGCTACGGCGATGAGGCCGATGAGCTTGCCGTCCAGCGCAAAGTAGAGCGGCGTCTTGCCGTCCTCAGCCAGCGCTTCGCCTTGTGCGAGCAGCTCACTGTTTTCGATGCGGTTTGCTTCCATCATGCGGCGGTTGCCGGCAAGGCAGAGCTGGCCCTCGACCTCGCCGCGGATGCCCTGACCGGGGATCTGCTCAAATTTGTCGACGGACAGGAACGTGAGCGATTCCTTCTCCGCCTCGGCCACGATGGCCTCAGAAAGCGGATGCTCGGAGAGCTTTTCGAGCGACGCGGCGACGGAGAGAAGTTTGTCCCTGCCGATGCCGCCGTCGACGACATCGGTGACGACGGGCTTGCCCTGCGTGATGGTGCCGGTCTTGTCGAGCACGACGGTGTTGACGCTGTGCGTCGTCTCAAGCGCTTCGGCAGACTTGATGAGGATGCCGTTCACCGCGCCGCGGCCCGTGCCGACCATGATGGCCGTCGGCGTGGCGAGACCCAGCGCGCAGGGGCAGCTGATGACGAGCACGGAAATGCCGATGGACAGCGCAAATTCCACGCTGTGGCCCGTCAGCAGCCATGCTGCCGTTGCGATGACGGCGATCGTGATGACGACGGGGACGAACACGCCGCTGACCTTATCGGCGAGCTTGGCGATGGGCGCTTTGGAGCTCGTGGCCTCGTCCACAAGGCGTACGATCTGGGAAAGGGCGGTATCGTCGCCGACTTTGGTCGCGCGCATCTTGAAATAGCCGGATTTGTTGATGGTCGCGCCGATGACGCTGTCTCCCGCCTGCTTTTCGACGGGGATGCTCTCGCCCGTCAGCGCGGATTCGTCGACCGAGGACGTTCCCTCGAGCACGACGCCGTCGACGGGGACGCTCTCGCCCGCCTTGACGATCAGCACGTCGCCGAGTTGGACCTCCTCGACGGGGATGACGCTCTCGACGCCGTTGCGCTCGACCGTCGCGGTCTTGGGCGCAAGGTCCATGAGCTTTGTGATGGCATCAGAGGTCTTGCCCTTGGCGCGGGCCTCCATCGTCTTGCCCATGGTGATGAGCGTCAGGATCGTGCCTGCGGACTCGAAGTACAGCTCCATCATATAGGTGTGCACCGTGTCCATGTCCATCTGGCCAAAGCCGATGCCGATCTTATAGATGGCGTAGATGCCGTACACGATGGCGGCGCTGGAGCCCAGTGCGATCAGCGAATCCATGTTCGGCGAGCGCTGCCACAGCGTCTTGAAGCCGACGATATAGTACTGGCGGTTGATATAGACGATGGGCAGCAGCAGCAAAAACTGCGTGAACGCGAACGTCATCGCGTTCTCCATGCCGAGGAAGCACGCGGGCAGCGGCCAGCCCATCATGTGGCCCATCGAGAGATAGAACAGCGGGATGGTGAAGATGAGCGAGAGGGCGAGACGCTTTTTCATGTCGCTGTACGCCTTCTGTGCGGCGCTGGCGCCGCCGGTCTCGGCAGTCTGCGCGGCGGGGGCGCTGCCGGGCTTTGCATGCAGAGACGCACCGTAGCCCGCCTTTTCGACCGCGGCGATGATCTGCGCGGACGAAAGCTGGGATTCGTCGTATTCGACGACCATGCTGTTTTTCAGCAGGTTGACCGCGACCTGCTGCGCGCCGGGCTGCTTGGCGACGGCCTTTTCCACGCGGCTGGAGCAGGCGGCGCAGCTCATGCCGGTCACGTCATAGGTTTCCTTTTTCAATTTGATTCCTCCTTCGGGGCAAATACAATACCCGTGTGGGGTATTTTTCATTTGCCGACAGTATAGGTCGGAAATTGGCGGATTGTCAAGACCTCTTTTCGAGAAATTTCCGTTTGGGCGAAAGTTGCGGCGTTTCGGTCGGGAAAACTTACCGCCGCCGCGCCGCTGGACAGCTTACATCCCTTATGGTAAACTGACGGCATGAGTTTTATGATAAGCAGGTGAAAAATGAAGCAAAAACATATCTTGAAATGGCTGGGCATCGCGCTGGGCGTGTACCTTTTATATGGGGTGCTGACAGCCATTCTCGTCCCGCTGCCGCAAAAAGAGGCGACAGGGAAGCTGTGGAGCCAGTATGAAGCCCGATTGAGTACGGACGCATCGCAGGAGCGCGTGAGGAGCATCGAGGATACGGACAGTGCGCTGCTCTGGCGCTTGCAGCTCATCGAGAGTGCGGAAAGGGAGGTCATCTTCTCGACCTTTGACCTGCGCGCGGACGGCAGCGGACAGGATTTGATGGCCGCGCTCTATGGCGCGGCGCAGCGCGGCGTGCGGGTGCGCATCATCGTCGACGGGCTGAACGGTTTTCTGCATCTGCAAAACAGCGGCGTTCTCCGTGCCCTCGCGGCGGAGGAGAATGTGGAGGTGCGCTTTTATGATCCCATCGACCTGCTGCGCCCGTGGAAGCTCAACTACCGTCTGCACGACAAGTATCTGATCGCTGACGGGAGCAAATACATCCTCGGCGGAAGAAATTCGAACGATCTCTTCCTCGGCTCATATCAGGAGAACCAGAACATCGACCGCGACGTGCTCGTCGTGTCGGACGGGGGAGAGGGCAGCTCGGTCTCCCAGCTTTTGACGTATTTTGAAAGCGTCTGGTCGCAGCCGGAGAATAAAACCATCACAGGCAAGACGTCCTCGCAGACCGACGCGCTGCAGGAGCGCTACGCGGCGCTATGCGCGGTGCATGGAAAAGAGCTTGCCGCCGTCGACTGGGAGGTGGAGACCGCGGCGGTCACGCATGTGAGCCTTCTCAGCGGCTCGCCGCGCGCGGAGGCGAAAGCGCCTGAGCTGTGGGACGCGCTTGTCCGCCTGATGGCGCAGGGCGATGACGTCCTGCTGCAAACGCCGTACATCATCTGCAACGACAAAATGTATAACGATTTGGAAGCACTTGCCGAGACGCGGCAGCTGCGCGTGCTGACGAATGCCGTTGAAAACGGCGCGAACCCGAGCGGCTGCTCGGACTACTTACGCGAAAAGCAAAATATTTTATCGCGCGGCGTCGACGTGTACGAGGTCGTCTGCGGCCAGTCGCTGCATACGAAGACAATTTTAATCGGAAACGATTTGAGCGTCGTCGGTTCATTCAACGCCGACATGCGCAGCGCATATCTCGACACAGAGCTGATGCTCGTCATCGAGAGCGAGGAGGTCAATGCCGCGCTGCGGCAGGAGAGCGTACAGTACATCGACCAGAGCCGCCTCGCCCTGCACGACGGCGGCACGGAACACGGCGCGCGGTTTGAAGAAATGACGCTGCCTTGGGCAAAACGCGCGCTGTATACGATTCTGAGCGTTGTCCAGCGCCCGATCCGCCACCTGCTGTAACGAAAAGTGCGGCATAGCGGAAAATGAGGGAAAGGAATACGGATTTTGCCCGTATTTCCGTTTTTTCACCTTGCAAAAGACGTTCGGGTTTGCTATGATAAAAAATACGTATGGATACGTTCCGCTTTTTGTGGAGACAGAGGATAAGAAAGGAAGATCGTTATGATTTACACGACCGAAGTGCAGCATATGTGCCCCGTTGCGAAGGGCGCATATCACGGTCCGGCCCCGATCCCCGAAGAGGGCAAGTGGGTCCAGGCCAAGCAGATCGCCGATATTTCCGGCTTCACCCACGGCATCGGCTGGTGCGCGCCCCAGCAGGGCGCCTGCAAGCTGACGCTCAACGTCAAGGAGGGCGTCATTCAGGAGGCTCTGATCGAGACCATCGGCTGCTCGGGCATGACCCATTCTGCTGCCATGGCTTCCGAGATCCTGATCGGCAAGACCATTCTCGAAGCGCTGAACACCGACCTTGTTTGCGACGCCATCAACACCGCCATGCGCGAGCTGTTCCTGCAGATCGTCTACGGCCGCACCCAGTCCGCCTTCTCTGAGGACGGCCTTGCTGTCGGTGCGTCCCTCGAGGACCTCGGCAAGGGCCTTCGCTCCCAGGTCGGCACGATGTTCGCCACCGCCGAAAAGGGCCCCCGTTACCTCGAGATGGCCGAGGGCTACTGCTCCCGCGTCGCGCTCAACAAGGAAAACGAGATCGTCGGCTACGAGTTTATCAACCTCGGCAAGATGATGGACTTCATCAAAAAGGGTATCGATGCGAACGAAGCGCTCGAAAAGGCCAAGGGTCACTATGGTCAGTGGGACAACGCTGCCAAGTACATCGACCCGCGTCAGGAATAAGGAAGGGAGGACGAAACAATGGCTTTATTTGAAAACTACGAGAGAAGAATCGACAAGATCAACGGCGTCCTCGCTCAGTACGGTATCTCTTCCGTCGAAGAGTGCCGCGAGATCTGCAAGGCCAAGGGCTTTGACCCGTATGAGATCGTCAAGGGCATCCAGCCCATCTGCTTTGAAAACGCCTGCTGGGCGTACACCGTCGGCGCGGCCATCGCCATCAAGTCCGGCGTGAAGTCCGCGGCCGAAGCCGCCAAGATGATCGGCGTGGGTCTTCAGTCCTTCTGCATCGACGGCTCCGTCGCCGAGGACCGCAAGGTCGGTCTGGGCCACGGCAATCTCGGTGCGATGCTGCTGTCCGACGAGTCGAAGTGCTTTGCCTTCCTCGCCGGTCACGAGTCCTTCGCCGCCGCTGAGGGCGCGATCGGCATCGTCCGCAACGCCAACAAGGCCCGCAAGGAGCCCCTGCGCGTCATCCTGAACGGTCTCGGCAAGGACGCCGCTCAGATCATCTCCCGCATCAACGGCTTCACCTATGTTCAGACCCAGTTCGACTACTTCACCGGCAAGCTGAACATCGTGCGCGAGATCCGCTACAGCGAGACCGAGCGCGCCGACGTCCGCTGCTACGGCGCTGACGACGTCCGCGAGGGCGTGGCCATCATGCATTCCGAGGGCGTGGACGTCTCCATCACCGGTAACTCCACCAACCCGACCCGCTTCCAGCACCCCGTCGCCGGCACCTACAAGAAAGAGTGCATCGAGCAGGGCAAGAAGTATTTCTCCGTCGCCTCCGGCGGCGGCACGGGCCGTACCCTGCACCCGGACAACATGGCTGCCGGTCCCGCCTCCTACGGCATGACCGATACCATGGGCCGCATGCATTCCGACGCCCAGTTTGCCGGCTCCTCCTCCGTGCCCGCGCACGTGGAAATGATGGGCTTCCTCGGCATGGGCAACAATCCGATGGTCGGTGCCACCGTCGCCGTGGCCGTCGCTGTTGCGGAGAGCCTGAAGTAAGAAAAACTTACCGAAAGCTGGCAAAAAAGCAACAATTCTACAAAACACAAAGCACCCGTTTCCTCATGGAAGCGGGTGCTTTTTCGTTTTTGTCAACATTTTGCCAACCTCTGCTCAAAGTCGGCACTAAAATGATGCAGTGGGCGATGTCACTTTTCGAGTGCGTCTTCTATATGAGAACTCAAATCGCGGCCTGCTGTGAAGACATTCCAGATGTAGACGGTTTGTGCAGTTTTATCTGTGGAGTAAATCACAACATCCTGCCGTGTGATGAACAGGCGGACACCTTTGCTGTGCCATGGCTCTTCGTTGTAAAGCGGATACTTCTCCGGCATAAAAGAAAGATCGTGCCAGATCGCATCCTTCAAGCGAGCGTACCAGCGTTCGGCGGTGGTGCGGTCGTGAAGAACGCTGGTGATGTATTGAAACTTTTCAGCGATATCATTGGCGGCAGCATTTGTGTATACGATATTGTATTTGTCCATGTTTGCTTATAGTCCTGCGATTTTTGCGTCAAGCGTATCCTGAGAAAGGGTACGGCCAGAGGCAATATCCGCTGCACTCTTGCGGAGTTTGGCGTTGATCTCATCCTGACTCAGTTCATCCCAGGTTTTTAAGGACGGGGTAAAGGGCATACCGCCTTCACGAAGACTTTGCTGCGCAAAGATGCGGACGGCCTCTGCAAAGGAGGTACCGAGACTGCGATAGAGACTCTCTACCTCGGATTTCAGTTCGCTGTTCATACGGATTTGAAACGTTGCATCCATTGCCATAAAAATCAACTCCTTGTGTTACGATTGTACTACAAATGAAAAAGGAATGTCAATAGCAGTATCTGCCGAACGGCAGAGAAACAATGCAGATGAAAGGAAAAATCCCAATTATTTTTTCAGCAATACCTAAAACAGCTCCAATAGCTGTGCATTTTCGGTGGACATCTTATTTGTGAGATGCTGATAGATCTGCATTGTGACCTGAATGTTTTTGTGACCGAGGCGGTATTGCACATATTTGGGCGAAGCACCCTTTTCGGCAAGCATGGTGGCGTGGGTGTGACGAAGACTGTGGTAATCAAACTTGTCAAACCCAAGCTCTGTGCGGGCGATATGACTGACATACGATCTTAGGCTGTACCATTTTCGGCAAGAGCGTCGGCGGAATGGAGCTAACACAATTTATCCGCGGCTTGCAAGTGGTACTGCTCGAAAAGTACGACTGGGCACGAGAGCAGAAAGAGCGCAGCATTCAGCGGCTATTCGCTGCCGTCCGGACTTCAATGAAGTACAGTCGCATCAGTGATGACCAACTAATGATGCTTGACAATTTCGGACTGGCGGGGGATGACGCTTTTTCTGCCAAGCTGCTCCGCACGGAAGACCTGTATCGCTCCTGCAATTTTGAGATCTACGACGGCTTTGTAAACGCGCTTCCCTATGAAGAACAAAGAAAGGTCAAAGAAAAGCAAGGAGAATTTTCGAAAGACTTGCGGCAGGACTTGTCAGATCCGAAGGGCACGTTTGATTCAGAATATCTTACTTCTGCCCATCAGAACCTTTCCGGCGCAAAGAGGGCGGCCCCGTCCGAAAAGATTATTTTCTGTTACCTCTGCATTCGTCTCGATAGGAGAGTAGAATACAGGTTAGAAAAGGAAAGCCTTGCAAGATGCGACCCTGAAGGAGCGCAGGAAGTTGAGGATTTCCTGCACTGTTTTCGGAACTGTCGTATGAACGAGGTATACCATGCTGTTCGGCTCGGGAAAAAGCTGGATCCTGCGAGGTATGATTGGCAAGACGACCTTGGCCTTACGGTTCTGCACTATGCGATCTTGCTGAAAAAGGAAGAGCTCGTCACGGATCTGCTGGACAAGCGGGAATGGTTTTCGCAGACGTCTATGATTGACAGCCGTGCAATGGACTATGGTATTCAAACCTATCAGACAAATGTGATGCGCGAGAATATTGACGCAGCGTTGTCCCTAACGAAGGGGGAAAATGCTGCGCGCGCTAGGCTGCTATGAGCAGGTCATGGGCGAACCGGGCAAGTGCCTTGCTATTGGCGGCGGGACATATGCGCACTTTCTGAAAAATGGCGTGGCGTTTGGCGCTTCCCGATTAGGTGTAGATTATCACATGCACGGTGCAAATGAGTACCTTGTGGTAGATGAGATCGTGCGAAGCGCGGAGCTGTTTGCGCTGACCATTGTTGCACTTTGCGGCGAACACGCTGAGCCGATGTAAAATGCGGTTATGTAAATAACACCCGTCGGTATGATCCGATGGGTGTTATTATTTGTGCTGTGTTTTTTGACAGACGAATCGGATTCTTGCAAAAATGCCCAAAGATGTCAATAGAATCCGTTCGCCTGCGCAAGAATTTTATGGCGTGCGGACAGAAAAGACTTTTTCGTGCTGCGAGACGGCGACAGACAGCAGATCTCATGGCGATAATGACGAATTTCTGTCATTAAAGTGTTTTTCGTAGAAATACATCTGTCCGCTCCTTGCAATTTCCTGCGCATAAAGATATAATAAAGGCCGTTAGTGAAAGCGCCTTTGCGGCCTGAGCAGAGAGAAGAGGATCGTAAGAGCGTTAGATTTTGAAAAGAAAGAAGATGCCCCTATGAATCCCTTTATGAAGACCCTTAAAAAAATTGCCGCCGCGTATAACGGCGTCAGCCTGATTTTGCGCATCGCGATCGGCCTTGTCGTCGGCGTGATCCTGGCGCTGGTCTGTCCCGGCGCGACGTGGTTACAGGAGCTTGGCAACCTGTTTGTCGGCGCGCTCAAGGGCATTGCCCCCGTGCTGGTGTTCGTCATCGTGGCGAGCGCACTGGCGCAGGGCTCGTCCAAGCTCGACCGCCGCTTCGGCACGGTCATGTGGCTCTACATGCTTACGACGTTCGTCGCCGCGGCGCTGAGCGTTGTGACCAGCATGCTCTTCCCGCAGATGCTCCTGCTGCCCGAGGCCGCTGAGGCCGAGGTCATCCCGCAGGGCCTTGGCGAGGTCATGCACACGCTGCTGTCCAACATCGTCTCGAACCCCATCTCCGCCATTATGAACGGCAACTACATCGGCATTCTGATGTGGGGCTGTCTCTTCGGCGTGGCGATGAAGAAGCTCGGTGCGGACTCGACGAAGGTCTTCCTCAGCAACACGGCGGACGCGGTGTCCACCATCGTGCGCTGGATCATCAATTTGGCACCGTTCGGCATCATGGGCCTTGTGTTCACGAACGTTGTGAGCAACGGCCTTGCGATCTTCACCCAGTACGGCAAGCTCCTGCTGCTTTTGGTCGGCACGATGCTCTTCATGGCGCTTGTCATCAACCCCATCATCATCTTCATCTATCTGCGCTGCAATCCCTATCCGCTGGTGTTCCGCTGCCTGCGTGAAAGCGGCCTGACGGCGTTCTTCACCCGCTCTTCCGCGGCGAATATCCCCGTGAACATGGCGATGTGCGAAAAGCTCGGCTTGGACAAGGACTTCTACTCCGTCTCTATCCCCCTCGGCGCGACGATCAACATGGACGGCGCGGCCATCACCATCACCATCATGACGCTGGCCGCGGCCAATACGCTGGGTATGCAGGTCTCGCTGCCCGCGGCGATTTTGCTCTCGATCATGTCGGCCCTCGGCGCGTGCGGCGCTTCCGGCGTGGCGGGCGGCTCGCTGCTGCTCATCCCGATGGCGTGCTCGCTGTTCGGCATCTCGAACGACATCGCGATGCAGGTCGTCGGCGTCGGCTTCATCATCGGCGTCATTCAGGACTCTGTCGAGACCGCGCTAAACTCTGCGGGCGACGTCGAGTTCGCCGCGACGGCCGAGTATCACCAGTGGCTCAAGCAGGGCAAGCCCCTGCCGGAATTCCTCGGCGGCAAGAAGAAGTAAAGCGTCAGAATGTGAAAACAAATAAAAGTGCGCCGGCTCAACGAGCCGGCGCACTTTTTGTGCGGTGATGCCGAACGATCGACGGGAGGGACAACTTCGCGTTTACTTTCGAACTACCCCATGCTATAGTAAACAAACTATGACCAATTTTGCATATTTATGACAAGTGTAAACGCCGCAAAGGAGACAAGCGCATGAAGCAAGCAGAGCATCCGCCCGTGACCGCAGGGGCGAACAGTGCGGCAGAATACAGCCTTGCAATCATCGACCAGCTTGCGCGTATCGACCGCACGTGCAGCAAAGAGGAGATGGACGAATTGGTCTACCGCCTGCTGAGTCTGATCGGCGAGGCCATGCAGTCTGACCGCGTGTTTCTCTTCGAGCGGCTGGAGGGGACGGCGGAGGCCTATTGCAACACCTTTGAGTGGTGCGCGAACGGCGTCGCGCCGCAGATCGACAACCTGACGGAGATCGTTCCCGCGGATATGCCGTACTGGCTGGAGGTCTTCGACTGCGGCGAGACGATCGTCATTCCGAATATTGAAGGCGTGAAAACGCAGATGCCGAGCGAGTACGAGATCCTGAAGACGCAGAGCATCCACTCCGAGATCGCGGTGCCGGTCTTCTATCGCGGCAATCTGAGCGGCTTTTTCGGCCTTGACAATCCGCAGCGGGCGATGACGGCCGGCCAGCTCCGATTGCTTGCCTTTGTCGGCGGGCACCTCGGCAGCGCGCGGGAGAACCTGCGCATGCTGACGCTGCTGGAAGAAAAGCAGAAGTCGCTCGAGCAGAATTTGCAGGCCGTGAAGCTTGAGCAGCAGATGCTCAAGGTGTTCTGCAAGGACAGCACGTCCGTTTATCGTGTGGACCTGATGAACGACCGGGCCGAGATCGTCAAGATCGAGGAGCACTCCAACTCCGCGGGCGACCTGCTCCCGCATGGGCAAGAGCTGTTTTCCTATGCCGAGGCGGTCGAGCATTACTATCACAAGTGCGTCCTTAAGGAGAGCGCACCGGACTTCCTGCAATTTTTGGACGCAGAAAATCTGATGCGCGAGCTCAGGACCAAGGACCGCGTCAGCCGCCGCTACCAGAGTGTGCCGAACGCCATCGGGAACATCTATTTCGAGGCGCGCGCCAATAGGGTGCAGCAGACGGAAACGAGCTTTCAAATCCTGCTGGACTTCCGCAGCGTGGATGAGATCGTGAGGGAGGAGCGCGAGCACCAGCACGCGCTGGAAACGGCGCTCACGGAGAGCCGGATGAGCTACGAGGTCATCTCGGCCATCAGCAAGATCTATTATACGATTTACCGTATCGATCTGCGCACGGGTTATTATGAAGAGGTTGCAAGCGAGCGGCAGATGCACCGCCTGACCGGACACAGCGGCAGAGCGAGCGTCCACATGAGTGAAATGAGCAAGCAGAGCATTGTTGCCGGAGTATCTGCCCTATGTTGAACCGTTTTTGACCTTTCAATGCTCGCGGAGAGACTGCGGCGCGCCGCGCGAACGAGGCAAAGTCCGAGTTCCTCTCGCGCATGTCGCACGATATCCGCACGCCGATGAATGTCATCATGGGCTTTACGAACATCGCCCTACAGCACGCAGACGATTCAGATAAGATGAAAGAGTGCCTGGAAAAGATCCGTGTCAGCGGCAGCAACTTGCAGGAGCTCATCGACGATGTGCCGGACATCTCGCGCATCGAGAGCGGGGAGTTCAAAATCGTCTCGCAGCCGGTGAAGCTGCCGGAGCTGTTTGACTTCTACTGCCAGGCCATCGCGGGCATGGCGGAGGCGAAAAACATCCGCTTTTCGGGGAAGCTGCACGACATTTCCCACAATGTGCTGCTCTCCGACCAGATCCGCCTCGGGCAGATCTATATGAACCTGCTCTCAAACGCCGTCAAGTATATGCCGGAAAACGGCGATGTGAAGTTAGAGGTCTACGAGGAAAAGCTTGCCGAGAGCGGCAAGGTCCGCCTTGTCTCGGTCGTGAGCGACACGGGCATCGGCATGACGCCGGAGTTCATGGAACAGATGTATTCGGCCTTTTCCCGCGCGGTCGACACGCGCGTCAACAAGGTGCGCGGCAGCGGCCTCGGCCTTGCCATTGTGAAAAAGATCGTCGACCTGATGGACGGTGCGATCGGGGCTGAGAGCAAGGTCGGCAAGGGCACGACATTCCGCGTGACGCTCGACCTGCCCGCCGCTGCGGACGACGCCGAGACCGAAGAGCACACCGAGACGGCGAAGCACATCCCCATCATCGCCCTCACAGCCAACGCCTACCATGAGGACATTCAAAAATGCCTCGCCGCGGGCATGAACGCCCACCTCTCCAAGCCCATCAACATCGACCGCGCGGTGCGCACGATCATCGAATGCGCCCGCACGGCGAAAGAGAACGGATAAAAGAAAAAGGCTCACGAAAGCAATGCTTTCGTGAGCCTTTTTGCGATATTTACTGCTTGTCGCCGCCAAATATCGAAATTTGACTCTCATCGCTCTGGCTGTGCATCTCGGCGATGACGGCAAGACTTTCTTCGCTCGCGCCGCCGGGTTCGACCTGCGGCATCGCGAGGAAGAAGCCCTGCAGAAGGTCGACGCCGAGCGACAGCACGGTGCGTACCTCGTCCGCGGTCTCAAGGCCCTCAGCCACGACCTTCATGCCGCGCTGGTGCGCGTAGGACACGGTGTTCGACACGATCTGGCGCTTGTTGGCGTCGGTGTCGATGCTGCGGATGATGGAAAGGTCGATCTTGATGTAGTTGGGCGAGAGCTCGAGAAGGCTGCGCTCGTTGCTGTAGCCGCTGCCGTAGTCGTCGAGCGCGAACGCACCAGAGCTGCCACGGATCGTCTGCTTGATGCGCAGCGCCTTGGGGTCGAGGCACTCTTCCTCCGTGATCTCAATGACGATGCGCGGCAGGATCGAGGCGTAGCGCGCGGAGTATTCCGAAAGCTCATCGGGCGTTAGATACTGGCTTGCAATCGAATTGATGAACAGCAGCGCGCTGGGCACGACCTTACCGGCGTTTTCAAGCGCCTGATATGCACTTGACGCACAGAAGAACGTGATGCGCTCGACCTCGTGCAGGCAGTTTTCCTCGCGCGCGAGGCGCAGCACGTCAGCAGGGGAGTGCAGCGTGGGAAGATCCACGCGCATGAGCGCTTCATAGGCGAAGACGCTGCCGTCTTTTGCGTCGATAATGGGCTGGAAGCGGTAGGTGATAAGCTCCTCGTTGATGAGACGGCGGAACTCCTCATGGCAGCGTCTTTCCTGCAGGCTGGTGCGGTAGACCTCAGGGTCGAATTCCAGCAGCTCGCCCTTGCGCGAGTGCTTGACCTGATACATGGCAAAGTCCGCGTATTTGCGCAGTGTGATGAGATTTGTGCTGCTCTCGGGATACCACGCGATACCGCCGGAGACGCTCACGCGCAGCTCACGTCCGCTGGGAAGCTGGACGACAGAATGCTCAAGGGCGGCTTTCAGCGCGCGGATGTCGGCGCGCAGCGTATCCTGATCGTTGTAGCCGTAGAAGAGTGCACTGAACTCATCGCTGCTGATGCGCGCGCAGACAGTACGCGCGGGAGCGTTCTTGGCAAAGCATTCGCCTGTGCGGCGGATGTACTCGTCGCCCCAGTCGTGGCCGAATGTGTCGTTTATTTGCTTGAGGTTGTCGAGGTCGAACATCAAAAGCGCCGCGTGGCCGAGCTTTTCGGGTGAGCAGAAGAACTCGGCGCAGATGCGGTGGAAGGCACGGCGGTTGTAGAGGTCTGTGAGCGTGTCATAGTCGCACTCGTGCTCAATGCGCAGCTTTTCAAGCGTGTTGGCGGTCGCATCCTCGGCAAGGCCGACCTGCGTGCCGTCTTCGTGTGTCGTCTCGATGCGAAGGTAGCGCTCTTTGCCGCTTGGCAGACGGATGTGGTAGAGCATCGCGCCGTCGGGCGCGGGGGAGTGGGGGCACGAGCGCTCAAAGCGCTGCAAAAGCTCGCGGAAACTCTGCGCTGTTAAGTCGTCTGCGTCAACGCCGGGCATGCCGATAAGGTCGAAGAAATTGTCGGTGACATAGATGCTGTCGGGAGCGGAGCGCAGCTCATAGCCGCCGAGCTCCACGCTTGCCATGTCCATGATGCGCAGAAACTTGGTCGAAGTATCGAGTACCTCGCGTCCGAGCTGCGTGAACGCGGAGGAGAACCGGTCGAGCTCGATGATGCCGGTGGCGGAGAGCATGGGGATGGAGCTGCGGCTTTCACGCGCGTGCGCGACCTCGTCGGAAAGGCGCGAAATCGGGCGCGAGAGCTTGCGCGCCAGCACAAGGCTGCTGAAAAGTCCTGCAGTGAGCACGACGAGGACCGCGATGATCAAAAACCGCAGCACATAGCCTGAAAAGGCGTAAAGCGCCGATACCGGCACCGAGCCGATAAGCAGCATTTGCTCATTGGAAAACGGCGCGTTGCGGTTGTAGAGCGTCAGCGGTGCCACGGCGGCGTGACAAAGGCCGAGGGGGGAGTCACTCTGGTAGCCACCGCGCTTTGACGGCTTGAGCAGCAGCGTCTGGTCATAGGATTGCTGCGGCGCATTTGCGGCGGGGGAGGCGGAGATGACGCTGACGGTAAGGTCGTCTTTTCCGATGGCGGAATTCGATGCGACGCCGAGAAGATAGGTGCCCGAGCTGTCGTTCTGCAGCTCGGTGCCCGGCAGCAGGGTTTGGAGGTAGCTTTCAAGAATTTCGACGCCGAGCACGCCGTAGACCGTGCCGTCATCTAAAATAAGCGGGATGGTGTAGGCGATGGCGGAGTGATCGTCGCCGGAGAGCGTGTAGGGCGAGGACGTCCAGTGGCCGTAGTCCGCGGCGTCCAGTTCGCCGTTTCCGTGGTAGGCTGCCTGAAAGACGGGATAGAGAAAGCCACTGCTACCGTTGGCCCCATAGTTGATCGAGGGCATCCAGCTCGTGTCGGTCGCAATATAGAGTGACTGTACGACCTGTGCGGGTGCGCGCACGAGCATAAGATCAGAATTGCGCTGCGAGGGGGAGGAATTCGGGTCAAGGTCGCGCAGATAAAGGCAGGGCAGCGGCTCGCCCTTTTTGCGTGTGTCGAGATCGTGCGTGTTGAGCACGACAAAAATGCCGGTGACGGGGCGATGGCGCATCGAGGAGATCAGGCTGTCGCCGATCGAGAGCAGCAGGGGGGATGCGGCGTCGCTGCCGCTGTCGAGCGTGTCGAGGCTGATCTCGCCGTCGTCGAGCATGGCCTGCGTCACGGCGTTGATCTTGCCCGCAAGCGACGAGAGGTCCTGCGCGTCGAGCATCTGGCCTTGCAGATAGTTTTGGCGGTTTTCCGTCTGTATCTGCAAGATGTCGACAGCATTCTGCTCAAGGTTCGTGTTGATGCGGCAGAGATAGAGAATGCCGACAAGCAGCGCGATCTCGATGAACAGGATCCAGAGCATGGAGCGCAGGATCGTATGGAAGATGGTGACATGCGGCACATGATCCGATGGTTTGCGAAAGAACATAAAACGGCCCCTTTTTTGTCATTGAACAGTCACTCAGCCCTGAAAGGCCTCAAGCGATGCAAGCGTATCCTGATACCAGGCTTCAAAGCATTCGTCGGAAAGGAACTGCGCCGAGGCCTCTTCAAAGCTCTGTCCCTGCGCCATTGCCTCTTTGACCGCGGCGCGGTCAGCGCTTGCCTTATCGCTCATGGAATATTCAAGAATGGCGCGGGCGTTCGTGCCGCCGGAGAAAGCGCGGGGCGTGTAGAGATGGTTTTCGTTGACCGTGTCGACTGCGGCGGAGAGGACTTCGTCCATCTCATCGCTGAGGGCAAGACCGCTTATGCGGATCGCGTCGATGGAGTTGCCCTCGTGCGTGACGGGGAGGTAGCCTGAGTCGACAGAGAACGTGATGTTGTGCTCGGGTGAGGTGAACCATTTGAGGAACACGAGGCTTGCCTGAATCTCGGCATCGCTCGCCTTCGTCACGACCATGCCCGCGCCCTGCTGCACGGCGTAGTCCTCACCGTTCGCAAACTTCGGGCTTTCAAGCGCCTTGCGCGTGATGTCGTGGCTGGCCATGTCGTCGGCGATGACCTGCGTGGGGAAGAACGTCGCGCTCGAAGACGAGCCGACGTAGGCGATGATATTGCCGGTCTTCACATCATCGCTGCGGAAGCGGCCGCTTGCGGAAAAGTAGCCCTTGATGAAGGGTGCATAGTAGTTATCCCAGAGGGTGCGCACGGCGTCGTGGTCAAAGTTCAGCGTCATGCTGCCGTCCTGTGCGTCGAAGATCGTGCAGCCAAGCTGCTTGGCGCCGATGAGCATGTAGTTCGCCATCGCGTCGCGGCCGAAGAACGCGCGTCCATCGTTCGGGATGTCGGGCGTCTGCGCGTCGGTCCACTCGTAGTAGCGTTCGGCGACGGAGACGAGGCCTTCGATCGTGGCCAAGTCGTCATAGGTTGCGCCTGTGGCGGCGGCGAACGGCTCCCAGTCCGTTTCATTGAGAAACAGCAGCTCCGCCGACTTGGCGACGGGGAAGATCTTGATACTGCCCGAGCCGGAGAAGTCGCCTTCGCTCAGATAGTCCTCAATAAAGGCGGCGCGGTCCTCTTCGCTTAGATAATCGCTCAGATCGGCAATTTGACCCATCTCATCGAGCGCGTAGGCAGTGTCGGCGTAGGCGGAGAAGATGTTGGGCATCGCCTCGGCACCGACCTTGCCCTCGGCAGAAGCGAGCACGTTGTTCTCAAGATCGGTCACGCTGCCGTGGCTGGAGCTTTCAACCGTGATGCCCTGTTCCTTGCCGACGGTCGAGTTGAACTCGTCGACGAGCGCATTGAACGCTTCGAGCTGTTCACCGTTGTAGTACGTCCAGATCGTGATATTGACAGGGTTCGCCGGGGAAAATCCGGGGCCTGCCTTGCTGCCGCAGCCTGCGAGCAGCATCATCGCCGCCGCTGCGGCGAGCACGCGAGGGAGAAATTTGTTGTGAGCCATGATGCTTCCTTTCTATTTTGCGCGCCGTTCCAAAGGAAGCGGCGTGATCGGTCAATGCCCGCCGCCTTCGGGCCTGAACTGTCCGAGCGCGTAGGAATACGCGCCTGCGAGAGCGGGCAGCGGTTCGTCGCCGCCACGAGCTGGCGCAGCAGAATATCCGTGATGGCGCGCACATGCAGAATGTGCGTGCCGGATTCGAAGTTGCGCGACTCGACGACGTGGCTCAGAATGTTGATGATGGCGCTGTTCGTCTTCTCGTGCTCGTAAACCTGCTCTTCGGCCAGGTGGACAAGGTGCTTCTGGCGCGCGTAGAGCGTGAGTGCGTTGCTCACGCGCCGCTGCGTGACCGTCAGGTTGAACGGGCGGCGGATGTAATCCGTTACGCCGAGCTCGTAGGCCTTCTGGATGAACGACTCGTCATCCTCAGACGAGGTGATGATGACGGGGATCTCCTGCAGCCAGTTGCGCTGCTTCATCACCTCGAGCACGCCGAAGCCGTCGAGGCGGGGCATGTTGATGTCGAGCAGCAGCAGCTCGAGCGCCTGCATGCCGTCGTCGGCATAAGGTATTCGTAGCGGCCGCCGAGGATTTCGGAAAGGATCTGCTGGTTCATTTTCGAATCGTCCGCGATCAGGATTTTGGCTTCGACCATAGTGTAGACCTCATACGCATTTTAGGGCGCGCTCTTTTGTAGAAATGCCGCCGCGGGGCGAGCGGACAAGAAAATAGGCACCGGAAAAGCCAGTGCCAAACAAAAACTGTTTATGCGTGTTTTTAAAAAACATTTGATACTTAATGTAAACTTAGCACAGAACCACGGAACATTCAAGGGAAATTTTCCCGGTTTTTCCTGCTGTTTTGCCAGAAATGATTGAAAAAAGAGCGGAAAGGGCGAAGCGTTTCCGCAAAAAAACGGGAGGGCCGTCAGCGGATGGTAAAAAATGCACGATAAATTTGAGGAAAAAAGAAATATGGATTGTAAAATATGTGCGAAATGGGGAGAAATACTGAGGATTATTGACAATTTTTAGAAAAAAGTTTATAGCAATAGCGCATTTTTCCTGATATACAACGCCAGCTTTATCACGGAGCAGCAGCTCATCGAGACGCTGGAGATGCAGCTCGGCGTCGAGTTCGTCGACCTGACGGTGGTGTCCATCCCCGTGGAGCTTGCAAGCTATGTGCCGAAGAATATCGCCAAGAAGTTCTGCGTTGTGCCGGTCAAGCTCGTCAAGGATACGCTGTACCTCGCTATGAGCGACCCGCTCGACTTCGTCGCGCAGGAGGAGGTCAAAGTTGCCTCGCGCAAGCGTGTGATCCCGATGATCGTGACTCGCCGCACGACCGAGCACGCCATCAGCCTGCTCTACGGCAGCGAGGGCACGGCCGGCGTCATCGAGGAGATGAAGCGCGAGGCGGGCTCTTCGACGCCGGACATCGTCCCCGTGCAGGTTTCACAGGAGGCGATGGACTCCGGCGACAGCGCGCCGACGATCCGCTTTGCCAACAGCCTCATTGAACGCGCGTTTTCCGAGCGCGCGAGCGATATCCACTTGGAGCCGCAGGACGGCGAAATGGTTGTGCGTATGCGTATCGACGGTCTTTTGCGCCGCGTGCTTACGGTCCCCTCCGAATTGCAGAGCACCGTCATCTCGCGCCTCAAGATCATGGGCGGCATGAACATTGCCGAGCATATCGCCGCATCTTTGACATTGCGCGGCTGGTCGCGCCGACGATCTGTGTGGAGCTGACGAAAATGGATGAGGGCTGCACGCTTAAAAAGAGCGAGCACTGCTACGCGGTGTGGAAAAAGAAGCGCCGCTGCGAAAACTGCATTTCGTAGGAGGTGCTGCGCACGCACAAGCCACAGACGAAGATCGAAACGCGCGAGAGCGATATCTATTATGTGCTCGCGTCGTTCATCGAGGTGGACGGCAGGCCGTATTCGCTCGAGCTGGTCAAGCGCACCAAGAGCGACGACATGTTCGAGCGCGAAAATGTGCTCAACCAGCTGCTCGTGCGCAACCGGCAGGTGTATATGGACTCGGTCACCAAGGTCTACAACCGCCGCTATTACGACGAACGGCTCAAGAATCTGGAGGGCTGGTTCTCGTTCGCCATGATCGACATGGACAACTTCAAGCACATCAACGACCGCTTCGGCCACCAGACGGGCGACGCGGCGCTCTATCGCGCGGCGCAGGCCATCAAATCGCAGATCCGCAGCGACGACGAGCTCGTGCGCTACGGGGGCGATGAATTCTTCCTGCTGTTCCGCGACCTGCCGCAGCAGATCTTAGAGAAGAAATTGCAGTCCATCCGCGCCGCGCTTGACGAGATCGTCATCGAGGAGTATCCTGAACTGCACATCAGCGCGAGCGTCGTCGGCGGCTACGGCGAAGCCAAGGCGCGTTTTCAGAACGACGAGCGCATCGTGCGCTTCCTTAATATGTTCCCGGGCGACGACAGCATGCAAAACCTGACGAATGCGATGAACACGGGCGACACGACTACGGCGTTCCGCGCGGTGCACACGCTCAAGGGCGTGGCGCTGAACCTTGGCCTCGGCTCGCTCGCCCACGCCAGCTCTCAGATGACGGAAGCGCTGCGCGCGGTCAGGATTCGATGCCTGAAAGCGTACAGCCACTCTATGTGGCGGTGCAGAAGGAGCACACTGCCGTGTGCAGCGCGCTCGAGCAGCTCGAAAAGTAATTGAGAATAAAAAAAGTCGAAACCTTTCGGTTTCGACTTTTTTACTTCTTACAGCAGCGGGGCGATGATGCGCATGCCGGGGCCGATGAGCTTTCGCATAAACGGGTCGTTTTTGAGAAGCTCTGCGTCCGCGCGGACACACCGGGCGAGCGTTTGCTGGAAATCCTGCTCAATTTTTGCGACTTCGGGCGATGCATAAAGGTACGTGCCGCATTCAAAATGGTGGTACAGGCTGCGGTAGTCCAGATTGATCGTGCCGACGGTCGCCTTGCAGTCATCGCTGACGAAGACCTTCGCGTGAACGAAGCCCGGCTCGTACTCATAAATTTGTACACCGTTTTCAAGCAGCCTGCGGTAATACGTGTGCGCAAGCGAGAAGGCAATCTCCTTGTCAGGCACATGCGGCAGGATGAGCTGGACCTCCACGCCGCGGCGCGCGGCGTAGGTCAGCGCCGTGATCATCTCGTTGTCAATGATGAGATACGGCGTCATGATGTGTACGTAACGGTTGGCACGGTTGATGATATCCATATAGACCATCTCGCCGACGAGGTCGCGGTCGAGCGGGCTGTCGCCATAGGGGATGACATAGCCCGCTTCCTTTTCATGCGCCGGCTGCGGCACGTCGAGATACTTGCTGTAGACTTCGGGCGTAAAGTGCACGGAGCTGACGTCCCACATCTGCAAAAACATCAGCGTCAGGCTGCGCACGGCGTCGCCGCGCAGGACAATGGCTGTGTCCTTCCAGTGGCCGAGGCGCGAGGTGCGGTTGATGTACTCGTCGGAGAGGTTGATGCCGCCTGTGAAGCCGATCTTGCCGTCGATGACCATGATCTTGCGGTGGTCGCGGTAGTTGTAGTGCGTGGAGACGAACGGGCGCAGCGGCGCGAACATCTTGCAGGCAATGCCGAGCTTTTCGAGCTTTTCGGGGTAGGAATAGGGCAGCAGCGCGACCGCGCAGGTGCCGTCGTACAGCACGCGCACCTCGACGCCCGCGTTGACCTTTTCCTTGAGAATTTCAAGGATGCGGCCCCACATGTAGCCCTCCCTGACAATGAAATACTCGAGGAAGATGAAGTGCTCGGCCTTTTGGAGCTCGTCGCACATGACCTCGAACGCATCGTCGCCGATGGGGAAGTATTGCGCCTGTGTGTTTTGATAGCAGGGGAAGCCGCAGGAATTCAGGTAGGAGGCAAGGCTTTGGAGCTCCTCCGGTAATTCCTCCTTGGAACACGCGCTTTCCGAGGGGGCGAAGTGCTCCGTCTGCGACAGGATGTCGTTGTAGCGGCGGATCATCAGCCGGTGGCCGAGGTCGGTCTTGATGTAAACATACAGAATCAAGCCGAACACCGGCAGCACCGCGAGGATGAAAAACCACGTGAGCTTGATGGTCGGGTTGTCGTCGTTGCCGAACAGAAACAGCACGACTGCCGCCGACAGCAGCGTGTTGCCGCCCCAGAAGTAGGGCAGAAAACCCTCAAGCTTGTAAAAGGCGGCAAAGAGAAACAAGATCTGCACGATCAGCGAAACGATGATGATGCCCGTGCGGCCGAAGATGATCTGCAGAAGGCCTCGTTTGCCCTTTTCTAAAAGAAGAATGTGATTGTCGTCGTCTTTCATAGATGTCCTTTCTCAAAGATGACCGTGCCCACGCGGGGCAAGGCACCTACATTTAATATATATTTACTTTATCATAACATGACTTTGCCGAAAAGCCAACCCATTTCCGCAGCGAAGCGTGAAGCGCACGCAGACGGAGGAAATGGGACTTGGCGATTTGATGTTCCTGTGTTAAAATGGCGAAAAAGGCAGAAAGGGGACGAGAAAATGGAGCTTAAGACGCAGGTCCATAATATTCCGCCGCTGTATGACGAAAAGTCGCGCGTGCTGATCCTGGGCTCGTTCCCGTCGGTCAAGTCAAGGGAGGCGGCGTTTTTCTACGCGCACCCGCAGAACCGCTTCTGGCCGACGCTCGCAGCTGTTCTGGGCGAGGAAACGCCGAAGACGGTCGAAGAGAAGAAAGCGATGGTCCTGCGCCGCGGCGTCGCCATGTGGGACACCATCGGCTCATGTGAGATCGTGGGATCGTCGGATGCGAGCATCACGAACGTTGTGCCGAACGATCTGTCCGTCATTTTGGATGCGGCGGACATTCAGGCCATCTTCTGCAACGGCGGCACGTCCTACGCCTGCTATAAAAAATACTGCCGCGCGAAGCTCGGGCGCGAGGCCGTCCAGCTTCCCTCCACGTCGCCGGCCAACGCGCGTTGGATGAAGGAAAAGCTTATCGAAGCGTGGGGCGCAGCGCTGAAACCGTATCTTTTTTGACGCGGCGTTGACAAAGAAAGGCAAATAGTTTATGATACAGGCTCAATCGATACAAGGAGTGTGGAACCATGGGCAAACTGGCAGCGCCGGTGCGCGCTGACAAGGAAATGATGTTTACGAATCGCCAGCTCGTCGCGCTGATGTGGCCGCTGCTGCTCGAGCAGCTTCTGGCCATTACAGTGGGTCTTGCCGACTCGCTGATGGTTGCGACCGTCGGCGACGCGGCGATCAGCGCGGTGTCGCTCGTCGACTCGATCAGCAATCTGATGATCTACATTTTCTCGGCGATGGCGACCGGCGGCGCAGCCGTTGCAGGCCAGTACATCGGACAAAGACAGAAGGAGGACGCCTGCAACGCGGGCCAGCAGCTCATCGCGCTGCTCGGCGCGGTGTCGATCTTCTTCGTGGCGCTGCTGTACCTCTTCCGCACGCAGATTTTGACCGTAATGTTCGGCCATATCGAGCCCGACGTCATGGCGGCGACGAACACTTATTATTTATATGTGATGGCATCCATTCCGGGCATCGCGCTCTACAACGGCGGCGCGGCGCTGTTCCGCACGATGGGCCACAGCGACGTGTCGCTCAAGGTCTCGCTCCTGATGAACAGCATCAATGTGATCGGCAACGCCGTTTTGATCTTCGGCTTCGGTATGGACGTCGCGGGCGTCGCGATCCCGACGCTCGTGTCTCGCACGGTCGCGGCAGTCGTCATCCTCTCGCTGCTCTTCAACCGCGATCTGATGCTGCACCTGTCCGATATCCGCGGCTTTCGTGTCGATATGCGCCTAATGAAGAACATCTTCTACATCGGCGTGCCAAGCGGCGTCGAAAACGGCATGTTCCAGCTGGGGCGTCTCGTGCTCTTCAGCCTGATCTCGACGTTCGGCACGGCATCGATGGTGGCGAACGCCATCGGCAACACCATCTCAAACTTCAACTGCTTTGCCGGTCAGGCCATCAACTTGGGCCTTGCCGCGGTCGTGAGCCAGTGCGTCGGCGCGGGCGAATTCGATCAGGCGCGCGCGTATCTCAGAAAAATTGTCAAGTGGACCTACGGCATCATGGCGGTCGTCAACCTGACGATCATCGCATTGCTGCCGCTCATCATGCGTGTCTACAACGTCTCACCAGAGGCGGAAAAGCTCGCCGTCACGGTCACGCTGATCCACGGCATCTCATCCATCTTCATCTGGGTACCGGCGTTTATGGTGCCGGGCTTCCTGCGTGCGGCAGGCGATGCCAGATTCACGATGCTCGCCAGTATGCTGACGATGTGGGTCGTGCGCGTGATGCTTGCGTATGTGCTGGGCAAGTACATGGGCTACGGCGTCATCGGCGTGTGGTTCGCGCACGCGATCGTGGACTGGTCGGTGCGCAGTGTCATCTTCTTCCTGCGCTACCGCAGCGGCAAGTGGGAGACGATGGGGATCAAGACGTGATTATTTTTTAAGGATGCCGTTGGCATCCTTAAAAAATAGGGGATGCGCTCCGCTTCGTGCCTCGCCGCCCGTAGGGCGGCTCGACACGAGCGGAGCGAGAAGAATAAATCGCCACGCACTTGTCGCGGCGATTTATGGATCAAAAACATTTCGCGGCTGCGGCCGCGAAGATAAAGAGGTCTCCGCTTAAAAAGCGGAGACCTCTTTGCCTTCTGTTACACTTTTACATTTCAACGGTGATGTTGTCGGTGCCGTGCTGCTCGAATTCGCCTAAGTAGGTGTCCATTCGCTCGCGCAGCTCGTCGACATTTTCGGGCGTGGGCGCGTCGCTGTCCATATCGCGCAGGGCAAGCTCCTGAGCGAGAATTTCGAAAAACATCGTGTCCTCGTAGGCCATGATGGCCTCGTGGATGCCGCCTTCGGCAAACGCGCGCGAGGGGATCAGTTCGCCCTGATAGGCCTCGACCAGCGGCACCATGCCGTGGGAGAGACAGTTGGCGAATACGGTGCTCTCTACATCGTCGTATTCGCGGATACGATCGTCGCCGCGGGTGGAGTTCATCACCCAGTTGCCGACGTAGACCAGATCAAGAAGACGGCGGAATTGCTTTTCCGTCAGATCAATTTTCATAGTGACGCCTCCTTTGACGGAACAGAGAATCTGCTTACCGGAGATTATAGCACACGCTTTTGCATTTTACCATAGCAAAAACAGGGAAACGCACAAAAAATGCAAATGCGCCTTGTGTCCCGCTCTCCGCCGTAGTATGATGACAGAAACAAATGAGAAAGAGGACTGTATGAAAAGAAACGTTTGGCTCACCGTGCACGGCGAGCAGCAATACGAAGGCATGAGCGCCGACAGCTCAAATCTCCGCGTGCGCGGCACGATGGAGGAAACGCGCGACGGCTATCTCCTGCGCTATGAGGAAACGGACGGGGACGGCAAGGTGACCACCGCGACGCGCCTTGCCCTCGCGCCGGACTGCATCATTCTGACGCGCACGGGCGAGGTGACGAGCGAGATGGTCTTTGCGGAGGGGAAGGAGCATACCTCATTCTATGCCGTGCCCTACGGAACCTTGCCGGTCGCAGTGAAGGCGGAGTCGGTCAAGTGGAAGCTCGACGAGGACGGCGGGATGCTGGCCCTGCGCTATGCAATTACTATCGGCGGGCAGAGAGGAAAATGCGCCCTGCGCATCCGCGTGAGAACAGAAGAATAAAGGAAAAGGAGCTGCCTGCGGCGGCTCCTTTTTACGCGCCCATGAGTAGCCGCACAAAAAACGCGGATGCGAGGAACATCACCACGTCGGCGCAGAGCGCGGCGGGGATAGTATAGCGCGTTTTCGTAATGCCCGCTGCACCGTAATAGACGGCGACGGTGTAGAACGTCGTTTCGCTCGAGCCGAGCATGACCGCCGCAACGCGGCCGACATAGGAATCGACGCCGTAGGAGTCCATGATCTCCGATCCGACAGCCAGCGCGCCGCTGCCGGAGATGGGGCGGATGAAGAGAAGCGGCGCAGTCTCGGCAGGAATGCCAATCTTGTCGAGTGCGGGGGCTAAAAGCGCGCCGAGCGCCTCCATCGCGCCGGACGCACGGAACATGTAGACGGCGGAGAGCAGTGCGATGAGTGACGGCAGAATGTGCAGCAGCACCGTGAGTCCCTCCTCCGCGCCTTTGGTGAGGGCGGAGTAGACGTCGACACGCTTGCCGAGGGCAAAGCAGGCCGTGAAGGTGAGCAGTACGGGCACGATGAGCGTAGAGAGCGCCATAGGTTCAATTCCTCCAGAAGTGGGCGAAGAGCTTTGCGGCAAGGAGCCCTGCGAGAACGGACAGAAGCGACGTCAGCCACACGGCGGGCAGAATGTCGAACGGGTCGGCGGCGCCGAGCGAAGCGCGCACGCCTGCGAGCGTGGTGGGCAACAGTTGAATGGACGCCGTATTCAAAACGACGAGCAGGCACAGCTCATCCGATGCGGTACCCTTGCAGCCGCGGCTCATACGGCAGGCGGCGCGGATGCCGAGCGGCGTGGCCGCGTTGCCAAGGCCCAAAAGATCGGCGGAGAGGTTAGCGGAGATCGCGGCCAGTGTCTCACTGTCGCGGCTCGCGTTCGGCAGGAGCCTCTTGAGCAGCGGGCGGAAGAGGGAAGCGAGGCGGTCGGTGAGATGACACTGGTTCATCACTTCCATCACGCCCGTCCAGAGGCACATCACGCCGCACATCGCCAAACACAGCTCGACCGCGCTCTGCGCGCCCTCGAGCGCGGCAGCGCTGAGCGCATTCAAGTTTCCCGTCAGCGCGCCGAAAATGAGCGAGACTGCCACCATTCCCGTCCAAAGCCAGGCCATTGCCATGTCCATCAACTCCTTTGCCCCTAAATATATCGGCAGGGAGGGGGCAATATGCCGCGTTTTTGCGCCAAATCCGCCACAGTTGCCGCGAAAAGAGACTGCTAAAAAATTTCTCAAGAAAAAAGTGAAATTTGTCTTGACATGTGCAACGGAATTTGGTACTATATGCAAGTCCGCGATTGGGCGCATCCTGCCCTATTTGCGCGATATTGCGATGAACCGGGAGATTGCTCAGGTTTCTGAGGTAACTTTCGGGGAGTATGTCCGAACATCGGGCGGCTGAGAGAATATCTGTACGTTGCGTAGATCGCTGCGCCATGTGTGGACCGGCCGTTTATTCGTGCCGGTTTTTCTATGAGCCGGAATGATACGCACGGATAAGCGTACAAGAAAACCTCTCACCGTACGGCTTCGACAAAGCAAGAAAACCGTACAAAATGAAGGAGAAACCGAAAATGGCAAAAGAAATGATCCGCATTCGTCTCAAGGCCTATGACCACCAGGTCATCGACCAGAGCGCAGAGAAGATCGTCGAGACCGCCAAGCGCACCGGCGCTACCGTCTCCGGCCCCATCCCTCTGCCCACCAAGAAGGAAGTCGTCACCATCCTGCGCGCTGTGCATAAGTACAAGGACAGCCGTGAGCAGTTTGAGCGCCGCACCCACAAGCGCCTGATCGACATCACCAACTCCAGCCCCAAGACGGTCGAGGCTCTGATGGGTCTCGAGCTTCCCGCCGGCGTTGAGATCGAGATCAAGCTCTAATCCCTCGCTTCATTACATTTTGCGTCCGCAGACGCGAAACCAATGAAATCGTTTTTCTGACGACATGTGCGTCAGAAAAACACCGCTCAGCTTGCAAGTGTACGAACGAAGTGAGTGCATGCAGCAAGCTGCAAACCCTCTCAAAAACGACGCCGTCGTTTTTGAAGCAAATTTTGTTGCTCTACCCAAAAGCCCATCGACTTGCGTGAGATGGGCGGGGTCAAGTCGGCAGAGCAATGGCGGGAGTTGCCGCTAACTAAGCCGACCAATAACCTTTACAGGAGGATCATACATGAAAGCAATCATCGGCAGAAAAGTTGGCATGTCTCAGATCTTCGACGAAAAGGGCCATGTGATCCCGGTCACCGTTATCGAGGCCGGTCCCTGCGTGGTCACTCAGAAGAAGACCAGCGAAAAAGACGGTTATGAGGCTGTCCAGCTTGGCTACGAGGACATTCGCGAAGCGAAGCTCTCCAAGCCTGAACTCGGCCACCTGAACAAGGCTGGCGTTTCCCCCAAGAAGTACCTGCGTGAGTTTGACCTTGACAACGCCTCCGAGCTCGAGCTCGGCGCCATCATCAAGGCTGACACCTTCAAGTCCGGCGACTTCGTTGACGTCACCGGTACGAGCAAGGGTCACGGCTACACCGGCGTTATCAAGCGCTGGAACGCCAGCCGCGGTCGTATGACCCACGGCGGCGGCCCTGTCCACCGTCACGCCGGTTCCATGGGCTCCACCACCGACCCCAGCCGTATCTTCAAGGGCAAGATCGGCCCCGGCCAGTACGGTGTGGAGACTGTCACCATCCAGAACCTTGAGGTCGTCAAGGTCGACCCCGAGCTCAACATGCTCGTCGTCCGCGGCGCGGTTCCCGGTCCCAAGGGCAGCCTCGTCACCGTGAAGACCACCGTCAAGGTCCACAAGATCAAGCAGGCTGGTGCCGACATCAGCAAGAACCCGCAGAAGGCTTCCGGCCGCAACCCGCAGAAGGCTTCCGCCAGAAATATGTAAGGAAAGGAGTGCTTGATAAATGTCTACGATTAAAGTTGTCAGCATGACCGGCGCTGAAGTCGGTTCCGTCGAGCTGAACGACGCGATCTTCGGTATCGAGCCGAACATGAGCGTTGTCCACGAGGTCGTCAAAAATCATCTCGCCAACTGCCGTCAGGGCACGCAGAGCGCTCTGACCCGCGCTGAGGTTTCCGGCGGCGGCAGAAAGCCGTGGCGCCAGAAGGGCACCGGCCGTGCCCGTCAGGGCAGCACCCGCGCGCCCCAGTGGACGCACGGCGGTATCGTGTTCGCCCCCAAGCCCCGCAGCTACAGCTATGTGCTGAATAAGAAGGTCAAGCGTCTGGCTCTCAAGAGCGTGCTGTCCGCCAAGGCAGCCCAGGGCGAGATCGTCGTTGTCGACAAGATCGCGCTCGACGCTATCAAGACCAAGGACTTCCGCAGCTTCCTCTCCGCCGTCAAGGCTGACGGCAAGGCCGCTGTCATCACTCCCGAGGTCAACGAGGTCGTTGTCAAGAGCGCCCGCAACCTGCCCGGTGTCACCACCGCGCCCGCAAAGCTCATCAACGTCTACGATCTGCTCAACGCCAAGACCCTCGTGATCGACAAGGAAGCCCTCGTAGTCATCGAGGAGGTGTTCGCGTAATGGCAAACGTTTACGACATCATTATTCGTCCCATCATCACCGAACGTTCCATGGTCGACGTTGCGAACAAGAAGTATGTGTTCGAAGTTGCCAAGGACGCCGGCAAGGTGGAGATCAAGAACGCTGTTGAGACCGCTTTCGGCGTTAAGGTCGCCAAGGTCAACACGCTCAACGTCAGCGGCAAGGCCAAGCGCCTCGGCGCCGGCCGCCTGGGCAAGACCCGCAGCTGGAAGAAGGCCTATGTGCAGCTCGCTGAAGATTCCAAGACCATCGAGCTGTTCGAGGGCATGGTGTAAGGAGGATATGAGAAATGGCTATTAAGACGTTTAAGCCCACTACCCCCTCCCGCCGTCACATGACTGTGTCCGCCTTCGAGGGGATCGACAAGAAGGCCAAGCCCGAACGCAGCTTGGTCGAGTCTCAGAAGAAGCATGCCGGCCGCAACAGCTACGGCCGCATCACCGTCCGTCATCACGGTGGCGGCAACAAGCAGAAGTACCGCATCATCGACTTCAAGCGCGACAAGATGGACGTCCCCGCGACCGTCCTGCGCCTGGAGTATGACCCCAACCGCAGCGCGTTCATCGCTCTCGTCCAGTACGAGGACGGCGAGAAGCGCTACATCATCGCTCCTGTCGGCCTGAAGGCTGGCGACAAGATCATCTCTTCCGCCTCCGCTGATATCAAGCCCGGCAACTGCCTGCCCATCGCCAACATCCCTGTCGGTACCGTCATCCACAACATTGAGATGCACCCCGGCAAGGGCGCTCAGCTCGTCCGCTCCGCCGGTACTGCTGCTCAGCTGATGGCGAAGGAGAACGGCGACGCTCAGATCCGTATGCCCTCCGGCGAAGTGCGCATTGTCCGCACGAACTGCATGGCCGTCATCGGCCAGGTCGGCAACATCGATCACGAGAACGTTCACATCGGTAAGGCCGGCCGCAAGCGCCACATGGGCGTCCGTCCGACCGTCCGCGGTTCCGTCATGAACCCGAACGACCACCCCCACGGCGGTGGTGAAGGTAAGAGCCCTGTCGGTCACCCCGGTCCCATGACCCCGTGGGGCAAGCCGGCTATGGGTTACAAGACCCGTTCGAAGAAGAACCCGACGAACAAGTTCATCGTCAAGCGTCGTAACGATAAGTAAAAGGAGGCAATGTAAAAATGAGCAGAAGCATTAAAAAAGGCCCGTTTGTTGCCCCTGAGCTGATCAAGCGAGTCGAAGAGATGAACAAGACCGGTGAGAAGAAGGTCCTGAAGACCTGGAGCCGCAGCTCCACCATCTTCCCCTCCTTCGTCGGTCACACGATCGCCGTCCACGACGGTCGCAAGCACGTTCCCGTTTATATTCAGGAAGATATGGTCGGCCACAAGCTGGGCGAGTTCGCTCCCACCCGTACGTTCCGCGGCCATACCAAGACGAAATAAGGAAGGAGAATGCAGAACATGGAAGCTAAAGCATATCTGAGATATGTCCGCATCTCTCCCCGCAAGGTCCAGATCGTCTGCGACCTGATCCGCGGTAAGGACATCAACACCGCCATGGCGCTCCTGATGCAGACCCCCAAGGCTGCGTCCGAGCCCCTGGTCAAGCTCTTAAAGAGCGCTGTCGCCAACGCCGAGAACAACTTCAGCATGGATACCTCCAAGCTGTACGTGTCCGAGGTCTACGCGACTTCCGGCCCGATCCTCAAGCGCATGATCCCCGCCAGCAAGGGCCGCGGCTACCGCATCAACAAGAGAACCTCTCACGTGACGCTCGCCGTCGCTGAGAGAGACTAAAGGGAGGAGACAGTTTCATGGGACAGAAAGTTAATCCCCACGGCATGCGCGTCGGCGTCATCAAAGACTGGGACTCCCGCTGGTATGCCAGAGACGAGAAGGTCGGCGACCTGATCGTTGAAGATAACAAGATCCGCAAGTTCGTCAAGAAGAGCCTGTACGGTGCAGGCGTGCCCAAGATCGAGATCGAGCGCAGCAATGATGTTGTGACGCTGTTCGTTCATTGCGCCCGCCCCGGCATGGTCATCGGCAAGGACGGCGCGGAGGTCGAGAAGCTGCGTCTCGCGGTCGAGGCTCTGATCGGCAAGAAGGTCAAGCTCAACATCGTCGAGGTCCGCAATCCCGACATGAACGCTCAGCTCGTCGCTGAGAACATCGCCCAGCAGCTCGAAAAGCGTATCTCTCACCGCCGCGCGATGAAGAACGCCATGGGCCGCGCCATGCGCGCCGGCGCCAAGGGCATCAAATGCTGCTGCTCCGGTCGTCTCGGCGGCCGCGAGATCGCTGGCGTTGAGCACTATCACGAGGGCACCATCCCCCTGCAGACCATCCGTGCCGACATCGAGTACGGCTTCGCCGAGGCTGCGACCACGTTCGGCCGCATCGGCGTGAAGGTCTGGATCTACAAGGGCGAGGTCCTGACCCAGACCCTGCGTACCACCCCGCGTACGCTCGATACCACCAAGCCGTATGAGGAGCGCCGCGAGCGTCGTCCTCGCCGCGACGGTGACCGTCGTCCCCGCCGTGATGGCCAGGGCGGCTATCAGCGCCGTGAGGGCGGCTTCAACCGCAACGGCAACCGTCCCCAGGGCGATCGTCCGCAGGGCGGCTATCGCAAGCCGGCTGAGAATAAGGAAGGAGGCGCTCAGTAATGCTTCTGCCGAAGAGAGTGAAATATCGTCGCGTTCAGCGCGGTCGTATGACCGGCAAGGCGACCCGCGGCAACACCATTACTTATGGTGAGTACGGCCTCCAGGCCACTGAGCCCGCGTGGATCACCAGCAACCAGATCGAGGCGGCCCGTGTCGCCATGACCCGTTACACCAAGCGTGGCGGTCAGGTCTGGATCAAGATTTTCCCCGATAAGCCCGTTACCAAGCAGCCTGCCGAGACCCGTATGGGTTCCGGTAAGGGCTCTCCGGAGTATTGGGTAGCAGTTGTCAAGCCCGGCCGTATCATGTTTGAGATCGCCGGTGTTTCCGAAGAAGTCGCGCGTGAGGCGCTCCGTCTGGCCAGCCACAAGCTGCCCATCAAGACGAAGATCGTCAAGCGCGAGGCCGAGACCCAGGAAGTAGGTGAATGAGATGAAGGCAAGTGAAGTTCGTGCCATGAGCGTTGCTGAGCTGAACACCAAGCTCGACGCCCTGAAGAAAGATCTGTTTATGCTGCGCATGCAGCACGCGACGAATCAGCTGGATAACCCCCAGAAGCTCGTCCAGACCAAGCGTGATATTGCCCGAGTCAAAACCATGATCCGTGAGAAGGAGGAGAAGTAAGATGGAAGAGAAGAGAATTTCCTCCCGTAAGGTCCGCGTTGGTAAGGTCGTTTCCGACAAGATGGACAAGACCGTCGTCGTTGCGATCGCTGACCGCGTGGCGCATCCCCTGTACAAGAAGATCGTCGGCCGCACCTACAAGCTGAAGGCTCACGATGAAAACAATACGTGCGGTATCGGTGATACCGTCAAGGTGATGGAGACCCGCCCCCTGTCCAAGGACAAGCGTTGGCGCGTGGTCGAGATCGTCGAAAAAGCTAAGTAAGGAGGTACCGGAACAATGATTCAGCAGGAAAGTTTTCTGAAGGTCGCCGATAACACCGGTGCCAAGGAAATCAAGTGCATCCGCGTTCTCGGTGGCTCCGGCCGCAAGTACGGCAACATCGGCGATATCATCGTCGCGTCCGTGCGTAAGGCTGCCCCCGGCGGTCAGGTCAAGAAGGGCGAGGTCGTTAAGGCCGTTATCGTCCGCTCTGCCAAGGGCGTCCGCCGCGAAGACGGCACCTATGTCCGCTTCGACGAGAATGCTGCGGTCCTGATCAAGGACGACAAGAACCCCAGCGGCACCCGTATCTTTGGGCCCGTCGCTCGCGAGCTGCGTGAGAAGGACTTCCTCAAGATCCTCTCCCTGGCTCCGGAAGTTGTCTAAGGAGGGCTTGAAGAATGGCTATGAATGTGAAGAAGGGCGATACCGTTATCGTCCTGTCCGGTAAGGACAAGGGCAAGCAGGGCAAGGTGCTCGGCACCGTCCCCAGCGAAGCCAAGGTCGTCGTGGAGGGCATCAACATGGTGACCTGCCACGTCAAGCCCCGCAAGCAGGGCGAGACCGGCGGCATTGTGCAGCGTGAGGCTGCCATGTACGCTTCCAAGGTGCAGGTCGTGTGCCCCAAGTGCAACAAGGGTACCCGCATCGCGCACAAGATCGAAAATGGCAAGAAGACCCGCGTGTGCAAGCACTGCGGCGCCGAGCTTTAAGAAAGGAGAGTAGTTCACAATGGCAAGACTGAAAGAACAGTATAAGGCAGAAGTGGCACCCGCTCTCTACAAGAAGTTCGGTTATAAGTCCACCATGCAGATCCCCAAGATCGACAAGGTCGTCGTGAACGTCGGCTGCGGCGAGGCCAAGGAGAATGCCAAGGTCCTCGAAGCGGTCGTGCGCGACCTGACCACCATCACCGGCCAGAAGGCCGTCGTCACCAAGGCGAAGAAGTCCATCGCAAACTTCAAGCTGCGTGAGGATATGCCCATCGGCGCGAAGGTCACCCTCCGCGGCGACAAGATGTGGGAGTTCCTCGATCGTCTGTTCAACGTTGCGCTTCCCCGTGTCCGCGACTTCCGCGGCATCAGCGCTAACGCTTTCGACGGCCGCGGCAACTATGCCCTGGGCATCAAGGAGCAGCTGATCTTCCCCGAGATCGAGTACGATAAGATCGACAAGATCC
>PPYF01462373.1_pt1 | contig 108462 bp, 111 predicted proteins | sample 1559871 | NCBI WGS metagenome assembly PPYF01 (sample SAMN08240021, study PRJNA423297) | Human gut metagenome, whole genome shotgun sequencing project.
TATCACTGTTTTTATAATATCTAAGGATTGTTGTCCTTTCCACTCCATTCGGACCGAAAATAATCCAATCGGACAAAAATAATATAAATTCTCATATCTTTTTCGCATAAAAACCGGTCCACCTATACGCTCAGCAAATCCATCCGTCCTGCACGGGCTCACAAAAAAACAGACACGCCATATAACGTGTCTGTCCGGTATTTTTTCCTTTAAAAGGAATACGGAATTTTGTACTATAATACTTTTTGCACCAACGCTTCCTGTAATACCTGCGAGAAGTTCAGTCCCTTATCCAAAGCCCTGTCATTAAGCCATGACGGGATGGTAAGCGTCTTCTTGACGGATTTTGCATGCTTACCCAAATCTACGTCAGCCTGTACCAAGGTTACGTAACTGTTCGACTCATGGCAGACAATAGGCTTACGATCATCAAAGGGCGGCAAAGTCCTTCCTCGCTCCAACGTATCAATGACAAACAGCTCCAATGATTCAACGGCATTTGCCATGAGGTCATTTAAATCATCACCTTGTGTAAATACGCCGTCCAACGTCGGAAACTCCGCCCACAACCCATCATCATCATGATGAAAAATTGCCGGATATATAAATTTCATATCAGTTCCTCCTACCGGCTACTTCAGCCCTGCTTGTTTTAAAATTGCATTTTCCAAGCCTTTTTTCATATCTTTTCCGTGTACCGGAATCGATATATATTTACCGGCTTTGCTTAAACGATGATGACTTCCACGTTACCGCTCGTGCTGCCATCCGTTTTCTATTAAAAGTTTCAGTAAATCTCTATCTTTCATTATCAGCCTCCAATATTAGATTAACACGTATACACGTGCTAATCAATATAGTTTTAATTGAATTTGTTTGTCAAAAAGTCTGATAACGTGTCCGTATCATCCAACTACCGGCATATTAAACAACGCATAACACAAACCAGGGGCACTCACATCACACGGTGATAGGAGTGCCCCTGTCTTTAGAGAGTGTATTTAGATTAAACGGGCTTAGAAGTCCGCTTTCCACAAGCCGTGAAGGTTGCAGTATTCGTAAACCGTACCGGACGGGGAATCACAAACTTCGACAACCGGTTCTTCGCCGGGCTGCAAGTATTTAAATACGAGGCGGCCTGCCGATTCTACGGCAATCCAGGCAATGTGGTGTTCCGCCAACATGGGATGCAAAGCGGAGCCTACTTGAATATGGAGTACGCCGTTCTTTCTTGTCACGACGGGAACATGCTTTTCCTTTGCCGCATCGGTCGTATTGGCAATAAGTTCTTTTGCGCCCGAACAGGCTTCTTCACCGTTCAGGCTTACGAAAATCGCTTTATTTTCTTCATTTTGATAAAATTTAACCATCTCCGGTTCCTCCATTCGATAATTATAATCAATAATTATTATTTGTTATATTTATTATAAATTATTTTCGTCCCTTTGGCAAGAGGCAAATAAAAAAGAATCTCCAAAGAGATTCCTTTTTATTCCCTGTATCTCACTGTATGCCGTAAGCGGCATTTTCCAAGATAAGTGTGGAGACGACGGCACCTATGCCGCCGGGAACGGGGGTATAAGCCGCCGCTTTTTGCGTCGCCTCTTCGCTCACGTCGCCGACGGTCTTGCCGTCCGCACGGTTAATGCCGATGTCAATAATGACCGCACCGTCCTTCACCATGTCGGCCCTCACAAAACCGGCCTTGCCGACGGCGGCAACAAGAATATCCGCCTGTCTCGTGATACGTGCCAGGTCTTTTGTTTTGCTGTGACAGATCGTTACGGTCGCGTCCCGCTTCAAGCAGAGATGGAGAAGCGGTTTGCCGACGACCGTGCTGCGGCCGATGATGACAACGTGCCTGCCGTGCAAGGTAATGCCGTTGTCATCAAGGACAGTAATAACGGCCCGGGCCGTACAGGGGGCAAAAGCCTTCCGCCCCGCCAAAAGATACCCTTGGCTCGCCGCGGTCTGACCGTCCACGTCCTTTTCCGGCACGATGCAATCGACAATGCGGCGCTCATCATACTGCTTCGGCAGGGGCAAAAAAGGCAAAATTCCCGAAATGTCGCCGCACCGGCTGAGTTCACTTACAGCCCGAACGAGTTCATCCTCCCCTGTTCTTTCTTCATAGACACAGAGCACGGTCTCCATACCGACGGCGGCAGCCGCCTTTTGCACGGAGGCGGCATAAAGGGCCGAAGCCTCGTCCGAGCCTACGAGAAAAAGTGCCAATTTACGTGTCTTTCCGTACTTTTTCAGTTCTTTCAAATAGGCGCTGAGCTTTTCCTTGTGAAGAGCCGCCGTTTTTTTTCCGTCCAATATGGTCATCGGTCTTCCCCCGTCTCCTATCTTGTAAATGACACGTATACGTCGCTGCCCGCTTCCACGTACGTGCCGGCTGCCGGCGATTGGTACACGGCCTCGCCCGTCCCGTTCGGCACAAAGCCGAGGCCCGCTTCGTTCAGCCATGTATTGACATCACGCGAGTCATAGCCGAGAAAGCTCGGCAATAAAATACCGTCACCGCTCTTCGTCACCGGCGGCAGGGACAGCCGCGGGCGCCCTGTTTCTTTAGGCAGAACCGGGTCGAGAAGAGATTTTTCCGTCGGCCGTATACCCTTAATGCGCACAATGTCCGTCATAATATCTTTGAATATAGGTGCCGCAACCTGCGCGCCGTAGTAAATTCCCGACGGATTGTCGACGACGATGAGGACGACGTACTGCGGATCTTCCAGGGGACCGAAGCCGACGAAGGAGCCGATGTACTGCCCTTCGGCATAGCCCGTCCCTTCTGAATTCAGACGCTGTGCCGTCCCGGTTTTGCCGCAGAAGGAATACCCGTCTATTTTAGCGTTCAAGCCGCCGCCGGAGCTGATTTCTTCAGCCATAATACGGCTGATAATCTTGCTCACGTCGGCACGTATCGGTTGGCCCGCCTGTACGGGTTCGGTCTTCTTGTAAACGGAGCCGTCGGGATTGTCGATTTCCTTGATGACGAAGGGTTTCATCATCCTGCCGCCGTTGGCCAGACCGCCGAAGGCCTGCACCATTTGCAGGGGCGTTACGGCAATACCTTGACCGATGGCCATAATGGCCGTATCGACGCGGCTCATCGTTTCGGGATCAAAGAGGATACCCTCGCCTTCACCGGGAAGCTCAATGCCCGTAATTTTGCCGAAGCCGTACTTCTCGGCATATTTCGTAAGTGTCGGGCCGCCCGTACAGAGACCGATTTCGGCCATGCCCGTGTTGATGGAGAACTTCAGTATGTCCTTCAGCGTCACATTGCCCATGCCGCTTTCGTCCCAGTTGTGAATCGTCCTGTCGTCGACATTGATATAGCCTATATCATGATATACCCTGTCTTCCGTCCACTTCCCCGAATCGAGGGCGGCGGAGGCCATGATCGGCTTAAACGTCGATCCCGGTTCGTAGAGGTTGACAACGGCCCGGTTCTTATAAGCAGCCGCATCGCCTTTGCCGTACTCATTGGGATCGAAGTTCGGACGGCTCGCCATGGCCAATATTTCACCGGTTTTCGGATCCATAACAATGACGGCCGCCCCCTCGGGGTGATGCCGCTTTACGACTTCATCAAGCCCTTTTTCGGCAATATACTGAATTGTACTGTCAATGGTCAGGCTGACGGACCTTTTCTTATCCGGCAAAATTCGCTCCAAAGCCGAGTCGAAGATGGGCACGTTATTGCTGTCCGTCGTAAGGCGTAATTTTTGCGTATCGCCGCGAATTTCATCATCCAGAATCATTTCGATACCGTCGAGTCCGCGGTCGTTGTCGCCGACAAAACCGATAAGCTGTGCCGCCAAGGTCCCGTTCGGATAGTAGCGCCTGTTTTCATCGACAAAGCGCAGGCCTTTAAGTTTTTTTTCGGCAACGACGGCCTTCAATGCCTCGTACTTGTCGTTATCCATGGTCCGGTCGAGCCAGACGAAGGCCGTGTCCCGGCTGAGGCGTTCTTCAATGTCCGCTTCTTTAATACGCAGATAAGGTGCCAAAATCTTTGCCATTTCAGCCGGCGATTTTTCCGTCATCGTCGGGTCGGCGTAAAGCGACTTTGCCATTTCGCTGATGGCCAGTACCTTGCCGTCCCGGTCCAGAATCATGCCGCGGGGCGACTGAATCTTGCGGTCCGCCTCGCTTTGCATGCCCACCCGTCCGGCATATTCTTCACCGTTGACAACCTGAATCCAAATGAGCCGCGTTGCCAAAAAAATAAAGAGTCCGCACAAGACGGCACAGCATTTGACGAGGCGCTTGTGCATATTCGGCTTATTCTTTTGTGTCGACTTTTTTGTATTTATCATTTGCATCCTCAGCCAGACCGTGACGTTTCATCCATTTATATGCCGCAGCAGCGCACGTATCGGCATCGTTATGTGCATGACCGTTCTGCACGCGCCGTAAAAAATCGCGTAAAAAATCGCCCGTACGGCAGCCGCAGCATGTCGGCACACGGCGGTCATAATCGAGATCCTTCGTCCCTACCGGCATGGCCGCGGCTGCCTGCGCCATGTATTCACCGAAGGACTCCGTACCGCCCGTATCCGAGTCGGGCCGGCAGCCCTTCGCATCGGCTGCGGCCAAGACAGCCGCCTGCCGTACGGCTTCCACAAGGTCTTTCGTAGTGTGAAAGGCCTTGCCGAGCGCTTCGCGGCGCAGCCATTTGTTTACATCGCCCTGCCCCGTATTGGCAAAGTAGTGAAACTTCATATGCGTTTTGACGAGCCAGGCCACGCGGGCCGTCATGTATTTGCCGCAGCCCCACCGCCTCATGACCTCCGCCGCCAGGCGCGCACCTTCCCTGTCGTGACCGTAGTCCGTATAGCGGCCGTCTTTGACGCCGCGAATGCCCGGCAGGCCCTTGGCCATGTCGTGAAAGAGGGCGGCGTACCGCAGTGTCAAATCCGCCGGCGTATGAGCCACGACGGCAAGTGTATGATTCCACGCGTCAAAGACATGATACGGCCGGGATTGCGGCGTTTCCGGCAGGTGCGCCAGCTCCGGCAGAATGGGAACCTCCCGGTACACGCCCTTCTCTTTGCGTCTGCACGAGCAGCTGCCCAAGCCGGAGCGGACGAGAATATCCAGCCCCTTATAGGCGGCAGGCGTCACGAGAAGACGCTCCGTCTCGCCGACGACCCGTTCGACGGAAAGACCGGCCACGCGCGGAAAGGCCTTTTCCATAGCGTAAACCGTCGCCTTGTCCGTCACGAAATCGAGCTGTCCGGCAAAACGGCAGAGGCGGAAGAGGCGCAGCGCGTCTTCGCGAAAACGAACGGCCGGGTCGCCGACGGCGGCAAGGCGCTTCTTTTTTATATCCTTCCGCCCGCCGACGTAGTCGTAGACGGCACCGTCCTTATCCATGGCCAGGGCGTTCACCGTAAAGTCGCGGCGCTGCACATCCTCTCTGAGTGTCGACGCATACCGAATCCGCTCGGGCCGGTGGCTGTCCGTGCCGTAGATTTCGCTGCGAAAGGCGGCGACTTCAAAACTTTCACCGCCCGTAATGACGCGGGACACGCCGAAGGCAAGACCCTTACCGTCAACGTACCCCCAACCTTGTTCGGCGGCGACGGCAGCCACTTCTTCGGGCCGGGCGGACGTAACGATATCATAATCATGAGGCCGCCTTTTCATGAGTATGTCACGCACGGCGCCGCCGACAATATACGCTTCATACCCGGCCCCGTTCAGGGCGGTCAAAATCCGGCGAGCAGCCTCATTCATGCTTTTCCTCCTGCCAAATTACTTCTATTCTTCCATTACGCCCATTTCGTGCTCAATGACACCGGCAATATCGTCGACAATGCGCTCCAATTGCTTCAAATCCGGCCCTTCGGCCATAACGCGGATAAGCGGTTCCGTGCCGGACGGACGCACGAGAATGCGGCCGTCCTCGCCGAGCTCCGCCTCACCGCCCGAAACGGCCGCGGCAATAAGATGGTTTTCTTCCCAGCCCGATTTCGTTTCGACGCGGACGTTCTTTAAAATTTGCGGATACTTCGTCATGACGCCGGCCAGTTCGGATACCTTCCTGCCCTGCTTTTTCATAACCGTCATGAGCTGTACTGCCGTCAGAAGGCCGTCGCCGGTCGTGTTATAGTCGAGGAAGATAATGTGCCCCGACTGCTCACCGCCGAGAGAGTAGCCTTTGCGGCGCATACATTCCAGGACATACCGGTCGCCGACGGCCGTAATTTCGGTCCTGCAGCCCATCTTTTCGGCAGCCTTGTGGAAGCCGATATTACTCATGACGGTACCGACGATCGTATTTTCACGGAGGCGATTCTCCCGCTTCATCTGCAAGGCGCAAATGAGCATAATCTGATCGCCGTCCAGTTCGTTTCCTTTTTCGTCAATAACAAGACAGCGGTCGGCATCGCCGTCATTGGCAATGCCCAGATCCGCACCGTGCTGCAAAACCGCTGTTTTAATGCTTTCCAAATGCGTAGAACCGCAATTATCGTTAATGTTGATGCCGTTCGGCTCATCGTGGATAGGGATGAGCGTGGCGCCGAGGCGCCCGAAGATTTTCGGCCCCACGCGGTAAGCCGCGCCGTTCGCCGCGTCATGAACGATTTTGATACCCGCCAGGTCGATATCCGTACTCTTGCAAATATAGTCGATGTACTCGCCTTGAAGATCGGGCAGTTCCGTCACCGTGCCGATCTGCGCACCCGTAGGCCGATGTTCCGGACCGTTTCGTTCGTCCTTGAGCATATACTCTTCAATCATGTCCTCCGTTTCATCCGGAAGCTTATAGCCGTATTTGTCGAAGAATTTTATGCCGTTATACTCAAAGGGATTGTGCGACGCCGAAATGACGACACCCGCATCCATGTGTCGGGCTCTCGTCAAGTAGGCAACGGCCGGTGTAGGGATAACGCCGGCCATGCAGCACTTGCCGCCGACCGAGGCGATGCCCGCCGCCAGGACGTCGGCAAGCATGGAACCGGACAGGCGCGTATCCATGCCGACAAGAAAGGTCGGGTGTGCCTGTTCCCGGCCGAGAACTACTGCCGCGGCCCGTCCCAGATGATATGCCAGTTCCGGCGTAAGCGATTCGTTCGCCACGCCGCGTACACCGTCAGTACCGAATAATCTTGCCATTTATCTTACCTCCATGGGTTTATACTTTTTCATAATGGTTCGCGCCGTTTCCAAGCCGTCCAAAAAGGCGCTCATAATGCCGCCTGCATAGCCGGCCCCTTCGCCTGCGGGATAGAGTCCGGGCGTTGCGACGGCCTGCCGCGTCGTTTCGTCCCTCACGATGCGGACGGGAGCGCTCGTACGCATTTCCACACCGGTCATGACGATATTGTTGTCGTCAAAGCCGTGTATTTTCCTGCCGAAATAGGGCAGTGCCCGTTCGAGTGTATCCGTGACAAAGGACGGCAAAACCGTGTGCAGATCTGCAAACACGACACCGGGCCCGTACGTTGTCACCTTTCCGGCCCGTCCTTCACCGCTGCGGCCCAGAAAATCGCCGACCGTCTGGGCAGGCGCTTTGTAGGTCTTGCCGCCTGCGAGAAAGGCCGCTTTTTCATAGCGCCGCTGAAATTCGATGTTCGCCAGGGGCGAATCGCCGCCCGTGTCCTCGTCGGTCACGTTGACTACAAGGGCGCTGTTGGCTATGCCGCTGTCGCGGCGATAGGCGCTCATACCGTTGGTTACGACCATGCCCTTTTCCGACGCGGCCGCGACGACCGTACCGCCGGGACACATGCAGAAGGAATAGCAGGCCCTGTCGTCGGGACCGTGATAAACCAGACTGTAGTCGGCGGCATCCAGACCCAGGTCGGCAGCCTTGCAGCCGTACTGGGCAATATCTATAAGCTCCTGTTCGTGTTCGATGCGTACGCCTACGGCAAAGGGCTTCTTTTCGAGCTGCACCTTTCTGTCATGGAGCATGTAATATGTGTCGCGCGCGCTGTGGCCGACGGCAAAAACCGCAAGGGACGCAGCCGTTTCTTCCGTTCCGTTTATGACGACGGCCTTAAGGTTACCGGCTTCGTCCGTGCGTATATCCGTCACGCAGCTGTCGAAGCGGACCGTGCCGCCGAGTCGTTCTATTTTTTGACGCAGTTTTTTTATGACGCTGCGCAGTACGTCCGTGCCTATATGAGGACGGTACATATAGAGGATGTCCTTCGGTGCGCCAGCTTCGACGAGTTCTTCTAAAATTCGTCTGAGAAGCGGATGGTTGACGCGCGTCGTCAGCTTGCCGTCCGAAAAGGTACCGGCACCGCCTTCGCCGAACTGAACGTTCGATTTGGCATTAAAGACACCGGTCTCCCAAAAGGCCTGTACGTCCTTTGCGCGCCTGTCCACGTCGTAGCCCCGCTCAAGAACAATCGGCCTGTAGCCGTTTCGGGCAAGCTCCAAGGCTGCAGCAAGACCGGCAGGGCCCGTGCCGACGACGATCGGCCGCTGCGGCAGCGGTTCCGTACCGAAGAGGAGCGGCTCTTCCCGCTTTTCTTCCTCCTTACGGACATGTTTGTCGCGGCGGCAGCGGAAGAGGATTTCCTTTTCGCGCTTCACCTTGACATGGAGTGTAAAGACAAAAAATATATTCGGCTTATGCCGCGCGTCTACGGAGCGTCGGGCAACGGTTACTTCTTCAATATCGTCGGAAGAACACCGCAATTTTTCCGCCGCCAGGGCCGTAACGGTCTTTTTCAGGGGCACGGCAACACGTATATCGGTCAAGCGTATCAATTCTTCTCTCCTTTATTCGGCCGCTTCCGTTTCCACTTTTACCGTAACCGTGTCGGGCTCAATTGTGCCGTCGCCTACGGACCAGGGAATGCCTACGCGCCATTCCTTGTCGGAGCCGAGACCTGTCAGGTCAATGGGTTCGAGCGTAACGGCCCAAACGGAGTTCAATTTTTCCCGCGTGCCGCGTATTTCCACCGTATCCGGTAAGACCGTAACGGATTTTACCTTGACGGACGAATCGACATCACCGTACGTGGGCACGGCGACGGGAACCTTCTTTGTCACGGCGTTTTGTGTCAGCGTCAAGGCGACGCTGCTCTGGTGCGGTGTCAAGTCCAGCCCCTCGACCGGTGTACCGTCGGCATGAATGAGGTGGATAGGCGCCATGGCCGTGAAATCAAGGCTCTTTCCGGCTACGGGAATTTCGACGACCGCCTTGTCCACTTCATTGATCAGGCGTTTCGCGCCGCTGACGACGATGCGTTCAGGCAGGAGTTTTATAGCCGTTACGGCCGCACCGTCGGCGAGTTTACCGATTAAGTGCGGTGTCAGGCGGAATTCCTTAACCGCATATACGTCGACTGTAATATTCACGTCCGTCACGCTCTGATATTTAAGCTCCGTTCCGGCAGGCACTTCTACATGCACGGGCACGTTCACGGTTCCTTCCTGAACGGCGGACATATCGACATAAGCCTTAATATCGTCCGGGTTGATATTGATAATCGTGTTGCGCGGCCCGGACAGGCTGATATATACGTTCTTGGGCATCTGCGACACGACGTACTGGGAGTCCAGATTTTCCATGACGACGGGCACTGTATACCTGCCGTCACTGATAGGGTTCTGTTCGCTGATGATGGCAAACCAGAGGCCGATGGCCACGATAATACAGATAATTTGTATCTTCCATTTTTCTTGAGGCACCTTGATCATTTAGCGGACCTCCACTTCAGTATATTGGCCAGCCCCTGGGGCTGTTTGGAAAAGAAATCGTTCAGCACCTTGCGCAGGCCTTCGCCGCTCAGGTGGCGGTAAATATGGCCGCCGTATGTATAAGAAATGGCGCCGGTCTCTTCACTGACGACGACGACGACGGCGTCCGATTTTTCACTGATGCCGATGGCTGAACGGTGGCGTGTACCCAATTCCGTAGAAAGGGATCGTTCCATCGTGAGCGGCAAGAGGCAGCCGGCCGCCATGATCCGGTTTTCCCGAATGACGACGGCTCCGTCGTGCAGCGGCGTATTGGGAATAAAAATATTGCCGAGCAGCTCCTTGGATACGATGCCGTCTATAGGAACGCCCGTATCGATGATTTCATTCAAGCCTACTTCCCGTTCAAAGACGATGAGCGCTCCCGTCCGCGTTTTGGACAGGCTTTCGGTCAAAGGGATGATTTCGTCAAGCATATGCTCCATCTCTTCTTTACTGATCATGTGATCCGAGCGAAACAGGCGTCCCCGGCCGATATGTTCCAGGGCGCGCCGCAGTTCGGGCTGGAAGACGACGGGCAGAGCGACGAGGATGACCGTCATGCCCTGCTGCAGAAGCCAGTTGACGACATGCAGGTTAAGGGCGCGGCTGATGACCGTAATGATACCCAAAAATGCCAGCCCCTTGATAAGGGCAACGGCGCGCGTATTGCGGAGAAGTAAAAAGAGTTTATATAAGAAAAAGGCGACCAGGGCAATGTCCAATATATCCAAAAGCCGAAAACTGCTGATAAATCCTTGAATCGGTATGTATGCCATGAAGATTCTCCCGTCTATGCGCGTCAAAGTATTAACAGATACCAGTATTTTACAATATTTTATAGGGAAATACCAGAAATACGCCGCCTGCGGACTATGAAACAAAAACAACTCCTCGCGTGAGGAGTTGCGCATGTACGTTATGGGGTCTGCTGCTTGCGCCGGCGCCAAAGGAGGCCGTACACGGCCATGACGACAGCCGTCAGGACAAGAAGTCGTGCCCAATGCTCGTGAACGAGGAGCAAATCGTGGCCGAACCAGACCTCTATGGCAACGGCCGGAAATTTTCCTACGGCATTGGCAATGAAGTGATCGCGGTAACTGATGTGGCTGAGGGCGCCGAGAGCCGTTACCACCACATTGGGGGCGTACGGAATGGCCCGTCCGGCCATAATCGTCTTCACGCAGCTGTACGAATCGAGGCGTTCCAGCATATTGCTGCGGCCGATAGCCTTTTTCGCGCGGTTGCGGAAGAGTGTCCGCGTCAGGCGGAAGTTGATTTCTATGCCGACGACCTCGCCGATCCAGGAAATAATAATCCCCGGCAGAAGCCCGAAAATAACGCCGTTCACAGTGAGAAAGAGAACGGACGGCACGCCGATGGCATTGACGAAGGCGACGATGAAAACGCTGACAAAGATGGCCTTATAGCCGAAGGATGAAATATACGCCGTCAGTCCTTTAATATCGCCGTCAAGCATGAGATACCACATGGTTGTATAGAAATCGGGTAAAACCAATTGAATCGCCCACAGGACGGCAACGACGACGAGGACGCCGCCGCCCTTAACAAGAAGGCTCATTGTTTTATCTGTCATAAAGTTTATCTGCCTCTTATAATCCCGGCATATCGCCGTACGGCGAGACCTTATATATTTCCTTATAATACCGAATATATTTATTATATCACACTTCACGCCTTCGGAGACAATAGTGACTCCGTATCGCCGTCTTCGGCACGGCCCAGCGCCGCCAATGTCCGATCCAGGCAGCTTTGCTCGTAAAAGACGCGTTCTAAACAAAGGCCCTGCGCCGGCGCTGTAGCGCCGAGATTGCGCCTGTCCCTGCCGGCAAGAATGACGGGCAGATCTTCCGCCCGCTTACGGCCCATACCCACGTCGACCAGGGCGCCCACCATGTTCCGTACCATGTGATAAAGAAAGCCGTCACCGACGACGTCTATATACAGGCGATTTTTTTCCCGATGCAAGGCAACGGCATACATGGTCTTAACGGGATTCATGGGCGTCGTGTTGGCCCCTTCAAAGGCGGAAAAATCGTGCGTCCCCAGCAGAGTCCGGGCGGCGCGGCGCATTTCGCCCATATCCAGGGGCTTGCGAATATGCCAGCTGTAGCGCAGCATAAAGGGATCGTGAACGGGCCCGTTGATCAATGTATAGCCGTAGTGCTTTCCCAAGTTATCGTGACGCACGCTGAAACGCGCTTCCATTTCCGCAGCCTCAAGGATCGCCACTGTCGACGGCAAACCGCCTTTCAGCGCATACGGCAGGCGGCTTACGGGAAGCGTATCGTCGCCGTAAAAGTTGACGACCTGCCCGCGCGCGTGTACGCCCGCATCGGTACGGGCGGCGCCGTATATGCGTACAGGCCGGCAATAAATTCCGCTCAACGCTTCTTCTACGGCCTGTTGTATCGTCGGAAAGTCAGACTGCCGCTGAAAGCCTTTAAAATCCGTACCGTCATAGGCGAGGATGAGGCGAATATTCTTTACTACAGGGCCCATCGCATCACCGCCAAAACCGTCGTCATCAGCAACACGCAGACCAAAGCCGCGCCGTCGCGCCAGGTATATTTCAATTTATGCAGGCGTGTCCTGCCTTCACCGCCGCGATAGCAACGCGCTTCCATAGCCGTGGCCAATTCGTCGGCGCGGCGAAAAGCGCTGATAAACAGAGGCACCAGGAGGGGCACCATATTTTTACCGCGCTGCCACAGGTTGCCGCTCACGAAATTTGCGCCCCGCGCCGTCTGAGCCTTAATAATACGGTCCGTTTCTTCAAGGAGAGTCGGAATAAAACGCATGGCAATGGTCATCATCATGGCCAGCTCATGTGCAGGCACGCCGAAGCGTTTAAAGGGATTTAAGAGGCGCTCAATTCCGTCCGTGAGAGCGATGGGCGACGTCGTATATGTGAGGAGTGCCGAAAAAACGATTAAATAGGCGAGCCGCAAGGTCATGAAGACGCCCTGATAAATACCGGCACCGGTTATCTTAATAAAGCCGTACTGCCAGAGCGGCTCACCGGGCGTCGTAAAAACATGAACGGCCATGGTAAAAAGAATGATGGCCCACAAAGGCCGCAGCGATTTATACATACAGCTCAACGGCAGTTTCGACAGGCCGTACGAAAGAATGATAAATGCCGCCACCAGGACATATGAAAGAGGTGATGCCGCAAAGAAAACGGAAACAATGAAGATCAACGTGCCTATGATTTTCATGCGCGGATCTAAGCTGTGAAGGACGGAATTCCCGGGGAAATACTGCCCCAGCGTAATATCAGTCAGCATGTCCGTCCCCCCTCAACGCATCATAGAGCAAGGCCGTCCCGTCGGCAACGGTCCTGGCCCGATCCGAAACGGCAAGGCCGCGCCGGCGCAGGTATTGAAGTACCTGCGTCACAGGCGGAGCGTCTACGCCCGCTTCCTGCAGGATATCGCGGTGATGCGAAAAAATCTCGAGCGGCTCGCCGTCCAACGTTACCTTGCCGCGCGATAAAACGATAAGCCGGTTGGCGAGGGCCGCAATATCGTCCATGTTGTGTGACACGAGAATGACCGTAGTACCCGTTTCTTCATAACGGCGCCGAATTTGTGCGAATATTTCCCGTCTGCCTACGGGGTCAAGGCCCGCCGAGGGCTCGTCGAGAATGAGATAGTCCGGCCGTACGGCAATGATGCCGGCAATGGCGACGCGGCGCATCTGCCCGCCGCTCAGGCGAAAGGGTGAGCGATTCGCGTATTCATCATAGTCAAGACCGACGAAGGACATGGCTTCGCGCACACGCTCTTCCGTTTCCGCCGGCGGGAGACCGTAATTTTGGGGACCGAAGGCGATGTCCTTGGCAATCGTCTCTTCAAAGAGCTGATACTCGGGATACTGAAAAACCATGCCCACGCGGCGGCGAGCCGCCAGGGCGGCAGCGCTTTTACCGGCAATATCCGTGTCATCGACAAAGACCTGCCCTTCCGTAGGCTGCACAAGACCGTTCAGGAGTTGTACGAGCGTCGACTTTCCCGACCCGGTATGGCCGATAATACCGACGAATTCGCCTTTTTTAATTTCCAAGTCGACGTGTTCCAAGGCCGTACAGGCAAAGGGCGTGCCCTGGCCGTACTGATGAGACACGTTGTTCAGTCTGATGGACATAAGCGGTCTCCCAACTCTTCCTTTGTAATGATATCTCCCTTCAGAGCTATGCCCTTTTCCCTCAGGCGCACGGCCATTTCCGCGGCGACGGGGACATCAAGCCCCATAGCGAGAAGTTCGGCTACGTGTGAAAAGACATGGCGCGGCGTGCCGTCCATTTGGACGGCTCCCCTGTCCATAACGATGACCCGATCGGCTTGAACGGCTTCTTCCATGAAATGGGTGATTAAGACAATTGTTATACCGTCCCTGCGCAGCTGCAGCAATTGAGACATTACTTCCGCCCGTCCGGCAGGATCAAGCATAGCCGTCGGTTCATCAAGGACGATGCAGGCCGACTGCATGGCGAGGATGCCGGCAATGGCAACACGCTGCTTCTGACCGCCTGAAAGATGATGCGGTCCCTGCAGGGCAAAGGAAGTCATACCTACCCGTTCCAGAGCGCTGTCGACACGACTGCGGATTTCCGCCGCCGCGACGCCGATATTTTCCGGTCCGAAGGCCACATCTTCTTCAACGACGGCCGCCACGATTTGGTTGTCCGGATTCTGAAAAACCATCCCCACATGCTGTCGTATGGGCCACACGTTTTCGGACACATCCGTGCGCATGCCCGCGATTTCGCAGGTGCCTTCCGTCGGCAGCAGAAGGGCATTAAAATGCTTGGCCAGCGTCGATTTGCCGGATCCGTTCGTGCCGATAATAGCCACAAACTCGCCCTGTTCGACGGAAAGCGTCACATCCTTTAAGGCGTATATGAAATTGCCCTCTTCATCATTATACGTATGACTGAGATGAGTTGTCCGTATCATAGCCATATTTGTATTCCTCATCAGGACGTTGTCTTCCCATTGCGCTTCCCTTTCATGAAGGTCAGGCCCGCGTAGGTAATAAGAGCCGCCAATTGGGCAAAATTTGCCGCCTGTGCCATACCGAGAATGGGCAGGATAAAACCGCTGCAATAGCAAATAAAAGGGAACGCAAAAAAGACGCCGCTGCGCCCTATATCATGACAGCGCCGTACGCCGAGAGAAATTTGCGACATAACCGTCGGTATAGTAAAGAGAATCAATAAAATGCCGAAAAAAGCCGCCACAAAAGGCCGGTTCAGGAGAATTCCCTCCGCCATGCGGCTGTAGAGGACAAAGGTAAAGATAAATTGGGCAAAAAAAAGGACGAGCATACGCAGTGCGAAGGGAAGTCGCGCCAAATTTCCCGTACGGACGAAGTATTTGCACTTCAAGTCCGCCATATCCCGAAAGCCCAGGTATCCGTCGCCGCCGGCTCCTGCCGGCAGGGACAGTCCCTTCTGCAGGCGCGCCGAAGCGGCGGAGCGCTTCTGTAACTTTATTTTTTTCGACTTTGCCATATATTCCTCCTGCCTGAAGGGCAAGGCGCAGGCCGGTAATAAAACCTTTTACAACATCCTAAAGAAGGTAGAAATGAATAAACGCGACGACTGCCACTACAAAGCGATAGTATGCAAAAGAGGCGAGCGTCGATTTGTTAAGAAACCGAAGAAACCAAAGTACGGAAACATAAGCGACCGCAAAGGCCGTCACAAAGCCGACGGCAATCATGACGAGGTCGCCGCCGTTCAAGTCGGCAATGCTCTTCAACAAGTCGTAGAAACAGGCGACGATCATGACGGGAACGGCGATAATAAAAGAATAATCGGCCGACGCTTTCCGGCTGATTCCCAACAGCAGTCCGCCGCCGATGGTCGAACCGGAGCGGGAGAAGCCGGGCCACAGGGCGAGCATCTGAAAGGCGCCTACAAAAAACGCCTGTAGGACGGTCAGCTTTTCCACGTCATTACAAATAACGGGGATGCGCGCCTTTTCCGCCGCGAGCATGAAAAGACCGCCGACGATAAGGCCGATGACGACGGTACCCGGCGAAAAGAGATAGGCCTTGATGGCGTGGTGCGCAAAAAAGCCGACAATCATAACCGGCACAATGCCGGCGGCAATGTGGGCCAACGTAAGTCCCGAGTCGCGGCGCCGCCAATTTTCGGGCCGCAAAAGGTAGACGCAGTTGTACTGCCGCAGCATGTGAATAAATTTTTCCTTGTAAATAAAGACGACCGACAAAATAGCTCCCAGCTGAATAAACACTTCAAAGACGCCCGCTCTCGGTCCGTCAAAGCCGAGCCAATCGCCTACCAGGATCATATGTCCCGTCGACGAGACGGGCAGGTATTCCGTAACACCTTCGACGACACCCAGAATGACGGCAATTATAATATCGCTCATAGTCCGCTCCTTATATCAATCAATATTGTTTGCACGCCGCTCATTATATCATAGGCAGGATAAAAAAAAAAGCAACGCCCCAAGGCGTTGCTTTGTGTCATCAGTCCAATGAAATAACGTGATTCGGATTTTCAACGATAAACTTAGCGTATTTCGGATCCCCGTTATGTTCGAAGTAAAGCGTGTTTCCGTCCAATTTTCCACGCCAGCTTACGATAATGGGGCATTCACGGCTGAGTTGTTTCAGCATGGCAACGGGATTCAAATTTAAAATAGGGGCGAAGAGAAAACCTACATTATCGATCATGACGACGCGTGCATTTAAGCGTCTAATAGCATTGGCAATCAGGTCGATTGCCTTTTCCGGCCGGTCGGCACGGGGAATTTCCAAGAACTCGTCGTCAAAGAGCTCTCTGGCCTCACAGATTTTCCAGCCTGCCTGATAGGTCAGGTCACGAATGAGTTTACTTTTTCCGGACCCCGGCCCGCCGATGATAATCAGCAGCTTCTCCTCTTCCTGAGCAATGTACTTCCAACGTTTTAAGACTTCTGCATCTGTCACCATGAAAATCACCCTCATTTTCCTGTATTGGTTTATTTTCCCTCATTATACTTGATTTTCGCGACTCAAGTAAAGGCTTTAGGTATGTTCTTTTGTGATAGGTCTTTTTTCCTTTAAATCGTAACGGCCCAAGGGATCCTGAAGGTCCTCTATGGGACGATCCGTCAGGATAACGTCATTCACGTACGGCATGTCGTGACGGATAATGAAGACGAGCGACAGTGCTTCACCGAAGGGGCTGTCATAGTAATATGCGTCTACGGCCGATTCCGTATCGGGGCCTTTTTCAATACGGTTGGGCACGCCGTAAGCGGCGAGCAGGGTCGAAACGTTATACCCTATGGTTACACCGCGGCTTGTAAATGCGGAATTGGAAAGAAGGAAGACATTATGGATAATGCCGGCTTTGTCCACTTCCACACCGTAGTCGCCGTAGAGCCAAAGCTGTGCAGTCCCCCGCTTAATAGCCGTTTGCCACATATTATACTTATTTTGAATAAAGGGCCGTCCCGGCACAAAGCCCATGAGCGTAAAATCGTTTTCTTTCAGCGGCAGCGGGCAGGCGTCCCGTTTTACATCCGCAAGATAAGGAGCCCGCGGCGGCATCAGGGCAACGCGCTGAATTTTTCTGTCACCGAGAGCAAAAATAAGGTTTTCATGCAATTTCCCCGACATATAGACAAAATAATACACATTGGCATCGGCATCACGCAAAATCTTTTGCGGCGCCCCGTAACGGCGCACAAGAAGTTCTGCGGGCATATGAAGTTGCAGGTCTCCGCCTATAGTAAGGGAATCGCCCTTCGACAGGTAGACCGATTCCACGCCGGTCACGATCCGATTGCCGTCAATATGATTTTCGCTCAGGGACGGCGGTACTTCCTTACGCAGGACGACACGCATTTCCATGTCATCCTTTTCATAATTAAGCGTCAACAGGTGCGTCGTTTCCGAACGCTTCTGCGGTTGTCCGTATTGGCGCAGTACTTCGGCAAGAGAGGTTCCCTTGCGCAGACCGGCGACGACAAAAAAATCTTCCGACAGAGGATGCGGTTCGGCAGCCTTAATGCCCGGCGGCAGTTCCGCCCGGTCGTACGGTTTCAGCCCGTCCTGCCACGATGTGTCAAGCTTCATAGAGTCTTCTATTGCCTTGACCTTATAGTTCGTCTTTACTTTTTTATCGTCTTTATTTGCTTTCTCTTTTTCCGTATTTTTGCTCTTCTCCGCAGTGTTCGCGTCGTTTTCAGCGGCAACGCCCGCAGCGTCGTCGGAAAAACCGGCTCCCGGGCCCGGGCCGTTCCCCGCTCCGGAGCTGTAACCCGCTCCCGTCTCGGCGAGCTCGGCAGGAACAGCCGAATTTGCGGCAAAGGACGCCGCCGTCAGGAGAAAAAGACAAAGGGCCGCACCGGCAGATACATAGGATTTCATACAGTCTCCTTCATCGTGTGAAAAGCACCCTCCGACAGACATCAAAGGGTGCAAAAAAGCTATTTCTGTTCCGGCCGGCTCAAGGGGAACAGCAGTACGTCACGAATGGATGCACTGTTCGTAAGAAACATGACGAGGCGGTCAATGCCGATACCCAAGCCGCCTGTAGGCGGCAAGCCGTATTCAAGGGCGCGGCAATAATCTTCGTCCATCTGATGCGCTTCATCATCGCCCAGAGCACGTTCTTCCATTTGTTTCAAGAAACGCTCGCGCTGATCGACGGGATCGTTCAACTCGGAAAAACCGTTAGCCAGCTCGCGGCCGTAAATAAACGCTTCGAAACGATCCGTCAAAAGCGGATTATCTTTGTTCTGCTTAGCCAGAGGCGAGATTTCCAAGGGATGGCCCGTAATGATCGTCGGCTGAATGAGTTTCTCTTCTACATATTCTTCAAAGCAGCCGTTTATAATCTTGCCGATGCCGTCATGCTCCGTGTATTGCACGTGCAGCTCATCCGCGACGGCACGCGCTTCTTCAACGGACGTAACCTTGGAGAAGTCTTTGCCCGTGAATTTTTCCACCGCTTCAATCATGGTCATGCGGGGCCACGGAGCAGCCAATTCGATTTCTTTATCGATATACGTAATCTTCGTCGTTCCGTACAGTTTCACGGCAAGCCCGGAAACGAGTTCTTCCGTAAGGGCAATGACATCTTCCAAATCGGCGAAAGCCTGATAGAGTTCAACTGTCGTAAATTCCGGGTTGTGCTTCGTGTCGATGCCTTCATTACGGAAGCAGCGATTCATTTCATAAACCCGTTCCAAGCCGCCGACAATAAGGCGTTTTAAGTGAAGTTCCGTAGCAATGCGCAGGTAAATATCCATATCCAGCGCATTATGATGTGTAATAAAGGGGCGCGCAGCGGCACCGCCGGCAATATTGTGCAGCATGGGCGTTTCCACTTCCAGGAAGCCGCGGCCGTCCAAATATTCCCGAATCCCCTTGACAATACGGGAGCGCATAATAAAGGTCTGCGTCACTTCCGGGTTGACGATGAGGTCAAGGTAACGCTGCCGGTAGCGCGTTTCCTTATCCGTCAGGCCGTGGAATTTTTCCGGCAGCGGCCGCAAAGACTTGGACAGGAGCGTCCACGTCTGTACGCGCACCGTAATTTCTCCCGTATGGGTTGTAAATACGTTGCCGGCCACGCCGACAATATCGCCGATGTCGAGAAGCTTGAAAAGTTCATACGATTCTTCGCCTACGACGTCCTTACGGAAATAAAGTTGCACTTCGCCGCTCAAATCGCGAAGTACGCAAAAAGCCGTCTTGCCGTGGCGGCGCAGCGCCATGAGGCGGCCGGCCAGGCGTACGACAGCGCCGTCCGTTTCCAGTGCCTCCGCCTTATCCTTAATCTCCTGTGCATGGTGATCCCGGTTAAATTTCTGCCCGAACGGATAGACGCCGGCGTCAGCGAATTGCCGCATCTTTTCACGGCGCACCATCATTTGGTCGTTCAATTTTTCCGCTTCCGCAGCGGCTGTTACTTTCTTTTCCTGATCGGCCATCTTATTCCCTCCGATATTATGCTTCAAACGGCAAAATGCGATATTGTACTTCTCCTACCGGCGCTTTGACGGAGACGATGACGGGATTTTTCTTGTCCACGTTCTGACCCAAAATGGCGGCACCTACAGGACTTTCATTGGAAATGCGATTGTTGAACGGATCCGCTTCGGCCGTACCGACGACGGTATATTCAAAACGGTCTTTCGTTTCCACGTCTTCCAAAATGACCTTGGAGCCCAAGCGTACTCTGGCAATACCGCCCGTTGTTTCTTCTATGATTTTCGCCGTACGCACTTTATTTTCCAGTTCGGCAATACGCCCTTCAATAAAGGCCTGTTCGTTTTTAGCGTCGTCGTATTCGGAATTTTCGCTTAAATCGCCTAAGGCGATGGCTTCCTTAATGCGCTGAGAAACGGCAATACGGCGAACCGATTTCAATTCGTTCAGTTCACCCTTCAGTTTTTCAAGTCCTTCAGCTGTAATCAGTGTTTCATTAGCCATTATAGTAATACTCCTTTTTCCCCATACGGCAAACAGGAATAGAAACCTTTCGAGGTTGCTATTCCTGAAATACCTTTAGTAATGCAAGTACGTATAATTATATTCTTATATATAAGCCGTGTCAATCAACGCGTTTTTCAAACACCGATACGGCTTCGCGGATAATGCCGCGAAACTCATCGGGCGACACGGCCTTGTTAATGCGCTGCCGCAAGGCTGCCGACGCGTACATGCCCTTGGTGTACCACGACGCATGAGAGCGCATTTCCCGCAAACCCACGTACTCGCCTTTAAATGCCAGAAGGCTGTCGAAGTGCTCCAATATGAGGGCACACCGTTCCTTTGCCGTCGGCGGCGGCACGACCGTGCGATCCCGCAAATAGGCTTCCACCTGTCTGAAAATCCACGGATTACCTTGAGCGCCGCGACCGATCATGATGCCGGCACAGCCCGTCCGTTTCGCCATACGCTCGGCCGATCTGCCGTCGGTGACATCGCCGTTGCCGAAGACGGGAATGGAGACGGACCGTACGACGGCGGCAATTTTGGCAAGGTCGGCAGTGCCGCTGTAAAATTGATCTCTCGTTCTGCCGTGTACGGTAATTGCCGCTGCACCGGCCCGTTCACATCGCTTGGCCAATTCCGTCGCCGTAAAGGCCGCGGCGTCCCAACCGGTACGCATTTTCACCGTAACCGGCACAGATACGGCGCGGACGACGGCGGCAACGATTTTTTCGGCAAGAGGCAAGTCACGCATCAGCGCCGCGCCTTCACCGTTAGTGACGACCTTGCGAACGGGACAGCCCATATTGATATCGATAATGTCGGCACCGCAGCTTTCCGCAGCCGCCGCGGCACGGGCCATGATATCCGGTTCGGCGCCGAAGATCTGCATGGACAGGGGGTGTTCGCCGTCGGCGACGGTCAGCATGTCCCGCGTGTGCTTATTGCCGTAGACAAGACCTTTGGCGCTGACCATTTCGGCGCAAACTAAAGCCGCGCCATGGCGACGGGCAATGACGCGGTACGGCAAATCGCATACACCGGCCATAGGGGCCAGTACGAGCGGCGTTTCCAGGGTCACCGTGCCTATGTGCAGGGGTTTAAGAATTCCGCTCATAAATAATTCGCAATCCTTCCAGCGTAAGCATAGGTTCGACGACATCGATGGCCGCCGTTTCGGGCGCAATGATGACGGCATAACCGCCTGTAGCAACGACCTTTGCCGTCTGTCCCAGTTCCTTGCGCATGCGTGTCACAATACCTTCCACCTGACCGACAAAACCGTAAAAAACGCCGGCCTGCATACTTTCCACCGTATTGCGGCAAATGACGCCGTCCGTACGGCGCACTTCAATGCGCGGCAGCTTGGCCGTCCGCTGCACGAGAGCTTCCGTGGAAATACCGATGCCCGGACAAATGGAACCGCCCAGGTAGACGCCCTTGCCGTCGACGGCGCAAAAGGTCGTGGCCGTGCCGAAGTCGACGATGATAACGGGGCCACCGTACTTATCGTATGCGGCGACGGCATTGACAATACGGTCGGCACCGACTTCCCGCGGGTTGTCGTACTTAATGTCCATGCCCGTCTTCACGCCCGGCCCGATGATAAGCGGCGACAAACCGAAATAGCGCTGGCACATACGTTCCAGCGTGGGCATGACGGGAGGCACGACGGACGAAATAATAATAGAATCAATACTTTCGGCATTGACTTCATTTAAATAAAAGAGCTCGCGAATGAGGACGCCGTATTCGTCGGTCGTCCGCAAGCGATCCGTCGATATACGCCAATGATCGACGAGTTCCGTTCCCTCATACACGCCGAGTACTATATTCGTATTCCCTACATCAATAACGAGTAACATAGCCTGCCATCTCTCCCATAACAAAATATATCGGTCTTATCATAGCAAAGTTCGGCAGAAAAAAACAACCTTTTTATACGGCCCGAATACCGGCTTTTGTCAAAAGACGTACAATCCGGCGCCCCACGAAAAGGGCGAGGGCCGTTTTTATAAGATCAAAGGGGATAAAAGGCAGGGCGCAGACCGCAAAGGCCTTGTACAGGGATATGGGCTTTTGGAAAAGGTACATATACTCCGCCCAAAAGCCGACGACACCCGAAGCGTAGACTGCGGCCAGCGAAAGAGCGGCACCGAAAAAGGCTGCCGCCGGGCGCCTGCCGCGCAAATAACCGCAGACGGCGGCATGAAAAATAAATCCCCCGAAAAAGCCGACGAGCGGACCGAAGACTACGGCAGGACCGGCCTGCGCCATAGCAAAGACGGGCAGACCGAAGGAGCCGAGCAAAATCCAGACGACAACGCTCGCGGCACCGTCTTTGGCACCGAGGACAATGCCGGCCAAAGTAATCGCAAAGATTTGCAGCGTATGAGGCACGGGACCGATAGGCAGGAAAAACTGAGAACAAACGGCCAGAAGAGCCGCGAAAATAGCAATGGCTGTCATACGGCGAAGAGACATAATAAGACCTCCTGATAAAATAGCTACATCTTTATCTTATCAGGAGGTCCTATTATGGTCAACTCTATTTTCCTTCTTTATGATTAACAATATGTTTTCTACGGACACGCACGTCGCCGGCAACAATCCGCTCCACACCGTCCGCCGTCGCTAAAAGAAGATTACCGTCGGCATCAATATCGACAGCCTTGCCTGCAAGCATCCCCTTGGGTAACATGACTTCCACGTCCGCCCCTAAGGTGACGGACAGTGTTTTCCATTCTTCAAGTATGGAAACGAAGCCTTCATTTACGGCCTTTTCGTAATACGCTTCCAGTTCTTCGACGACGGACATCCACAAGTCATTCCGGTTAATATCAATGCCTTCCATACGAAAACTCGTCGCAATACCGCGAAGCTCCTCGGGCAGTTCTTCCTCCGTAAAAGACGTGTTGATGCCCATACCGAGAATCATATAATCGACCTGCTCCATGGACGCGTTCAATTCCGTCAGGATGCCGACGATTTTTTTTCCGTCCACGAGGATGTCGTTGGGCCACTTAATGACACAGTTTGCAAGACCTTCGATACGAAAGACTCTTGTCAAAGCGACGGCTGCAAGAAGAGTCATCTTCGCCACTTCAGCCGGCGGAAACGGCGGACGTAAGATAAGGGAAAACCAAAGTCCCTTGGCGTAAGGAGAGAAAAAGGAACGTTCCAGCCGCCCTCTGCCGCCGGTCTGTTCTTCCGCCATGACGACGGTCCCCGACCCGGACCCTTCGGCGGCCAGCTGCTTGGCCAACGTATTCGTCGAATCCACCCGCTCACGATAGATTATATTTTTCCCCATATACTCGGTCTTCACCTCATCCATGAGGCGATCAATTTCCATGAGCTCCGGCACTTCCGTTAAACAATAGCCGCGTTTCGTATAAGAGGCAATCGTATATCCCTTATCGCGGAGGGCACAAATATGTTTCCATACGGCAGTCCGTGTAATGCCCAATTCTTCGGACAGCTTTTGCCCGGAAACGAACTCGCCCCGATGGGCCTCCAAATAGCTCAGAATATCTTGGCGCATACGTTTTCCCTCCTCTCGTTTATAAACTGTCACCGCTCGTTATGAGTTAACTAATTGTAGCACATTTAGTCAAACTTAGACATTATTTTCCAAAATTTCTGTAAAAAGGGAAAGTACAAAGAAAAGACATGATTGAATCTATCCTTACAATCAAAGCGATCAACTCTGAAGAAAGAAGACTCAATCATGTCTTTTCTTATTATATGCATCTTATTCCTAATACAGGCCGATGCTTGCCGCATAAGCCAACAAAACGGCCAAAGGACCCGTTACGACACGAGAGTAGAGGACGGCGGGCACACCCAGTTCCACCGTTTCCGGCTCCGCTTCGCCGAGGCTGAGGCCGACGGGAATAAAATCGGCACCCACTTGCGAATCGATGGCAAAGAGGGCCGGCAGCGCATATTGCGGCGGTATATGACCCAAGCCGATTTCAACGCCCAGAAGGGTGCCCACAACCTGAGCAATAACCGCGCCGGGTCCCAATATAGGTGAAATAAAGGGAATGGCACAAATGAGGGAAATGACCAGCATCCCCGGCAGGGAGCCGGCAACGGGGGAAATGGTGACGGCAATGACATTACCGATGCCCGTAGCCGTAATAATCCCCAAGATCATACTGACAAACGCCATGAACGGCAAGATGCTCTTAATCGTAATATCGACGGATTCTCTGCCGGCGGCATAAAATTTATTCACGATTTTGCCGATACCGATACCGATGCGCGTAATACCGTTTACCGCCGGCCCGTTCGGCTCCGATTCCGGCACAGCTGCCGCCGTCTCTGCAGCTGGACCTTCTCTTTCCGCCTGTACCGCCGTTTCTCCGTCTGCAGCGGCAATACATTCGGCCGTAACGCCGGATACATAAAGATCTTCACGAATATAGTTCGCTAAAGGCCCGGACTGTCCGACGGGAACGACGTTAACCGTTTTAATTCCCTTGCGCGGATACACGCCGCAGCGGGCCGTACCGCCGCAGTCTATAACTACGGCCAAAACAGCTTCATCGTTCACGCCCGTACTGAATCCGTCCACCACTTCCGCACCTGTCAAGTCGGCAATGTGCCGGGCCAGGGGATGAATACCGCCGCCGGTGACATTGAGGATAATATGCTTTTCTTCCGTCGGCAACAACGTAAGCGGTCCGCCCCAGCCGCCGCTGCCTTTACGTATGACAACAGCCTTATACATAGTCGGTCACCTGTCCCTTTCGTCCCGCTTTGCGACACATATACAAATAAATCCGTTCCGTCACGATCCCCCGCAGGAGAATGACGACCATGCCGACAAGAAAATACCGTACCGCCAAATCCCCCAGTTGATACCCCAGGGTCTGAATACCGGCAGCAATCCCCATGTAGACAAAGAGCTCACCGCCGTTGGCATGAGGAAACAGGCCCGTAACGGGATGGACAAAGCTGACCTGAGCGTCATAAAAGGCGGGCTTATACCTTTCGTCCACAAAACGGCCGAACGTAAAACACATCGGGCTGGTCAAAAAAATAACCGAAAGGACGGGTACGATCGTATAACGCGTTACGGTATATTTTGTCGCTCTTTTGGCGAAGCCGTAAAACCGCTCTTCACCGATAATTTTAATCAGTGAATTAACTGCCGTCATCAAAATGACGACCAGGGGGATAATCCCCGTCACAAAGCCCGTAAAGACGCCGGCACCTACTTTAAAGAGTTCCATAAACGAATTGGCACACGCCGCAATAAATTCCATATCAGTTTGTCTTCTCCTCTCCGTTCTCCGTTTGTGTCAATCGCCGCTCCAACGCGTCGAGAGCCTGTATATAACCGCTGTAGGCATCCCGTTTCGCATCCGTATAAGCTTTCAGCCGCCTGTTGACATCATAGATTACTTGCCCGTTCCAGTCGTCGAACGGTTTAAACCGGTTGAATACGGTAATGCCCTTCATCAATTCGCCGCCTGTAATAACGCCCTTGCCGTCACAGCTTATGAGGACGACATAACCGGGGCCGGCTTTCCGTTTTTTCGAGCCTACACCGACATTGCCGCGTTTATGCAGTCCGGCCATAGCCCTTTTAAAGGACCTGACCTGCAAGCGTGTCCCCCATACTTGTCCTAGCATAAGCAAAAACACCAACGCAAAAAACAAAGCGACTTTCATAGGATTTTCCCTCACTTGCCGGCAGGCCATAAAAAATGCCCGAAACACGCAAACCGTATTCCGGGTATTTCGCAAACCCTTCCGGAGACTGTGTAACACATCGGCAAAGCCGATTCGACCGTGCACTTACTCGTTTATGATATCATTATTTTTATTTCTTTTCAACAATTATACATAAAGAACATTCGTAAACCATAGTTACGTTCGTCAACAAAGAAAGTCCGTACTCCCGCAGAAGTCGGACTTTCTTTCATCACAAGGGCATCAAAGGCTCGAAATTACTCACTTTTTATAGCCTGTCGTAAAATCGACTTCATTAATCAACGGCTCTCCGGCAAGGAAAGCGCGCAAATTACGCACGCCGATATTCACGATTTCATTCTGCGTATGCAGTAAATGGAGGCCGCCGGCAATATGCGGCGTAATATAGACACCCGGCGTTTGCCAAAGGCGGTGACCAGCCGGCAAGGGCTCCGGCGTCGTCACGTCCAGTGCCGCCCCGGCAAGACGGCCGTTTTCGACGGCATCGCAGAGGGCGTCCTGATCAACGGCGGTGCCGCGGCCGGCGTTAAGAAAGTAAGCCCCTTTTTTCACGGCGGCAAAGAAATTTTTATTGAAGACGCCCCTCGTCGCTGCCGTATCGGGCAAAGCGGAAGCGATGATATCGGCGCGAGCCGCGTAATCCACCAGTTTGTCCATGGTTCCCATTTCGCTCGCCTCGGGCACGAGGTACGTCGAGCGGCGGCGAATACCGATAACATGAGCACCCATAGCCTTTAATGCTTTGCCGAAGCGGGCGCCGATGTCGCCGAAGCCGACGATGATTGCCGTAGAGCCGTACACGCCCTCGACAGGGCCTTCATCCCGCCACACTTCGGCCTTCTGGTTGTCGCAGTACGCAGGCAGACGCTTCATCATCATGAGCAGTTGACTCAGCAGGTGCTCCGCCACGGCCACGCCGTAAGCGCCTGTAGCATTCGTCAAGAAAACGCCCGGCCGCAGGACGCCCGGCGCGACATACGAACCGGCACCGGCGCTGTTAAGCTGAAGCCACTTCAAATTCTTTGCGTGTTTCAACAGGGGCGGCGCCACATTGCCGATAATGACATGGGCGGCAGCGAGTTTTTCAACATCGACGGGCACGGCCGTTCCGGACAAATCGCCTGCAGTAAAGACGACCGTATTGTCGCCGGCGGCGGCTCTAATCTGCGCCTTGTGCGCCTCCGTCACGGCGCAGACAACAAGTATATTCATTATATTTACTCCTTTCGTACCGAGCTGCGGAATGATCCGCGGCGAAAGAAAAGGGTATAAAAAAAGACGGTAGCCGAGGTTACCGTCTTAAAAGGTCATTATTCAGCTTAACTTACGCTTTCGTTACGTTAGCAGCCTGCGGTCCGCGAGCGCCGTCAACAATATCGAATTCAACTTCCTGACCTTCGGTCAAAGATTTGAAGCCGTCTTCCTGAATAGCCGAGAAATGTACGAATACGTCGCCACCATCTTCTCTTTCGATGAACCCATAACCTTTTTCTGCACTAAACCATTTTACTTTACCTTGCATGACAAAATCCTCCTAAGCATAAACCATTTCCAGCTATTTCCTAGCTCTTTGCTAAGTCTATCACAGTTGTTCAACCGTGTCAATGAATACTTTCTACATTCACTTTCCTTAAAAATACAGTGTTTTTACTGGTCCTTGTCTTTTTTACGTGTATAGTCAACAAAAGAAAACGAATATTTATTACTACGCGTAACTTCATAATCTTCACGCTTCGCGCACTCCCATTGAGCTTCATCTTCTGCCGGAAAGTACGTGTCCGCCTCAAAACGGGCGTGTATTTCCGTAATATAGAGGCGGTCGGCAACAGGCAAAAAAGCCTCGTACATCGATGCGCCGCCGATGACGAAATACTCTTTTTTTTCATCCAGCTGACAGCGCAATTCGTCGACGGAATGATAAATGACAATACCTGCACGGCCTTTTGCATAATCGGCCTGCGACGTGACGACGAGGTGACGCCGTCCCGGAAGCAGCCCCGGCAAGCTTTCAAAGGTTTTGCGGCCCATGATCAAATCGTGACCCATGGTTAAGGCCTTAAAGCGCTTCAAGTCGGCTGAAATATGGCAGAGCAGTTTGTTGTCCTTACCGATACCGCCCTGCTCATCTCTGGCAACGATGATATTTATCATCAGACGGCAACCTCCATGGCAAGTTTTCCGGCATGCTTATACTCGTCAAGCCGTATATCTTCCGGTGTAAAGGCATAGAAATCCGTAATACCTTCCGTCAGAATAAGATGCGGTGCCGCTGCGGCCTCGGCGCTACGGGCAAGCTGTGTACGCAGGGCATCAACATGATTTTCATAAATATGGGCATTATTGATGATATGCGTAAACAGCCCCGGCTTGAGTCCCGTCACCTGCGCAATGAGATGGACGAGAACGGCATACTGCGTCATATTAAAGGGAACGCCCAACCCCATGTCGCCGCTGCGCTGGATGAGCATGCAGTTCAGCCGTCCGTCCGTCACGTCCCACAAGGTTTGAAAGGCACAGGGCTGCAGGGCCATGTCGGGCAAGTCTTCAATATTCCACAGGGATACGATCATGCGCCGATCCTGCGGATTGGTCTTCAATTGTTCCAAGAGCTTATCAAGCTGTTTAAACTTGCGGATTTGATACCCGTACGCTTTGCCTATGGTACCGTCGGGACGCATCCATTCATCCCAAACATGGCAGTTCATCTTTTGTAATTCCCGTACGTCATTGCTCTGTAGCTGCCAAATCCACAAGAGCTCCTTGACTGCCGTCTTGAAGGCGACGAACTTCGTCGTCAAAATGGGAAATTCGTTACTCAAGTCGAACTGCATCATTTGGTGCGGCAATTTATAGGTCGGTACGCCGGTCCGATTGTTCGCATAATAACCGTGCTCCAAAATATTGTCCACAATGGATAAATACTGTTCGTCTGCCATGCTCATGGTTATCTTCCTTCCTGTTTGTATTCCTCAATAATCCGCAAAAAAGACGGGCCGTATTTATACAGTTTGAACCGGCCTACGCCTTTTACGTCACTCATTGCCGCCAAATCGGCGGGCATACATTCCGCCATTTCCCAAAGCGTTGCGTCGGAAAAAATGACAAAAGGCGGTATATGTTCCTTTTGTGCCGTTATGCGGCGCAATTCCTGCAACCGCTTGAAGAGGGGGCGCAGTTTCTCTTCATCGTACGACTTTTGCGCGGCCTGCCGGCACCGCGGTACAACGGGCGTTTCCTCTTCGATTATTTTATGGTGCGTAATCTTTTCTTTCATCCCGCCGCCGAGGAGATCCCGTCCCGCCGCCGTCAGAGACAATGTCGGGTAACGGCCCGGCGCCGTTTGTATATAGCCTGCACGCAGGGCTTCACGCATAAGGACCGTTACTGCACCTTTATCGCAGTCCGAAAGCATACCGAAAGCGGCTTTCCCGGACAGGCCGTACTGCCTGATTTTGGGCGTCCGTTCACCGCGCAATATACTGCTGACGACAGTTTGCCCGAAACGGCCCTTCACTTCGTCTATACACATGCAGATGAGGCGTATCTCCTGCGTAATGTCTTCTTCCACCGTTTCGGCATCGCAGTTGCCGCATTTTTCGCAGCGTTCCCACTGCGGCCGTTCGCCGAAGTAAGAGAGAATGTTGCGGCGCAGGCAATGCGAGTCTTCACAATATTCGACCATGCGGTTCATAAGCTTCAGCTCATTAGCCTGAAGCGATTCATCCCGGACGGAGGCCTCGATGAGAAATCTCTGTACCATAATATCGCTGCGGCTGAAAAGGAGTATACATTCTCCCGGCGCACCGTCACGGCCGGCACGACCCGCTTCCTGATAATAGCTTTCCATGTTCTTCGGCATTTGCCAGTGAATGACGAAACGCACGTTGCTCTTGTCGATGCCCATGCCGAAGGCATTCGTCGCCACCATGACCTGAATGCGGTCGTACGTAAAATCGTCCTGACCGCGGCGCCGCTCTTCGTCGGGCAGGCCGGCATGGTAGCGGCCGACCTTAAAGCCGAGCTTCACAAGAGCCGTATAGACCTTGTCCACTTCCTTGCGCGTCGCCCCGTAGACAATGCCGCTCTCGTCATTGTGCGCCGCCAAGTAAGAAATGAGAAAATCCGTTTTCCTCGTCGTCTTGACGACACGAAAATACAGATTGGGTCTGTCAAAACCGCCGACAAAGACCTTCGCCCGCCTCAGACCGAGGAGGTTCAGCATGTCTTCCTTGACGCGCTCCGTCGCCGTGGCCGTAAAGGCGCCCGTTACGGGCCGCACGGGCAGGGAGTCGATCCACGGGCCGATTTCCTTATAGCCCGGACGAAAATCGTGCCCCCACTGAGAGACGCAGTGCGCCTCGTCGATGATGACCGCCGCCACGGGAATCGCCGCCATAAAGGCCGTAAAAAATTCATTTTGCAGCCGTTCCGGCGACACATAGAGAAGTTTAATCCGCCCCTGCCGCAATTGGCGAAAGCTCTCCTGCACCTCCTCCAAGGTACACTGGCTGTTAATAAAGGCCGCCGCAATCTGCTGTGCCCGCAATGCGTCGACCTGGTCCTTCATGAGCGATAAGAGCGGTGATATGACGACGGTCACACCGTCTTTCAAGAGCGCCGGCACCTGAAAGCACAGGGATTTTCCCGCTCCCGTCGGCATAACGGCCAAACAGTCGCGGCCGTCCAAAAGTGCCTGAATAACTTCCTCCTGTCCCGCTCGAAAGGATGTATAACCGAAATATTGTCTTAATATGTCAATCGGTCTTACCATACAATCGTTCCTTCATTTGTATTTTACGACCAAAAAGAGACCGTAATAAATGAGCTACACTCATTGTATTACAGCCTCCCCGTCTCTTGCAATTTAAATAACGCAATTGTTTCACTTCTTCTATTTTGACTTCCAACACCTTACGGAGAAAAGGATATTCCACCTCTCACCATATAGAAGTCCGCATCCCGTTCAAGTACGGCCGTACCTGTATATATAGTATTAAAAGGCTGTACCCCTGCAGGATACAGCCTTTTTTGGTGGGCGATGACAGGATCGAACTGCCGACATCTTGCTTGTAAGGCAAGCGCTCTCCCAGCTGAGCTAATCGCCCGGTAATAATCGGCTTACATCATGCCGGGCATACCGCCGGGCATGCCCCCGGGCATTGCGGAAGAGGCATTTGCCGGTTCCGGCTTGTCCGCAACGAGCGTTTCCGTCGTGAGTACGAGGGAAGCGATGGAAGCGGCATTCTGCAAGGCCGTACGCGCTACCTTGGCAGGGTCGACGATACCCGCTTTAACCATGTCCACGTATTCTTCTTTCAGGGCGTTAAAGCCTACGCCGTCGTCGGAAGCCTTAACCTTCGCAACGATGACGGAACCTTCAAGGCCCGCATTATGCGCAATTTGACGAACCGGTTCTTCGATTGCCCGCTTTACGAGGTTAATCCCGGTCTGTACGTCGCCTTCTTCTTTAAATTCATCCAATACGGGCAGAATGTCGATAAATGTCGTACCGCCGCCGGCGACGATACCTTCTTCAACAGCTGCGCGCGTAGCATTCAATGCATCTTCGAGACGAAGCTTCTTTTCTTTCAATTCCACTTCCGTTGCGGCGCCGACTTCGACGACAGCTACGCCGCCGGACATCTTAGCCAACCGTTCCTGCAATTTTTCTTTATCGAAATCGGAAGTCGTTTCAGCGATCTGCGTCTTAATCTGGGCAACACGGTCTTTAATAGCCGCTGCATCGCCATGCCCTTCGACGATTGTCGTTTCATCCTTCGTTACGCGAACCTGACGGGCCGTGCCGAGGTCTTCCATCGTAATGCTGTCGAGCTTACGGCCGATGTCTTCCGTAATGACCGTCGCCCCCGTGAGGATAGCGATATCCTGAAGCATTGCCTTACGGCGATCGCCGAAGCCCGGAGCTTTGACGGCAACGGCCTTGAACGTGCCGCGGAGTTTGTTGACAACGAGGGTTGCCAATGCTTCGCCTTCCACGTCTTCGGCAATGATGAGGAGCTCCTTACCTGCCTGAACAACCTTTTCCAGGGTCGGAACCATTTCCTGAATGGATGCAATCTTGCGGTCCGTTACGAGGATGTACGGTTCGGACATGACCGCTTCCATCTTATCGGGATCCGTAACCATGTACGGCGAAATGTAGCCGCGGTCGAACTGCATGCCTTCTACAACGGAAAGCTGCGTGCCCATGGTCTTCGATTCTTCAACCGTAATAACACCGTCTTTACCGACCTTTTCCATTGCGTCCGCAATAAGTCCGCCGATCTCTTCATCCCCTGCGGAAATGGATGCGACCTGTGCGATGGATGCCTTGTCGGAAACGGCAATGGAGCGTTTCTTAATTTCTTCAACCAGTCTTGTCACGGCCTTTTCCACGCCCCGTTTCAAAATCATCGGGTTTGCGCCTGCAGCGACGTTGCGCATGCCTTCCTGAATCATGGCTTGTGCGAGAAGAGTAGCCGTCGTCGTGCCGTCACCGGCTACGTCATTGGTCTTCGTAGCTACTTCTTTGACGAGCTGTGCGCCCATATTTTCAAAAGGATCTTCCAGTTCAATGTCGCGGGCAATAGTTACACCGTCGTTCGTAATCGCCGGCGCACCGAATTTCTTATCCAATACGACGTTGCGGCCCTTAGGTCCCAAGGTTACTTTCACGGCATTTGCCAATGCGTCTACACCGTTACCCAAGGCGCGACGTGCTTCTTCGTTGAACAAAATCTGTTTTGCCATTATTATCCACTCCTTATTGAAGATAGTTGATTACATTACTGCCAAGATATCCCGTTCGCTGACGATTAAATATTCCGTCCCTTCGACCTTGACTTCCGTACCTGCATATTTCGAGAAAATAATTTTATCACCTACGCTTACTTCCAACGGAATACGCGTACCGTTTTCCTGTACCTTACCGGAACCTACAGCCATAACTTCACCTTGGCTCGGTTTTTCCTTTGCCGTGTCGGGCAGGAAAATGCCGCCGGCCGTTTTTTCTTCCTGTTCCAATACACGTATTACAACACGATCTCCTAAGGGCTTAATCATTATATACTCCTCCTTCAAACTTCTCTTTACTAGCACTCTCGTACTTTGAGTGCTAACTACGTTATCTATATTACCGTTCAAAGGTGAAAAAGTCAAGGATTATTTTTTCATTCCTTACAAACCGCTTCAATAAACTGCAGCGCCACAGTCTTTAAGGCCAGTCCTTTCTTCATGCTGTACTGCTGCAACCGTTTATGTGCTTCTTCCTCCGATATGCCGTACATTTCCATGAGGAGCCCCTTCGCCCGGAAGACAGTTTTTCGCGCTGCCGCTTCTTCGGCCAGCCTTGCCACGGCCTCATCCGCTTCCTGTTGCCGTCGAAACTGGGCCGTCGCCACTTCCATGGCGGGAAAGAGTTGCTGCGGATTCACCGGCTTTACGAGGTAGGCGAAGACGCCGGACTCGGCAGCTTCCGCCACGATTTCCCGTTGACTGTAGGCGGTCAGCAGGATGACCGGTGCCAAGCGCTCGCGATAAATCATACGTGCCGCGTGAATACCGTCGAGACGGGGCATCTTGACATCCAATAAAACAAGGTCGGGCCGCGTTTTATAGACCAATTCCACTGCCGCCGCGCCGTCCGATGCCGTACCGACAACGTAATGCCCCGCTTCTTCCAACATTTCTTTCAGATCCATGCAAATCAGCGCTTCATCATCGGCAATTACAATTTTGTAGGCCACAGAGCTCACTCCTCCCCACAGGGAAACGACAGAGTTGCCGTCGTGCCGCCGATTTCACGCGGCGAAATGGAAAAAACACCGTGCAAATCCTTTTCGACGACTGTCCGCACGATTTCAAGGCCGAGGCGGCCGCCCTTTTCCGCGCAGCCTTCTTTCAAGCCGCGCCCCGTATCGGTAACGGCTACCTCGCACGTATTGTCACCGACCGTCACCGCAAGGACCACTTCGCCCTCAGCAAGATCGGCAAAGCCGTGCAGGACAGCATTTGTCAAAAGTTCGTTAAGGACAAGAGCCAAAGAAACGGCCGTGCGAGACGAAATGAAGACGGGAGCGCCGTCAAAACGCATCGCAATACGGCTGTCCTTTCCTACGAGGCTCTGCGCCAATAAGTCCATTAAACGCCGGCCCATTTCGGATACGTCGATTCGTTCTTCCTCATGGTAGGCTAAGGTTTCATGAACGAGGGATATGCTCAAAATCCGGTTCAGCGCTTCCTGTAAAGCCGCCTTGGCCTCCTCATGCTCAACACGCCGCATTTGCATGCGCAATAAGCCGGCAACAGTCTGCAGATTATTTTTTACACGGTGATGAATCTCTTTAATAACCGATAATTTGACAAGCAGCTCTTCTTCTTTACGTCGCAGCTCCGTTCGTTCCGACATAATTAAAATGAGGCGGAAGAGTTTTCCCTGCCTCAATAAGGGGATAACCCGCATCGTCACAACCGCGTTGTCGCCGTGCATTTCTTCCGCCGCTCCCTGCCGCGTTATAAGCGCATGTTTGGCCGCGGCCAGGTCAAAGCGTCCGCTGTAAATATTCTCACCGCCGAGCGGCGCCGTATGTCCCTGCAGACGCATGATATTTTCCGCCATGTCGTCGGCATACTCGATCGTCCCGGCGCTGTCTATGAGAATGATGCCGTCCTGAACGGAAAGCCGCTTATACAAGTCCGCCGTTCCTGCCGTCGCGGGCACCTGCAAGGCGCGAAAAGCGGTTTCCGTAAGAATCCGTTTATTAGGCGCCACTTTTCCCGTAAAGGTAAATACGGCGACGGTCTTGCCGCCGTTGTCCTCAAAGGGATAGGCAATCATCGGTTCCGTACGGCCGTAATCGATTTCCTTCAGTGCCGTCAGGCTCCGCTTTTCCGCCATGACCTTCGCGACGACGGGTTCTTCTCCTGCGGGGATGACGGAACCGACCGCATCTATGTCCACGGTACCCTCATGACTGCCGAATAAGGGCTGTCTCACGGCGACGGGAATAAACGCCCCCGCCCGGGCCGCCGGGACGAATAAGGTCAGGCGGCGCTGCGATAAATCGCTGGCAAATTGTAATAAAGGCTCGCTGTTTTGCAGAATATGTATTTGCACGTCCGTAAGGGAACTCTTCTTGCGGCAAATTTCCGCCAATGTCGAATTCATGATTACTTCGCCGTTTCCGTAATAGCCAGTGCCGGCTGCGCATTGAGCGTCAAGTCGGCAAACTTTCCGGCCTGTGCCAGATAATAGGCGCGGCAACCGATCATGGCGCCGTTATCCGTACAAAGGATCGGCTCGGGATAGTAAAAAGCACACCCCGCCGCCGCACAGGCCGTCCTCATGGCCTTGCGAAGGGCACCGTTGGCGGCAACGCCGCCGGCAAGAACAACCTGTTTCAGGTTCGCCACGGCGGCGGCATCCGTCGTTTTTTCGACAAGCGTGTCGACGACGGTCTTTTGAAAGCTTGCAGCCACATCGGCGGCATTATATGTTTCGCCGCGCTGTTCCAATGTATGTATGTAGTTCAGTACGGCCGACTTCAAGCCGCTGAAGCTGAATTCAAAATTGTGCTTTTCATGAAAGGCTTTCGGAAATTCGACAGCCTCCGCATTTCCCGTGCGGGCCAGTTTTTCAATCTGCGGTCCGCCCGGGTAAGGGCACCCCATAACGCGGGCAATTTTATCAAAGGCCTCGCCTGCCGCGTCGTCCCGCGTCTGCCCCATGAGCTCGAAGCGGTTGTAATCCAAAACTTTGACGAGCTGCGTATGGCCGCCCGAGACGACGAGGGCCAAAAAGGGCGGTTCCAAATCGGGATGACTCAGGAAGTTGGCAAAAATATGGCCTTCCATGTGATTCACGCCGACAAGCGGCTTATCCAGTGCAAAGCTTATCGCCTTGGCCGCCGCCACTCCGACGAGGAGGGCACCCACCAGGCCCGGGCCGTACGTCACGCCGACGTGATCTATGTCGTTCAGGGCTACGCCGGCCGTATCGAGGGCTGCCGCGATGACGGGCATGACGTATTCCGCATGTCGGCGCGACGCGATTTCCGGCACGACACCGCCAAATTTACGGTGTACAGGCACTTGTGTCGATATAATATTGGACAGGACGCGGCGGCCGTCTTCGATGACGGCTGCCGACGTTTCGTCGCAGCTTGTTTCCAATGCGAGAGTATACATGTATGTTCACCTTTATATTTCAGCGCACCCACGGGTAGGACCGCTTTTTACAATCCATGATAAACGCGTCTTCCACCGGGTTGGAGTAGTAGTTTTTGCGCACGCTCAATACTTCATAGCCAAGCTTTCTGTAAAACTGCAAGGCTGCCTGATTGGACACGCGCACTTCCAAAAATATGTCGGTACAACCGGCTTCCCATGCGGCCTCCATGAGAACGCGCACTAAAAGTTCGCCGTACCCTTGACGGCGAAAAATTTTGCGCAAGGCAATATTCGTAATCTGCCCTTCATCAAGAACCTTCCACAGGCCCGCATAACCGGCAATGAGACCGTCTTCCCGCTCGAGGACGTAGTACATGGTCCGTTCTTCGTTGGCCAGATCCCGCTTAATAGAGTCCAAGGACCAAGGAACGGAAAAAGCATCTTCTTCAACGGCGTATATGCCCGCACCGTCTTCAAGTCGCGCCTTACGCACAATTATGGACATGATGCACCTGAACGGCGCTTTTCCCAGAGGATTTCCGCTTCACTGCGACGCTTATACGCCGGCGTCAAGGTCATGCAGTCGTCCGTACGGCCTGCGGCAAACCGCTCGGCTGCAGCCAAGGCGAGGGCGCCGGCCCGGGGAATGACCATATGGGGCGGTGCCAATCGGCACGGGCCGCCTGCCGACTCTATGGCCGCAGCGAATTTCAAGGCACCGTCACCGCAGAAGAAAACGGCGTCTTTACTGCCGGCAAAGCGGGCAATGACATCAATTGCAGGAGCAACCGACACGGGCTCTATTTCCTTCAGTACGCCGTCATGCCACGCATAAAGAGAAACGTATACATTTCCCTTCTGCGCGTCAATAAGCGGACAAACCGCTTTTGCCGAATCGACGAAATTCCAGGCCAGGACACGCGGCGTTTCAATGCCCGCAAGCGGTATCTTCCGGGCAAAACTCAGGCCTTTTGCCGTCGCCAGGCCGATACGCAAACCCGTAAAGGATCCGGGCCCGACGGATACGGCAATGCCGTCTATATCATTTTTATGAACGGCCGCTTTTTGCAGCATGTCGGCAATATGCGGCATCAGCTGTTCCGAGTGAGTCAGCTTTGCCTGTACCGTCACTTCGGCACGCAGTGTTTTTTCGTGCAGCAGAGCGACGCTTGAGACGAGACTTGAGGTCTCAATGGCAAGAAACATACTTTTCAACCTCTTTTATCAATATATTCCACCTGCTTGAAGCGGCATCTACAGTAAATTCCCGCGACGTGCCTCCGGTTTTGCGAACGGTAATGCAGGCCGCATCATCGGGCAGACGGTGAGGGAATTTTTCGGACCATTCGACAAGGGAAATGCCGCTGTCCCAATAATCATCTATGCCCAGCGTATCCAGCTCGTCTTCCGTCTCAAGGCGATAAAAATCAAAATGCTGCAGCGGCGGCACGTGATCATACACGTTCATCAGGGAAAAGGTCGGGCTTACGACGGGAACGTCAATTCCCATTCCCTGCGCCACGCCCTGTACAAAACGGGTCTTGCCGGCACCCAAATCACCGCGCAGGGCGATGACATCACCTTGCTGCAGGACAGCACCGATTTGTTTTCCCAATTCCGTCGTTTCCGCTTCACTGCGCGTATATACGGCAACCGTCATTTTTTCACCTCAGTAAAATGAGTCCACCCGGCAGGCGGCAGAATCCGCCGCACACCGTCTGCCACCAAGTATACCTCACCTGCACCGGCTTCAACGTATCCGATACGTGTTACGTCTCCATAGTCCCTGCGCAGGGCTGCAAAGTCTGCAGGACTCATCGTAAAAACGAGCTCATAATCTTCACCGCCCGTCAGCACGTAGTCACACGGATCTTTGCCCGCTTCTTTCGCCCAGGCCGCCGTTTCGCGGGAAAGCGGAAACGTTTCCTTTTCCAGTACGAGTGTAACGCCGCTCGCCGCGGCGATTTCATTACTTTCACTGGCCAGGCCGTCGCTGATGTCATTCAGACTGTGGCAGTTATGCATTACAAGGGCACGGCCCAGTTCAATTTGCGGCACCGGCAGGCGGTGTGCTTTTTTCAAGGAAGGATAGCCGTCCTTTCCCTGCAGCAGTACATCCAGTCCGGCACCGGAGTCGCCGATCGTGTGGGAAACGGCAACGATGTCACCGGGCCGGGCACCGCTGCGGCGGAGGGCCTTTCCCGCTTCGATCTCACCGAAAGCGGCAACCGTAATGATAAGCCCTTCTTTTGACATGACCGTATCGCCGCCGAGAATGTTGACCTTATAGGTGCGGCAAATATCTTTAATCCCCCGATAGAGCTCCAGCAGATCGTTCGACTCCATGGAAGGCGCAATGGCTGCGGACAGAACAATATGCGTCGGCACGGCACCCATGGCGGCAATATCGCTCAAGTTGGAAGCTACCGCCTTATATCCCACGTCATACCACGTCGCCGTCCTGCCGATGATGAAATGACCGTTTTCCACCATCGTATCAATGACGGCAACCTGCTCCATGCCGTCCGTCGTCCGATATACGGCGCCGTCGTCGCCGATACCGATGACAACGGAGTCCGGATTAAAGATCGTATTATCTTTTATAGCATCAATAAAACCGAACTCGCCCAATTCGGATATCTTCATAGCGGCGCTTCCCCCTTTATATCTATGGCTATTTTAAAATAATAAGGGAAAATTGTACAGCCTCCGAAGGACAATGCGTTACATCAGGCCGTGCCGCAGAGAACAAATAAAATGCATCGCCCGGAATATATTCTAACCGCAATCACCAAGCCCGGTCTATTGTGCCGAATAATCGTACGCCATGCGTTCGCTGCCGCGGACTTCAATACTGCCGCAGTAACGAAAGCCGAATTTCTCAATTGCCCGCTGCATAAAAATATTATCCCGGTGCGTATCAATGCGAAGATACGGATACAGAGAAGCACAAAAGGAAAAACATATCTGTGCTGTCCCCCTGACAGTCCCGTCCGACGCAAGGCGGTGAATCGTGCCGTACGGCCCGTCATGATGCCAGGCGCCGCCGCGGATTTCCTTATACGTCGGTTCTTCACCGATACCAAAGGAAAACACGGCGACGACCGTAGCCTTCTCTATAAGGACATAACAATTTTTATTGACTAGATCTTCTGCAATAAGATGACTGTCGGGGTAGCCGCCGGTCCATTGATCGGGATTGCCGTTGGCCGACATGAAAGCTCTCGCCTTTTCATATATATGTAAAATACGCGGTAAATCGCTTGTGTTTGCAAGCCGGATATGCCCGGTCCGTTCACTCGATATTACTTCGTCCATTTCCTCAAAAGCACTTCCCTTCCGGCACAACCCGACTATAACACAAAAGGAGCCCCCTATAAACAGAGAACTCCTTTGTCTTACGAAACTTCTATCTAATAAACGGCGCCGCCCATGTCTTGAGCTCCGCTTCATTTACATCGGCAACAAAGCGCTTTCCTTCCTTTAAAGCCGCACCGGCACAGGACGACATGAGGCGCTCGTTCGTCTTGCCCATGCCGCTGATACCGGACGTGGCAAAGGGAATGACAGTCTTGCCCTTGAGATCATACCTTTCAAGGAAGGTGTTGACAATCGTCGGCGCCACATACCACCAAATGGGGAACCCTACGAAAATGACGTCGTATTTCTCCATGCCTTCCACGGTCCCGGTAATTTCCGGCCGTGACGCGCGGTCATTCATTTCGACGGAGCTGCGGCTGTTCTTCTTCGTCCAATCCAAGTCCGCTTCCGTATAGGGCGTCTGCGGTTCAATTCTGTACAAATCACCGCCGACAACCTGAGACAACCGTTCCGCAACGGCTTCAGTCACGCCGGTCGCACTGAAATAAGCAACCAATATATTTTTCATATGTATCATCCTCCCTTGCAGAAAGCAACTTACTGTCTCTTATCCTTCTTGTCATCCGTACCGAGAATGCGCATGGCGGCGTTATAAGTCATTTCATAAGGCGTCATGAAATGAAAATGCATGCCTGCACGCTCCATGGCAATCTTTTGTTTATCCGTCACTGTCGTGTACGGATAAATACCGAACAAGAACGGAAAGAACGCAAAAATAAATCCGTCCCGCTCCGCTTCGGTCATAGCCGGGAAAAATATTTCCAAGCAGGTATCGACAGCCGTCATCGTCCGGCCGTAAGCGGCCTTAAATTCCGCCAGTCTTTCGGGACTGCTGTTCGCTTCCATTTCATAATGATTCATGGACAAGAGTTTTAACATACGCGGCCGTTTTTCCAGGGACCGCGCCAATATACGGGCAAAACCGGCACGGCTCAAAGCCCGCTTTGTCCGCGCCAGCTCATGGAGCTCGTCGGCCCAGCCATCATATTCCCGCTGCAGGAGGGCTAAAAAAATCTCCTCCTTCGTATGAAAGTAGTTATAAATAGACGGCCGTGTAAAGGACGTAAACTTGGCAATTTCTTTTATCGTTACATCGCAAAAACACATGGTTTCATATAAATGAGCACAGGCATTAATGATTTCGTCGCGCCGCGCCTGCGTTAATTCCGGTGATCCTTTAGGCAATTTCTGCGCTTCCTTTCTAAATGAGCTTTTGCTTGCAGTGTATAAAGTATCATACACCGCTCACATATATGATATCGTTCCCCTGACATTATGTCAATTTTATTCGCTTTGCCAGTTCTTTTCTCATATAAATAACATCCTCCAGCGGATTATTATAATACGGCTCACATTCGGTAAAACCTAATTTTTTATAGAGACGGATCGCCGCCCGGAACGGCTTAAGCGTATCGAGGACCATTTCCGTATAGCCTGTTTTCTCAGCCCGGGCGAGCAGCTCCATGATCAACTTTTCCCCCAGATTATTCCCTCTTTTTCGGGGACTTACATAGAGCCGCTTCATTTCGCAGCGGGTTTCCGAGTGCCTATGATATGCGACAAGACCGTAAACGATACCGTCCTCGACGGCCACCAGCAGTTCTCCCTGCGGCGGCGTATACTTGCCGGCAACGTCTGCAAGCTCTTCGCCGAGATGCTGAAAAGCCAAATCCCGGCCGACCCAAGTCGTATATTCTATGATTAAGTCTCTCACCTGATCAAGATAAGGTTCACCATTCGTGATTTCCATGTCCTTCACCTTATTTTTTTCATTATACGCTTCATCATCTAATAATGATACTTTTTCCGCTTCGCCGCCATAAAACTCAAGGTCATGAGAGCAGCCATACATTCGGCCACGACATCGGACGACCAAATGCCGGTCAGGCCGAAGAAAGCCGGCAGAATGAGAACGCAAGAGACTTGAAATACCATGGTACGCATAAAAGAAATGAGGGCCGACGTAAGGCCGTCATTCAAAGCCGTAAAGAAGCCCGAACCGAAGACGGCAAAATCCATGAAGAGGAAAGAAACGGCATATACGCGAAAACCCGAGACGGTGAGCTCCATGAGGACATCGTCATAGGCGACAAAAACGTATGCAAGCGTGCGGGCAAACACTTGTGCGGCCGTCATCATGGTCAGGCCGGAGCAGCAAATTAAAAAGAGGCTTTTTCGCAGCAGTCCCTTCAGTTCACCGTAATTCTTAGCGCCGTCGTGGAAGCTGATGACCGGCGCGACGCCGATAGAATAGCCCATACAGATGCCGGAGAATATCATGCTCACATACAGCATGACACCATACGCCGCAACCCCGTTCTCACCGGCATACGTAAGCAGTTGTATGTTATAAAGCATGCCGACGATATTTACGGACACATTGCTCATAAATTCGGATGAGCCGTTTATGCAGGCCCGCCGCAGAGCCTCTCCGTCGAAAGACGTCCGCCCGAGGCGCAATAAACTGCTGTTCTTGCGCACAAAGTAGACGAGAGGAATCGTACCGCCGAGAACCTCGGAGACAGCCGTCGCCGCTGCCGCCCCCATGAGCTTGTACTCCTGCGGCAGGGACAGAACAAGGACGGCATCGAGAACGATATTCGTCATGCCGGCGAGAATCGTAACGGCTAGACCGAATTTAGGTTTTTCGGCCGTAACGAAAAAAATCGTAAAGAAGATCTGCGATACAAAAAACGGCAAGGAAGCTAGGACGATGCGCCCGTATAAGACGGCATTCTCAAGAAGTTCGCCGTCTGCACCCAAAAAGGTGACAAACGGACGAATGAACACATTGCCTAGGAGAGTAAATAAAATACCGACGGCAACGGCCATAAGAACACATAAGGAAAATAAGCGGTTTGCCTTCTCCCGATCCCCTTCGCCCAAGGTCTTCGCGACGAGGGCGCTGCCGCCCGTGCCGAACATAAAGCCTACCGTCGATAAAAGGAGGAGAAAAGGCATGATGAGATTGACGGCGGCAAAGGAGGTCTTGCCCACAAAGTTGGAAACAAAAAACCCGTCGACCACAATATAAACGGATGTAAAGACCATCATGGCAATCGTCGGTAACGTAAACCGCAGCAGCCTGCCCATGGTGAAATGATCCGAAAGCTGTATCTGCATGCCGCCCTCCCCTCTTTTTGATGAATATAATCATATCATAACATGCAGCCGAAAGGTACACACAAAAATAAGAAGGGCTCCCTGTATGCCGATTTCATCGCTTTCATCAAAGTTGTTTTTCCGCTTCCGTTTTTACCAACTATAACTGTAAGCGGAAACGTAAAATTAATCCGGGATTCTTTTGAAAAATTTCTAAAGTTGTAAATTTTAATTTTATTAAGTTTATTTTTTAAATTCCCCGGCAATAAATCGTATTTACTTCAGCAATAAGTTTTTGAATATCATCTACCACAGCTTACACCTTCTTTTATATCAAATTATCATCATTAGTTAACATACTACGTTCATATCGGTGATTCAGTCTCTTCTTCAGCAATCTCCGTATATTCTTTTAGTTTTCTTTGTAGAAGACTCTTATCTATAAGCTTTAATGTGTACTCCGATACCATTGTAGGAGAAAGGCTTCTACTAAGAGCATATTCTACTACTTCATCATCTTTTGAACCAGTTCAATTGTGTCAACAACGTTGACACTTTTTCATCGTCCTTATATAGCTCATAGAATTGCTTCATTCTATAAAGCCCTCTACGGGTAAAACCTTTTAAATCCGGATAGTTTCCAGCGAAAAAATCAGCAATGCTTTCCACAAAATTTGATCCATAGCTTGCTTCTTTACTTTTCTCACTTATATAACTTCCTGATACATCAAAATCAATTCTTCATTAACTTTTCTATAAGCACGATCCTTTGCACCTTCGACTATCTTAACAATATCATCAAACTGCTGATTATCTTTTCTCGCATCTATGTTCTGTAATACCATCTTATCTTTATTCATTAGTTTCCCCCTATCTCTAAAAATATATTGATATTATTTATCAATGTTTTCTTAAATAAATATTTTGGAATTTTGAATTTGCACTTTATCTTTATTGATTACAAAAGTAACATAATCTTCATTTTGTAAATTCAAAAGTTCCCTTATCCTTTTCGGAACAGTAACCTGCCCTTTTGACACAACTTTTGCAGTATCCATAAGTATATCTTCCATACTTATTTTCTTCCGCCCTACTTTTCCTACAAACTGGTCAGTCTAAGAAGCCTGTATACCGGAAGTTACCCTGAGAAGGGGAGCTTGTCGGAAGGATGATTTATGCATACCAACACGACTCGAAACTATGCACATTTAACCTTAGCGGAGCAATCCACCATTGAGCAATCCTTGCAAGAAGGTCTTTGTTTTGTTCACATTGCTGCCAAGCTCCACAAGGATCCATCCACTGTTTCCCTCTTACCAAAGAATCGTTCTATGAAATGGATGCACTTGTTACGCAAGGCTTGGAAAGAGAGCAACATCTGTACCAAATCCGTTGTGCAGATATATCAGCTGTCCCATCATGTAGAAATGGATACAGCCATCGGTCGAATCGGCGGCACGGCACTGCTTACCCTAACCTTTACGTGCTGCAATTTTATGGTAGGCCTCATATTGCCGGATAAATCGGCAACTTCCGTTTTTGCTGCCATTCTTACGTTGAAAAACCGGCTGTTGCGTTCGGGCACTACGTTTGTCCACTATGTCCCGGTCCTTCCAGACTGATAACGGCAGTGGGTTTTCTCACGTTCACGTCCCGGAACAAGGCCCGGACCGGCAACAAGAAACGTATGTATTTTTCTGCTACCCCGGGCGCCCTGATGAAAAAGCGCACATTGAGAAGATGCATACGTTATTACGAGACATCTGCCCTAAAGGAACTTTATTTGATCCGGTTACGCAAGATACGGTAAATGAAATCATTTCCCATATCAACTCAACTACCCGTAAATCGCTTCACGGAAAGACCCCGTATGAGATGTTTTCGTTCCTGTATGGAGAAGAGGCGGCTCATCTTTTCGATATCCGACCGATTCCCGCTGCCTCCATTGTACAGACTCCCTTGCTGCTTAAGCAACTACAGCACACACTATTGCAAGTATAGTAGCTAAAACTGATTATTTTTCCATAGCAGACAAGCAGCCCCTTCTCATACAAACGTCACGGTACCCGGAACTTACTGTAAGAAATTCCTGCTTACGGTCTGTTTGCTATGCCCAAAAAACGGGAATCTCTCACGTAGGTATGCTGTTTTTCAGTTCATTTCCCACGCTTACTTCCGGTAATTTTCGCAATAAGACTAACTTTCGGGTTACCTGGAACTTACTTTGCGATTTTACCTTGTTAATTTACCATGAATATGTTACAAAGTAATAGTATCAAGTTGTAAATATAAATTCATAAAATTTATATTTTCTTTATTTTTTAATAATAATGTATATCTCAATATTTTTTAAAGAAATTTTTAATGAATTCAATTAAGCTATCTACTCCCACTCGATATATCCATTGATATACTTCTTGTAACTGGCATAACATCAATATTTTTATTATTGATATTAGCTTGACGATTTCTGTGACTTCTATTTATCCAATTTAGCAAGTATATTACAAGCACAAAATTCTAAGTACTGTATTTTTTCAATCATAGGTTAAACTTCTTGATATTACCTGTATATCTACTATTCACATATTCTAAAAAGGTAGATTTATTAATGTATAATTATTTCACTCTTCTTGTTAATTTTATTTTCAAGTATCTCAATTTCTTTTTTAATTTCATCTATTCTATCAATATCAATATCTAATAATTGATATTGCTTTTTAGTAGCTCTTATTTCATACTTTTCTTCAAAAAAATGTAATGCAATATGAATATTAACTGTTTTTTTTGCAATTATCGAAATAATATACCCTATCAGTGCAGGAGTAAGTGATAATATCCAAAGAAAAATATTTATATCATGCTCTGAAAGAGTTAACATAACAATTACAACAATAATGCAATATACTGTACCAGCTATAATCTCACCTTTTTTAAATCGGTCAAGGGCTTTTACAATATTTTTATCAGCCTTCTTTTTCCTATCCTCTTCTCTTTCAAGCATTTTTCTCTTTTCCTTTATTATTTCAAAAATAATGGTATCTTTATTTCTCATCTCTTTTTCATTATGTTGAAGAGCTTCTTTCATTTTCAATATTTCCTTATTTTTCTCAACTAAATCACTGGATAGTCTCTCTTTTTCAGATTGGTAAATTGTAATATCCTCTTCTGAAATAAAGTTTAGAATCTGATCAACGTTAATAGCTGTAATATCCTCAGGACGTTTTGCTTCTTCGCGAAGCATTATTATAGCTTCAATAAGTTCTTCTTTCGAATCTTCTTTATTCTGATACTCACTTTTTATTTTTTCGTATTTTTCAGATACAGACTGAGAAAGCATACTTGATAAAACAATCTGTGATTTAATTAAAATATCAAAACTAGAAGGAAAATCTTTTGCTCCAAACCCTTTATTCAAATCGTACCACAACCGATTAGTTAAAAGAAAAACATTAATTGCGTAAGGCACGCCTTGTTCACATATATCTTTCGCCATTTTTAATATTTTTACTGTTTCAGTGAGGACTATGTGTTGTGCTCGTTTTAAATCCGTTTGCTTTTCCCCTTTTCTTAAAATATTAACATAACTTAAATGTCTAATATATCTTATTTTATCATCCGAAATATTGTACGTTTTTATATACTCTGAACTTTCTAAATTGTATTGATAATTATCCTTATTATAATAATTATACTCTGGTGCCTTTTTGATTCCATATTTCGCAATTAGCCTCATGAATGAATTCTTCTTCATCAATACGTCTGATGCAGTTACGCAACCAGTCACGATTGTATTCATAGCATAGTTATCTGCTGAAATAATATCTTTCCCTTCAACTATATCCTGAGCTTTTGAGAAAAAGTCATCTATTTCTTTTTCAACTTCTTTAAAATACTGAATTTGAATTACTCTCCTCTTTTTTGAGTTCATTTCTGAAATGAGAGTAAACAAATCCTTTGCTATCCTTTCAAAAACTGCTCCATTATATCCAGCCAAATGAAAAAGTATTTCATTCTCTACATAGATTATTATATCTTCCGTCCATGCGGAGCGCGCAGAAACATCACTATTATAATTTATTCCAGCAAATAGAATTGCTCCTTCTTTTATTAATCTAATTTGTTGATCTTCCCGCGAATCTACTTTTTCTAATATGAACGCACTAATCACATCAGAAAAACTATTGCCATTTGAATCTTCTAGTAGAAAGCTACAAAAATCTCTAACTAGCAATTCATGTTGTTCCGTTGACAGTTCACCTTTTTTTTCAGTAACATATTTATATAATTCATCAACTAATTTATTATTATTATTTACTACGTTTTCGTATTGTTGTAAAAAATCATTTTTTTTAATCTGTTTTACATTAACCGAATAACTCCTATTCTCCTTTGTAATATATGATAATCTTTTTATAGAAGTTTTTACAACATAATCTGGAATAACAAAACCGTACTGTTTCCTTATCTTTTCAGACATTTCAATTAATCCAAAACTATAAAGGTTCGACGTTACTATGATATTCTCAATAAATTTCGAAAGGATCGCATAAATATCTTTTCTTCCATTATCGTACAATTGTCTAAACGTGACTAAAGATGCCATATTTTTTGTTTCTAAACTTAACTCCATCTTTTCCTCCAAATTATTATCGTATTTTTATTAATGCTATTCATAACTTTATTTATTACTGGAGCACTTATATTATAAAAAAGCGAAATTATTGCATAACCATGAAAACTTTAGCTTGTTGTAGGCGTTTTTGACAGCTTCAACTAATTGAAATAATGTTTATCTTCTATTTTCACCTGACACTCTCACACATAATCTGTACCGAAGCCGATAATAATAAACTCCTTCATATTTACCAAGATCCCGATCCCTGCTTCTTGCACAAATTGTCTTAATCAATTATATCAATCAATACAGTGCCTATCTAGTTAAGCCCTCTATCCGGACAGCGTCAAACCCCTGTTGTGGGCATTTTTGACAAGGACGTTCTTAGTTTATATTACCTTTTATGCATTCAATTTTAGTTTACCCCAAAATACAAGAAAAAGCGAATACGGTCGTAACGGCTGCATTCGCCCTTTCTCTATTCTAAATCTTGTAGTTCATAAAGTATTATTCTTGCGGTTTATCTTTGCCCAAAGTTGAAGACAGGTCATTACCCCAGGGGCTGACGTTTTTCGCCGGCGCTTCCGTTTCCGGTTCTACCGCGGTCTCACCGAGTTTATCCGCATTCGGCGCTTCTTCAGGTTCCGCTTTTGTTTCTTCCGGATTTTCCAAGGAGCCGTAGCGCATAATATTATCCACTTGCTGGCGGTTGATCGTTTCCACTTCCATCAGGGCGTCGGCCATGTGGTTCAGGGCATCGCGGTGTTCTTCAAGCATCTTGATGACATCGTCATAGGCCTTGGTAACGATATCGTGCATTTCCGAGTCGATCAGTTCCGCCACGCCTTCACCGTAGTTCCGTTCGTGGCCGAGGCTCTTGCCGAGGAAGACCTGGTCCTGCTGTTCGCCGAAGACCATGGGGCCCAGCTTGGAGCTCATGCCGAGGCGCATAATCATTTGCCGCACAATATGCGTAACGCTCTGCAAGTCGCCCGACGCACCGCTGCTGATTTCGTTGAAGACGATCTGTTCCGCCGCACGGCCGCCCAAGGCGACGCGAATTTGCGCCAAATAATAAGACTGCGTTTCGTACGATCTGTCTTCTTCAGGCAGCATCATGGTATAGCCGCCGGCACGGCCGCGCGGAATGATCGTGACCTTGTGAACCGGATCCGCTTCGGGCAATAAGTAAGCAACGAGGGCATGGCCCGATTCGTGCACTGCCGTCAGGCGCTTTTCCTTGTCGCTGATGACATGGCTGCGCCGTTCCGGACCGAAAGCGACTTTTTCGCTCGCTTCTTCCAATTCATTCATGCCGATGATTTTCTTATCGCCACGGGCCGCGAGGAGGGCCGCTTCATTCAAAAGGTTACTCAAGTCGGCGCCCGTAAAGCCGGGCGTCTTCTTGGCAATGGTCTTTAAGTCGACATCCTTGCCCAAGGGCTTGCCCTTGGCATGGACGCCCAAGATAGCGACGCGGCCGCGCAGGTCGGGCCGGTCTACAGTAATCTGCCGGTCAAACCGTCCGGGCCGCAGGAGGGCCGGGTCGAGAATATCCGGCCTGTTCGTCGCCGCAATGGTGATGATGCCTTCGTTGGCACCGAAGCCGTCCATTTCGACGAGGAGCTGGTTAAGCGTCTGCTCCCGTTCGTCATGACCGCCGCCCAAGCCGGCACCGCGCTGACGCCCTACCGCGTCTATTTCGTCAATAAAGATAATACAGGGTGCATTTTTCTTTGCCTGCATGAAGAGGTCACGCACGCGGGAAGCGCCGACACCGACAAACATTTCTACAAAGTCCGAGCCGCTGATGCTGAAGAAAGGTACACCCGCTTCACCCGCTACGGCTCTGGCAAGCAGTGTTTTACCCGTGCCGGGAGGGCCGAAGAGGAGAACGCCCTTGGGAATCTTTGCACCGATGGCATTATATTTTCCGGGATTACGCAGAAATTCTACGATTTCCGATAATTCTTCTTTTGCTTCATCTGCACCGGCCACGTCCTTGAAGGATACTTTCACCTTTCCTTCACCGTGCATCTTGGCGTGGCTCTTGCCGAAGTTCATGACCCGGCTGCCGCCGCCCTGTGTCTGCTGCATAATGAAGAACCACACGGCCACGAGGATGAGAATCGGCAGTACGGCCGTAATCAGGCTCATCCACCACGACGGCTGTTCAGGCGGCTTGGCGACAACGTTGACTTCCGCTTCGCGCAGGGCCGGCAAGAGGGCCGCGTCCGTCGGTGCGTATGTCGTAAAAGACGAACCGTCCTTCAGCTGTCCCGTAATGGCGTGATCCGCCGTGATTTGTACGGAATCAACCTTTTTCTGCTGTACTTGTGCCAGGAAATTCGTATATGTAATTTCGGACTTGTCCGTACGATTGCTGATGAACGCGTCGATAATCGTCGCGGCCACGACAATGAGCAATAAATACAAGCCGACATTTCGTACAAATTTACTCAAAATAGGACTCCTTTCCTTTTCTATATAAAAACCGTGGACATTCCTATATTATCATACTTCCGCCGTCGGAACAACAATCAGCCCTTATAAACGGACTCTTTCAAAATACCGATGCACGGCAGGTTACGGTACTTTCCGGCATAATCCAGGCCGTAGCCGACGACAAAGGCGTCGGGAATTTCAAAGCCGTTGTAGTCGACGGTTACCTTGGCCCGGCGGCGCGACGGCTTATTAAGCATAGTCGCGATTTTAACGGACGCGGCGTCGCGATCCTCCAAAATCGGTTTCAACCGGCTCAAGGTCGTACCCGTGTCAATAATATCTTCGATGATGAGAACATCTTTGCCGGCAATATCCGCATCCAAATCTTTGCGTATCTTTACAAAGCCGCTCGAATCGGTGGAATCTCCATAGCTGGAACACACCATGAAATCAAATTCGACGGGCACGTCGATTTCCCGCGCCAAGTCGGCAAAAAAGGTAACAGCGCCCTTTAAGATGCAGCAGAGCAGGATACTTTTGCCTGCATAATCGGCCGTAATCCGCTGTCCCATCTCGTGCACGCGCGCGGCAATTTCCTCTTTTGTGAGCAATACCTTTTCCAAATCTTTATGCATTCGTATGTCCCTCCCGAAAAGTACAAACCGCCGCGCCTGCCGAGCAGCCGGCAAGATCTATGTCGGCGCTCCGGCCAAAGACGAAGAGAACCGCGTCGCCGTCACACAAAAGAGGTATCTCACCTCTGTGCGCTGCAGGTACTTTTTTTTCGTTAAAGTATTTTTTTAATGATTTATGATGACCGTTTTTTAAATAAATTCTCTCACCGCCCCGGCGATATCGCAGGCTAAGCGGCTTATTCACATATTCGGGCGCGAGGAAAAACTCATTTTTCTGCAGTGCATAGTTTCCGTCAGGCACCGGCCTTACACACAGGTTCAAAGAGCCCAGAGCATATTCGCCCGTCCCCTGCACGATTACCTCTGCCGACGTCGGAACAGCCTTTTTTTTCTTCCGCTTCACAGGGCCGGCAAAGCGGATTTCATCATCCGCCACGCTGACGGTCAGTGTCTTGAGTCGGATTTCCTTGCCGTTTTCCTTTGCCCAAAGGTCTCTGACGCGTTCGACGAAATCAAAGCTTATGTCCTCGCCGCTCCCTTTGACGGCGGCACCGAGACGGCGAATGAGGCGCCGTCCCAATGCCGGATGAAGACGCTGCAGGGCCTCACGACGCACGTAATATTCACCGTTCTCACGGCGGACAAGGCGAGCAAAGAGGTCTTCCGTTTCACCTGCCAAGTACTCGTCTTCAGCCCGGCTTATTTCGGCAAACCGGTTCAGTCCTGCCGCAACGGACGGATTGCAGGCCTTGAGGAGCGGCAGGAGGTCCAGGCGAATACGGTTGCGCGTATATCGGCGATCTTCGTTACTCTCGTCTATACAATAGGGCAGGCCCCGGTCCCTTATGTAAGTCCGAATTTCATCACGTGTAAGGCATAACAGGGGCCGTATGACACTGCCGTTCTTCGGCCGCATGCCGGCCACGCCGCCCGTACCGCCGCCGCGCAAGAGATGGAGAAGAACCGTTTCCGCCTGATCGTCCGCATGATGGCCGACGGCGACGGCGGCCGCGCCAAACCGCTGCAGGCAGTCCGCAAAAAAAGCGTACCGGGCAACCCGTCCGGCCGCCTCCGTGGAAACTCCCCGTTCCTTAGCCAAGGCGGCCACGTCGACACGCGTGCTGCAAAAACGGGCACCGAATTTCTTCGCCTGCGCTTCCACAAAAACAAGCTCTTTATCTGCAGCCGCCCGCAGGCCATGATGCACATAGGCCGCAACGAGCGTCAGGTTCCATCGCTGCCGCAGCGTCGCCATGAGATGAAGGAGAGTCATGGAGTCAGGGCCGCCGGAACAGGCGATGATCAACGTCTGCCCGGCCTGCAGCAAGTCGTTGCGCTCACAAAAAGACGCCACTTTTTCCGCTGTCTCCATTTTTCCTCCTAAGGCTGATAAATCCGGCAGGCGTCGTAAAAGGCCTGCTTATAGAAGACACCTTCCAATAAATCCTGTTCGCTCACCGTAATTTCATTTATACCGTAGTGCTCCATATACGACTCGGCAATGACGAGACCGGCGAGAATAATAGTGCGCCGCTGCGGCATAAGGCCCGGCACGCGGCGCCTGTCGTCATCGCTCATGGCGACGAGACGGCGCAGATGACGGCTCACGTCGTCCTTTTGCAGCACATAGCCTTCAACGCGCTGCGGATCGTACACTTCCATGGCCGCATCGATTGCCGCCAAGGACGTCAGCGTACCGCCGACACCGATGAGTATCTCCGGTTTTGCCGGTTGCCGCAGCCAGACACGGTCACAGCGATGCCGCATGACATCAATATCTTCCGGACCGATTGTTTCCGACTCGGTAAGGCGTACGGCGCCTAAGGGATAGCTGTGCGACCACGTGACATGACCGCTCTTGCCGAGGGTCGTTTCCGTGCTGCCGCCGCCGATGTCGAGGACGGCGACAAGCCTGCCGTCCTTAACGGATGACGTGGCGCCGCAAAAGCTGAGGGCCCCTTCTTCGGCACCGGACACGACACGGCACTGCCAGCCGAACCGCCAGCGCACTTCCGCCAAAAAAGCCTGACCGTCCTTTGCTTCCCGCACGGCCGAAGTAGCGACGGCACAAACGGGAATGCCCTGGAGCTCGCGATTCCACTCTTCCATAACCGCCAAGGAATTGGCAATGCCGTCAGGCCAAAGGCGTCCCGTTTCGGTCAGACCTTTGGCGAGCCGAGTCGTCGCCATTCGTTTCGGATAAAACCGCCATGCGCCGTCTCTAAAAAGCCCCTGCATGAGGCGCAGCGAATTGGAACCGACGTCGACGACGGCATATTCTGTATCTGTCATAGCTCGTATAGACCCCCTGTTGCGACGAAAAAAACAAAAAGAGCATTCCCTCAGGAATACTCCCGTTGCCCGTCACTGTTAAACAACCTAGTTGGCCCGGCGCGCGCCGCGTCCGCCCCGTTTGGATTCCGTATTCCGTTTCAAGTCGCTCAACCGAGCTTCACTATCCTTCAGGAACCGGCTCAATTGGTCTTCAAAAGACGCAGGCATACTCGCCCGGCGCCGCAACTCTTTTTTACCCTCATTTTCCTGCGACTGTTTAATAGATAAGCCGACTTTACCCGTATCGTCAACGGACAATACTTTGACCGACACCTTCTCGCCTACCTTCAAAAAATCATGTACATCTTTTACGTACTCATTTGCCACTTCCGAAATATGTACAAGACCGACCTTCTTCTCCGGTAATTCGACAAAAGCGCCGAATTTCGTAATTCCCGTAACGATGCCTTCCAGCACGTTTCCCGCTTCAATTGCCATGCTGTGTACTGATTCCTCCTTATGGTACTGAACGTTTACAGCCATTATACCTGTCACAGGTGAAAAATTCAATTATTATTTTAGAATATACGCTATACATACAGTACGAGAAAAGTAAATAAAAATGAGGCCTTACTGCTTATACGGAATTTCTCCCTGTTTGACCAGTCCGAACTGTTTACGAGCCCGCTGCCTGAGCTCATCCGGGTCGACGAGTTTCTCCTTTTCATTGAGGAGTTTGCCGTTTTCCTCGCTCAGCTCCTCTTCCTGCCTGACCGTATTCTTCATATCGCCGCGAATCTCCCAGAGCACATAGAACCGGTTCAAGAGAAATGCTCCGCCTATGACGAGAATAAGGATGATAAATTTTTTATATAAGGACGTTTGCTTTTTGGGGGCTCGTCTTCGCCTTGCCACACGCACGCGGTCCGGTCGGGTTCGTCGTTCTGCCGCCATCTGACTCTCCTTCGCTACACAAACCATTCCTTTGCAGTATAGCATTATTTTTCTGCAAGATAAAGAGCATCTTTATGCGCCACAGAGCCATATTCATATTTATGCAATATCTTCGGCCCGAAAAGCGGAGACGTTCGCCCTCCCGGTGTAGTATAATAAAGGACACCAGGCTTTTGAGGAGGCACACATAAAACCATGAAATATACACCCTTATCAACGGATATCTTGGCCGTACTGAAAGCGATTGTAGGCGAAAAAAACCTTATTACCGACGCAGACAGGCTTCAACCGTATTCGCACGATGAAGTGGCCAATCCGGCCTACCACCATATGCCGGAAGCGCTGGCCCTGCCGGAATCGACCGAACAGGCGGCGGCCATCGTAAAGCTTGCCAATGAGCGCCTCTTTCCCATTATTCCGCGCGGTGCCGGCACAGGTCTGGCCTGCGGTGCCGTCCCCATTTACGGCGGCCTCGTCGTGTCCTTGGAAAAGATGAACCGCATTTTAGAAATAAACGGCGATGCCCTCTACGCCGTCGTCGAAGCGGGCGTGCGCACGTCGGATTTGCAGGCAGCCGCAGAGAAAGAAGGCCTCTTTTATGCCGGTGATCCGTGCAGCAGCGACTCGTGCTGCATAGGCGGCAACATCGCCACCAATGCCGGCGGCAACAGGGCCGTAAAGTACGGCACGACGCGCCATCAAGTGCAGGACATTACGGTTGTCAACCCGCTTGGCGAAATTGTCCGCCTTGGCAGCCGCCTGAAGAAGCAGTCTACCGGCTATTGCCTGGATCAGCTCATCATCGGCTCGGAGGGAACCTTGGGCATCATTACGGCGGCGACGGTCAGGCTCCTGCCGAAATCACCTTATATGCTGGACATTCTGGCCGTTTTCAAGAGTGCCGACGATGCCTTGAATACAGTTCAACAAATTCTGAAAAGCGGCATTAAGCCGACGTGTATCGAATTCATCGACACCATCACCCTCCGGTCCATCGAAAAATTTCTGCAGACGACCGTCCCCGACAGTGAAAGCGGCAATCCCCTGATCATTGAGCTCGAAGCGGACAGCGAAGACGAGCTCGACGACAAGACGGTCCGCCTCGACGAACTCTGCACGGCCGGCGGGGCCGTCAACGTCCTCGCGGCCGACTCGGAACGTATTTGGAAGGTGCGCAAGTCATACAGTGAATCTATTCGTTCCGAAAGCCGCATTGTCGCGACGGAAGACATTGTCGTCCCTGTGGACAGAGAATTGGATACGCTCCACTTCATTCTGACGCAGGCCGAAAAGTATAACCTCACGACCCGTATTGCGGCTCATGCGGGAGACGGCAATATTCATCTCAACATCTTAAAGCTGCGGGACGACGACTACGACGAATGGAAGGACCGAACCGACCGCAATCAGGCGGAACTCTTCACGTACGTCTATTGCGCAGGCGGCCGCCTTTCGGGTGAACACGGCATCGGCTATAAACGGCGCCACCTTATGGAACGCTTTGCCGATCCGGTGGAGCTGTCCATGATGCGTGCCGTCAAGAAAGCTCTCGACCCGAACAACGTTTTAAATCCGGGAAAAATATTTACGTTGGACGACTGATATGCTCTTGCATTTCACAGGTCACATCAGTATAATAAGGACGAAAGACAATTATATTTATATATCTTCAGGGCAGGGTGAAATTCCCGATCGGCGGTTACAGTCCGCGAACGCGTTGCGTAGATTCGGTGCGATTCCGAAACCGACAGTATAGTCTGGATGAGAGAAGATACGGTTACCTATTATGTTCCCATTACACCAATACGCCCTGATATCCTTACGGACATCAGGGCTTTTAATATTCAGGAGGCCATATTATGATAGAGAAAAAACAGCAATGCAACACCATAGAAGAAGCACTTGAAGACCTGCGCGCCGGTCGTCTCATTATTGCGACGGACGATCCGGAACGGGAAAACGAAGGTGACTTCATTTGTGCCGCTCAGTTCTGCACAACCGAAAACATGAACTTCATGGCGACTTACGGTAAAGGGCTTATCTGTATGCCCGTCAGCCGGGAATATGCGCGCAAGCTGAATCTTACGCCTATGGTCACACAAAATACGGACAACCATGAAACGGCTTTTACGGTCACTATCGACCACGTCGATACGACGACGGGCATTTCCGCAGTCGAACGGGCCTTTACGGCACGCAAGCTCACGGACGAAAATGCCCGTCCCGAAGACTTCCGCCGTCCGGGCCACATGTTCCCGCTTATCGCCAAAAAAGGCGGCGTTCTCACGCGGAACGGCCATACGGAAGCGACGGTCGATCTCATGCGCCTGGCCGGGTTGGAACAGGCAGGCCTTTGCTGCGAAATCATGGCCGGCGACGGCACGATGCTGCGTACGTCGGGCCTGCGTGAATTTGCCAAAAAGCACCATATCAAGTTCATCACCATTCGAGATCTCCAGAACTACTGCCGCCGTCATGACCGCCATGTCATTCGCGAGGCCGAAGCGAACATGCCTACGCACTACGGTGACTTCAAAATTTTCGGCTACGTCAACGACTTGACGGGCGAACACCACGTGGCACTCGTCAAGGGGAATATCGGCGACGGCAAGCGCCTCCTCTGCCGGGTTCACTCGGAATGCCTTACAGGCGACGTCTTCGGCTCATGCCGCTGCGACTGCGGTGAACAGCTCGCCGCCGCCCTATCACAAATCGACAAGGAAGGGCGCGGTATCCTTCTCTACATGCGTCAGGAAGGGCGCGGTATCGGCCTGATCAACAAGCTCAAGGCCTATGCGCTCCAAGATCGGGGCTACGACACGGTAGAAGCGAACGAAAAGCTCGGCTTCGCCCCGGATTTGCGTGAATACTGGATTGGCGCGCAAATCCTCCAGGACCTGGGTGCCCGGGAACTCCGCCTGCTCACGAACAATCCCGAAAAGATTTACGGTCTTGAAGGCTTCGGTGTAGAAATTACGGAACGGGTTCCCATTGAAATGGTACCGCAGCAATTCGACAAATTTTACTTGGAAACAAAGAAAAATAAAATGGGTCATATCCTGCCCCATCTTCATTAAGAAATGCAACAAACCTCTCCTGTGCACTTGTACGGGAGAGGTTTTGTTTTTACTGAAAAAGCGTGAATGTATCCTTGTGGTAGGATATGAGGCCGTCTTTTTGCATGCGGCTCAATTCGGCCGACATGGCGCTCCTGTCGACGGAGAGGTAGTCCGCCAGCTGTTGGCGATTAAATTCGATGGTAAATGTTGCCTTGCCGTGCTGCCGTGCCTCATCGGACAAATAAGCCATCAGTTTATGCCGTGTCGAACGCTGGGATATATAGCGGATTTTCTTAGTGAGGAGAAGGTTTTTTTGCGCCAGAAGACAGAGAAGATTGTGCACCAGCTTGCGCCCGGGCAGACTGAATTCATCCGTAGCTTTAATGACGGAGGCTACGTGAATGAAAAGGATATCCGTGTCCTCGACGGCGATGACGTCGACAATAGCCTTTTCTTCAGGCAGGGTCGCAAAGGCTTCGCCGAAGAACTGGCCGGCCTGCATAGCCGTGAGAATATTGCGGTTGCCCCAATAATCTTCCTGCACAATATGAACCTGCCCGGAGAGGACAATGCCGATTGTATTGATATCATCACCGGCATAAAAAACGAAGCCGCCCTTTCCAAAATGCCGTCTCCGCGCACCCATATGCTGCAAAAAGGGTTCTACCTCTCTTTCAGCAATGCCCGTAAATAAAGGCGTCTTGCTTAACAGGGACACATAGCTTTCCATCATTACCACCTCAAATACAATACGAATCGGTTACTGCCGCAAATGCACACGTTTCCGCGCTTGGGACACCACTTACAAAAAAACGGGAAAGGGCAAGAGCCTTTCCCGTTTTTTTGCATTACACGTTCCACTCCTCTTTCAGTGTCGATAAACAGAGGAAAGTTTGTGTCGACGTGACTGCAGGGATTTCATTGAGTTCTTTCATAATGAAATCCTCCAAGTCGTCCGGCGTCTTGACGAGTACCTTCAAAATATAGTCGAAAGCACCTACAATATGATGGCATTCGAGTACTTCCTTAAAGGTGACAATGCGTCTGCGAAATTCGTCATCCGTCGAAGCCCGTTCGACCGTTACCATGATGAAAGCCGTTACGTTATAGCCCGTCTTGCGTCGGCTGAGCTTGACACCGTAGCCTTCAACAATGCCGTTGTGCTCCATCTTGCGGATACGTTCGGCAACTGCCGGAATGGACAAGCCTACTACCTTGCTGACTTCCGTTGCGGACACCTTACCGTTGCGTTTCAGTATTTCCAAAATATGCTCGTCAATATGATCCATGTTTCTACCGCCCTTTGCGAAAAATTTCGTTATTCTGTTGTCATTATCTTATATTATGGCAAAAAAGTAAATATGAAATGCGAAATTCATATATTCTTTATATTTTCTCTTCTACCGGACTTATTCACTATAGTGAAAATCGCCGTTCACATCGGAAAGATGACTCCTAAACCCGTCACTGACATATACAGTTCCGTCTGTTGACGTAATTTCTCCCTCCACGCCGTCAAGGCCGTTAAGAAAAGCCATGCCCTTTTCGGGACCTAAGACGAAGAGAATTGTCGTCAACATATCGCTGAGCATACCGCCGTGTTCCACATCGGCAGCGACGAGGACGGAATCACTCATGACGCCGCTGCGCGCAGGATATCCCGTCTTCGGGTCAAAAATATGGTGGTAGCGAACACCGTCTTGAACGAAAAAGCGCTCGTAGTCGCCGGACGTGGAGATGTTTTCATCACTGACGGAAACGACTCCCAAATATACGTCCTTTGCATCGGACCGGGGATGTTTTATGCCGATGCGCCAATCGCCGCCCTTTTGATTCTTGCCGAAGGCGAACATAGAGCTGGCGCCGAGGTTGATTAAGCCGTCTTTAATATGGTGCTTTTCGTAAATCCTGCGCACTTCATCAACGGCAAAACCCTTGGCAATACCGCCGAGATCCAAACTCATGCCTGCCTTGGCCAGCATGATGCCGTGATCTTCAGAACGCAATAAAATATCTTTATAGTTGACAAGGCTCTCGGCAGCAGCCACTTCCGCCTCTGTCGGAATATGCTGTTTGTCCGTACCGATGCCCCACAGATCCGTAAGGACGCCGGTCGTGATATCCCAGGCACCTTGTGATTTTTCAGAGTAATTTTTGGCAAATTCGACCATTTCATATATTGCCGGGTCAACTTGCACATAATCTTTTCCGGCTGCAGCACGAATCCTGCTAATATCGCTGTCCGATCGCCGGGAACTTGCCAGTTTGTCGAGTTCCCGGATTCTTGCGAAGCCTTCTTCTACAGCTTCCTTTGATTCCTCCCCCGTCGCTTTCAGGTATACCGCCGTATCCATGGCGACACCGTTCTTATCATAAGACTGCTCCGAATGTAAACTACATCCGGAGCAGACTGCTGCAAGAATGGGGATGAAGACAGCAACGAAAAATTTCGCACATCTGTTACCCATGTTTTTATCCTATCTTTTGTTCACTTTTAGCCGCTTTTACATAGGCGGCAATAGCCTTCGTCGGGCACTTGGAAACACATGTCGGCTCTTCGCATTGACGGCAGATTTCCGGATTTACCCGGGCTAAATGTTCCACGACCTGCACACCGCCTTCATGAGTACAATTGCGCACGCAGAGTCCGCAGCCGATACATGCGGCGGAACAGGATTTCTTGGCAACGGCACCGGCTTCTTTTGAGCTGCAGCTTACGCTGACTTTCGCACTCACCGGCAAGAGCTCGATAACATGGTTCGGGCAAACGCTGGCACACTTGCCGCAACCCGTACAGAGCAGCTTGTCAACCTGAGGTAATCCGTTGGTACCCATGGTCATAGCGCCGAAGGGGCAGTTACGCACACAGTTGCCGAAACCGAGACAGCCGAATTTACAGGACTTGGGTCCCTGCTGAATCTGTTTTGCCGCAGCGCAGTCGTGAACACCTTTATATTCGTACGACAGCTTGGCAATACCGATGCCGCCGCGGCAACGGACGTGAGCAAATTTTGCTTCCGCCGCTTCAGCGACCTTACCTGTCAACTTGGCAACCTCGGCAGCGACTTCGGCCTTACCGGGAACACAGAGATTGGGCGGTACGTCCGGGTCGTTGACAACCGCTTCGGCGTACTTTGCGCAGCCCGCATATCCGCAGGCACCGCACTGCCCTTGCGGCAACGCTTCTTTTACTTCCTCGATGAGAGGGTTCTCTTCCATAGCGAATTTTTTATCGGCGACGGCAAGGACAAAGCCGAAAACGACGCCGACGCAAACCATAACGGCAATAGCCATCATGGAAATAAATAAGGTTTCACTCATAATATATCACCCCTATCTTATAACATGCCGGAAAATCCGAGGAACGCCAAGGAAAGCATGCCGGCTACCACGAAGGCAATGGGTGTTCCCTTCATAGCTGCAGGAACGTCAGCATAGTCGAGTTTTTCACGGGCACTGGCCATGAGGATCAGAGCCAGTGCGAAGCCGATACCGGAGCCGACGGAAAAAACAATATTTTCAATGAAGTTGTAGTTGTTCGTTACGCTCAGTACGGGGACGGACAAAACGATACAGTTCGTCGCAATGAGCATGAGGTAGATCCCCCACATATTATACAACGTAGGCGATTCTTTTTTAATGATAATTTCCAAAAGTTGTACGAAACTCGCAATGAGCACAACGAAAGTGATCGTCCGCAAAAAGGTCAAATCAAGCGGCACAAGAACGAAGTTGTACACGAGCCAGGCGAGCATGGTACTCAAGGTAATAACGGAGGTTACGGCAAAGCCCATACCGATAGAGGCGTTCAGGTTTTTGGAAACGCCGAAGAAGATACAAAGACCGAGGAACTTGGTCAATACAAAGTTATTAATCAGTACGGCACCGATAAAAAGCGTAAAATATTCACCCATTATGCTTCACTCCCTTCCAGTTCTTTCAAGAGACGAGCCTTTTCACGTTTCTGGTTCCATACCTTGAAACCTGCCATGATGAAGCCGATGAGCATGAATGCCCCGGGCGGCAACGCCATGATCAACGCCGGCTGATACCAGTCGCCGAAGACGGGAATACCGAAGATGCTGCCGTTGCCCAAAACTTCACGGACAACAGAGATGAGGAACATGGCTACTGTAAAGCCCACACCCATGCCCATGCCGTCGAGGAAGGAAACGACGACGCCGTTCTTGGAAGCTACCGATTCGGCACGAGCCAGAATGATGGCAAACACGACGACCAGGTCAAGGTATACACCCAAAGCTTTATACAAATCGGGAGCGAATGCCTGCAAGAAGAGCTGTACGCATGTAACGATAGTAGCGATACATGTAATGTATACGGGTACGCGGACTTTCTTGTTAATCGTCTTACGAATGATGGAGACGACTACGTTGTTGCACGTAATAACGAACCAAACAGTAAGACCCATAGTCAACCCGTTGATGACGCTCGTCGTAACGGCGAGGCCGGGGCAAAGACTCAGGGCCAAGACGAAGTACGGGTTTTCTTCAATGATACCCCTGCTAAATACTTTCCATAAGCTCATGATTAGTTACCCCCTAACTGCGCCGCTTTTTCAACAGCTTCTTTGACACCGCGAGTAACTGCACGGGAAGAAATGGTGGCACCGGTCATTGCCTGGATGTGTTTGGTATCACCGTGTTCCTTCGTAACTTCCAAGTCATCCGATTTCTTGCCTTTAAATTGATCGCGGAATTTGGGTTTCGACGCGTTATCACCCAAGCCCGGCGTTTCATTGTGTTCAAGCATGGTATAGTCCATGACGGAGCCGTCGAGAGCCACTGCCGTCAACAATTTGATGGGACCGCCGTAGCCTTTAGGTTCCGTCGGAATGACATAAGCAAGAGTTTTACCGTCTTTTTGAGCAAAAAATGTATCCTTTTCGCCGGGTACTTCGACAAATTTATCTGCGTCCGGCACAAGAGCTTTCATGGACTCCTGTTTCATTTGCTCCGCCTTGACCTTGGCAATGGGACCGGTTACATAATAAACGGCACCGATAATGCACCCCGATACAAGACAGGTGAGAATGAGATTGAAGGCAATCTTGACAATGTTGTTTCCTGTAGTTTCAGACATCTTATTTAGCCTCCTTTACCTTGACCGTACCGAAGATTCTCGGTTTAACAATGCGGTCGATTAAGGGGGTTACGGCGTTCATTAGAAGGATGGAATAACAAACCCCTTCGGGATAGCCGCCGAGAAGTCGAATGAGTACCGTAATCAGGCCGGCACCGACAGCAAAAATAATTTGGCCCTTAAGTGTAATAGGAGCCGTGACCATATCGGTGGACATAAAGAAAGCCCCGATAATAAGGCCGCCCGCCATCATATGGAAAACGGGGTCGCCCGAGAAGAACGTCCCTGCCGCATGAGAACCGACGGCGCCGCCGAAGATCCACATGAGAATACCCACTGTAGCAATCATGGCGACGGAAGCCTGCCATTTTACATACCCTTTATAAATGAGAACGAGGCCGCCGAGAATGAGGAGTACCGTAGACGTTTCGCCCATCGAACCGTTGCGGAAGCCGAGGAACATGTTCTGATACATTGTCATGGGGTCGTTGCCGAAGAGCTGCAGTAAGGCGTCATAGCCGTTCTGTTTCAATACATTGAGCGGCGTGGCACCGGCAACGCCGTCAATAACGCCGCCGTCCATCTGGGTCCACGTCGTCATGGCGACGGGCCAAGATACCATAAGGCCCGCACGACCTACGTGCGCCGGGTTAAAAAGGTTGTACCCGATACCGCCCATAGCCTGCTTGCAGACGACGATGGCAATAAAGGAGCCGATAATCGTCATCCACCAGGGCAAAGAAGGCGGACAGCACATAGCCAATAAAAGACCTGTAATAACGGCGCTGCCGTCATTAATCGTGATTTTTTTGTGCATGAATTTTTCCCATGCCCATTCAAAAAACACGGCTGAAGCGATAGCGACAACAATATTAAGTAAAGCGTTCATGCCGAAGTAATATACACCGAAAGCGGCAGCCGGCACCAAAGCGGCTACGACAGTCCACATTATCTTGGGGATGGATTCGTTACAACGGACATGCGGTGATGAGGACACAGTCAACATGACTGCTTGTGCGCTCTGTTCCATAGTTTATCCCTTCTTCCATTAAGTCCGGCCTATTTGGCCTCTGCTTTTGCTTTTGCTGCTTGTTGCTGCGCCTTGACCTGCGCCTTGGCGTTGCGGATGTATTGTACAATATTTCGCTTCGCAGGACAGACATATACGCAGCTGCCGCATTCAATACAATTCATGACGCCGTATTCCATGCATTTGTCCCAAGCTTCGCAGGACGAGAAAATACTGAGCTGGCTCGGAATCAGGCCCATGGGGCAGGCATCAACGCAGCGGCCGCAACGAATGCAGGGATCTTCCACACCGACCCGGCATTTTTCCGGCGACAGGGCAAGGATACCCGACACGCCCTTGGCAACGGGAACGTCCAACTGGAACTGAGCCAAGCCCATCATGGGACCGCCGGCAATAACGCGGTCCGGCTGATTAACGAAACCGCCGCAATAATCAACGGCATATTGGAAAGGCGTGCCGACACGCAAGGAGAGGTTCTTCGGTTCCTTAATGCAGTCGCCCGTAACCGTCGTTACGCGTTCGATGAAGGGGATACCGTGACAAACGGCATCCGTAATGGCGATAACCGTGCCGACGTTGCTGACGACGCAGCCAACGTCCATAGGCAAGCCGCCGGGTTCCACTTCGCGGTTTACGACTGCTTTAATGAGCATTTTTTCGCCGCCTTGAGGGTACTTGGTCTGCAAAGCTTCCACCGATACTTCCGGAACAGCCTTGAAGGCCTCGGTCAATACTTTTACGGCTTCGGGCTTATTATCTTCAATGCCGATATAGCCCTTTGTCACGCCTAAGGCTTTCATACAGATCTGCACACCCGTAACGAGCTTTTCACTCTGTTCAAGCATAAGCCTGTAGTCACAGGTCAAATAGGGCTCGCATTCGGCCGCATTGACGATAAACGTGTCAACCGGTTTGTTCGGTGCAAGCTTAACGTGTGCCGGGAAGGTTGCACCGCCGCAGCCGACAACGCCGCCCTTTTTAATGCGTTCCACAATTTCCGCCTTGTCCATTTGGCGCCAATCTTTTTCGTCCGGCAAACCGTCGGCCCATTCGTCGAGGCCGTCCGCCTTGATGACGACGGACATACAGGTAACCATCATGTTATGCGGCATAGGAGCCACTTTGACAACATCGCCGGAAGTGGACGCGTGAATGTCCGCATGTAAAAACGCGTCGCTCGTCCCTATCAGCTGCCCCTTTTTTACATGATCGCCGACTTTAACCGTCGGTGTACAGGGTGCGCCGAAATGTTGACTCATAGGGATGATTACTTGTTCCGGAATGGCCGGGGTCTCGATGGCCTTATCCTTCGCATAGGCCTTGCCGTCGTCAGGATGAATCCCACCGATAAAGCTTTTCATCATCTGAAATCACCTCAATGTAAGTTAAGTATGAATAAAAAATAATGAAGACTGAACCAGCGATCAAAACGGCCTGACAAATTGCGCAACACATGTATCTCCGCTATTACCAAGATGCATGAGGCTTGCTTCAGAAAGTTTCACAGCGAACGTTCTTATATACATGTTTCGTATAAAAATCCTGTCTCAAAAACCGTCGTTCACTCCGGTTTCTAAGTAAGTGCACATGTTCTTCCCTGCCATATCAAAGAGAAAAGAACGATTCCGCTTCATGTATACTAATTCCGCCAAGCCGCAAAAAATCTATCACTTCCGCCGTTTCAACCGTCTACATTATATCATTATGATTCCCAATATTCAACGAAAAAAGAAATTGAATTAATCGTTTTACAACAATAGTTTTTTATTTTGATATCTTTTATCATAATGAATTAAAATGTACTGCAAGAGTATGTTTTGTGATACAAAAGAACACTCTTTCACTCCACATATATTACTGCAAGTTCTAGCCTCATTTTTTCATTCTCATCAGAAAACGGATACATACGGTCTATGCACGAATAACAAAAAGACGGCTTCATCGATACGACCGTATCGAAAGAAGTCGTCTTTATTTTTATCATATTTTATACTGTTATATCCTTATTCCCGTTCCAAAGCGGCCTTTATAAATCCCTTAAAGAGAGGGTGGGCTTTTGTCGGTCGAGACTTAAATTCAGGATGAAACTGGCAGCCGACGAACCAGGGATGGTCGGCAATTTCCACAATCTCCACGAGTCTGTCGTCAGGGGACGTGCCCGAAATGACCAAACCCGCATGAGTCAACTCTTTGCGGTACTTGTTGTTAAATTCCCAGCGGTGACGGTGCCGTTCGTAAATCAAATCTTCGCCGTACACGTCGTGGGCCTTTGTACCGGGGACGAGCTTGCACGGATAGAGGCCGAGCCGCATGGTGCCGCCTTTCTCCGATACTTTTACCTGGTCGGCCATGAGGTCGATGACGGGGTACGCCGCCGTTTCGTCGAATTCGGACGACGTGGCGTCCTTCATGCCGCAAACGTGACGGGCAAAGTCCATGACGGAGCACTGCATGCCGAGGCAGAGGCCGAGGAAGGGAATCTTGTTTTCCCGCGCGTATTGAATGGCTTTTACTTTGCCTTCAATACCGCGATTGCCGAAGCCGCCGGGAACGATAATGCCGGCAACGCCTCTAAACACTTCTGCAGGCGACACGTTCGGCTCTTCCAAGGTTTCCGAATCAATCCAGCGAATGTTGACGTTCACCTTATAAGCCGTGCCTGCGTGACTGAGCGCTTCGGCAACGCTGAGATAGGCATCGTGGAGTGCCACATATTTGCCTACGAGGGCGATTTCCACATCCCGTTCCGTGTGATAAATATCATAGACCATTTTCTTCCAATCTTCCATATCGCAGGGACGGTCAGGCAAATCAAGTTTTTTCAGGACAATCGTATCGAGTCCTTCTTCGGCAAGCAGCAAGGGAACTTCGTAAATGCTGTCGAGCGTGCGGTTCTGAATGACCGCCTCCTTATCGATGTCGCAGAAGAGGGCAAGCTTGTCCTTCATTTCTTCGGACAACGGCTTTTCGGAGCGACATACGATAATATCGGGCTGAATGCCGATACCGCGCAATTCCTTGACGCTATGCTGTGTCGGTTTCGTCTTTAATTCACCTGCCGCGCCGATATAGGGAACGAGTGTAACGTGAATGTAGAGGACGTCATTGCGGCCCACTTCTTTTTTTATCTGGCGGATAGCTTCCAGGAAAGGCAGGCTTTCAATGTCACCGACTGTACCGCCGATTTCCGTAATGACAATGTCGGCGTTGTCGTCATCGCCAACGCGATGAACGCCTTTTTTGATCTCGTTCGTAATGTGCGGAATGACCTGTACGGTCGAACCGAGGTAATCACCGTGCCGCTCTTTTTGCAGAACGGACCAGTAAATTTTCCCGGTCGTCACATTGGAATGCTTGCCCAGGTTGATATCGATAAACCGCTCATAATGGCCCAAGTCCAAGTCCGTTTCCGTGCCGTCGTCCGTGACGAAAACTTCGCCGTGCTGATACGGACTCATCGTACCGGGATCAATATTGATGTACGGGTCAAATTTCTGAATCGTCACCTTATAGCCGCGGTTTTTCAAAAGGCGCCCCAACGCGGCCGCCGTAATCCCCTTGCCGAGTGAAGATACAACGCCGCCTGTTACGAATATATATTTAGCCATAATTCCTCCCTGTCGGGCCTGCGCCCCTTTACACATAAACGGTTCCAATCGGTTTTAAGACGGCAGCACTTACATTTTTTCAGGTGCCGAAATTCCCAAGATTGCCAAGCAGTCGGCAATCGTAATTTGCACGGCCGTAACGAGTGCCAGCCGGGCTTCTTCCAATTCTTTATCTCTCTGTATGATATGGCAGTTATTGTAAAACGCATGGAAAAGACTTGCCAATTCATAGGCAAAATGAGCGATGCGATGCGGCGCTCTATCGACGGCGGCCTTGCGAATTTCTTCGGGATAGGCAGCCATCTTCTTAATTATTTCCAGTTCCCGTTCTTCCGTCAGCTTCTCCCATATGACATGTTGCCACGTCTTGTCAAAGGCATCGCCGTTTTCGGCAACCTGTCTGTAAATACTGAAAATCCGCGCATGCGCGTACTGAATATAGTAGACGGGATTCTCATTGCTGTGTGACGTAGCCAAGTCGATATCGAAGTCAAGCTGTGTATCAAGAGAACGCATAATAAAGAAATAACGCGCAGCATCAGTGCCGACTTCTTCAATGAGCTCATTGAGCGTAACGGCTTCGCCGGTCCGCTTCGACATTTTAACGAGTTCGCCGTCGCGGAAGAGGCTGACCATCTGGAGAAGCAGGATCTCCAGCCTGTCCGGGTCCTTGCCCAAGGCCGCCATAGCTGCCTTGACGCGGGCCACATAGCCGTGGTGGTCGGCCCCCCAAATATTGATGAGCTTTTTAAATCCCCGTTCATACTTGTTTTTATGGTAGGCAATGTCCGCCGCCAAGTAGGTGGGCACACCGTTCTCCCGAATGACAACGCGGTCTTTGTCGTCACCGTAGGCGGTCGACTTCAACCAAAGCGCGCCGTCCCGCTCGTACATGTTACCGTTGCGGCGCAGTGTGTTGCAGGCTTCACGAACCGCTTCCGGATGCAGGGTTCGTTCACTGAACCACTTATCGAAGATGACATTGAAGTTCGCCAAGTCCCGCTTCAGCGCTGCCAGTTTTTCTTCATACGCCCTGGTTTTAAAGATTTCAAGGCGGCGTGCTTCGTCCATTTGCAAGTACGAGTCGCCGTCCTGTTCTATAATGGCGCGGGCCGTGTCGACAATATCCTGTCCGCGATAACCGTTTTCCGGAATCTCCGCTTCTCTGCCGAGGAGCTGTAAGTACCGCGCATTGACGGATACGGCCAGATTATCCATCTGATTACCTGCGTCGTTAATATAATATTCAGCTTCCACATTATAGCCTGCAGCCCGCAGAAGGTTGACGAGAGCACTGCCGTAGGCGGCGCCGCGGCCGTGGCCGACGTGGAGAGGCCCGGTCGGATTAGCGCTGACGTATTCGACCTGCACCGTATCTTCCGGCCTCACGGGCACGTGACCGTACGCACTGCCGGCAGCGAGAATTTTTTCCAACGTATCATAAATAATGTTATGCTTTAAGAAGAAATTGATAAAGCCTGCGCCTGCCACTTCCGCTTTCAAGAGCCACGGCGCCTCCAAGTGTTTCAAGATGACGTCGGCAATGTGCCGCGGCGGCTTGTGAGCCGTTCTGGCAGATTGCATGGCCAAGTTCGTGGCAAAGTCGCCGAATTCTTTCTGCGGCGGTATTTCCAACAAAACGGACGGATATTTTCCTGCCGGCAATTCACCCGCCTCGACGGCTTCAACCAAGGCCGCTTCCAGTCCCCGTTTTACGATTTCTTTCATTTCCATTACGACTTGTCCTCCCGCACTGTAAAGATCAACTGATTATACGTAGACGCCAGTTCCCCCAGGAGAACATCATAGACCAAACGAATCTCGCCTATACCGTCGTTCAGCTCCACCTTGCATTCATAGGTCTTCATACTGATTTCCATTGCGCCGAAAGGCGTTTCGTACAAAGACTTGCACAGCTTGCCGACTTTATATTCCTGCCGGTTTCTGATCTTGCCCAGACGCAATAAGACGAGCGTTCCGTCGGCTTGTACCTTGATTACCGTCGTCACGCCCTCCATGCCGGTAATTTCGCTTTCTTTATAAACGAAATATCGGGTTCCGTCTTTCTCATAGTATTTACCCGCCGAAACGAGTTCCAATTTCAGTTCCTGCCCGTGATGATCCCGTTGAATACTGCAAATGCTTACAATGACTCGTTTCAATCGGATTCGACCTTCCCCATAATAATCTAATGTTTACTATTATATACCAGATAGGGCAAAAAAAAAAGAAAGTCCAATCAAAGAAATACCTTCATTTCGCGGGAAATGAAGGTATTATGTGCATGTACAGCTTATACAACGGCGCGCGCTCTGTTTACGGGCATATCGGTGCACATGCCGGCGCGCTCAATCCAATGCAAGTCATAGGGTTCGAAAACGACCTGTTCGTACGCCTTTACGTCCAAAAGCGTACCGTCCCAGTCGGAATGAATCCGGCCGGTCTGTTTAATCAAAATATCGTAGAGAATATTATACGTAATGCCGCTTGATTTATTTTTTTCCACGATCGTACTGTACGGCAAGGTCTTGTGATAAGTAATGCTCATGCCTTTATAATCGAAGTGGAAACCGCAGCGCATACGGCAGCCGTCAAGCCCTCTGTAATCGGCGATTTGTTTCAAGTCATGAAGAATTTTATCATGTGCCGATTCGTACAAATTCTCCGGTTTCGTTTCCGTATAGTCGAAACGAAACTGAACGGATGCGCCCGGAACGGCACGAAACCGCTCCAAATAAGGAATCATATCCTTGACGGGATAATTCCTGTACAAAACGCAATTAATGCGAAAAGGAACTGCCAAGCGCTTCAAGAGGTCATCATTCGATTCGACGACATAATGCTGCATATGGCGCGATATGTTGATGCACGTAATCTTGTATTTATTGCGTTCTGTAAAAGAAATAACATCGTCTTCCGTCTGGAACTGCGATACGGGCAAGGTCGTATTGATGTACACCTTGTGCGTACTCGGAATGCAGTCCAACATTTGCTGCAGCACTTCCAGGTCCGCAAAAGGCTCACCGCCCGTAAAAACAAAGTCGCAACAGGGCGTAATCCTGTCCATGCGACGAATGCTGTCACATATTTTTTCTGCCGAAAAGCCGACGGGGTTGTCGTATTCGGCCTTGTTGATGCAGAAAGGGCAATTATTTGAGCAATTATAGGGAACAAATACGGTTACAGTCGCACCGCCTTCACGCGTTTTATACGGAGCCCCCCCCAGGCTGTGTGTTTCCGTATTTTTCTCCGGTTCAGCAACCATAGCAATCTCCTCATATCAATCGTCATGGAAACGAATATTTTATAGTAAATGCATACGCCTCATCCATTGGATACGCTAATAATCAAAAGTCTAAACTAGATGAATATAATATATTTTAACATATATTCACCGTTCGTTAAAGAGCGGCATTAAAAGCCGCATTTTCGCTTTCATTATGAAAAAAAGAAGCGGCAAAGGCCCAGCCGCTCCGAAAATAATTAAAATGAATGAATTTCTATAGTCTATGTTTACCCGGCCGTCCGGTTCATCATACGGCTTCATACAAGGATTCGCCCATATTGACGAGGAGGTCGAAACACTCAAGCGTGTTCAACCATCCCGGCGGCACCGCTTCAGCTCCGTAAATAGTCCCGGCCAAACTGCCGCAAACGGTTCCGCATGAATTACTGTCATCATCGTGGTTACATGCCATGATAACGGCACTGCGCAAACTGTCTGTTTTCAAAATACAATAGACGGCGACGGCCAGAATTCCTGCAGCCCGCTTGCTGTCGCAAAGGTGCTTAATGCTTTCAAGAGGCTCCTCATCCGAGTTGACCTCTGCAACGGCCATTTGCAGACGCTCCGCCGTCATCTCGCCGCCGTTTTCATGGCGGGCCAGTTCAATAACCTGCCTCAAGGCGTCGCGCAAGTCCGTCTCTGCAGTCAGAAAGGCTACAAGGGCGCAATAAGCACCGGCCGTCACGACCGCTTCTTCACCGCCGTGTGTGAGAAAAGCGGTTCTGCACCCCTGCTGAAAAGCGGCTTCCGCATCATCACAGTAATACAGGCCGACGGGAGCGGCTCTTTTTACGGCACCGCCGCTCTTACTGGCATTCGGCACTTCGTGCGCACCGAAAGTACGCCCTAATGCCAAGGATTTAAGGCACGTTTTTCCGGGCGCGCGCCGCGCGTACAGGGCTTCCGTATCCATCATATTATAGCCCCATTTGTTTTCATGCGGCTGCGGCTTCATCCATTCCAACTGCTCGGGCTTTACAATGCGCTCGGTCTGTGTATAATACCAGCGCATATACGAGCGAAAAATCCGTTCAACCGGATCGGCTCCGTCCTGAGCTGCCCAAAGCAGACCGTCAGCTGTAAACAAAGCCAACTGCGTATCGTCGGAGATGACGGCCTTATTGCCGTTATTTTTAGACTTTAAAATCGTCCGCAAGCCGTGCGGACCGTATTTGCGGCGAATCGTGTTCCAACTGTCGAACTCGATGACGTACCCCAATGCGTCTCCCGTTGCTCCCCCAAGCATGCATCCCGTAAACCGTTCTATTCTGTCCATAGGCTTCTCCTCTACCGGACTGCCGCCGGCTGTCGAACAACTGATACGCCCGCATGAAAAGCATTTATTTTCTACATCGCCTCAGTATATAATAATGATCTTGTATTTATGATTATAACAACGCCCCCCGGTGTTTGCAATAAACTTGCCAACTCCGTATATTACCGTCGAAAAACGGGCTTGCCATGCGTATTTTTGATGATAAGGAAAAGAAAAGCGCCATTTTCCCTTATTCCGTCCTGCGCGGTTCAATGCGGTGAATGTCCCCGACAATAAAAACAAACGAGAATACGCCCATGGCGGCCACACAGGCAATAAACACCATGGCGCCGACAAAAGAGCCGGTCGCCTGAACGATAAAGCCGATGACAATAGGCGTAATAATACCGGCCAAATTACCGATGAAATTAAACACGCCTCCGGCGAGACCGACCGAATCGGCCGGCGCCATATCACCGACAGTACTCCAAACGATGGCCGCCATCCCCTGTCCGAAAAAGGCCAGCGTCATAATGGCGATGACTTCATGGAAGGAATCGACATAGTTAGCCGCCATAATCGTCATGGAACAGAGCAGTCCGCAGACGACAGGCAGCTTGCGTGCCTTTGAAAGGGATGCACCTTTTTTCAGCATGTAGTCGGACCAACGGCCGCCCAAAAGGACGCCGCACAAAGCGCCGATATAAGGGATGACCGCAAATATACCGGCCTTGAGCATGGGCATTTGTTTTGCCACGATGAGGTACGTCGGAAACCACGTGAGGAAGAAATACATTGTACTCGTGTTGGCGAACTGCCCCAAATAGACGCCTATGAGCTGGCGGTGCGCAAAGAGCTCGCGAATTTGGCGCCACGAAATGTGCCTTGCGGAACCGACTTTTTCCGCAAGGCCGCCGCCTTCGCGGATGTACGCGAGTTCCGCTTCATTCACGCCCTTATATTCCGCCGGATCCCGATAGAGGTGATGCCAAAAGAGGCTGACAATAACGCCGATAATACCGGTAATATAGAAAATTTCCTGCCAGCCGTAGTTTTCCAATACCCAAAAGAGCACCGGCGTCAGAAAGGCGAGGCCGATGAACTCGCCGGCCGTATAAACAGACGTTGCCGTCGCCCGCTCCCTGTCGGGAAACCACGCAGCCACGACGCGGCTGTTCGTCGGAAAGGCCGGCGCTTCTGCCATGCCGATGGCCAGGCGAATGCCGAAGAGGGATGCAAAACTCCTGCCGAATCCCATGACAATAGTAAAGGCCGACCAGAAAAAGAGGGAGACCGTATAGGTCAGGCGGGATCCGAAGCGCTCTAAAAAAAGACCGCCCGGAATCTGCATAATGCCGTAAGACCAGGAAAAGGCGGAGAACAAAAACCCCATCGTCGCCGCGTCGAAGCCCAGGTCGCGGCTCATACTGGGGGCGGCAACGGCCATATTGGTGCGATCCAAATAATTGATAGCCGTCAATATAAACAATAAGGTCAACATGAACCAGCGCTTTTTTGTCCTCACTCTGCCGATGTCCGCAGTTTCATACGGCCTTTCCATAATAAAGTCCCCCTTATAAATCCATAAGATATACTCATAAAAGCTACTTTATTATAAACATTGTATAATTATCATACAATCCCCCTGGGCATATCTTCACTGCAAGGACTGATATCAATATGACATACGGACTATTACACGACTTCTTCAACAAGGGCCGCTAAATGCGCCAACACAACGGTAATACTCTCGTCGTTGGCAATACGGTAGTCTGCGGAAGCATGATAAATATGAATGCGCTCTTTATAGAGGTCAAATATTTTTTGCGGCCCGTCCTTGAGAAGGGGCCGTTTCGACACGTCCACGTCGGTCACAATGTCTTCGGGCGGCCTATCTAAAAAGATGATGATCCCCTGCTCCTTGTAAATGTCGATGTTTTCCTGCCGCTTCACGACGCCGCCGCCCGTTGCGATAACGGTTCGCTTTTTTTCGCCCAAAGCACGGGCCGTCCGCGTTTCGGCATCGCGAAAGCAGTCTTCACTGACGGCAAAGAGCTCCCGAATGGTCTTGCCTTCTTTTTCTTCCAAATACGTATCGGCATCAAAAAATTCGCGGCCCAATACATTTGCCAAAGCCTTGCCGAAGGTGGTTTTACCGCTTCCGGGCATACCGATGATGACAATATTTTTATCTTTCATTTAGATAAAGTCCTCCATTTCTCGGGCCAACTGTTCTACAACGGAAAACTCAATATCTCGGTTAAGCCAAATCTCTTCCGAACCGATGGCCTGCGCGACGAGCATGTACATGCCGTTGAGCGTGCAGGCGCCGTTGTTTTTGCCGTACTGCAAAAAGAGCGTATCCCGCGGATTGTAAATGAGATCAACAACGGCCGCGTACGTTTTTACGACTGCTTCACTGACGGGCGATACGCCCGGATTGGGTGACATGCCGACGGGCGTACAGTTAATAATCACGTCGCCGCCCGGACGGTTCTGCAAATCTTCGTAGCCGATAAGGTCCGCCGCAATATGTGTCATAAAGTCGTCAAAATCGGGTTTGGAGTGGGGTTTACGGGAAACGATCGTCACGGCGGCAGCCTTCTGGTCGGCCAAATACTGCGCCACCGCCCGAGCCGCACCGCCCGTACCTAGAATGGTGCAGGCCCTGCCGCGGACAGATATGCCCGCATGGTCCAGAGAACGGCCGAAGCCGATATAATCCGTATTGTAGCCGTAGCAACCGTCTTCCTTAATATGAATGGTATTAACCGCGCCGATGCGCCGCGCTTCTTCGGAAATATCCGTCAAATGAGGCATGACATCCAGTTTATAGGGAATGGTTACATTCATGCCCGTATATTCCTTGGCAAGTTGTTCCAATTCATTCGGTATGTCGTGGCGATTCATTTCCAACAGGCCGTACTCCATTTCATGGTGCAGGTCGAGCATTTTAAACAATCGTCTGTGAATTTCCGGGGAACAGCTATGTCCCAATTTTCCACCGATAAGCCCCAATTTCACCGTATATTCCTCCTCACATCGCACAAGCTGCAGTTATGCGCTTGCGTCTCACCTTTATTTTTATGATTGCTGTGTCAACAGTATGTCCAGTATCGTCCAGGCTGCGGCACCTTCAATAACGGGCAGAGCGCGCAGTACAATACACGGATCGTGCCGGCCTTTTACGGAAAGGACGGCTCCTTCTTTTGTTTTTATATTAATTGTCTCCTGAGCCTTGGCAATAGAAGCCGTCGCCTTTATGACCGCTTTAAAAGTAATCGGCATGCCGTTCGTAATACCGCCGTTCAGACCGCCGTTGTGATTGGTCCGCGTCTTTACGTTTCCGTCCGTGTCATAATAAAAGGCATCGTTGCTCTCCGAGCCGCCCATGGCGGCCAACTCAAAGCCGTCGCCGAAGGAAACGCCCTTTACGGCGGGAACGGAAAAGAGCATGTGTGACAGGCGGCTTTCTACGGAATCAAAAAAGGGGTTGCCGTAGCCTGCGGGAATACCTGTAATCATGGTCTCGATCGTACCGCCCACGGAATCGCCCGCCTCTTTGGCCGCCGCAATTTCCCGCTCCATGAGCGGTGCCTTGGCAACATCCAGTACCGGAAGCGTTTCCGCTGTAAGAGCCTGCAAGCGTTCAACCTTCTCGCCCAGCGGATTGAACGGCATATCGACAATACTCCCGATTTGCAGCACATGCGCACCCACGACAATGCCGCGTTGCCGCAAGAGCTGCTTGGCTACAGCACCGGCAAAGACGAGCGGTGCCGTAAGGCGGCCGGAAAAATGACCGCTGCCGCGATAGTCGTTATGACCCTTATAGCGAATCGTTCCCGCATAGTCGGCATGGCCCGGGCGCATGAGGTACTGCAGTTCCTCATAATCACCGGAACGGCAGTTCTCATTTTTCATAACGACACACAGCGGAGTTCCCGTCGTATGATTGTTGTAAAATCCGCTTTCCACTGTGAATGAATCGGTTTCGGAGCGAGCCGTAGTCAAGCTGCTTTTTCCCGGCGCACGCCGTCCTATTTCCCGCTTCACTTCATTCCAATCTATGGTTTCACCGGCCGGCAACCCGTCCAATACGGCTCCGATGACCGGGCCGTGAGACTCGCCGAAAACAGTGAGCTTTACATTTTCACCCCATGTGTTGCTCATGCTTTTCTACCTTCTTTCGCAATAATGCCGCCGAGGCTTTGAAAATCCCGCCAAAACCGAGGATATGACTTGCAGACGCAGCCGGCATCTTCAATGATAACAGGCTCGTCACAGCACTGCGCCGCTACGGCCAGGGCCATGGCGACGCGATGGTCTTTCCACGCCGACACGCGGCCGCCTTGCAGCCGCTTCTGCCCTTCAATGATGAGGGCATCCTCTTTCTCTTCTACCATTGCACCCAAGCGGTTCAGTTCCGTCGCCATGGCATGAAGACGGTCACATTCCTTCAGCCTGACCCTGCCGGCCCGGACGATTTGCGTTACGCCCCTGCTGCAGGCGGCGAGTACAGCCAGAGGCGGGACAAGGTCGGGACAATCGGCCACGTCTATCGTGCCGCCGCCCATTCTCCCGGGCAGAGCCGTTACGGCAGCGCCGCTTACCTCAATTTGCCCGCCCAACGTACGTATAAGAGGAATAATCGCCTTATCGCCCTGCCGAGAGTCCTGCGAGAGTCCTTGTATTTTAAGGTTTGAACCGACGGCGCCGGCGGCGAACCAGAAAGCCGCCTGCGAATAATCTCCTTCCACCCTGTATTCACCAGGCATGTAGTGCTGTCCGCCGCGAATACGGTAGGTTCCGACTCTTTCACATTCCGCCTCCACGCCGTGCCGCCGCAATACGTCGAGCGTAATACCGACATAGCTTGCTGATTCCATTTCCGTCGTACTCCGCAAAAGAGAATCGCCGTGTACGAGCGGCAGGGCCAGTAAAAGGCCCGTAAAAAATTGGGAGCTCACATTACCGGCCAATTCATACGTCCCTGCCGTCAACGGGCCCTGCACGGTAAGCGGCAAAGAGGCGGCCCCTTTTCGGCAGCTTATGCGGTGCTCCTCAAAAAGCCGTAAATACGGTTTCAAGGGCCGCTCCGCCAACCTGCCGCGGCCGGTAAAGGTGATTTCTCCGCCCGTTAGAAGACTCACGGGAATGAGAAAACGCAAGGTCGATCCGGACTCGCCACAGTCAACAGTCCTTGCTCCTACAATCCGCTTCAGGCCGCCTGTAACCTCAACGGACAGGGCATCGCCGTCCGCCGCCGGTTCTGCGCACTCTATACGGGCGCCGAACTCACGCAGAACGCGGCACGTCGCCCGTATGTCTTCGGAAGGAGATATATTATGAATAATGCTTTTCCCGTCTGCCAAGGCCGCACAAATGAGCTCTCTATGGCTTATGCTTTTAGATGGCGGAACCGTAATCGTTCCGGCCAATTTCTTCGGTGTCACTACAATATTCACGGCTATACGCTCCTTCGCAGGTAGTTTTTTACTTCCTCACAGGCGACGGGAAGGAGTCTTCCCCGTCCTATTCTGTCAATAATGGCCAAAGTCATGTCCTTGCCCCGCCGTTTTTTATCCCGTTTCACAAAAGAAAAAATATCTTCATCAGCGCCGTCCACATCGACGGGGAGATTGTATTGACGCAACAATTTTTCTAATCGCTTCGCCGTGCCCGGCTCGGTCAGCTCCAAACATTCCGTCCGGGCCGTCACGCGCACCATACCGACGGCTACGGCTTCACCGTGCATATACGTACCGTAACCGTAATACCTTTCTACAGCATGACCGAAAGTATGTCCGAAATTCAGCAGCATGCGCCGCCCCTTGTCATAAACGTCGTCTTCTACAATGGCGGCCTTGGCCTGCACACAACGGCGGATAATGCCCGTCCAATCAAGAGCGTTCGGTTCACTGCGCTCAAGTATTTCAAAAAGCTCGGCATCACAAACGGCTCCGTATTTGACGACTTCACCCATGCCGTCGCGAAAGCACCGCCGCGGCAAGGTATCGAGCAGCTGCGGATCTATGTATACCGCTTTAGGCTGATAGAAAGCGCCGACCTGATTCTTGCCGCTTTGTAAATCGATGCCGACCTTGCCGCCTACACTGCTGTCCACTTGGGCAATAATGCTCGTCGGTACCTGTGCAAAAGGGATTCCCCGCAAGTACGTAGCCGCCGCAAACCCGCCCGCATCACCGACAACACCGCCGCCGAGAGTCAGGATGAGGTCGTTGCGGCTTATGTCCATGGCAGCTAAAGATGCATAAACTTGCGCGAGCGTGTCCATATTTTTATGCCCTTCACCCGCTTGAATAACGATGCACTTCGTCTCCATGCCGGCAGACTTCATGGCACGGCATAAGGAGTTCCCGTACAGGTCGGCCACGTGCGTATCCGTAATGACGGCCGTACGCCGTCCTCGCGCAAAGGCTTCCAAGTGAAGCGGCAGATTTTCAAACAGACCTCGTTCGATGTGTACGGTATATGTATCTTCACCCAAATCAACACGTACGTTTTCCATGCATGACATCCCTTCTGCGTTTCGCCGCTTCCGTCAAAAACCGTTCCAACGCGGTGCCGTCCTCCCGTTCAAGGGCCGCCTCAACTTTTGCAAGGGCTGCTTTAAAATGCTTGATTTCCGTCAGCACCGACTCCCGTCCGCTGAGCAGAAGGCACGTCCAAAGAGCGGCATTTATATCGGCGACACGCGTTGTATCGCGAAAGCCGCCGGCAATAAAATACTTCATTTCTGCATTCATGGAATGGCTGTTTACCAGGCTGGTCGCCAGAATATGAGGCAGGAAACTCGTGTAAGCGATACGCCTGTCATGTTCCGCCGCCGTAACGACCGGCACGGCACTGCAGCCAAGAGCAACGGCCATGGCTTTCACCATCCGGACGGCGGCGGTGCTGCTGTTTGCAGTCGGCACGATAATGTAGTTGGCTCCTTCAAAGATTTCGGCTCTCGACATGGCGTAACCGCGCCCTTCGCGGCCGGCCATGGGATGGGCCGGCACATAATCGACATAGTCCGGCAATAAGTTGCTTACATCCTCAACGGAGTCCTGCTTAATACCGATTATATCCGTTATTACCTGCCCGGGCACGAAAAACTTCCCGTTTTCTACTATAAACCGGGCCGTCGCCGCCAGAGGCAGACAAAAAAGGATGATCTGCGCCTCGGCGAGCGCCGCCGTGCCGGTTGAAAGTATTTCGTCCGCAACGCCGTCCGCCGAAGCCATGTTCAATACGGCTTCATCCGTGTCTATAGCTATGATTCGCTTTACGCCTATTTGCTTAAACCGCTTGGCAAAGGAACCGCCCATAAGGCCCAAGCCGACAATACAAACCGTACAGTCTGCTGAAAATGTGAGAGTTTCCTGCTTCATCTCGTCTTATATACTCCTTCCCACGACGGGGGCAAGGCGCCGCAAGTCCTGCATGAGCTCCGCAAATACGGCGGGCGTAATGGACTGCGGTCCGTCGCACCATGCTTTATCCGGGTTCGCATGAACTTCGACCATAATGCCGTCCGCGCCGACGGCAACGGCGGCCTTAGCCAGATCGGAGACCATCCAGCGCTTGCCGGCGGCATGGCTGGGATCGACGACAACAGGCAAGTGACTCAACCTTTTCACGGCCAGAACGGCGCCCAAATCGAGAGTGTTGCGCGTATATGATTCAAAGGTACGAATACCTCGCTCGCAGAGAATGACGTTTTCGTTTCCTTCGGACATGATATACTCCGCCGACATAAGCCATTCTTCAATAGTCGCACTCAGGCCGCGTTTCAGAAGGACGGGCTTACGCGTTCGTCCGAGAGCCTTTAAAAGCTCAAAGTTCTGCATATTGCGTGCCCCCACCTGGATGAGATCCACATTTTCCGAAAGAAAGAAATCAAGCTTATGAGCGGAAAGGATTTCCGTAACGACCGGGAGCTTTGCCTTCCTGCCTGCCGTTATAAGCATGTGCAGGCCCGAATCACCCAATCCCTGGAAAGCGTACGGCGACGACCGCGGTTTGAAAGCACCGCCGCGGAGGATAGAACCGCCCGCTTCTCCGACAGCCTGCGCCACACCTTCAATCTGCTCGGTCGTTTCGATGGAGCACGGTCCGGCAATGACGGCCAACTTTTTGCCGCCTACGGGAACACCGGCTACATGAACGATTGTGTTTTCCGGATGAAAGGCCCGGGCAGCCCGTTTATAAGGCGTATCTACGGCGACAATTTCTTCGACGTAATCGCGAGACGTTATTTCTTTCGTATTGACGGCACGTGTATTGCCGACGACACCGATAACCGTTTTTTCTTTACTTTTCCGAACATCTGCCGTAAGCCCCTGTTTGCGTAAATCCGAAACGATAGTATTGATCTTCTCGTCCGATGTACCTTTCTTGGCTATAATAACCATTTTCCCGTCTCCTTTCCGTCAATAAAAAAAGCAGGCTCCCATGAGCCTGCTCAATCACTTGCGCAAAACGCTTAGTTTTCAACCGGATATGCCCCTGCTATACAGCCCGTGCCATACCGCCTGATTGTCCTTGTCTCATGTCGTATGTCGTACAATTGAATTTTTTGCAGCCCAAATAGCCGACGCTATAATAGTAATAGCCCCAGCTCTGTGCAACAGCGTATTCAATTGTCTGCAACAACATGGACACTCTGTTCATTTAAAAATTCCTCTCACCAATTTAAGAAGTAATAATTGACGCTATTGTATCGTACTGCAAGATACTTGTCAATAGGGAAAATGCATATCCATTAAATATACCGAAAATAATCATACTTACTCGAAATCTTTTGCCGTCAATTTTACTTCCCACTTCTTATCTACCTGCTTGTACGTAATGGCGGCAACAAAGGAGTGTAAATCACGAACCCACGTGTAATTGCGATCCGAAATATAATGACCGTCCAAATCCTTGGCCATGGAGAAAATGAAGACATCCCGCGGGGACAGAACGTAAGCCAGGGAGAAACCGTCCTGGCGGGGATGGTCGATCGTATCGAAGCGATAGGGTGTATAGCCGCTGAGATTATGCTGTCTATACCAAAGTGTCGCCCAAAAACGCTCCGTTATATTTTGTCTGAACGTGACGCCCCAATAAGGATCGTCCCGGCGCTGCGAATGAAGTCCGTACAAGTCGCGGCGATACCCTGCATAGAACTGCAGCGATGCACCGCGCCACAGGCCGAACGGGTCATGGGATATTTCCGCCGTAAACCCTTTATGCGTGCCCTTGCCGACACCGTCTTCATCCCATTTGCCGTAACTCGCGCTGCCGCCGGCATAGATACCGGATTTGCCAAAATATACGCGCGGCGTCGAGTAACGGAACTCGGGCCATTTCGTAACCCAAACGTGATCATCGTTGTCCGATGAACTCACGTCTTTCGTGTAGCCGAAAGAAAAATACCCGAATCGTGTGTCCTTTTGCAATGTAAAGGACGGTTTGAAGCCGCTCTTTGTCGCGATTTCATACGAAACGTTGACAGACAGGCTGCCGTCCTTGCTGAGGGGACGACGCATACGGCCTTGAATGCCGAAACCGTCGTCACTGTTATACATGGGACGTGGGAACAAGGAAAAAATCCATGATTTTTCTTCCGTTTCTTTATTCAAATTTCCTTCATAATGACCGTACGTAAGAACGAGGACGTGTTTAAACCAAAGCTTCGTGTTTTCGGCAGTAAATTTCTGCCCCGGATAGATGCGAATATCGTCGCCTGTCAAATAGTAGTCCGGCGTTTCCGCCACAGCATGGGGCGTCGTAATAAGACCGTGCTTGAGATATATCGTACCGTCCGCAAGTTTTGCGCCTTCTCCGCGAAAGTAAAAATTAGTTTCCGCACCGGCCAAATATCCGTCCATCTTCTCAACGTGTGCCGTACTCCTGATCGCGTCATAGACGAGTCCGTCTCCCGTAACGACCTGTGAACCGTTAATATATATGGTCGTTCCTTCCGTGCGAAATACCTGCGTCTTTATATTCCCTGTCAGGTAATCGGCATAAATTTCGTCACTGCCCCGATTGACGGCAACATTGCCGCGGCTTTCCACATAACCGTCCGTATTGCGCACGTACGTTCTGTCGGCTTCCAGTTTTGCCGGCTGCGGCCGGGCATCAGCCTGTGCCGCAGCCTCATCGAGATCGACAGGAACCACGGCAGCCGTACCCGAGTCTGCAGGGACGGCAGTTCTATCTGATTGTTTCACGGCTTGCCGAAAATCGGCAGCCTCCGTCCGGGCCGCAAAGGACGTTATTCCCAAAGGCACGGTCAGCGCCAGAACCAACGCGGTCAATCGTTTGTTCATCTGAATCTCCCGTATATGCACTAATTGGTCGGAGTTATGGTAATAACCGTTTCATCATCGGAGTCATCCAAATCTACAGGGCGCACGCCGTCAGACGCATCCTCTGCAGTGACAGTCGTATCTTCCAAAGGAACGGGAACGACCGGCGACGCTTCTTCCGTATCAACCGTTTCCGCTTCGGATTCCGGTACCGCTTCAACAGGAACCGTTACGCCTCTGGCAGCCATATCGGCCGTGTTCATATGAGACGGCGCCCCTTCTTCTTTAAAGCCGACAACGTCGGCAGCGTCTTTTGTTTCCGCGTACATCGCCGTCCCTACGGGAATTTCCACGTTATTCCCCTTAACAAAGAGACCTCCTACGAGGCCGACAGGGCCGAAAATAATAGCACCGGCCGCAGACGCGCCGACAGCGCCGGCCGTACGTTTATACTGTTCTTTCGTCTTTTCGCCGACAACAAGGGGGACAGGTGAGCCGTCGGCGGCGTGCACGGAATCATAAGCGATTTCAATCTTCCCGTCACGACCGAAGCGGCCGGCTTTCCGCGCCTTGCTGACCGTTCCTTCCGCTTCCATGCCGCGCGGAATGGCGATGACATCGCCGACCATGATGTCTTCGGCAACGGCAAAGCGAATGCGGTCACCTTCAGTTAAGGTTTTCGATTCAATGGGATCCTTATTAGTCATCTCAATGACCGTCCCGGCAGGAATCGTAACGACTTGAGACACGAATTTCTTATTGCCGAGCATAGCCGAACGCAGGGCGGCAACGCGGCTGCGCAAGGAACCCGTACCGACCTTGCCTGTAATGCCTTCTTCCAATTCGCCTACGCGTGTAACGAGGGGATCATTCGTCACAGAGCCGGAATATTGGCGCTGCATCATATTGACGGCGGCTACCATGGAAAGGTCGGAGCCCGAATTGCCGTACACTTCTTTATACATTTCATTCGTACGCGCTTCAATGCTGCCCGTTGCGGAGGCGGACCCGTTCAACAATTTATCAAGTGCCGCAATACGGCTGTTTAAGGCACCGTCCTGGGTTGTCCCGTAAACGGTCGTTTCCACCTTTTCGGCCTTTTCCAAAATTGTATAGTCCGCAGCCCCGACCGTAACGGCACCGCATACAGCCAATACAGCCAACAGAGCTGTCGTTTTCTTCTTCCACATAGTTGCCATCCTCCTGTCCCGATTACTATCGGTAATGACGTGAAAAGTCGGTAATCAGCTATTATTATATAAAAAGGAGGTCCAAAAAGCAACTGAACGGCATATTTGCGTCCTTCTCGTTATGTATCTATAATATATTCAGTAAAAGAAATCGAAATACCTGTCAAGGAGGTGCACACCATGCTTACAGAAGAGGATTTACGCCGCCGCACGGCAGCTGCCGTAGAGAGAGCCAAAGCGCAAAACCCGTTGGCCGGATCGATTACAAATTTTGTAACTGTCGACTTTGTCGCCAACGCTCAGCTCGCCGTAGGCGGTTCGGCCGCTATGGTCTATCTGCCGGACGAGGGAGAGGCCTTGGCGGCTGCAGGAGAGTCCATGTATATTAATGTAGGCACGCTCTTGCCGATTTATGAAAAAACCGTGCCGGCAACTATGAAAAGGCTGCACGAATTAAAGCGGCCTTGGGTCCTCGACCCCGTTGCCGTCGGCATCGGTGAACTGCGCACAAGTCTTTTACAAAAGGCAAAAGATTATAAACCCGCGGTCATTCGCGGCAACGCTTCGGAAATTATCGCCCTCGCCCGTCTCTGGAATCTGACGGACGGAACGGAAGGCTCTCACGTCCGCGGCGTCGACTCGACTGATACCGTACAGGCGTCAAAAAGCGCTGCTGTTGCCCTTGCCGCCTATACGGGCGGGGCTGTCGCCGTTTCCGGTGCGGAAGACCTGGTTACGGACGGGATTCATCTTGCCCGCTGCCGCGGCGGCTCGCCAATGATGGAGCGCATTACGGGCTGCGGCTGCTCTCTCGGCGGCGTCATCGCCGTATATGCTGCCGTAACGGATCCGTTTACAAGCGCCTTTTGCGGCACGCAGGCTTATAATCTGGCCGGCAAAAAAGCTGCGGCGGCCGCAACGGGTCCGGCTTCTTTTAAAGGACGTTTTATTGACGGCCTGTACAATCTTGGTGCCGACGACATGGCGGTATCCGATTTTATTTGGGAGGTATTGTAAAATGAACACACTCATTGCCCTTTGCATCGCCCCTTGCGGCACAGGCGACGAATATGCACCTGCCGTGGCGGAAATCGTAAAAATTATTCGCGACTCGGGTCTAAAAAACCGCACCAATTCCATGTTTACGGAAATAGAAGGCGAATGGGACGACGTCATGGCGGTCGTCAAAAAAGCGACCTTCCACCTGACCGATCGGGGCATCCGCACGGAAGTCGTTATGAAGGCCGATGTCCGTCCGGGCTATACGGAAATGATGGATAAAAAAGTGGATGCCGTCGAAAAAATACTCTCTCAAACATAGGCTCGGAGCCGAAACTGCGCCGCTTGACAAGGAAAGTCGTCCCAGTGTATACTGATTAGGTCAGCATCTTATGGAGTGGTACTCAAGAGGCTGAAGAGGACGGTTTGCTAAATCGTTAGGGGTCGTAAGGCTTGCGAGAGTTCGAATCTCTCCCACTCCGCCAGACACCCCAAGGCATTAAAACGTGTAAAAAAAGACCAACGTCAGAAGAAAATGTCTGAATATGGTACACAGTTATTGGAAAAGCAAAAATTGCGGGCATATTACAACTTGCTTGAACGTCAATTTGTCCGCTACTATGATAGAGCGAGGAAGCAGGAAGGCGTTACAGGCGAAAACATGCTCAAATTGTTGGAATGCCGCCTGGATAATCTTGTTTATCGCATCGGCTTCGCAAACTCCATTCGCCAGGCTCGTCAAATGGTCAACCACGGCCACATTCTGGTAAACGGCAAACGATGCGACATTCCGTCGGCCAACGTCAAAGTCGGCAGCACGGTAACCTTGAAGGAAGGCTCCCGTGCAAATGAAATGTACAAAAAGAACTTCCAGGAGTTGAAGACATTCGACTTGCCTTATATTGAAAAGAACTTCGACGGCTTCGAGGGCACCTTGACCCGCCTTCCCGAACGCAGTGAATTACCGTTGGAAATCAACGAAACGCTCATCGTCGAATTGTACTCCAAGTAAAATTCCACATTAACCGCAAAAGCAGGAAATCTTCGGATTTCCTGCTTTTTTGCATTATATTCCCAGTATACGGTCTACACCGTTACAACGAAAAAGATGACGCCCTCTTTCCATGTGACGCGAATGGTTCCGCCTAAAGATTCCACCAGTCCTTCCGCCATGGAAAGGCCGATGCCGAAACCCGCTTTTTCGCTGTTGTGCGATTCGTCGCCGCGATAAAAACGCTCGAAGAACCGCGAATAGTCGACACCGGCACCGCCTTTAAAATCATTGGCCACCGTTAAGACAAAAGACCCTTTCCGCTTTTTCCTGCCCTTTACGGCAACACGCACAGTTCCTTCAGCATCGCAGTATTTGACAGCGTTGTCGACAAGTATATTGACGAGTTCATACAAGCCGCGGCCGTACGTAACGATGTGGATATTCTCCTCTATGTACGCTTCAAGTTTTTTATTTTTATCGGCCGCAACAGTGCGAAAGGACTCAACGACGGCCTGCACCGTTGCGGAAACGTTAAAATCCTTTTTCTCTTCACCCTTGCGGTCACCTTCATTGAGACGCGCCAAGGCGACAAGATTATTAATCAACTCCGTCTGCCGTCTCACTTGCTTCATAATGCTGTCGATCCACTGATTTTTGCCGTTGATCATCTCCAGCGCTTCCGCATTGGCCGAAATAATAGCAATGGGCGTTTTCAGTTCATGGCCCGCATTGGTTATGAATCGCTTCTGGTTTTCTATGTTCGCCGCAAAGGGTTGAATGACCCATTTCGATAAAATCGCAAAGACCAGTATATATACGACAATGCAAAAGATACCCAAAATACAGGAAAAACGCCATAGGACATGGAGAGACGCAAATTCTCTCGTACAATCCATAATGACGATGAGATGGTCCTCATTAGCTTCCGTCGTAATGAGATAAGCGTAAAAAGCCTTATCTTTTTCAAAAAGCCCTTCCACCTTACCTGATGCGACGGACGTTTGTGCATACTTCACGGCCTCTTCATTGCTGAACGAAGCGATATTCTCCGTATTGATTCTTTTTACGTTCCCGTCCTTATCGGCGAGAACGCTGAAAAAACGCGTCTGATAAGAAAATTCTTCCATGTTGTTGCCCCGTTCGCCCGCATTAAACCAACTGCGATTGACGGGCGCGGCCTGTCGCGGTATCATGCCGTTATGAGCCGCAATATACTGCAAGTCGCTGTCCACGTCATCCATAGTCTGTACATAATTGGATACATTCACCAGAATGAGAACAATGCAAACAAGAAGCGCCACTGCTGCCGACGCGAGGAGGATAAAATTACGGCGCAACCGGTGTATCATATTCATATTCTGTCCCTCATACGGCTTTTAACACAAAGGCTCCGTTCTGCTCGCCGTCCAGAGAAACAGCTCCGTGAACGGCTGCCAGTTTCTGCCTCAAATAGGAAATATATACCCAGACGATGTCTTCCGACTCGTCAGTTTCGTCATTCCAAACATACGCAAAAATATCGGGCGTCATCAGTTCTTTCCCCGTATTGAGGAGAAAATACTTTAAAAGCTTCGTCTCCTTCGCCGAGAGGCGAATCGTATTTTCACCTTTCAATTCCTGCGTTTCCACGTTGAGCTCTATGTTGCCGAAACGCAGCAAATCGGGCATAAAATTAGTATTGCGGCGCGTAACGGAACGAATACGCGCCAACAACTCCCTGACGGCAAAAGGTTTCGTCAAATAGTCATCTGCACCTGCATCCAGACCGACAATCCGATCTTCCACTTCCGCCTTGGCCGTGAGCATGATGACGGGCGTTACGTTACCGGCAGCACGTATTTCCGTAAGTGTCTGCACGCCGTCCTTCTTCGGCATCATAATATCAAAGACCATGCAGTCATACCCGTTTCTGGCGGCCATTTCCACAGCGGCCTCGCCGTCATAAACCGTATCGGTCTCGTAACCGCTTGTATTTAAAATAGCCGCAACGGCGGTGGCCAATTCTTTTTCATCTTCTGCCAACAAAATCTTCACTGTCTACAGCACCTCATTTTCCGTGAATTAAATTTCTAATCGTCTGCATGGAGAGGTCGCACGATGCGAGCTCATCGGCACAGCGTTTCAATTCACGACTGATCATTTCCGGATTGGCAATATCCTTCTTATACTTCATTTCATGTTCCAGGCTGGCCCAAGAGTCCATAGCAATCGTACGCAGCTGTATTTCCGCGTAATACAGCCCCGGAATATAGTCGCAGCCCGCCTGCCCCGGTAACTCAAGAACCACGATGATGTGATAACTGCGGTAACCGTTCGGTTTTACGTCTTTAATATAATCCTTTATTTCTGCAATGCGGCAATAAGGCATCCTGCCGATTTGCTCGGCAACGGCATAAATATCGTCAACAAAACGGCAGACGATGCGAATACCGACAGCATCATGTATTTCCTGCAGCATCGTTTCTATGGATAAAGGAAGGCCTTTACGCACGCATTTCTCACGCATGCTCTCCGGTGATTTAATGCGGCTGATAACGTGCTCATATGCAGATGCACCAGTCTCTTCTTTTACGGCATTTCCATATAATTTAAGTTGTTCCAGCAAATACGTGCGCACCAATTCCAGCGTGCTCTTATATTCACCGTAAATATTATCGGCCATTACTGCTCCACCTGCTTTTCCTTAGATCTATACCAATTATACCATACGACCGCTTTTTGTTCAGAAACAATCGTCCGCAGCCGTCTGCCCTATTGAGCAGGCCGCTCTCTGCATGAAACACAGCATTATACCGCATAATCAACTCACTTAATGAGAGGAAATAAAAAAGAGCATGCCTTCAGGCATACTCCCTGTTTCTTACGTCCTTATTCGGCTGCCGTATTGTTGACAACCTGTTTACCCTTGTAAAACCCACAAGTAGGGCATACGTGATGAGGCATAACCGCTTCATGACACTGCGGGCATTCTACGAATCCCGGAACCGTCAATTTCCAATTGGCACGGCGGCGCTTCTGACGCGTTTGGGATAATCTGTTCTTCGGTACTGCCATTTATGTGCACCTCCTTAAAAACTCGGCTTAAATTCATCAATGTTTTCGGTTCAACAGTTCTCCTAAAACAGCCAACCTCGGGTCTATATTATCAGCAGGGCAACTGCAAGTACCTTCATTCAGATCCGACCCGCATTGAGGACAAAGACCTGCACAATCCGTACGACACAAGACCTTCATGGGCTCGCTTGCAATCAGGAGCTCCCTAACGGACTCCGTCAGGTCAACGTATTCACCGTTATAGTAAAATACATCTTCCGGAAGTTCTCTTTCCGTACCGTACGTTTCGGCCAATAAGGCTTCCCGTTCCACCGTAACCGGTTTCAGACAACGGCTGCAAGGATATGTGCCTATCGTACGAATCGTACCGGCGACAATTAAATGACTGCCGTCAAACCAATACTCGCCGTCAACGGACACGTCGCTGTCCTTCCAAGGCAAATCACCTACATCTCCCAAGTGATAAACGGGCTGTATAAAAGAAAAGGAGAACTTCTTCCCTTCCTCTTTTCGCGCATTTTCGACTTGAATCCGCATCTTTTTTACCTCGACTTTTTTATTATATCCAGGCCCCTATTCTTTGTCAATACATTCCTTGCGGCCTGTTTTCTTCCCAGGGGCCTATAAATTCGCGCAGGATGGACATGTAAGGTACCGCTTCCTGTGAAAGAGGCATAAAAGGACGCATAAATGACTGCAGCCGCCTGGCTTCCGAGTAGTACCTGCTGCCACTGCTTACTGAATCAAGCAACGCTTCCGCATACGGTTTCATTACGGAAAGCTCATACGGCAGCGCCGTATTGAAAATCACATCCGCATCTTCCTGATACGGATAAATATTGGTCTCTTCTCCATGACGCACATTCTCCCATTCCTTCAAAGTCGTCTCAGGGCCGCGGCTGCGGAAACGGGAGTCACGTATCATCCTTCTGATAATCCGCGTATCTGCCGTAGAAATACGATTATGATCATTAATGCGTATCTGCGTCAAAACACCTAAAGAGATCTTGAACTTTTCATAACGGGGAAGCATGTATGTCAGCGAATCGTTCAGCGCATGTAAGCCTTCAACCATGATCAGTCCGCCTGCCGGCATCCGCGTACTGTCTTTATCACAGTACCTTCTGCCCGTCGTAAAATCAAAACGGCTGAGGCAAACGGGCCTTCCTTGCTGCAATTCATTGATCTGACGGCTAAACAACTCTGTGTCGACGGCGCGCAGCGATTCAAAATCATAGGTCCCGTCCGGATTGCGGGGCGTTTCTTCGCGCTCAAGAAAATAGTCGTCCAACGAGAGAACAACGGGCCGCAAGCCTACGACCTGAAGCTGTGTCCTCAGGCGTTTACAAAAAGTCGTCTTCCCCGATGAGGACGGCCCCGCTACGAGTACGACCTTAACGGCCGGTTTCTGAGCGACGATCATATCGGCTATCGCACCCATTTTCTTCGCCTGCAGCGCTTCAGACACATCTATGATCGTTCGGATCGTTCCGTCAGCTATATACCGGTTAAGGTCGGCAACATATTCACAGCATATGATGCGCCCCCATTCCTCCGACTCCAGAAAAAGACGGGCCATCTTCGGAACCTCCCTATATGCGGGAAGTTCTCCCGGTGCATCCGGTTTGGGCGTTTCCAAGATAACTCCCGGCGCATACGGGCGTAAGTTGAAACACGTAATATAGCCCATATCCGGCAAGAGAGGTCCGACATAACAATCCGTGACGGATCCGCACCGGTATACGGCCACATCCTCGGCTACGATATGTTCCCTCAACTCCGCCGCTCTGCCGTCATATAAATCACGACACGTGCGCGCAATCGTCTCTTTTGAGGAACGGAGCTGTTCCACCGGCTCTTTGCAGCGGATCAATTCGTCCATTCGTGCTTTAATACGGGCCACATCCTCCGCCGTAACGGTATGACCGATATCGAGTTCGCAGTATAAGGCCTTACATAAGGCATGCCGAACTCTGACAATACCGTTTTTGTACAGATCGGCAACAGCCCGTACAAGCAGAAGAATACAGGTGCGAATGAGGTATCCGTTGCCTTCAGGCGATGCCAAAGAAACCCAGCGGAGCCTTCCGCCCGATCCCGCCTTTTCCTGCAGACCGACAAATTTATTGTGATAAAAAGCGCCTGCAACCGGCCATCCGTCTCTACCTGCCGGCAACGGACATACGGATATTAACGGTTGCTCCGGTTCCGCTGCTATTTCCTTATTGTATGTCAGATCATAGATGCTTACCACATCGGTTCGCCTGCCTTCAGTAAATAAAATGATATGAGCCGTGCATTCATCACAAACAGTTTATTCTATGTTATAATATGTTTTATTATTCAGTATATATCATATGCTCTTTATTGAACAGAACCAATTTAACGGGAAGAAGGTTGTACTGTGCCCAAAACAAGTACGAGGCTTGTCGATTCCGGCACGATAGGCGCCGTTCTCGCTATTGTTTTTTGTCTTGCCGCAGCAGTTGCGGCAAGACATGACATATACGAGAAAACACCTGACTACGCGCTTCGTCAAATCATCAGCTCTGCCGAAAGCGGTGATAAAACCGATTTTTTCGAAGCCGTCCACGACAAAGATATCGCATATGCCGCCTTTGACAGTTTAACCAGACGACAGCAAGGCGACGCCGTGACCGCCATCCTGGAGTTGGCGGGGCTGCCTGCACGGGAAAATTTTGCCAGTGATATACATATCCTTTGGGAAGATGCGCTGACCGGTTCGAACGCGCTTGACGAAGACGGCGGCAAGGCAGCTGAGGCAGGCGGCATATTGCGTGGATTCGGGTTTTCCGTCCCTTTGAAAGGTTGGTATTATGATTCTCACTCCTTCAGTAAATCAATTGCGGCAGGCAAAGCGGAAATCACGGTCAGCCTTTATAACGACAGATTAAAAGCGACACTCCCCTGCTCAATCATTATGGAAAAAAACGCCGACAGTTGGCAGATAACCGGATTGACCGACGATATCGGTTTTCTTACGGCTGTCGACAAGGCTTATAAAAAAGCCTTGGACACGTACAATAAAGATGCAGTACGTCAAATGGAACGTTTCGTCACAATCGGGTCCGTCAATTCATTCCTTAACAAGGATCCTGCAAGCGGCAAAACCTTCCTGTGCCTGCAATATGCACCGTCCTTTCCGAAGGGGACCGCTAATATCAAAGATATTCTGTGCCGCTATACACTGCGCCGCAATGCGGACGAAGCGGTGCTTTATGAAACGGACCTGCATCTCCCCGCATATAAGGACAATGCCGTCCTTACAAGCCAGTTTCTCTTAAATCCTCTTATCCCGTCACATCAGGCTTTACTGGCAAAGGACGGGCTTGACGATACGACAGGTACGTTGAAACTCATGTCCGTTCTTTTAAAGGACGGTACGGCTATAAGATGCGCGGAAAGGTTACCTCAATAAAGGAGTTTTAATTCTTATGACAGCATTTATCACGGCCTTCCTCATGGTTTTCCTGGCGGAGCTGGGCGATAAAACACAGCTTCTCGTCATGACCTTCGCGGCCAAATACAAATGGCAAACCGTGATCTGGGCAGTCTTTGCGGCTACTGCACTCAACCATCTCATAGCCATCATAATCGGCATCTACCTGAACACGGTCATCAACATGAACTACATTCATATAGCCGCAGCCTGTGCCTTTCTCCTCTTCGGCATAATGACGATTCTGCCGAAGAAGAAAAATGACCGGTTCAAAGGTACGAGAGTTATTCTCAATCCTTTTTGGACAGTTGCCATTGCTTTCTTCCTTGCCGAAACAGGCGACAAGACACAACTCGCTACAATAGCTATCGCTGCAAGGTTCGGCGAATGGCTGCCCCTCCTGGCAGGCACGACGTTGGGCATGATTGTGGCGGACAGCCTGGGTATATGAATGGGAATAATTATCAATAAATACATAGCAGCTGAGAAGATTCAACTCTTCTCAGCTGCTTTTTTTATCTTCTGCGGTCTTTTTGAGCTGGCCACAGTTTTTACTTAATTGCTTACGCTTCAACAATTTCAATGACACGAGGCTTCGTATTCTGTTTTTTCGACAGTGTGCGGTCAAAGAACTTGACGCCGGCCAACCCTATACAAAAAGCGATAATCGCGCCGACTACTTCGCTGCGTATCTGATCCGTTCCCATGGAGCCGCTCACAAAGTAGCCGATGAACGCACCGGCTGCAGCCAGGAGAAGAGGCATAATAAAACAGATAAAGGCACCTATGACAATATTCGTATCGTGGAATTCAAACTTTACGTGTTGTCCTTCCTGAGCATTTACGGGGTTCAAGGCCGTAACGACAATGTCACTGGCGCCGTCGCACGCGCCGCAGGCAATACAATCCGAATGGCGGCCTACTTTTACTTCCGCCGTGCCGTCTTCCAAGATGGAGACAATCGTCCCTTCTTCAATCTTCATAAGAATCACTCCTTTTAGAGTACTAATCTCTCCTCTTGTAAGCAGTATATCACAGGAGGGCATGCCAATCAATACTATTTAAGTGCTGATTAGTATGCCCTCTTTATTTATCGAATTTTCCCTTTTCCCGGCCCTAAAATTCGTACGCTGTTGAGCACAACCGCCAAAGTCGCCGTGTTGTGAATGACAGCTGCCCAGAGAGGACTAATCCGCCCCAGCGCGCCGAGAAGCATGGCAGTCGAATTGACAAGAACGGTAGCCGTAAAGTTCTGATTAATAATTTCCATGGTCCGCTTGCCGATTTGCAGAGCATCGTAGAGTTTGCCCGGATCTTCGGAGCGAATCGTAATGGCCGCCGATTCGGCGGCAATATCCGTTTTCCGACCGCCCAGGCTGACACCGATATCCGCAAAAGCCAAGGCCGGTGCATCGTTGATGCCGTCACCGACCATCATGACATTGCCGCGCTTTTGCAGTTCCATAACATAATTCGCCTTATCTTCCGGCAAAATGTCCGCGTGATAGCCGTCAATATCCATGGCATGAGCCACATCGGCCGCCACTTCCTTGGAATCTCCCGTAAGCATGACCACCTCGTCGACACCGATACGCCTCATGCGGTTGAGCGTTTTCTTCATACCGGGCCGCACGGGATCCTGAATAGTCAAAAAGCCTATGTACTTACGGTCTCGCGCCACGTAAAGAATATTCTTGCCCCATGTCGTGTCGATTACGGCAGGAATGCCCGTTACGCCCTGCTCCTCCATAAAGCGCCGGCTGCCGACAAGTATATCCCCGCCGTGCACATTTTCAAAATCCGGCACGGTTGCCTTCATGCCTCTGGCCACGATCGTTTCAGACATAGTATGCGGCGGTGTCTCCCAGTTGTTGTTTGCCACATACTTGTGTATGGCCACGGCCAAGGGATGAACGGAATGCATTTCCGCCGAAGCGGCCAGAAGAATAACTTCTTTTTCCGTTACGCCCGGTTCCGTCTCAATGTGAGAAATCTGCGGCACGCCGATAGTTATGGTACCGGTTTTGTCAAGAACGACCGTATCGACAGACGAAAGGTTTTCAATATAATTTCCGCCCTTGATCAGGATGCCCTGCTTTGCCGCTACGCCGATAGCTGCGGAAATAGCCGTTGCAGTCGATAATTTCAGGCCGCAGGAAAAATCGATAAAGAGAAGATTGAGTACCCGCTGCCAATCCTTCGTCGCCCCATAGACGATGGCCGCGCCGATAAAGGAGACGGGCACGAGCATATTGGCCGTCTTGTCGGCAAAGTTCTGCACCGGCGCCCGCCGAGTCTGCGCTTCTTCAACAAGATGGATAATCTGAGCCAAAGACGTGTCGTTACCGACTTTTTCGACACAAATAACGAGGTCTCCCGCTTCAATAACGCTGCCTGCATAGACGGCGGAATCCGTCTGCTTAATAGCCGGATTCGACTCACCCGTAATGGATGCCTGATTAACGGCTGCATTGCCGCTTATAACTTTACCGTCGACACAAATTTTTTCGCCCAAATGAACGGCTATATAGTCTCCCGGTTTTAACGATTCAACGGGAACCTTACGTTCTCTGCCGTTCTCAACGATCCAGACATCGCGCTGGTCGAGTTTCAAAAGGCCCGAAATTTGGCTGCGCGCTTTTTCGGCAGCATATTCGGTCAACATTTCCGCTCCGTTTGATAAAGCCAGCAGAGTCAGGCTCGATTCGGGTTTACCCGAAAGGACCGACGCTAAAACGGCCGTAGCCGTCAGCGTATCCGCATTGGCCTGCTTGTCTTCCAAAAAGCCCATTACACCGTTACGAATAAAGCGGCGTGCAATAAAAAGCGTAAAGAGGCGGCGAAAGAAGAGAATGCTCCCATAAAACTCGGGGCTCGCCTTGTGAAGTATATTCATGGCAATAAAGCCGCCTACAGAGAGGACGGCTTCGCGCCGATAAGCGGAAGCGTCCAGGTCTTCTTTTATTTCCCGCTTTACGCCCCGTTTATTTTCAAAAGTCCGCACGAACTGTGTAACCGCCCGTATATCAAGGAGTCCTTTATAGTAGAGGATCACTTCCTTTTCCTTGACCGAAGCCGTTACGATACCGCAAATACGGCGCAGCTGAGCGCCCAGAACCAGCCGCATAGGAACCGGCAAAAAGGCCCTGAGCGGAACTCTATAACAACTGTACATACGTCTTACCTACCTTCCGCGTAAGAGGGCGACAGCCCACCAGAGCATTTGCGGCCCTGAAGGCATTTCGCCGAGTGCGACCATGCGTCGTATACCGCGTGTAATTAAAATAAAAGAAACGAGGGAACGCAGATCAAAGAGATGATGTGTTCGTTCATAGACATATGCGCTCATGGAAGACAATACTTCCTGCAATGTATGCTTGTATTCGGATGAAGGCTGACGATTCAATGTATAGCAGGATACATCGGCACAAGCCGTAACAGGTGCGCCCGTGCAGGGGCAAAAGAAAAATCGGCTTTCCAAAAATATTTCCAACCGTTTAAACGCATCATCACTTTCGGCTCGGACAAGAATACTGCCGGTCATCCGGTTTACTTCCACACTCGTCAAACCCCTTACGTCCTTCAACCCTTCCTGCAAGAGCTCCGCCAAGGGTGCATTTCGCATAATCGCCTTCGCCCGATACCGCCTTCTCCCGGGCAAAGCGGAAACACAGGCAAAATCCGGAATCGCCCGCATCCGATATAAAGACGTGCTTTTCCGTTCATTGACGTCACGTCGCGAAACGGCGGAAGCCGATTTTCCGTTACCGCCCAAGTATTTGTGAACGGCTTTGCCGATAGAGGCGCCCAACATAAATCCCGACACATAGGACATGGTTATATCCTCCTTTCTACATGATTCATAATATATTGCTCCACTTTAGCCAATTCACGATTGGATCGCAAGCTGGAAGGTTCATATTTAATTAAAATCGAACCGGTCAGGACATTCGCCTCTACGGACGCGATTTCCTTATAAGCAGATACGTAGCGGCAAACCTGATCGGTCAGGACCTGATTGTTGACAAGGCGATTACTTTGCAGGCGTATTCTGCCGGGTATATATGAACGGACGGAAACGGCCTGCATAATAAAATCCCACTTCGATACGGGTATCATGAATGCTTTTGAACTCCTCCATTATAACATTCGCCATCTTTAAAAAGAACTGCCGCCACTAGTGGCGGCAGTTACATTCATCCGTCTTGCAGCCTAAGCCTGTTCCGCTTCCTGTGCCGCAATGAGGTCTTCCAATTCTTCTTTTTGACGCTGTAATTCGGCCAAAGGAATGTTAGCGGCAACACTGCCTGCAGCAGGCTGCTGCATAGCCAACAATTGCTGTTCCCTTTCCACCATCAATTTATAGCCGAAAATGCCGGCAACAACGCCTACGCCCAAACCGATCCAAAAATCACCATTCTGAAACATAATACACAACTCCTTTTTCTGATAACCCAAAGCAATATATTTTGCTTGTTCTCAATTATATTACCCTTATTGAGAATAGTCAAGGCAAATTTTAAACTTTTTTCGACTCTTTTTCAGCCAAGTTTTGCAAATATGCCCGAAAAGCATCTCCCAAGTCGGGATTGCGCAGGCCATACTCGACGGTAGCTTTCAGAAAGCCGAGCTTGTCGCCTACATCATAGCGCTTCCCCTCAAAGCAGTACGCATACACAGCTTCGTTGCGCGCCATTTCTTTCAGTGCGTCCGTAAGCTGTATTTCTCCGCCCTTCCCGGGCTTCGTCTCGACAAGCGTACGGAATATGTCAGGTGCAATGATATAGCGGCCCAACACGGCCGTACGGCCGGGCGCTTCTGCAGGAGCCGGCTTCTCAACCATATCGGTAACGCGGAGAATATTTTTTCCTGCAACGGGCGTGCCGGAAACGATACCGTAAGCCGACACTTTTTCGGGTTCCACTTCCTGACAGCCCAAAATCGTGCCGCCCACGTCATTAAAAACATCGATCATTTGCTGCAGCGCCGGACGCGTTTCATTATAGACCACGTCATCACCCAGTAAGACGGCAAAAGGCTCGTTATCAATAAACGACCGGGCGCACAAAATGGCATCACCGAGGCCGCGCATATGCTTTTGCCGAATGTAATAGATATTAATATCGGAAATTTCCCGCACGAGATTGAGCATCTCCGTCTTACCGGCTTGTTCCAAGTGCTGTTCCAGACCGGGCGTCGTGTCGAAGTGGTCTTCTATAGCCCGCTTGGCATGACCGCTGATGATCAGAATTTCTTCTACACCGCTTGCCAGAGCTTCTTCAACAATATATTGAATCGTCGGCTTATCAACGATAGGCAACATTTCCTTCGGCGTCGCCTTGGTGGCCGGCAAAAAACGCGTGCCGAAACCGGCGGCGGGAATAACGGCCTTACGAATCTTTTTCATGTGTATATCTCCCGAATCTTATTCAAACCAACGACTTAAATCAAATTCTTCCCCGATTATTTCACGAATATAGCCTTGTCCCAAGTAGAGGCCCAAGAGAGATAGCGTCGACACGCGCAGCATTGTGCTGTCCCAAATATCGCCCATATCGGCGAGAATCGGTGATATTTCTTCCATCACGTCCAGAGCTTCTTCACCGCTGAAGTCGGCCGGCCGTTTCCGCGCCAAACGCAGGAGACCTTCCTGAATATCTCTGTCTTCAATGCGGGCGAGGCGGAAGAAACGGGACGCCATGTTGTCGTCAATGAGGGCCAGCTTATGAAGTGGCGAGTTGAAAGATTGAACGATGAACTCCGCCGGCATATAGGCCGTCTTCAAAGCCTTGCGCAATTCTTCCTCCGTAAAACCGCGATAGCGGAAGAGGAGAGGGTATGAATCGCCGAGAAGTGTAGCGAAAGGCGTGCCTTTCGTTTCTACGGCCGTGCAGTGGAGGTAATCCAACTGCTGATAATAAGGCCGTTCCGTCGGAAAGTGATTGACTATAGGCAAGACATATTTCTCTATATATTGGCCGAAGGTTTCTTTATCGACATTGTGCGAGTTGCGTGAGTAGAGGAAAAGCAGCAACAGCGCCAATATCTGATAATGAGGCCGTGACAAGTAAGGCATAACCTTCAGGGCATCTATGGCAACCAAATGACGTGTCGATGTGGCCGGGCAGCGGACAATGTCGAAGAAAGCCCGTAAAGCGACGGCTTCGACAAAATCTTCCGGATGAGCGGCATAGGTCTTTTGCACCTGCAACAGGGCATCTTGCACTTCGAGCGTCGACAATATCTGCTCCCGATCTTCATCGAGACGGCAGCCTGCGGTACGGAAAGCCGCTCCCGTAATATATTGTACGTTCTTCTTCATTTCCGTTCCTGTAAAACTGTATTGCCGCAAGAAGTGTTCCGTACATTTGTTAATGAGAGGTGATTCAATGACTTCCTTATTCTGCCGCACTTGAACGACCGCTTCCTTTTCAGGAGCGGCAGCGGTCTGTACCTGCAATTCAGGTGCGCTGTCCTTGACTGCCGGTACGGGGCGCGTCGAATCGACGTCCGCCGCTACAGCCGACACGGCAAGCTTTTCCTTGGCAGCCAAGTCTGCGGCCACGACGGCACCCATACCGGACAACGATTCGCTTTCCTTCCGGTTTTGCCGTTTCGCCGTTTCCCGGCTTTCAGCCAGAGCGGTCGCCTTGTTCATGGCCGCCGTAATTTCATCGCGCCGTAATACGCGTGTACTGCCTGCGTCGTCGGCAACCTTATCCGGCCGTTCGGTTTTATATACTATTTCTCCGGCATCGTTAACCGCTTCTCCTCTATGATTTAAGTAAGCACTTTCCGCCTTTCTTACGGGCTTTTCGTGAACCTGTACGGACGTCGATTGACTAGGCGTTTTCTTTTCCTGACTCGGTTGTAATGCATTCACGCGGCCGGCCGACCGTTCCGGGCCGTGCTGACGCAAATCGCCGCGAGATCCGGTCTTATGTGATTCCGCATGCTTTTTCTCTCCGTCGTCACCGGAATAAACGAGATAACAGACGGCAAAAAACACGATGACCATACCGACTACAAGCGCATATGGCAAAAACTGACTCATACAGATTCACTCCTCTTTCTCAGCAATGAAAATACCTTGTATCATTGTATCACACTCCGTATGTTGTTTGTATCTTTTTAGGATTTAAGAAATTAGACAAATACGGGGAAGCCTCTTATAATAAATTCAATGCACCGTCAGGCGCACCATATATTAGAGCCGAGGGACTGATACTCATGAAAACATACAAAGCTATCCTCTTCGATATGGACGGCACCGTCCTGGATACGTTGAACGGCCTCACGAACTCCCTGGCTGTCGTTTGGAAACGCCATAATCTGCCCATCTTATCAAGCGGAGACGTGCGTCTTTGCCTGGGCTACGGCTACGACGGCCTCATTGCGAGAGCGGCGCCGCACCTGTCAATCGCCGAACAGGCCGAACTGACGGAAGAATTCAAAAATCACTACAGCACACACTGTCAAAACGGTACGGCACCTTATGCCGGCATTCGACAGGCCTTGGACGGTTTAAAGTCCAAGGGTTATAAGACAGCCATCGTATCCAACAAGGGACAGGCCGCCGTGACGGCCCTGCACGACCTGTACTTCCGGGGCCTTGCAGCATTTTCCCTCGGCGCGACGGACGCCGTGCCGAAAAAGCCGCAGCCGCAAATGCTCTATACCGCCTTGAAACGCCTCGGCTGCACGCCTGATGAGGCCGTGTATGTAGGTGACTCGGAAGTGGACAAGATCACTGCCGACAACGCCGGTCTGGACAGTCTTCTCGTCACATGGGGGTTCAGAGATGCCGCTTTCCTGCAAGTTCTGCACCCGACCTATCTGATTCACGACGTGGCTGAACTGAGCCGGATTTTTCCGTAAGAAAACGCCGCCCTTTTTATAAAGGTGCGGCGTTTGTACCGTTAAAATTTTCTTGACGCGACGATGGCCGTCTCTCTGTCCAATAGAGACGATGTAAACAAAGCTTTCGGCAGACGATGTCTCGTTCGCGCCGTTACGGGCTCGCGTACACCCGAATCGGCCCGCGTTCCCTTCACTTTTTCTTTGGCCGTCACGGCATCTTCATTGCGTACAATGCCGCGGCCTGCCTGCCTTTCCAATTCCGCCAGCACATCCGCCGGCAAGGGAGTCTTCGTCATAACAACGATTTGCTGTGCCTTGTAATCGGGCAGGCTGCCTAAATATTCCTCTTTGTCCACAGTCGCGGCAAGGACATCACCGACAATGCGCAAAAGCGTGTCATACTCACTCTTCGCCATGACGACGGGCTTCACCTGCACGACGCTTCTGAGAGAGTGATCGCGTTTCAGCCGCCGTTCAAGAGACCTTGACGAGCCGTCCAACAGACCGATGACAAGCGTATCTCCGTCCCAGTAGAGCGTCCCCTCGTCGAAGAAGGAAATCATGGAACCGTATTCGTCGTTCAGGCACTTCATGGCGGCCTTTTCCAGCTCTACATGCGGCACATAGACACCGTCCGGTTTGATAATCCGGAATAACTGCTCCGCCGCGGCGCCGCGCGTCATGTATTCACCTGCAGCCGGCTGCTCTTTAAGCCGCGCCGTATAGGGTGTCATGTCCAGACGGCTGTACGCACCGTACCGTTCCAAGGCGGCCGCATACTCACTGACGGACAGTGGCTCGGATGCTCGAAAATCGCCCTTTCCGTCAGCCTTCAGAATACCTGCGGCCTCTACAGCATAAAAGGGCGCCGCAGCACTTTCCTTCTGCTGCGGCGTAAGGACTGCAGAAAGGGACGGCGTCACATTGTAGAGCAAATGTGCCAAATCGCCGCGCGTAAGGGGTGTCTGCGGCTGAAACTCATTGCCCATAATAAAATCCAGGCATTTTATATCGTATAAATAATCTATGGCCCCTCTGTTCGCCACACTCGCCAAGTCCTTATAGGGCGCGCGGGAAAATGCACAAAGGCTGCCGCTGACGGCAAGGACGGCGCAGAGAAAGGCTGTGCGTTTACGATTCATACGCTGAAACTCCCGTTATTCGCCATCTTCCGCAACGATTATCCGCAGCCCTTTGCCGACGGCTTTCTTCAGCGCTCTTTGCGTACTGTCCGACATGGCCGGTGCCGTAAGTACGACTTCTTCGTTTAAGTAATCGACGGCAACGGTCGCCTCTTTGCCTTCTTTTTCTTTATATACGCGAAGAGCATCGTTTTGCATCTTCTTATAGTCGTTATAGCTGTACGCACCCTTGCGCACGACAACGGAACCGTCGGCAATGCGGTCATCGCCGTTAATCAGGCCTTCCAGCTTGGAACGGTTGGCGTCTTTCTTGACGATTACGTTGAGCGTATCGCCCTGCCAGTACATGGCTCCGTCGTCGGAAAACTTCCTGACCGAGCCGTATACCTTCGTAATGTGGGAGAATACATATTTTTCTACTTCCTTTTCTTCAGCCTGCGTCTTTGAATTGCCCGTGAGGACACGATAAAGAACGTTGACGGCTTCACCGCGTGTAATGTGCCGCTGCGGCAGGAACATGTCGTTCGACCCCTTCATGTAACCGACGGCGGTCAACGTATCGACGGCCGTCTTGGCCCACGGCGCAATATCTTTTTCATCCTTGTAATCTACAGCCGATTTCTGGGCGGCAACACCTTTGTAATTCATGTAATTATAGGCAATGACGGCAAATTCCTGACGCGTAATTGCCCTTTCCGGTTTAAATGTTCCGTCTTCATAGCCGTTCATAATCTGTTTGTCCACCATGGAAGCGATTGCCTTTTCGGACCAGCGCCCTTTGACATCCTTGAAATCGACTGTAGCCTCATCAGTTCCGCCGATTATATTGTTCAAAATAGACGCGGCGCCTTCACGTGTAATGTCTTCATTCGGTTTAAATTCATCGCCCATGCCGCTCACATAGTGGCGGTCATAAAAATATTGAATTGCCGGTTTGCCCCAATAATTATCAATATCTTTAAAAGGAGCCGCAGTTTTTGCGGCAAAGGCGGACCCGCTCAGAATAGCGGCACACGTCAAAGCTGCCGCTATTTTTTGATATTTTTTCATCTTTAATCGCTCCCATCCAACAATCCGGAAAAGTCTAATAAAACCTGATTTATTTTAGCATACCGGCCGCATAAGGACAAGGTTAAAGCCCTTTCCCGCAGCCCTTAATACTGCGCAAAATTCCGCTTCGTTTCAGCGGCGCCGTCGGACCGTAACAAAGATAATTGCAAGAGAATTTTTGCCTGCTGCGGTGTCAATGAATCTCCGCAAATAAAAGCCTTGCCGTCGCCGCCTTCCGTAACTATGCCGCCCAACACACGCGACGTGCGCACTATGATGATTCCCGCCCGGGCCGCCTGCTGCAGGGCGGACTCACAGTAAGAGGGATTTTTCCCGTGCCCCAAACCGGCAAGAACCAATCCTTTGACACCGCAACTTACAGCTGCCCTAATGAGATCCGGCGACATACCTACGTAAGCGTACAAAATCCAAACGGGCGGCAACGTTTCCGCGTCGCCAAGGAAAAAAGTCGATTTGTACGTGTGCAGACGCAAAGGCTGCTGATAGAAAAAAGGCTCGCCGTTTTGGATAAAGCCGACGACACCCATTTGACGGCCCTGAAAAGCATGGACGTGAGTCGTGTCCGTCTTGTAACCGAAACGGGCACTGCAAAGCATACCGTTCATGGCAATGAGGACTCCGTACTTTCCCGCTTCCGCCGTCTTTGCCGCCTGCACGGCTTCCAAGAGATTCAAAGGTCCGTCCGCACTGAGTGCCGACGCCGGCCGCATGGCGCCCGTAAGGATGACGGGCTTGCATGTATGGACCGTAAGATTTAAGAAATATGCCGTCTCTTCAAGCGTATCCGTACCGTGCGTAACAACGATACCGTCCACGTCGTCGCGGGCTGCCGCATCCTCCGTCCGCCGTGCCAGGGCAAGCCATTTTTCTTCGGTCATGTCGGAGCTGTCAATATTGAACAGCTGTTCCCCCGTCACGGCGGCAACATCGTGAATTGCCGGCACGGCAGCCAGGAGATCACCGATGTCCATAACCCCCGCCGTATAACCGGTCAAATTCGTCGCCCTGTCCGCCCGGCCGGCAATCGTGCCGCCGCAGGCAATAATATGTATGTTTCGCAAGACCGCCGCACCTCCCCTATGTATACGCTAAAGTATAGCGAATAGGGCAGCCTGCTGTCTACCCCGCCTTTAAACGGTCAAGCGTAAATTCGCAGGTTGACAGCCCGGAATGACAATGCTATGATTAACACCATAAATTGCATATAGTTTCATCAAGAGCAATCGAGGGACATGGCCCGATAACATTGCGGCAACCCCCATTACGGGAAGGTGCCAATTCCACGGCAGAATCTGCCGACAGATGAATTTGCATAGTAAAAGCCGTCATATACCATGACGGCTTTTTTATGAAACTGTATGCCATTAATTTCTTCTTATGAAAGGATGTTGCCTTATGAAATTATCCCTATCCAAAGCCCTTGCCCTGACCCTTATAGCCGCTGCCATAATTTTTACCGCCGGCTGCGGCAGTTCCGATACGGCTTCGACCGACAAGAAAGAGGTTAAAATCGGTGTAACCGCCGGCCCCCACGCGGAAGTTATGGATGAAGTCGTCAAAGAGGCGGCTAAACAGGGCATTACCCTGAAAGTCGTCGAATTTAACGACTATGTTCAGCCGAATACGGCGCTGGCCCAGAAAGACCTGGATATCAACTCCTTCCAACACCAACCGTATTTGGATAATATCGTCAAAAAGCAGGGCCTTAACCTGAAATCCATCGGTAAGACGATCATCCTGCCCATGGGCGTCTTCTCTCATAAATATAAGAACTTGAGTGACGTAACGTCCGGCGCCAGAGTCGCCATCCCTAACGACCCGACGAACGGCGCCCGTGCCCTGCTGCTTTTGCAGGCAGCCAAACTCATCAAACTGCAAGACGGCAAGACCGTCGACGCAACGGTTCAGGATATTGTTGAAAATCCGAAAGACCTGCAAATCGTCGAACTTGACGCGGCACAAATCGCCCGCTCCCTCGACGATATGGATTTGGCTTGCGTAAACACGAATTACGCGATCCCCGCAGGCCTGAATCCACAGAAGGATTCGCTCACAGTCGAAGATAAAAACTCTCCTTATGCCAATGTCTTCGCCGTCCGCACCGAAGATACGGACAACGAAACGTATAAAAAAATCGTAGCCATTTACCAGTCCGAACCGATTCGAAAATTCATTGAAGAACATTTCCGGGGATCCGTCTTACCGGCATTCTAAAGACGACACAAAAGGGGCCCGCATAATGCGGGCCTCTTTTTTTCATGTCCTTATTGAGTCTGTACTTTGCTTTGCGGTTTCTGCCGTTCAAAATTCCAAGGGTCTTTCCGAATAAAGCCGTCCGAGAAGGGAATGAAGACGGAAATAACGGCCGAAATACCGAGGAGGTAAATGAACCACGTGTACGGCAAAACTTCAAGAGGCGACACGGCACCGGCCGTAAAGCCCGTAATAATCAGCATTTGTGCACCATAAGGAATGAGCCCCTGGAAGATGGTCGAAAACGTACTGAGCAGGGCTGCACTGCGACGCGGGTCAACGTGGAACTTATAACAAATGCGTTTTGCCATTTCGCCGTTAATAATGATGGAAACCGTGTTGTTCGCCAAGGCAATATCCGTAACCGACACGAGAGCGGAAATACCGAGTTCGGCGGACCGCTTGCCGACGATTAAATGCTGCACCGAATGGAGCAGATAAGCAATGCCGCCGGCCTTGCTTACCATCGCTGCCAGACCTCCTGTCAGCATGGACAGGAGAAAGATGTCGAACATGCCGCTGAAGCCCTTATACACAGCTTGCATGAAGGTCAGGAAGTTGAGATCGCCATAGGCCATGCCGATGACGCCGGCAAGAATCGTACCGCCGACGAGAACCAGGAAGACATTCATGCCCATGACGGCCGTGATGAGGACAATGATATACGGCAGTATTTTAATTACATTAAAATCATGATCGCCCGCACTGACTGCCGTTTCGGCGCCGCCGAAAAGAACGAGGAGAATAAATGTAATGACTGCCGGGAAGATGGTAAGCCAGAAATTCAAGCGGAACTTATCCTTCATTTTGCACCCTTGTGTTCGCGTAGACGCAATGGTCGTATCGGAAATGATAGATAAGTTGTCTCCCAACATGGCGCCGCCGACAAGACACCCCAGAACCAAGGCCAAGGGTGTACCGGACCGTTCGGCAATAGCAACGGCAATCGGACCGACAGCGGCACAACAGCCGACGGATGTACCCGTTGCCGTGGAGATAAAAGCGGAAATCAAAAAGATACCGGCCGCCAGGTATTCCGGCGGGATATAGGTCAGCCCCAGGTTAACCGTCGAGTCGATGCCGCCCATAGCCTTGCAAACCGAGGCAAAGCCGCCGGCCAACAAGAAGATGCAGCACATGATCAAAATGTCCGGATTGCCGCAGCCCTTAATAAAGGTGTCGAATTTATCGTTAAAGGTCCCTTTCAAAATAATGAAGGCAACAATAATGCCGATAATCGACGCAAGCGGTGCCGGAAACTGATAAAAGGGCATTTCAACGCCCTGCATTTGGAGGAAAATCCCTGCACCCAAGTAAACCGCGACAAAGACGACGAAGGGCAGTAAGGCCGTACCGTTCGGTGTGACATGAGATTCTTCACTTATCTTCCCGGCAAGTTCCTCTTCTGCACGATATTCTTCATTCTCATTCATTACTAATACACTCCTCTCTCCGTACCCACGAAATTAATATTTTCCCTGCCTATGCATTATGGACAATGGTAACACAACGATATATTTCCGTAAAATATAAAAAGCACAGGCTTATGTATAGATAAATTATATGAAATTTTATTTATTTTCCTTATAGTTTTAATTGATTGTATTTTATTTTCAAATAAAAAGGGAATTACGCCGCTTTTGACGTAATTCCCTTTCATTAATCATATCTTTTAAATTTTATCAAGAGCCTGTTTCAAGTCGGCAATAATATCAGCCGCATCTTCCAGGCCGACAGAAAGGCGGACAAGGCCCTCACTGATACCGGAAGCTTTCAGTTCTTCTGCCGTGTATGTCGAATGTGTCATGGTTGCGGCATGTTCGATAAGTGTTTCCGCATCGCCCAAAGATACGGCGAGCTTGCAGAGTTTTACGCTGTCCATAACGATGCCGCCGGACTTCTTGCCGCCCTTTACTTCAAAAGAAATCATGCCGCCGGGCAGGTGCATTTGCTTCTTAGCGAGCTCATAGTAAGGGAAGCTCTTCAGCCCCGGATAGGCGACGGATACGACGGCCGGGTGTGTTTCCAAGAAGGCAGCCACTTCCATAGCGTTGGCGCAGTGCCGTTCCATGCGGATGGCGAGAGTCTTCATACCGCGGGCAATGAGGAAGGCGTCAAAGGGACTGAGAACGGCACCGGTCATATCCTTAATACCGAAAAGGCGCACCTGTGTCATGCATTCTTTCGTACCGCAAACAAAACCGGCAATGACGTCGCCGTGACCGTTCAGGTACTTCGTAGCCGAATGAACGACCACGTCTGCACCGAGAGAGATGGGTTTTTGAATATACGGCGTGCAGAACGTGTTGTCCACGACAACGGAGCAGCCGGCTACAGTATGAGCAATTTCGGATACGGCTGCAATGTCAACGATATCGAGTGTCGGGTTGGCCGGCGTTTCGACATAAACCATCTTCGTATTGGGCTTCATGGCCTTCTTTACGGCGTCAAGGTCCGTCATGTCGACAAAGGTCACTTCCACGCCGGCACGAGGTATGCCGTGGCTTAAGAGAGCAAAGGTGCAGCCGTACAGCGTCTTGCCGGCAACGATATGATCGCCGCTCTGCACTAAAGTCCAGAAGGTCGTCGAAATAGCACCCATGCCGGAAGCCGTAGCCACGCAAGCCTCAGCACCTTCAAGAAGGGCCACTTTTTCTTCAATTACGGTCGTCGTCGGGTTGCCCAGCCGGCTATAAATATATCCTTCTTCTTCCAAGGCGAAGCGCTTGCCGCCTTGTTCGGCCGAATCAAAGACGAAGGTCGACGTCTGGTAAATAGGAGCCGTCAGCGCACCGAAAGAGTTCGGTGCGGCACCGCCGTGAATAGCCTGTGTCGAAAATCCCATTTTTTCCAATTCTTCCCGTTTCATAAGTATCCTCTCCTTCATAATTATTTTTTATAAATACTTTAATATTTCATGACTTTTTCGCATATTCTTTGACTCTTTAAAGTATAACACCGTATACTGTTCTTGAATAATATGATCTGTCAATTCTATTTCATAGAAAAAATATATGACGGAGGTTCGCCATGACGCTTCAGCAGCTGCAGTATATTGTAGAAATATCCAAATGCAGTTCCATTACGGCGGCAGCCAAAAAATTATTTGTTGCCCAACCGAGTTTAAGCAAGGTCGTCAAAGACTTGGAGAAAGAGTTTCACATTACTATTCTGCGCCGCAGCCGCCACGGTATTTCCTTTACGGCGGACGGCCTGAAATTCCTGCACTTTGCCAATCAGGTACTTGACGCGTCGGCCAACATGCAGGACTACTTTCTGCATGAAAAGGGGGATGGTGAAAAAATTCGTCTCTCCATTTCGTCGCACCATTACCTCTTCGCCATTGACGGCATGCTCAGCTTTCTCCAAAGGCAAGCGGATACCGCGGCGTATACGGTACGCATTTCCGAAGGGCGTACGTCGCAAATTATTCACGACGTCCTCGTCCAGCGCAGCCAGATCGGTATTATTTACATTTCCGAATTGACGGAACAGTTCATGTACCGCATCCTTGCAAAAAACAACTTGGAGTTTGTCCCCTTCTGTGATTTCCCTCCTCACGCTTATTTGAGCAAAAACCATCCTCTGGCAGGACTGCCGGAAATTTCAATCGAACAACTCCTGCCGTACCCGCATATTTGCTACGAGCAGGGCAATGACCCGTCGCAGTTGTCGGAAGAATACATTATTCCCAAGTACTATTCGCGTAAGACCATTTACGCTACAGACCGCTCCACCATGCTCAGCATCATTGCCCACACGAACGCGTACAACCTGGGTACGGGCTGCCTCCTGCCCCGCATCACCGGACAAGACGTCGTCTCCATTCCCATCAGCGGCGCCGGCGGCACTATGACCATCGGTTGGATAAAGAAAAAGAACATGCCCCTTACAAACGAATTAACCGAATACCTGCACGACTTGCAAAACTCCCTGCGTGCGGCTCTCGGGCACACGCCCTTTTCGGCCCGTCCGTCTATGCCGAAAAAGCACATGTCATAAGTTATCTATAAAGAAATAACAACTATCAACTAAATCCCCGTCTTTTACCTTGTTTTTCATAAAAATATACGGATTCATCCACCTTCGGCAGAAAATGCGTTTGACAATTATTTTCACAATTGGTATATTGGTATAGGCAGTACTCGGAGTAAGGGGGAGGTAAGGAATGGATATCGACGCACTCTTGATTACTCATTGCGCGCCGACGTTGGCACGCTTGAAAATCGGCTCACTTCTCTGCTTCCACAATCTTGAAGAAGCCGAGGATTTTCAAGACACCATAGAAAAATATAATCGGAAATACAATAGCAAAGGCCTGTATTTCCGCATTCTTTTCGCTTGCCCGAAACGCACACTCCTCTACGTATATCGGCCCGGTTCCGTCCGGGCGTATATGATGCAGCGAAGCGTGCTCTGCTTCTTAAAGCAATATGGTTACACTGCCGACATGAGCTTGGACGACATGCTTACCCTCTTGGAAAAGCGTTTCGACGAAGCTTGTTGTTTCCCCCATGAAGCGGGACTGTTTCTCGGCTATCCCGTCGAAGATGTATACGGTTTCATTCACCACAAGGGCAGCCACGCCAAACTCTGCGGCGAGTGGAAGGTATACGGAAATCCCCAAAAAGCGGCACGCCTTTTTAATACATTCACGCGATGCCGAAAATATTACAGCAACAGATATTCTGTTGGCATAAAATTAGAAGAGCTCATTATAGCTTAAGGAGGAATTATCATGGTATCAATCGTTTATTGGAGTGGCACAGGTAACACGGAAGCGATGGCAAATGAAATCGAAGCGGCTGCAAAGGCTGCCGGCGCCGAAGTTGAAAAAATGTTATTTGAAGACACGACTGTCGACGAAGTGGCAGGCAAGGATGTTATCCTTCTCGGCTGCCCCGCAATGGGCGGCGAAGAATTGGAAGAAACGGTTGTTGAACCGTTCTTCGCTGAATTGGCAGGCAAGTTGAGCGGCAAAAAGGTCGGCCTCTTCGGCTCTTACGGCTGGGGCACGGGCGACTGGATGGAAACGTGGAAACAACGCGCTGTTGATGCAGGCGCCAACGTTTTCGGTACGGCTATTGTCAACGAAACGCCGGATAACTCCGAAGAATGCGCAGCTCTCGGTAAAGCGGCAGCTCAGGCTTAATAAAAAAATATTTCAAACAAAGGCGCTTCATTGATATGGAGCGTCTTTTTAGATTGGCGCCGAATAGGCATGACTAAACCCCCAGTTTACTGGGGGAACATAAAAAATACTTATAGAAAAAGAAGGAACCT
>PPYF01524824.1_pt1 | contig 108441 bp, 58 predicted proteins | sample 1559871 | NCBI WGS metagenome assembly PPYF01 (sample SAMN08240021, study PRJNA423297) | Human gut metagenome, whole genome shotgun sequencing project.
TCCGAACCTACCAACTGTCGGACGCACCCCGATATAGCGAGGAGACGGGATACGGATACGACCTCACCGCCACACCCGAAAAAGGAAACAAAGCGCCTTTCTTCTTCTCTGTCCGCGTACCGGATGGAAATTACAAAGTGACCGTTCGTCTCGGAAGCAAGAAGCAGGCAGGAGTGACAACTGTACGGGGAGAATCCCGTCGTCTGTTCGTAGAGAATCTGCCGACAAAAAAAGGCCAGTTCATAGACGAGACGTTTATCATCAACAAGCGGAATCCCCGCATCACCGAGAAAGAATCCGTGCGTATCAAGCCACGTGAGAAAACGAAATTGAACTGGGATGATAAATTGACGTTGGAGTTCAACGGTGACGCACCTGTATGCCAGAGTATCAATATAGAACCTGCCGACCCGTCGGTTATCACTGTTTTCCTGTGCGGCAACAGCACGGTAGTAGACCAGGATAACGAACCGTGGGCCAGTTGGGGGCAGATGATTCCCCACTTCTTCGGAACAGACGTCTGCATTGCCAATTATGCGGAATCCGGCGAATCTGCCAATACCTTTATCGGAGCAGGACGCCTGAAAAAAGCATTGAGCCAAATGAAGAAAGGCGATTATCTCTTTATGGAGTTCGGACATAACGACCAGAAGCAGAAAGGCCCCGGCAAAGGAGCGTATTACTCTTTCATGACCAGCCTGAAAACATTCATTGACGAAGCCCGTGCACGCGGAGCATATCCCGTACTGGTCACTCCCACCCAACGCCGGAGCTTTGACGCGACCGGACATATCCGCGACACGCACGAAAATTACCCGGAAGCCATGCGCTGGCTTGCCGCCAAGGAGAATGTGCCGTTGATTGACCTCAACGAAATGACCCGCACGCTCTATGAAGCCCTCGGCCCCGAAACGTCCAAACGTGCTTTCGTACATTATCCGGCAGGCACTTATCCGGGACAGACTAAGGATTTTGCCGACAACACCCACTTCAATCCTTACGGGGCTTATCAGATAGCCCAATGTGTGATTGAAGGAATGAAGAAAGCTGTCCCCGAACTGGCGAAGCATCTGAAAATCGACCCGGCATACGACCCGGCACACCCGGATGACGTGAATACATTCCATTGGAACGAATCACCTTTCACAGAGATAGAGAAACCGGACGGAAATTAAAGAATCCCAATATTGACCGATATGAAAAGAAAAAGCATCCTTCCCCTACTCGTAGCGGGCTCGTTTTTTATAGCATGTACTCCAGCCAAACAAGCAGGAAGCAACAGCTTCGAATGGGGACAGGTTCCGCAGCAACCGGATTTGTCGTGGGCGGACAGCGTAGGAAGCCGGAAAACTCCCGGAAATGACCTAATTTTATCCGCTAATTCTTTTGGCGCAGTAGCGGACAGCACAGTGCTCAGCACGGAAGCTATCCAGAAAGCAATCGACAGTTGCGCCGTCTCCGGCGGGGGAACCGTCACTCTCCAACCCGGATTTTATCAGACCGGGGCACTGTTCATTAAAAGCGGTGTCAACCTGCAACTGGACAAAGGCGTCACCCTACTCGCCAGCCCCCATATCCACCATTATCCCGAATTCCGTTCGCGCATTGCGGGTATCGAGATGACATGGCCGGCGGCAGTGATAAACATTGTCAATGAGAAGAACGCTGCTGTCAGCGGAGAAGGAACTCTGGACTGCCGGGGAAAAGTATTTTGGGACAAATATTGGGAAATGCGCAAAGAATACGAAACGAAAGGATTGCGCTGGATTGTAGATTACGACTGCAAACGTGTGCGGGGTATTCTTGTGGAACGCAGTTCGGATGTCACCTTAAAGGGATTCACGCTGATGCGTACCGGCTTTTGGGGATGCCAGATTCTTTATTCCAACTATTGCACCATAGACGGACTGACGATTAACAATAATATAGGCGGTCACGGCCCGAGTACGGACGGCATCGACATAGATTCTTCCTGCAACATTCTGATAGAGAACTGCGATGTAGACTGTAACGACGACAATATCTGTATCAAATCGGGACGGGACGCAGACGGTTTGCGGGTGAATCTTCCTACGGAGAACGTGGTGATTCGCAATTGCATTGCCCGTAAGGGTGCAGGACTTATCACCTGCGGCAGCGAAACTTCCGGCAGTATCCGGAATGTATTGGGCTATAATCTTGAAGCTGCCGGCACTTCCGCCGTGCTCCGTCTGAAAAGCGCCATGAACCGCGGTGGGACAATCGAAAATATCTACATGACCAATGTAAAAGCCGAAAACGTCCGCCACGTACTGGCGGCAGACTTGAACTGGAACCCCAGTTACAGTTACAGCACGCTGCCCAAAGAGTATGAAGGCAAGGAAATCCCGGAACACTGGAAAGTAATGCTAACTCCGGTGGAACCAGCCGAAAAGGGATACCCACGCTTCCGCAACGTATATGTATCGCGGATTAAAGCCGAAAACGTAGACGAATTTATCTCCGCTTCGGGTTGGAACGACTCTTTGCGTCTGGAAAATTTCTATCTTTACGCCATCGAAGCACAGGCTAAGAAACCGGGCAAAATCTGCTATACGAAGAATTTCAACCTGTCGGAGATTACATTGGACGTAACAGAGAAAGACGCTATCGAACTAAAGGAAAATGAACAAAGTAATATTAAATTCAACTATGCTGAAACAACTCCTGACCATCGTACTGCTGGGAATCTTGCTCATTGATGCGCAAGCACAGTCTCTGACACCGCCCGCCGGTACTTTCAAGCTGGGAATATCGAAAGGAAACGAAAGCCACTGGCTGAAACCTAAAGAAAAGACACCCGGGATTACTTTCCAATGGAAAGCCTTGCCCGATACCCGCGGATTTATACTGGAAATAGAGGTGGCATCCTCTCCCAAAGCCGATGTCTTATTCTGGAGCTTCGGCGATTGCCAACCGGATGCGGACGTGAATGTGTTTAGCGTGGAAGGACAGGCTTTCACCTGCTATTATGGGGAAAGCATGAAATTACGGACTGTACAGGCAGTCACTCCCACCGATGATATCCGTCTGAGCAACGGGCACAAGGACGAAACTCCCCTGATGCTTTATGAATCAGGTAAAAAGACCGACCGCCCCGTACTGGCGGGACGTTGCCCGCTCGTTCCCGGCAGCAGGATTTATTTCTGCTTCTACGAACAGAACGAGAAGGCGGATTATAACTACTATATGTTACCGGATATTTTTGCCCAAACCGACAAAAAATGAAAAGGATATATTTACTATTCAGTCTCTTAGTGGGTTGCATCTACAGCTATGCAGCCATCTACAACGTGAAGGATTTCGGAGCCAAAGCGGATGGAAAAACGATTGATTCTCCCGCCATCAACAGCGCGATTGAGGCTGCCGCACAAGCCGGTGGCGGAACTGTTTACCTGCCTGCCGGAGAGTATGCATGTTATTCCATACGGTTAAAAAGCAACATTCACCTGTATCTGGAACAAGGCGCACGCATCGTTGCCGCCTTTCCCGGAAAAGAGGAAGGATATGATACCGCTGAACCGAACGAGCATAATAAGTTCCAGGACTTCGGGCACAGCCATTGGAAGAACTCTTTGATTTGGGGAATCGGACTGGAAAATATAACCATCAGTGGTTCCGGACTTATCTACGGTAAAGGATTGACCCGCGAAGAAAGCCGTCTGCCGGGTGTAGGCAACAAGGCTATCAGTCTGAAAGATTGCCGGAATGTGACGCTCAAGGATTTGTCCATGCTTCACTGCGGACATTTCGCCCTGCTCGCCACCGGGGTAGACCATCTGACTATCTTGAATCTGAAAGTAGATACCAACCGCGATGGATTCGATATTGACTGTTGCCGGAATGTGCGTATCAGCCAGTGCACGGTAAATGCTCCCTGGGACGATGCCATTGTATTGAAAGCCTCTTACGGGTTAGGGCGTTTTCAGGATACGGAGAATGTGACTATCAGTGATTGTTATGTGAGCGGTTTTGACCAGGGAAGCGTAATGAACGGAACCTGGCAACTGGACGAGCCCCAGGCTCCCGACCACGGTTACCGCACGGGACGTATCAAGTTCGGCACAGAAAGTAGCGGCGGATTCCGTAATATTGCGATTACTAATTGTATCTTCGAGCATTGCAGGGGTCTGGCATTGGAAACCGTAGACGGGGGACGTCTGGAAGATATTGTTATCAGCAATATCACGATGAGGAATATTGTCAATGCTCCTATCTTTCTGAGACTGGGCGCACGTATGCGCAGTCCGGAAGGTACGCCCGTAGGTACAATGAAACGTATCCTTATCAGCGACATCAATGTATGGAATGCCGACAGCCGGTATGCTTCCATTATCAGCGGCGTGCCGGGTGCTTGCATCGAGGACGTCACTTTCCGTAATATCCACCTATATTATAAAGGTGGATACAGCGCGGAAGACGGCAAGCGTGTTCCGCCCGAACAGGAGAAAGTATATCCCGAACCGTGGATGTTCGGCACTATTCCCGCCAAAGGATTTTACGTCCGCCATGCACGGAATATCACTTTCGACGGTATCCGCTTCCATTTTGAACAGCCGGACGGACGACTACTCTTTGTAACCGATGATGTAGAAAACATAGAATATTATAATACGCCGAAAGAATGATGAATAAGAAACAATTGATATTCCTCTGCCTGCTTGCAACAGGCGGAGCTGCACAAGCTCAACAATGGCCGGACGTTCCGGCAGAAGCACGTCCCGGCACCCGATGGTGGTGGCTGGGAAGTGCCGTAGACGAAAAGAACCTGACATACAACTTGGAAGAATACGCACGTGCCGGCATGGGTGCGGTGGAAATCACTCCTATCTACGGCGTGCAAGGGAATGACGCAAACGAGATACAGTTCCTCTCTCCCCGTTGGATGGAAGTGCTCAAGCATACACAAGCGGAAGGTAAACGTACAGGTATTGAAATCGACATGAATACAGGTACGGGCTGGCCTTTTGGCGGGCCGGAAGTCAGCATTGAAGACGCAGCTACCAAGGCAATCTTCCAAACTTACGAAATAGAAGGCGGCAAAGAGATTGTTCAGGATATTAATGTGACTGACCCTAAGCAACAACCTTATTCCGTTTTAAGCCGGGTAATGGCTTATAATGAAAATGGGCAGTGTCTTAATCTGACTTCTCATGTTAAAAAAGACAAGTTGCAATGGAAAGCCCCTGCCGGTAAATGGAAAGTGGTAGCTCTCTACATTGGAAAGACACGGCAGAAAGTGAAACGGGCAGCACCGGGCGGGGAAGGATACGTCATGAACCACCTGTCAAAGAAAGCTGTCAAGAACTATCTTTCCCGCTTCGACCGTGCATTCAAGAGTAGCAAGACAAGCTATCCGCATACATTCTTCAACGACTCTTACGAGGTGTATCAAGCAGACTGGACAGACGATTTTCTGGAACAGTTTGCCCGCAGACGGGGATATAAACTGGAAGAGCATTTCCCTGAATTTCTGGATGAAAGCCGTCCCGAAGTCAGCAGACGTATCTTGTCCGATTATCGGGAGACGATTTCCGACTTGTTATTGGAGAACTTCACCTGTCAATGGACAGACTGGGCACACAAAAACGGTAGCATCACCCGTAACCAAGCCCACGGCTCACCGGGTAATCTGATTGATATTTACGCAGCCGTAGATATTCCCGAATGTGAAGGCTTCGGACTGTCACAGTTCCATATCGAAGGATTGCGTCAGGATTCATTGACCAAAAAGAATGATTCGGACTTGTCTATGTTGAAATATGCTTCTTCGGCTGCACACATTGCAGGTAAGGCCTATACTTCTTCCGAAACATTCACTTGGCTGACGGAGCATTTCCGCACTTCCCTATCACAATGCAAGCCGGATATGGACTTGATGTTTGTTTCCGGTGTCAATCATATGTTTTTTCATGGGACACCTTATTCTCCGAAAGAAGCCGAATGGCCGGGTTGGTTGTTCTATGCGTCTATCAATATGAATCCGACGAACAGTATCTGGCGTGACGCTCCTTCTTTCTTCAATTATATCACCCGTTGCCAGAGCTTTCTGCAAATGGGACGGCCGGATAATGATTTCCTGATTTATCTTCCGGTATATGATATGTGGAACGAACAACCGGGACGATTGTTATTGTTCACTATCCACCACATGGATAAACTTGCTCCTAAATTTATCGACGCTATCCACCGCATCAACAACAGCGGATACGACGGGGATTACATCTCCGACAACTTCATCCGCAGCACCCGTTTCAAGGACGGACAGTTGGTTACTTCGGGCGGAACGGGTTACAAAGCATTGGTAGTGCCTGCCGCCCATCTGATGCCGGATGATGTGTTGGCGCATCTTGTAGAACTGGCCAAGCAAGGAGCTACTATCGTATTCCTCGAAAACTATCCGACAGATGTACCGGGATATGCCCGACTGGAACAGAAACGTAAGAGTTACCAACGTACGCTCCGTCAACTTCCGTCTGTCTCTTTCTCCGAGACAACCGTCACTCCGGTTGGAAAGGGAAAGATTATCACAGGAACGGATTATGCGCGTACATTGGCCAGTTGCCATATTCCTTGCGAGGAAATGAAAACTAAATTCGGCCTGCAAACTATCCGAAGAGTAAATGACACGGGACATCATTACTTCATCTCTTCCCTGCAAGACAAAGGAGTGGATGGCTGGGTTACCTTAGGAACAAATGCAACCGCAGCCGCCCTCTTCAACCCTATGACCGGAGAATGTGGAGAAGCCCTTATCCGCCAGACAGACGGCAAGACACAAGTTTATCTGCAACTGAAATCCGGCGAATCGGTTATACTGCAAACTTATCAACAGCCTTTGCAAGCTTCCAAACCGTGGAGATATATAAAGGAACAACCTTTCAGCCTCAGCCTTGACCATGGCTGGAAACTACACTTTGCCGAAAGCAAACCGGATATTCAGGGTACATTCGACATAGACCGCCCGTGTTCATGGACAAGCATCAATCATCCGGCAGCCAAAATCAATATGGGAACCGGAGTGTATTCATTAGATATCGAGCTGCCTGCCTTGAAAGCTGACGACTGGATACTTGATTTGGGAGATGTACGCGAAAGTGCCCGTGTCCGCATCAACGGACAGGAAGCGGGTTGTGTGTGGGCAGTGCCTTATCAGTTGAGAGTAGGTCATCTGCTGAAATCCGGAAAAAACCACATCGAAATAGAAGTCACAAACCTTCCTGCAAACCGAATAGCAGAACTGGACAGGCAGGGAGTGCAGTGGCGCAAGTTTAAAGAAATCAATATTGTCGATTTAAACTATCGCCCGGCCAATTACGGGCATTGGAGTCCGCTACCTTCCGGCTTGAATAGTGAAGTGCGGTTGATTCCGGTAGATTTGATGCAGAAGTAAGTGTTTATCTTTATTTGATTTCTTAACTTCTTAATCCAAAAGACAAGCCCCTTTTCCGAATTTAGTAGAAAAGGGGCTTATTTTATAATCCAAGGTAAGACAAGGGTTACTTTAAGCTTATTACCGCCTGCTCCAACTGCTTCAACGCACGTTCTAATGTAGCACGCGGACAAGCAATATTCAACCGCATAAAGCCTTCGCCTTCCTTGCCAAATGTTGCTCCGTCGTTCAATGCCAGATGAGCATCTTCTATGAAAAGGCGGTTCAGTTCTTCCTGATTTAGTCCTAATTCGCGGCAATCTAAAAAGATAAGGTAGGAAGCCTGCGGACGAATCATCTTGATGGCAGGAATATGCTCTTTCAGATAGTTTTCGGTGAAGTCTACATTTTCCTTGATATAAGCAAGTACTTGTTCAAGCCATTCCGTACCATGACTGTAAGCAGCCGCTACACTCAGGTAAGCAAACAGATGCCCTTCGCTGAACTCACTTGCTTCCATATATGTCTGGAAACGGTGACGAAGCTCCTCATTTTCTATGATTACATAAGAGCTTGCCAACCCCGGCATATTGAACGCTTTGCTTGGAGACATAAAGACGAGTGAATTCATCCGTGCTTTTTCCGAGATAAGAGCGAACGTAGGATGCTTGTATGACGGCAAAGTCAAGTCGGCATGAATCTCGTCAGAGATGATTAATGTACCGCTTTCATGACAAATATCGGCTATTTGAGCCAGCTCCTCTTTTGTCCATACACGTCCGCCCGGATTATGAGGGTTACTTAAAATAAGCAGTTTGCAGCCCTGAATATCTTGGCGAAAACGGTCAAAATCAATATAATATTGTCCGTCTTTCAGCACTAACGGGCTAAATACAACTTCGCGTTCATTTTTCTGAGTTACCAAAAAGAAAGGATGATAAACAGGCGGCATCACCATGACTTTATCCCCTTTCTGCGTAAAGCAGTGAATAGCAAAAGCCAATCCACGGACAATGCCGGGAGTGAATGTCAGCATCTCCTCACTTACCGTCCACCCGTGACGTGCCTGTAACCAGTTGATAATGGATTCCGACCATTCTTTGCAGGCAAAAGTATATCCGAGCACTTCATGCTCCAGGCGTTTTTTCAAAGCGTCTATCACAAAAGGGGCTGTACGGAAATCCATATCAGCTACCCACATCGGAATCAAGTCCTTGCGTCCCCAACGACTCTCTACCGCATCCCATTTTACGGAATCTGTACCGTTACGGTTTATTATTTCATCAAAATTATAGTTCATACTGCATAATGTTGTTAGGTTATGTGTATAATAAACAGTTAGCAAAGATAGTTGTTTTCGTGGTATTACCGAAAGGCAGCCTCTAATTTTGTATGCTCTATCAAAATATAGAGGGCCGGAGCAATATAGCATCCGACCCTCATATTCATACCCTGAAAAAAACTAAAAACCTATTTGTATTTATTATTCATTCCAACGATGCACTATAAATCCACGCTTACCATCTTCTGTTTTTAAAGAGATGAAATAGACATGCGGATGGCTCGTCGGACCTGTACCGATACGTTTTTCCAAAATAAACTCGGTCAGTTTAACGGCAGAGGCTGTTTTGTCTGTGTACGAAGTCTTAGTGTCATTGATAGTCGTTTCAAACTTCGGATTACGGTTAGCAGCATTCACACAATTTAAATTGTTTGCCCAACCACCGTTAAAGTAGACATAATATGTATCTTTCACTTCACCGTTTTGTTGATACCAGTACATATCTTTTGGCGTTGCATAAGATCCGTTACTGGAAACTCCGGCCGTGTTAATATCGGCACGATAACCATCCCAATAAATACGTGGCGTCGGGTCGTCAAGATTGAGTGGTACCCATAAGTCTATAGAACGGCTTTCCTTTTCCTGGTCGGTCACAGTGATGGTTGTACCACCGTCACCTACCACGGTAACAGTTACTGTGGTGCCGGATATTGCCACAGTAGCTACCCCCTCATTCAGAGATTTAACGGTATAGCCGCCATTACCGGAAGTGATATTGAAAGAAATCTGTTGAGGCGTACCCTCGTACACATATTCTCCCTCAAGAGTCCCCTCTTTATCAAACAGAACAGGGCGAATCGGATTCGTCACCCGCACTTTAAGAGTAGCTGACTTGTTTCGGGAATCTGTCACAGTAATCGTTGCCTGATCGACATTTGCTTTACCGCCAAGTATCAGTTTATATCCTCCTGTTACGTCAGGGTCTTCCACAATTTCAGCGCTGATGGCTTCAGGAGCTGAATTGGTTACTGTATAACCGCCATTACCGGTCAGGATTTTCATTTCACGAAGAATAACACCGTCATTATCCAGACGCAATACTTCCACTCCCTCCGGAAGCGATTCGAGTGTCAGTTCCTGAAGTTTACGTACTTCAACCGTCATGAGAGCACGATTGTAGCTATCATCCGAAAGGCGAACGATGGTGCTACCTATGTCACCGCCTGTCAACAGTATCTCGTTGCCGACCACCTCGGCAGTCACCACATCCTCATTATCACTCTCTACACGATAATTCACACCGTCCAAACCAATACCGATATGCAGGACTTCTCCCTCAACGAGCACCGGATTGTGCGTAGTAAGCGGAACATTGACATAAGGGTAATACACATCTTTGTCATTTTCACATCCCGTCATCAAGCAGAGAAGAGCCAGAAAAGGGATAAAGGATAAATATTTTATTTGTTTCATTGATTCAAGATTTTTAAAGCCCGATTAAATCTCCCCAAGGGAATATCCGGACAGACTGTTAGTTTTATCAAGTTCTGCAATATCCCGTCTTATTAAAACAGAAAGAAGCATAATTGCTATCCCATTAATAATTAGGATTCTGATACATTCCGTCTTTATTCGTCGAGATCTGTATCTCGCTCAACGGAATGGGGAACAAATAATTCTTATCACTGTCGAAGCTGGTTTTCGTCGTACTAAAACCATTACGGTTTTCCAGGAAGTGCTCAAGCATACCGGTACGTGCCAGGTCATACCAACGCCAGCGTTCGAAGCAAAGTTCACGGGCGCGCTCCAACAAAACATCTTCGAGTGTATACGTATCGTAATTCCCGAATCCGGGGGTATCGTCTTCTGTGACAGCAACTCCCTGATTTAATCCGCGGGCACGTTGCACGATGCGATTCATTGCTTCCACACCCTCGTCGGACGGTGAACCGTTGTTCAACATCAAATCGGCTTCGGCATACATTAGCAGTACATCGGCAAAACGCAGTACGAGGATATTGTTCGGACAGTTGGAATACACAAAGTTGGTATGTTCATCTTTCCAGGTAGCTCCCCAACGATATTTGGTGACACCACTGTTCGTTACAGACTTCGCATTGTCTCCGGGTTGCGGTTTACCGCTTAGCTCCGTCATGGGTTTCTGTGCTATCGGGCTATTATTGGTCTTATCAAAGTCAATCACATAATCGGCCAGATTCCACTCCCGACGCTTGTCGTAACCATTGGCATCATAATAGTTCCAGAATGAGGGAACATATTTAAGGTTACACTGTCCGGCAATGGCATTTGTACGCCAGCCGCCGTAAAGTTTCTGTCCGTCGGTATTAATTGCACGGGCACCATATTCTTTCGGCCATTGTGAGCCATAAGGATTCTGTGCGCTAAACTGTATTTCCCAAATCGTCTCTTTATTGATGTTCTTATTTTCAATTTTAAAGACATCTCCGTAGACCGGTTCCAGGTCACGTCCGCTGTTGGTGATTACATCTTGCAGCAGTGCCAATGCATCACCATAAAGTTTTTCATCTGTCTGTTCAATCTGCTCGTAACCGGCTACACGATCGGCGGCACGTGCCGAAGCCATCGTAATATATACTTTTGCCAGCAATGTTTTGGCAGCCCAGTAATTCGCCCAACCGCCATCTATTTCTTTAGGCAGAACATCTTCGCCCAAACAGAACAATAAATCATCTTCAATGAGTTGATAAACTTCTGCTACCGGTGTACGTCCCATGTCGTAAGTCAGCTCCGTCACATGATCGGTCATCAAAGGCACGGCTCCGAAAGTCTGCACCAGGTTGAAATATCCCCATGCACGTAAAAAGCGTACATTAGCCACATAGCGGTTAATTAGTTTAGCGTCTCCTTCGATTCCCTGTGCTTTGTAGATAACAGTGTTGCAGGCGGTAATCAACCGGTAGTAGCGAAACCAGAATTGCTTGATACAGCCATCGGTAGGCGTATATGTGTAGCGGTCGATAAAACCACGCAGGTTCGTTTCATTGGGATACATACACTCGTCCGTACCCACCATACCGACAAATAACGGGGTATTGGTGCCGACGTTATACATATAGCGCAGCGTAGAAAACGCACCGACTGCCCCTACTTTCAAAGATTCGACAGTCTTATAGAAAGTTCCTTCATCGAATTCAGACTCCGGCTTCTCTTCCAAGAAATTGGTACAAGACGAAACGGAAGTTCCGAGTAGGAACGTAGTAGCCAATAATAGTATGATATATTTTTTCATGGAATTCAATATTCAGGGTGTTAAACAAATCAGAAAATAAAATTGAAACCGACAGAATAAGAACGATTGCGCGGATAAGCACTGTAATCGAGACTCGGCATCAAGTCGCCCGTCTGTCCCTGACGAGTGTTTACTTCCGGGTCAAATCCCGTATATTTAGTAAATACGCAAAGGTTCTTGACCGAAGCAAACAGTTTGATGTTCTGCATACCGACTTTCTTGGCTACTTTCTTTCCAAGTGCATAGGCCAGCGTGATGTCTCCAATACGGAGGAACGAACCGTCTTCAAGCATCTTGGATGTACAGTAGTTGAGTGCCACCCCACCCGGCATACGATATTTGGCTTCGTTGTTACCGGCAAAGAATACGTTACCATCTGCATCATAAAGTGTCGGCGACCAGGACTTGGTATCCATTTCAGCAATCTGATTATGACCGTCACGTCCACTTGTCAATGAATGGAGGTTGGCGTTGAAAACAGTTGCTCCGTAACTGAACTGCATAGCTACGCTCAATGACAGGTTCTTATAAGAAACTGTGTTCGTCAAACCGCCTGTGAAATCCGGTTCGCCACTTCCCAGTAATACGAGGTCGGCAGAAGTGATTTTACCGTCACCGTTCTGGTCGCGGAAGCGATAATCTCCTGGGCGTATGCTGGCAATCTTCTGTCCGAGCACTTCGGTAAGCCCTTGTTCATTGATTTCGTGCTGTGAAGCATACACACCGTCAATCTTATAACCATACCACTGTCCGAGGCTCTTGTTCTTGCGGATCATGACAAAGTTTCCTGAACCAGGAATAACTCCCGGGTCGAATCCCATTTCATCACCAGGGCCGATATCAAGCACTTTCGAACGGTTAAAGCCGATGTTGGCATTCAAGGTCCAGTTCCATTTCTTAGTCAGAATAGGGGTAGCATCCAAGGTAATCTCAATACCCTGATTGCGGACTGCTCCGATATTGGCCCATCCCTTTTCGTATCCTGTAGCCAATGCTGCATTCTTTTCAATCAGCAGGTCGGTGGTCTTTTTGCGATAAACATCCACCGTCATTGCCAGGCGGTTTTTAAAGAAAGACATATCCAGTCCGAGATTGACCATATCCGTTGTTTCCCAACGTAATGACGGGTTTGCCGGCCTGTCAATGCTGGCACCGTAAGAAAGATCGGAACCATACATCGGATAGAATGAAGAAGCGATTGTTGAAAGGCTCCGATAAGAAGGTATGGCTGTGTTACCACTGCGACCATAACCGAAACGCAACTTAAGGTTATAGAAGACTCCCAAGTCTTTCACAAACGACTCTTCGTTGATACGCCATGCCAGACCAACTGACGGGAATCCCGCCCATTTATTACCGGCACCGAAACGTGAAGAACCGTCGGCACGATAGCTGGCAGTCAGCAGATAACGTTCCTTATAATTGTATTCGGCACGTGCAAGGAATGATGCCATATTCCACTTGACAATTGAAGATGTCGGTATCTGTGGAGTGACGCCCATCCCCATTCCATTCACACCCAGGTTGAGTGAAGGGAAATTCTGCGTTTCAGTACGCACTGTATTATTGTTATAGGTTTCAAGCGTGCTACCTGCCAATACATTGAGACGATGTCCGCCTTTCCAAGAATTGGTGTAGGTAAGAAATGCTTCTCCAGAGAGCTTTTTAATTCCGGCATTGCTGACAATGGCACGTCCGTTCGCCTTAAATCCCTGTTCGGTATTAGCGGGATAAAACACATCTGTTTTTTGATGGTTGTCCTCATACGTACCTGCTACACGCAGTGAGAGTTCGCGAAGTATTTTCCATTCAACTTGCATACGTGCTGTCAGATTATCTTTGTAGCGATTGTTGGTAATATCACGCACTTGTACGTATGGGTTGGAAACCACTTGTCCCTCTTCACTACCTGTACCTTCGGTAATACCGGATGAGGTAGCAGAATTCAAAGGCGACTGACGTAACAATTTCACCATCAGACCATCGGAACTGCCGGTTGCCAAACCGGAATTTTTAGTTCTTGAACCTGATATGTTGGCGGTCAGAGTCACGTTAGTACTCAATTTCTGAACAAGGTTAATTCTTCCCGTGAAACGTTCGAAACCGGAATTAACAACGATACCTTCCTGGTTGAGATAGCCTCCGGATATCGAATAGCGGGTATTCTTATTACCACCTGAAACGTTGACGCGGTATTCCTGATACAGGGCATCGCGGAACATCAAGTCCTGCCAGTCGGTATTTGTACTACCTGGGGCACCATACGACTCCCAGTCTGCATAAGTTGAACTTTCGGGAAGTACCCAATAGTTACCGTCACCGTTCGGATTGTCACGATAGACAATGCCATCGCTCATGGTCGACGGATCGGTTCCGTAGGGGTAGTATTTCCATCCGGTCTTGTAACGCATTAACGCATATTCCGAAGAATTGAGCATATCAAATTGGCGTACTGCCTGCTGCATACCTAAATTAGCATACAACTCCACCCGTGTTTTTCCATCATTGGTTCCCTGGCGTGTGGTAATCATGATGACACCGTTCGCACCACGCGAACCATAAATAGCGGTTGAGGAAGCATCTTTTAGAATTTCAATGGATGCCACATCGCCCGGATTCAGAGAAGAAGCATCTTCACAAATCACACCGTCGATAACAAAAATCGGGGCACTTGAAGCATTAACGGACGATGCACCACGAATACGGATGGTGTAATCGGAACCGGGAGCACCGTCATTCTGCACAATCTGCATACCGGCTGCCTTACCTCTCATGGCATCTTCGAGTGATGTGATGGCACGTTCGCTCAATGCATCCTTACTAATAGATGATATGGAACCTGTCAAGTCCGAGCGACGCATAGAGCCGTAACCGATGGCTACCACCTCTACGTCTCCTAAACCAATCACGTCCTCTTCCATAATAATATTGATCTGTGTACTATTGCCTACGCGATGATCTACAGTTTTCATACTAATCATCGAGAAAACAAGCACCGACTGTTTCGACGGTACATTTATAGAGTATGCTCCATCGATATTGGTAATCGTGCCGCGCGTTGTTCCCTGCACAACAACCGAAACTCCCGACAGTGGGTCTCCCTCCAGATCCGTTACTTTACCGGTAACAGTCAGAGTCGTTTTTTGTCCCATAACATCTATTGCCAGAACAGATGCCAGGAGCATAATCATACATAATGAATAGAGTTGTTTCATTGGGTATTAATTTTTTAGGTTACTAAAAGAATACTGTTTTTTTCTCAAATATATGGGTGAAATGATTAGAACTAGGGTTAATCCGTGGATTAACATCCTCAAAAAAGCATTAACCGCTATGATAAAAGAGGGATTAACCTCTATTGCCTTTCACATTCTTCCTGATAAGTTCGAGGAACTGTTCCGTATTCACCAATACTACATTTTCGTTTAATAAGTTTTTAAATGCAAGCATATCTTCCACCGTGTAACTGGACGGAGCATTGACGTGTACCACAATTGCCGAATAGGCATCTATACTGTTAATGTCACGCGGAGCCGAGTTCAAAGCCGCAGCGATGGTTTCGGGAGTATGAGGTTCCGTAAACTTATCATCATTCTTCATGAAATAGCGGAACGAAACGACCGGAACATCTCCTGCAAAGAAATAAGCGCCCTGCCATTTGGCATATCCCAGATAGTTCATATACAAGAATCCTTTCATATCGGGCAAGTTGCCGGTATGCCGCTTCATAAACGTTTCATACGAACCGGCATACGAACCGGTGAATAGTTCCGCATCGTCCATCAGTACCATATACTGCATTCCGCAATCTTTCAACATTCCATTCGTCATGCGGAAATAGTCGGCTACAAACTCATGATGAGACGGGAATGTATAACCCGCACCGGACAATGCCCCGACATAACAGTTGGTTGCCGGCAGATTTTTCTGATACCAGTTGTGCACCGGAACCATATTGGTGCGCAGAGTCGGGGGATACATCCAGGTAAGCGGAATCTCATGTGCACGCGGATGCGAGATATAGGTATTCCGGGAAAACAAATCGAGCATATAGGACGTATTGTCTCCGTCACTGAATACGATCGTGGCATAATGCACGCCTGTTCGTGCCGGGACTTCCACAAGCGAAGCCGGTCGGTCATACGGTTTCAACTGTTTGGACGACAGGATGGAAAGGCTCATGGTGTTAATACCCGGCACGGTATATACTCCATTATGTTCGCATCCGAACCGCACATCCATGCGTTCAAGATTATAGGGTACTCCCCAACCGTAATGAGGCGAATTGGGTTTCAACATATAATAAAGCTTTTGCAACACAGCACCGTCACTTTTGGCATTGCTACACCAGGGATATCGGTTCGCTATGGCAAAATCGACCATTGTCCACGGGAAAGAAGCATTGTTCACAATCGCATTCAGGTTGAATTGTGAAGAATGTTGTTTTATATAGTCGGCCAGCCAAGCCTCATCCTTATCTCTCACGTCGGCCAGTTTCTGCAGACTGTTATAAGGAGCTTTAGAGGCCAGATCCGTTGTCAGTATCACAGCATCAAGCACTCCTGCAAGGCTTGCAGCAATGTATGTTTTCTCCAATTTATCATCCACCAATACATACCCTTTCGCTCTGTTCAGGAACAAAGAAGTTATCTCCGACAGGCTTTTCTTCGTAAAGGTATAACCGGAGGCTTTCATTTCGTTCATCCATTTGGCGTATGCTTGACCGGAGTGAAGAAAGATTTCGGGACTGTTGCGATTCACAAGTCCGGCAAGCGAAGCCAGATAGAGCAGTTCTTCATAATTGCTGTTCCCCACTTCGGCACGCGTGATTTCAATCAAATCCCAGTTTTCAACCAAAGAAGGTTCTTCGGGTGATTCCGGTTCCGGCTTCTCTCCCTGCCCTTGTTCTTTTCCCTGTTCCGTTCCCTGATCCTGCTCTCCCTGTTTTTCGCAAGAGCAGAAAACCGCCAATAAGACAATTCCCATGATATAAATAAAGCTTTTCATTTTCATAGTATTCAATTATAGTGTTCAATTAATATATGAAACGATCAGTCACCTGATTATTTCTGTTGGCCGGACATTGAATAAGGAGCATCTTGAGGCATTATACCACGCTTTTTGTTGGGCTTATCCCCCATCTTAAAGTTCAAGCTACCGCCTTTTATCAAATCATCATGTTTCAGGTAGTTACGGGTATAATCTTTCCCGTTCATCATCATTCGCTGTATATAGCGATTATTCTTATTGTTGTTTTCTGCTTGTATAGTTATCTTGTTCCCGTTCTCCAATGTAATGACAGCTTTGCGAACCAAAGGAGCTCCGACCACATATTGTCCGCTTCCGGGACATACCGGATAAAAGCCCAGGGCAGAGAATACGTACCAGGCCGAAGTCTGTCCGTTGTCCTCGTCTCCGCAATATCCGTCGGGAGTAGGTTTATACATCCGGTTCATCACTTCGCGTAGCCAATACTGGGTTTTCCAGGGTTCCTGCGCATAGTTATACAGATAAATCATGTGCTGGATGGGCTGGTTGCCATGCGCATAGTTGCCCATATCCATAATCTGCATTTCACGAATTTCGTGTATCACGAAGCCATAATAGCTGTCGTCAAACACCGGCGGCAAGGAAAACACAGAATCCAACATACTGGTAAAGGATTTCTTGCCATCCATCAAATGAATGAGTCCCTCCACGTCATGAAACACAGACCAGGAGTAATGCCAACTGTTTCCCTCCGTAAACGCATCTCCCCACTTGAATGGATTGAATGGAGCCTGGAATGTTCCGTCTTCATTCTTTCCGCGCATCAACTTATGAGAAGCATCGTACAGGTTCTTGTAGTTCATGCTACGCTGGCGATATAACTCCTGTTCTGCTTGGGGACGATCCAACAATTTAGCAATCTGCCAGATGCACCAGTCATTGTATGCATATTCCAGCGTGCGGGCTGCATTTTCTTTGATGCCTACGTTGTAAGGAATGTAGCCCAGTTTGTTATAATATTCATAACCCAGACGTCCTGTCGAAGTACTGGTAGGATGCTCACTATTGGCACTTTTCACCATTGCGTCGTACAATCCCGACCATAAATTCTTCGGCGTCACACCCTTCAGTATGCCATCGGCTACCACGGAAGCCGAGTTGTTACCCACCATGCAATCACGATGTCCCGGTGAAGCCCATTCCGGCAGGAATCCGCTTTCTTTGTACGTATTCAGCAATCCCTCCTGCATCTGTTGATTGACGGACGGATACACCAGATTCAGCAACGGGAACAAACAACGGAATGTATCCCAGAAGCCTGTATCGGTAAACATGTATCCGGGCAATACTTTGCCGTTGTAAGGGCTATAGTGGACCGGCTTTCCGGCTGAATCCATTTCGAAGAACATACGGGGGAAAAGTACGGAACGGTAAAGACATGAATAGAACACCTGTTTCTGATCTTCGTCGGCATCAATAGCAATGCGTCCCAATACATCATTCCATTTTTTCTCTCCATCGTCTTTCAGTTGTTCCAGACTTCTGCCGCCTAGTTCTTTCAGGTTCAACTCGGCTTGCTCGAAGCTGATGAAAGAGGAAGCCACCCGTGCTTGTACCTGTTCTCCCCGTTGAGTGGAAAAGCGAACAACAGCACCTACATGATTGCTTTCCAGCTCTTGTCCGGCAACGGTTTTTCCATTGTTCCACACGGAGAATGAAACGGGTTGCTTATCGAAGTGAATCACAAAATAGTTCTTGAAATTATCCGGTACGCCACCACTATTGCGGGTGGTATATCCTATAATCTTATTCTCTTCGGGAACGACACGTATATACGATCCCTTGTCGAACGCATCAATCACCACAGCAGCAGAGTCCGACTGTGGGAACGTGAAACGAAAGTGCACCGCCCGCTCGGTAGGAACCAACTCTGTTCTAATATCATAGTCGGCCAAGTATACACCATAATAATAAGGCGTCACCGTCTCGGCTTTGTGAGAGAACCAGCTTGCCCGTTCTTCTTCGTTTATTTTATTCCCAATGACAGGCATGAGTGAAAACTGCCCGTAATCGTTAATCCACGGACTGGGTTGATGGGTCTGTTTGAAGCCTCGAATCTGGTACTGGTCATATTTATACTGCCAGCCATCTCCCATCTTTCCGGTCTGTGGTACCCAGAAATTCATGCCCCATGGCATGGCCACTGCCGGATATGTGTTGCCGGCAGAGAGTTTAAAATCGGACAGGGTTCCCATCAACGGATTCACATAATCGACCGGTGCTTTTTCGGCCCAGACCACACTTACCTGCAAAAGACAGGCAACAATCCACATATTCTTTAATTTACGCATCTGTATAGGATGTTTTCAACTGATGAATCACTTCTTTGTACTGTCACGTCCCAATATCGCCTCCCACATCATCGGTACAAGAATTTCTTGAGCTGCTTTGCGAGTAGGCAAAATACCATCACGCTGATATGGTTTTAATGCTTCTTCTCCTCCGGCATCGTAGATTTTGTTAAACTCTACCGAATAATCGACCAGAATGATACCTTTATTTTTGGCAGCTTCGCGGCATGAAGCATTGAATGCTGCCAGTTCGGGACGAGTCTCCGCCGATTGTCCCAACGGACGTTCGGAAAGAATATACAATACAATGGTGGCATCGGGATTCTGCGCCCGCAGATTGTCAACCATGTATTCCGCACACTTTCCCGAATACCAAGGAGCATTGTTGAAACGAGTCACGGCATCATTCTCCGAAAAGCCGAATATCAGCAAATCGGGTTTGCGGCTCAATACGGAGTCCTTGAAGTTTTCCGTTGCCCAGAAAGAGCCGATTCCTGACTTCGAGCAGTTGTAGAACGTTATCTTTTCGGGGAATCTGCGTTCGAGTCTGGTGCGAAGCTGGTCCACCCAAACCCGGTTGGAGGTATTGATGGCTGCACTGGCACCGTAGAACACAACAGTCTGTTTTTCACCTTTCTTGAGTTTCTTCAGGAAAGTGGTTTGAGCACTAGCTGTGGAGACTATGAAAATTGATACTAATATCACAAGAAATATACGGTTCATACTTATTCTTATTTTTTCCATGGTTTATTATTCACATTCATATTCACATGACGATACCATTCGAACAGACCTTTCTCGTCCAAGCGGTTCTGCAAGCGGCGTACATCGAGATTGCGCACACTCGTCTTCTGTAAAGCCGCCATCGCTGCTGCCGTACCGGCTGCTTCGCCAATGGTTGCACATATCGGTTGCACCCGGTAAGAACTCATTGCCAGACGGGTTCCGCTGATAATGCGTCCAGCTGTCAGCAATCCTTCGGTGTTGACGGGAATCAAGCTGCGGTATGGGATGCCGTAAGGTCCTACGCTGTTCTTTATTTTGGGGTCTACATTCATTCCCCACGGGTCTAACGAGTACCAGGCATCAGCAATCTTATCATCGTGCATCACTCCTTTCAGTACATCATCCACCGTCAACACATATTCTCCTTTGATACGGCGGCACTCTCTGATTCCTATTTTGGGGGCTACATGGGTGACGTATCCGGCCCGGTTGAGGGCTTCGAATTGTGGTTCCAGCTTTTTCATGGCACGGCGATGCGCGTCGGCTACTAATACCGGGTCGGTAGTGTCAGTACACTCTACCGTTGCTCCCCAGTGGAGGTATATGCCGGAATCTATCTTCCGGAATTCCTCTTCCGTCTGCTGGGTTACCCACTTTTCCTGGTCGTGATCGAGTACACCAGTCTTGAATATGTGGCGGGGAAATTCCGCGTCGCTGCGGGTGCGTTGGCTGATGTACATCATGGTACATGGCTGCACTCTGCCGTCGCTCTTTTCAAGTCCGATACTTTCGTTGAAGTCCTTGCGGGCGTCACTGCCGTAGAAGTATTCACAACCGGCTTTGGCTGCCAGAAGTCCGGTACCGGTGGCGTCGATGGTAACCGGTGCGGAGACTTTCTGCAACATCCCTTGACGCATCACGCAGACGCCGGTCACTCTGTTTCTGTTGCCTTTTGTCTCGACCACTGCATCCACAACCGGCGAACCACACATCAACGTGATGTTCTTTTCCGCTTTCATAATGCCGTAAACGACTTGCGCGAATGACGACGGCAACCACCAATGCTGCTTATTATCCCATGCCCATTGTCCGAACGTGCTGCTAGGGGTAATGCTTAGTGAATGTTTCTGGTTCAGTTCGCGCACCATATCGATAAATACACCGACACGGGGTGCACCGCACATATATGTGACATACATATCCACCGGAGCTCCTCCGGGCATCATATCTTCTTCCAGTAAAATTACCTTGGCTCCCTCTCTGGCAGCGGCAACGGCTGCAGGTATACCTGCCGGTCCGGCACCCACTACGATTACATCGCAATGCAATTCGGGCAATTTAAACAGAGATTTATCTTGGGGATTCATCGCTTCATTCGCGGCAAACATGGAGACTCCGGGCAAAGCTGCACCAGCAGCGCCTATTCCCATGTTCTTCAAAAACTGTCTTCTATTCATTGTCATAGTCGTACGCTTATTTCTTTTTTAAACCATCGAAAAGCCCCATTGAGGCAAGTCGGTCTTGTAGTTGTTTGATATCTATGGAACGAAGTCCGGTTTGATTCAAGGCGGACATAGCTGCTGCCGTACCTGCCGCCATTCCGATGTTGGAACAGATAGGCTGCACTCTAAGAGAACTGTGCGCAATGCGTGTCGCACTGATGATACGTCCGGCAGTGAGCAAACCCTCGGTCTTGGTTGGCAGAATACTGCGATAGGGAATGCCATAAGGACCGATATGTTTCATCTCTTCGGGAATTTTCATTCCCCATACATCGAATGAATAGTGTGCGTGGGCTATCACGTCATCATGCATCGTTCCAGCAATGAGATCGTTGGCTGTAAGCACGTACTCGCCTTTGATACGACGCACTTCGCGCACGCCCAGCTTCGGAGCCAGATGCACTGCGTATCCGGCTTCGTGCCAGATTTCGAGGTTTTCCTGCAGGCGTTCCAATGCTTCTTGCTGGGCTTGTGCCAGCAACAGAGGATCACGGGTATCCTTGCAATATACAGTCCGTCCCCAGTGCAGATAGATGCCGGCGTCTCTCCGGATCATATCCTCCTTATCGTCGGCTTTCACCCAACGATTCAGGTTATCTTCCACAGCACTGCTGCCTTTCAGTTTATCAATAGGTAGTATGGCATTGCGCTTGATTCTTTCACTAATCAGCATCCAGGTACAGGGCTGCACCTTACCATCGGCCACTTCGATGCCTACGGGCTCGTTGTAATCGCTCTTGGCTTCGCTACCAAACATATATTCGCATCCTGCCATATCGGCAATCAGTCCGTTGCCGGTGGCATCTATGGTAACTGCCGCATCAATATCCTGATAATCGCCATTACGCATGATGCGCACTCCAGTCACCTGGTTTCTGTTGCCGGAGGTCTTGAGCTTTACTCCTACAACGGGTGCTGCGCACATCAGCGTGATGTTTTCTTCTTTTTCGAGAAGCTGATAAATCACTTCCGCATAAGAGCCTGGCATCCACCAGTGATTCTTTCCGTCACTACCTGTTTTTCCGAACGTCTCACAAGTACGCCCGCCAATAGTGTGTTTTGCATTCAATACCTGAATCATCTCCTGAAACACTCCCACCCTGGGACCACCGCATATAAAGGGAACATACATATCGACCGGGGCTCCACCAGGCATATTATCCTCTTCCAGCAATATTACTTTAGCTCCCTGACGGGCTGCCGCAATGGCAGCAGGTACTCCACCGGGACCGGCTCCGACTACCACCACATCACATTTCAATGTTGGATACTTGGGCTTGGCCTTCTCTATCTTCTCATTGCCCATAGCGGCTACAAATGACGAAGGCAGGACACTCAATGCTGCAATAGCAGACACTTTAGTAATGAAATCTCGTCTGTTAATTTCCATATATGTGTATACTTTAATGTTTTTCAATTAGAATTTATGGCAGAATCTCTATTGACGTGTTTGATTCTTAACCGCCAAAGCAACTCATCTACCGGCACTACCTGTACCTTTTTGTCCAGCAACTGCTTACACCAGTACACAGGAGTCACTCCTCTCGGCGAACGGCTGTTCTGCGGCGCACTGACAATACTGTCTTTCGACTCTTTCTCAAAGCGCGACCAGGCATGAACAATGGTCCACGCTATCTCGCCCTCAGGAATTTTACTCGTCGCATCTTCATTAATTACTGCTGCAATCTGGGAGGGAGTACCGGACTTTTCTTTTTCCTGGTTAGCCCATATCTGTCCGCGTGCGGAAATCACCGGAATATCGTTCCCTTTCCGGTCTTTCACCCAAAACACTTTACCGTATCCGCCATTATAGGGAGAATACTGCACGGCAAGCATTCCGGCTATTCCTTCCAATTCTTCGGCAAAGACACGATATGCATCCAGGGCTTCTTTCGAATCTATCTTATGACAAATGAAACCAAATGCTTTGATACCCATCTTTTGCATGTGCACATTCACGATACGGGCAAAACTCCGCAACAGTCCCTCTCTGTCGGCACGCTTTGAAGCAAAAAGGTCGGGGTAATAGTATCCACCACCATATTCGGCAAGCGATACGTTACGTGGCTGACTGTTCATCAGTACATTAAGCACATCGGGAGCAGCCATTGACAAGTTGACCATACACGTGGTGAATGACATGGGAATCTTGCCATTATGTTCGTTGCTCCAAAAGTCAGGATTATTGATAAAACTCCCCAATGTCCACTGCATATTATCTCCGTCGCTCATCACAAAGGAATGATAAATTGCATCAGATTCCCAATTTATCCGGGCCGGATTAACAGTTTTAATCTTTTTTATTTTTTCATTGCCGGTGATGGAGAGCATGGGCAGATTCATGCACCAGTCGGAAGCTGTATTAATTAATCCCCAGTAGGAACAGGGGGCAATGTGCTGAAATTCCGGTCCGCTATTCCAGCCTATCACCGGTGACAAGGGGCGTACCCACTCCAGTATAGTATCCAGCAATTCGTCCACGCCGTAATAAACCATTCCCTTATGGGCAATGGCATAATCACGATTGTTGGCTATCGACGGATTAGTCAGGACGATGAAGTTATTATTCATTCGAGATTTATGTTCGTCAAACCAAGACTGGGTCAGATTCTCCTTGCTAGCGTCATACAATTTCTTCAAACCGGATGCTTTTGCCTGTTCTTCCAACGTTATATCTACCAGAATTCCTTTCAGGATGCCAGCTTGTGCGGTTGCCAGATTGATGGAGTTGTCTTTCCGGTTATAATCATATAAGATGTAACCTTTTATATAGCCTTGCTTTTGAAAGCGTTTCACGACTTCCCAAGTATTCAGGGCGCCCTGTTCCTTTACTTTGAGGCGTTTCAACCAGGCTTTATAATACAGTTGATAATCCGGTGTACGATTCTCAACCCAAAGTCCCTCGTTGCCGATACCCTCGTTTACAGCTTGCGCAGCAAGTCCGCATAAGGATTGGGCAACATTCATCTCACGAATATCACCAGGCTGGGACAGTGTACATTTCAAGATGTAACCGGGCCTTTTCTGAACAGGCCACCAGTTATCCGGTGAAGAGGAAGCTACTACCGGTGAGATGGTTCCTCCCAGTAGCATTCCTATTAAGAAGAGTGTTTTAATTAGATTTTTCTTTTTCATCGTGGCATTAGTTTATATAGACAAAGATATCCGGGAGCCTATAATATATGGGTTAATTTATAGGTTACCTCCCACTTTTATTTTATTAATCCTACCCGAAAAGGGCTTTTTTTGTGCAAATGTGTTCATATACTAACAAACGGTATCGAAGTTCCGTTCATAGATGAATTTGCAGGAAATGTTCCACTTCATCCATCAGTTTAGGAAACATATCTGTAATTCCGGGATGATTGAATGCATGGGAATAATAGGGATAAAGGTGAAGTTCGACTTCAAGGCCCTGTTTAGCAAGCCAGGAAGCAAAGTTAGTGCTTTGCACGTATCCCACAAGAAAATCGCCCAACCCATGTCCGAGAAAAACAGCCGGACTTGAAACCGGAATCATGGACGCGGGTGATATTTCACGTTTGAACTCGGTAGTGTTGGGTGCGAAATAGGGTTTATCGTCACCACCAAACATATTGTAATCGTATACACCGGCAAAACCGACCAACACTTTAGTCCCAGGATCGCGCAATGCGGATACGGCCGACAGATGTGCGCCCGAACTGCCTCCCGCATATCCGTAGCGGATAGTATCTATCCGGTATTCAGCGGCATGCTGAAAGACGTATTGCCGGGCGTAGTTGATATCATCAAAAGCGCGTGCGATGGTGGCACCCGGATGAGTGGACAACGAATGTCCCACCCGCACTCCTGCTATCCCGAGGGAAGCCAAATATTTAGAAATGACTTCCACCCGTTCAGGCGTGCCAGAAGTCCATCCGCCACCGAAGATATGAAAAAGGACCGGGAAGCCGGAACCTGAAGCAGGGAGATCAATATACATTTCCAGATTGTATCCCTCGTGTGAACGGTAGATGAGATGTTTCGTCCGTACCTTTTGCTCGTCAATCTCGAACTTATGGTCGTAAATTGTCTTGCTCCAAGGCACAAAGGCATCTGTGGGAAATTGACCGGCATACAGTTTGGCTAATTGTTTCCGGGGATAGACATCTATCTGGTCTCCTACCTGATAGAGGCGATTGCCATAGCGGTTGTAGCCAATGTGTTTCCCTACCGGTTTTTCTTGTGCCCGGAGCGGCGGCCATACAGCCAACGACAGGACACACGCCAAAAGCAGCATGAACGGACGGCAAAGGGAACGGCGGAAAGCAATGTCAGAAGAAATATGCATCATGTTCTAAATTAGTATTATATAGGTTCATCAATTTGATGACACAAAAATAGGTTCAAAGCAAAAAAAAGGGGGTTAATTTTCGGATTAGTGCGCTTTTTATTTCATTAATCACTCCATAAAAAGGTAGATGTCAGGCAAGCACCCAAGAGAATTAAACTGAATTATTAGGAATACATGAGGGAAATTTCTAACTTTGCATTGAAACGCATTTCTAAAACGTCGTTTGATTATGCAGAGAACATACCAGTTTTTTATATTCATTGCCATATTTGCTCTTTCTTTTCAACCGCTAAAAGGGGCAGGACTGCTCTTTTCAAGAGAGACTCCCCAGACTTATTTAGACTTATTCAGTGGAAACGATATTTCATTCACCAATTCTGTAACGATCTCTTTCGATTTATCCATCCTTAGCCATGAGAGTTTCGGACAGATATGGGTGTATGAGGATAAGGCCGCACCATATAGTTTTGCTTATATCGGTCGCGATAAAAGCAGTTCATCATTCGTCATCAATAGCCTTTCGGATAAAAAGCAATTTCTCGAAATCCCCGTATCGCCCCAAGCTATCGGTGCACGCAAATGGCTGCATGTAGAAACGCGGCTGGACTTTCAGCACCAGAAAGCGGAAGTGACTATCGACGGGCAGAAATATTCGCTCGATGGTATTACTATTCCGAATCCGTCTAAGGCGAATATTATCTTCGGTGCCAATATCAAGGCGATTCCAGAAGTGCCTGTCATGGTGATTAAAAATATCATGGTGCGGGATGAGGCTTCTCATTCTTTCCTGTTCCCACTCACGGAGTCGGATGGAAAGCTGGTGCATGAGGCAGGTAACAAGTTGCACGGAACAGTGGTCAATCCCACGTGGCAGATTAACAAACAGTTCTTCTGGCAGGAAATAGGTACGTTCACCAGTTCGGCGGCTGCCGGAATAGCGTTTGACGAACCGGACCGGCAGATATTAGTTATAGGTGATAATAATATAAGTAAGTTCGACATCAACACGCTGAAACTGACCGAATACCCCAAAGAAACGGTGGGCACGCAAACGGGATATTCGGGCGAGGCTATTTATAACCCGGATAAGCAGGAGACTTATTTCTATAACTTAGCGGATATTGGCGGACAAACCAGTCCTTTCTTCTCCACTATTTCGGATAAGGATCTGCCCACCCGTATCGTTTCTCCTCAATTCTCCAATCCGTTGCACCATCATGCTTACTTTTTCGATCAGACAAGCCAATCGCTCTATATTTTCGGTGGGTATGGCAACTATCAGTATTCAAACCTGACTTATCAGTATGACTTCGACCATGGAGCATGGAAAGAGATACAATTTACGGGCGATGTCGTTTATCCCCGTATGCACACCGTAGCAGGTAAAGGTCCTGTGGAGGGAAGCTTTTTTGTATTCGGAGGAGTGGGCAACGAGACGGGCAAACAGGAGCTTGGCAAAGATTTCTTCTGTGACCTGTATCTGTTTGATACTTCCAAGCATATCGTCAAAAAGTTGTGGAGCAGAGCGTTTCCCGACAATTACTTTATTCCGACCCGCGGGCTTGTGTTCGACAGTAAAAAGGGGTGTATCTATCTTTTGTGTATAGACCGGAAAACAACGAATGCCTCTTTGCACCGGTTTGACGTAAAGACAGGGGAACATGCCATTGTCTCCAACGAAATCGTTTTTCAAACGAACTGTATTCTGTCAACGGCATACCTGTTTAATAATCCGAAAGACAATGAATTATATGCCATCATCCGGTATAGCGAAGATAATAATCCAAAAGCGAAGATTAGTGTCTATAAGTTGAACGCTCCTCCTATTACTTATCAGGAGCTTAAAAAATGGAATGCAGATGATGATAATGATACCAGCCGGGCTTACCTTTATTGCATTATCGGAGGAATTGCCTTCTTTCTGATTCTTAGTGTGGGCTACTATTATATAAAAAGAGGAAATAAAAAAGAGGTAGTGACACAGAGCATTCCTGAAGATGAGGTATCTGCCGATAAGGTAAGTGCTAGCAGTACTTCCCAATTACCAATAGATGCACCGGTCAGTACTCCAATAAAAATCAATGCCATCTATTTGTTTGGAGATTTCCAAGTGTTCGATGCCAAGGGTAATGAGATTGCTTACCGCTTTGGACCTAAAATTAAGCAAATGTTTGTTCTGGCACTGCTTCATTCGTACGACGGTCAGGAGGGTATTAGTACTAACAAGCTGTCCGCTCAACTCTGGCCGGAAAAAACGACAACCTCCGCCAAAAACATACGTAATGTCACAATTAATCATCTACGAAATATCCTAACTGACTTGGAAGGAGTGGAACTTGTTTTCTCAAACGACAAATGGAAGATAGTGTATGGAGATAATTTTTATTGTGATTATCTCAAAGCCTTGAGTATAGCAAAAACGCTGCAGCAGGTTGCTTCACCTCAAGAAAAAGAAGTGAAACAGCTTACCGGCTTGCTACAACGAGGTACTTTATTGCCAACTTTTGTACACTACGAGTGGTTTGGTTATATCAAGATAAATCATGATGAGCTTTTTATCCGTATCATAGAGAAGCTGCTTCCTATCGTAGAAACGAATAATGAACCCAGAAAGGTGATTGTACTGGCTGATATACTTTTTTCATTCGACGGAATGAGCGAAACCGCACTGGTGTTCAAAATTAAGGCACTTAAAAAACTTGGACAGAAAGTATATGCACAAAGCGTTTATGAGCGCTTCCAAAAAGAATATCAGCAACTTTATGGGGAGAAATACAAGGAAAATTCGTTTGAAGAATAATATTAGTTCTATCATTCAGGCGACCGTAGGAGAAAAGAAGAATTACCTCTTCTGTATGTGTAAGACTAAAAAAAGTATAAGAGAAATCCCCTAATTGTGATTTACACAGAAAAGTAGTACTTTTGTATTCAATTCAAAAGGGAATATATGACGAAAGCATTATTTTTTGATATAGACGGAACGCTGGTCAGTTTTGAAACTCACCGCATCCCGTCTTCTACCATTGAGGCACTGGAAGCCGCCCACGCAAAAGGGCACAAAATATTTATCGCTACCGGACGCCCGAAAGCTATTATCAACAACCTTTCCGAACTACAAGACCGGAATCTCATAGATGGATACATAACCATGAACGGGGCTTATTGTTTTGTCGGCGAGCAAGTTATTTATAAAAGTGCCATCCCCCAAGAGGAAGTAAAAGCAATGGCAGCTTTCTGCGAAAAGAAAGGAGTGCCTTGTATCTTTGTAGAGGAACATAACATATCCGTTTGCCAGCCTGACGAAATGGTGAAAAAGATATTCTATGATTTCCTGCATGTGAATGTTATCCCGACTGTTTCTTTTGAAGAAGCGACCAGCAGGGAAATTATACAAATGACGCCCTTTATCACAGAGGAAGAAGAAAAGGAAATTCGCCCGTCTATCCCGACTTGTGAGATAGGTCGCTGGTATCCGTCTTTTGCCGACGTGACCGCGAAAGGGGATACAAAGCAAAAGGGGATTGATGAAATTATCCGTTACTTTAATATTAAACTGGAAGATACGATGTCATTCGGAGATGGTGGAAACGACATCAGTATGCTTCGCCATGCCGCTGTCGGAGTAGCTATGGGACAGGCAAAGGATGATGTAAAAGCCGCCGCCGATTACGTGACGGCTCCCATTGACGAGGATGGAATCAGCAAAGCGATGAAACATTTCGGAATCATTGAATAAAAAGGATTTACTATACTTACAAGAATGAGCGTAGACACTAACAACGCTGAGTTTCAGGATGCCCTGAACTTGATTCAATATACACGCCAATCGGTCTTTCTGACCGGAAAGGCGGGGACAGGGAAATCTACATTCCTGCGTTACGTCTGCGAGAATACGAAAAAGAAACATGTCGTACTTGCTCCGACGGGCATTGCCGCAATCAATGCCGGGGGAAGCACGATGCATAGTTTCTTCAAACTTCCTTTCTATCCGCTATTACCGGACGACCCGAACCTCAGCCTGCAACGGGGACGCATCCATGAGTTTTTCAAATATACCAAACCGCACCGGAAGTTACTGGAACAGATAGAACTGGTGATTATTGACGAGATTTCAATGGTGCGGGCGGATATTATTGATGCCATCGACCGTATCCTGCGCGTATATTCCCATAACTTACGTGAGCCTTTCGGTGGAAAACAGTTGTTATTGGTAGGCGATGTCTTCCAGTTGGAACCTGTCGTAAAGAACGATGAGCGGGAAATATTAAACCGATTCTACCCTACTCCCTACTTTTTCTCTGCACGGGTATTCGGTCAGATAGATTTGGTGTCTATCGAACTACAAAAGGTTTATCGGCAGACTGACCCTGTTTTTGTCGGTGTCCTTGACCACATTCGTACTAATACTGCCGGAGCTGCGGATTTGCAACTGTTGAATACCCGATATGGAAGTCAGATTGAAGAATCGGAAGCGGATATGTATATCACGCTTGCTACCCGAAGGGATACGGTAGATTCAATCAATGAGAAGAAACTGGCCGAACTTCCGGGAGAACCGATTACTTTTGAAGGAGTAATCGAAGGAGACTTTCCCGAAAGTAGTCTACCTACCTCACAAGAGCTTGTATTAAAGCCCGGCGCACAGATTATCTTTATCAAGAATGACTTCGACCGCCGTTGGGTAAATGGTACGATTGGCGTTATTGCCGGCATTAATGAGGAAGAAGAAACGATATACGTTATCACTGACGACGGAAAAGAATGTGACGTGAAACGGGATTCATGGCGCAATATCCGCTATCGCTACAACGAAAAGACGAAAGAGATTGAAGAAGAAGTACTGGGCAGCTTCACCCAATATCCTATCCGGTTGGCTTGGGCTATTACTGTTCATAAGAGTCAGGGATTGACTTTCAGCCGGGTAGTCATTGACTTCACAGGCGGAGTATTCGCCGGTGGACAAGCGTATGTCGCACTTAGCCGCTGCACCTCACTGGATGGTATCCAGCTCAAAAAGCCGATTAACAGGGCAGATGTTTTCGTCCGTCCCGAGATTGTGAACTTTGCAGGACGTTTCAATAACCGGCAAGCCATTGACAAGGCATTGAAACAGGCACAGGCAGATGTACAATATGCCGCAGCCGCACGTGCTTTCGACAAAGGAGATATGGAAGAGTGTCTGGAACAATTTTTCCGTGCCATTCATTCCCGCTATGATATAGAAAAACCTGTCCCCCGCCGCTTCATCCGCCGGAAACTCGGTGTCATCAACACCTTAAAAGAACAGAATAAAAAGCTCAAGGAACAGATGAAGGAACAGCAGGAACGTCTGCGCCAATACGCACATGAGTATCTGTTAATGGGAAATGAGTGTATCACTCAGGCACACGACGCACGTGCCGCCCTTGCCAACTATGACAAGGCGCTCAGTCTCGACCCGAACTACGTGGATGCCTGGATACGAAAAGGAATCACGCTCTTTAACAACAAAGAATATTTTGATGCGGAGAACTGCTTCAATACGGCTGTAAATCTTCATCCGGCAAACTTCAAAGCTATTTATAACCGGGGAAAACTTCGACTAAAAACAGAAGATACGGAAGGGGCCATTGCCGACCTGGATAAAGCGACAAGCCTGAAACCGGAGCATGCCGGTGCACATGAACTATTCGGTGACGCTTTGCTGAAAGCAGGAAAGGAAGTGGAAGCTGCGTTACAATGGAGAATCGCAGAGGAACTGAAGAAAAAGAGAAAGTAATAAATCTATATAAAGAAAAAGACGGAAACCGACCGTTTTCTTCCTCACCGACCAACACATTGTTCCTCACCGAGGAAAGCCCCGTTCCCCACCGAGGAAAAGGTCGTTGCTCACCGAGGAACGAATTCCCCACTTACAACGCCTTGGAAAGCCATTGTCTACTTTGGAGAGCTACACGCAAATATATTTACAGATTAAGTTATCATCCCCTACTCCCTATCCTCAACCGTCCCTAACACAATCCCATACTTTGGATTCTGCTAATTTAAAAATAAGAAACCCTAAAAAAAACTCTTTTATCCCTTATTATCAAAAAGTTTTATTAGTTTTGTTCCTTGCATATTATCAGACTCTTAAAATAGAAGCAAATGAAAAAAGGTTTGAAAATCGCAGCTATCACCGTAGGAGTAATTATCATTCTGATGCTCCTTCTTCCTTTCGCCTTCCAGGGTAAGATAGCCGATATCGTAAAGACAGAAGGCAACAAGATGCTCAACGCTCAATTTGACTTTAAGAAACTCAACATTAGCCTGTTCCGTAACTTCCCGCAGGCTTCTGTCACTCTCGAAGATTTCTGGCTGAAAGGTACAGGAGAATTCGCAAACGATACCCTTGTACAATCCGGAGAAGTTACTGCCGCCATTAATCTATTCTCACTTTTCGGAGATAGCGGCTATGATATTTCTAAAATCTTCATTGAAGACACCAAGTTGCACGCCATTGTATTGCCGGACGGTCAAGTCAACTGGGACATCATGAAACCGGACACGACCGCAACCGACGAAACACCAGCCGTTGAGGAAGAAGAATCTTCTCCTTTCAAAGTGAAGCTACAACGTTTCGTCATCAAAAACATGAATCTGGTCTATGATGACCAACAAGGGAAAATGTATGCTGATATCCGCGACTTCAACGCTATCTGCGCAGGAGACTTGGGAAGTGAACGTACTACCCTGAAACTGGAAGCGGAAACTAAATACCTGACTTACAAGATGAACGGGATTCCTTTCCTGGCAAATGCCAATATCTCCGCAAAGATGGATGTAGATGCCGACCTCGCCAACAACAAATACACATTAAAGGATAATACGATTCGTCTTAACGCCATCCAAGCCGGCATCGACGGCTGGGTAGCCTTGAAAGACCCGGCTATCGACATGGATTTGAAACTCAATACGAATGATATCGGTTTCAAGGAAATTCTTTCGTTGATTCCTGCTATCTATGCGACTGAGTTCTCCAGCCTGAAAACAGACGGAACCGCCACCCTTACCGCAACAGCCAAAGGTATCCTGCAAGGGGACACCGTTCCTTCATTCAATATTGATATGCAAGTCAAAAATGCCATGTTCCGCTATCCGGCTTTACCGGCAGGTGTAGACCAAATCAATATTAGCGCTAACGTTCAGAATCCGGGTGGAAATATTGACCTGACTACCGTTGATATTAATCCGTTCAGCTTCCGTCTGGCTAACAATCCGTTCAGTCTGACTGCCAACGTGAAAACTCCAATCAGCGACCCGGACTTTAAAGCTGAAGCCAAAGGTATTCTCAACTTGGGCATGATTAAGCAGGTATATCCGCTTGGAGACATGGAATTGAACGGAACAATCGACGCCGATATGCAAATGTCGGGACGTCTCTCCTACATCGAACAGGAACAGTATGAACGTATGCAGGCTTCCGGCACCATCGGACTGACAGGCATGAAGCTGAAAATGAAAGACATGCCGGATGTAGAGATTAAGAAGTCACTTTTCACTTTCACTCCGAAATATCTCCAGTTGAGCGAAACGACTGTTAATATAGGTAAGAACGACATCACTGCCGACAGCCGGTTTGAAAACTACATCGGTTACGTACTGAAAGGAACGACCTTAAAAGGAACGCTGAATATCCGTTCCAACTATTTCAACCTGAATGATTTCATGACTGCTTCCGCAGATGAAACTACTACACCGGATGCAGCGGCTACCGATTCTGTACCTACTTCCACCGGAATTGTTGAAGTGCCACGCAACATTGACTTCCAGATGGATGCCAATCTGAAACAGGTATTATTCGACAAGATGTCTTTCAACAATATGAACGGCAAACTTATCGTAAAAGACGGTAAGGTAGACATGAAGAATTTATCCATGAGTACCATGGGCGGAAACGTGGTTATGAACGGATATTATTCGACCGCGAACGTGAAGAAACCGGAACTGAAAGCCGGATTCAAACTGTCGAATATCGTCTTCGCTCAGGCTTATAAAGAACTGGATATGGTACAGAAGATGGCTCCTATCTTCGAAAACCTAAAAGGAAATTTCTCCGGCAGCATCAATGTATTGACAGATTTGGATGCAGCCATGAGCCCTGTATTGGATACGATGCAAGGCGATGGCAGCCTTTCTACCCGCGACCTCAGTTTAAGCGGAGTAAAAGCAATCGACCAGATTGCCGATGCTGTGAAGCAACCAAGCCTGAAAGATATGAAGGTGAAAGATATGACACTTGATTTCATCATTAAAGACGGACGTGTAGAAACGAAACCGTTCGATATTAAGATGGGAGATTATAATCTGAATCTTTCCGGCAGCACGGGACTTGACCAAACCATTGATTATACAGGAAAAATCAAGTTGCCTGCATCCGCGGGAAATATCTCCAAACTAATGACTCTCGACTTGAAAATCGGCGGTTCGTTTACTTCTCCCAAAGTCAGTGTCGATACCAAGAGTATGGCAAGTCAGGCTGTTGAAGCCGTAGCCGATGAGGCTATCAGCAAACTCGGTCAGAAACTGGGTTTGGATTCTGCCGCTACTGCCAACAAAGACTCAATCAAGCAGAAAGTAACGGAAAAAGCTGCTGAAAAGGCACTGGATTTCCTAAAGAAGAAACTTAAATAAAGAAGATGGGAAGGAGAAGAAGTTATGCTTCTGAAGCTATATGATAAAAATAACAACCCGCAGGATTTACAACGAGTAATTGATATCCTGAATGACGGTGGACTCATCATCTATCCTACCGATACGATGTACGCCATCGGCTGCCACGGTCTGAAAGAGCGTGCAATAGAGCGGATATGCCGAATTAAAGAGATAGACCCGCGAAAGAACAACCTGTCCATCATCTGTTATGACTTGAGCAGTATCAGCGAATATGCCAAAGTAGACAATAGCGTCTTCAAGCTTATGAAGCATAATCTTCCGGGACCATTCACCTTTATCCTGAACGGTACGAACCGTTTGCCCAAGATTTTCCGCAACCGGAAAGAAGTCGGTATCCGTATGCCGGACAATAACATTATCCGTGAGATTGCCCGGTTGCTCGACGCTCCCATTATGACTACCACCCTACCATATGAAGAACATGAGGATTTGGAATACATGACTGACCCCGAACTTATAGACGAAAAGTTCGGTGATATAGTAGATTTGGTCATTGACGGGGGAATCGGGGGAATAGAACCCTCGACCGTAGTAAAATGCACAGAGGACGAGCCGGAAATCGTACGTCAAGGGAAAGGCTGGCTGGAAGAGAACTAATCTCTTCTCCTGCCGGAAATTCTATTATAACAAAATGGGCTGCAATCAATTAAACACTGATGCAGCCCATTTTTTATAAAGTTTATCCTCTTCTTACTTAATCAAAGATTCCGGGTCCAAGTGAGTAGACTCGATATCCTTAAAGTAGCGGTAAGTGCCCACTTTCAATTCAACAGTAGCAGCATCGTCACAAACGATAATACCCTTTTCATGCATCTGCAAAGCACTGATAGTCCACATCTGAGTGATTGCACCTTCTACAGCATGATACAAAGCACGTGCCTTGTTATGACCGTTCACGATAATCATCACTTCTTTTGCAGAAAGTACAGTACCCACACCCACTGTCAATGAAGTCTTGGGAACTTTGTTGATGTCATTGTCAAAGAAACGTGAGTTGGCAATGATTGTATCCATTGTCAATGTCTTCTGACGAGTGCGTGAAGTCAGGGAAGAACCCGGTTCGTTGAATGCGATATGTCCGTCGGGACCAATACCACCCATAAACAAGTCGATACCACCGTAAGACTTAATCTTTTCTTCATAACGTGCACATTCAGCATCCAGGTCAGGAGCATTGCCATTCAGGATATTTGTATTCTCCGGTTTGATGTCGATATGGCTGAAAAAGTTATTCCACATAAAAGAATAGTAGCTTTCCGGATGTTCTTTCGGCAATCCTACATATTCGTCCATGTTGAATGTCACTACATTTTGGAAGGAAACGATACCTTTCTTATTCAAGTCAATCAACGCTTTGTACATACCCAGAGGAGAAGAACCTGTAGGGCAACCCAATACAAATGGTTTTTCAGGAGTCGGATTAGCAGCCTTTATTTTTGCAGCAACATAATGTGCAGCCCACTGAGATACGGACTGGTAGTCCGGTTGAATAATTAATCTCATAAGTCGATTGTTTTATAGGTTAGTAATAAATATATTATCTCATTCACTGTTTTAACGGTCTTTCTTCAAGCGCTCCGCCATTGCACGCGCCAGGTTTTCGCATTGGGTATAGGTAATGTCTTTCATCGCCTGCTTCATCTCTACCGGGTCGCCTATCAACTCAAATTTGCTCTTTTCTGCAAATTCAGCCAGACGCTTCACAGCAGCACCTGCCCATGTGAAAGAACCGAAATAGCCTAAATAGCGACCTTTCACCTCACGCAACAGAATCTTTGAAAGCAACGCTTCCACTTCCGGGAAAATCTGGTTGCTGTAAGTAGGAGAACCGATGATTAATCCCTTATAACGGAAAATATCCGCTATGATATAAGAAGGATGGCTCTTCGTCACATTGTGCATAACGATGTTCTTGACTCCCTGTGCCGAAAGTTCCGCCGCAATAGCCTCAGCCATTTGTTCCGTATTTCCATACATGCTTCCGTATGCGATAACTACGCCCTCGTCCGCATCATAACGGCTCAAACGGTCATAGATACCTATCACTTTGGCTATATTCTCCGTCCATACCGGACCGTGGGTAGAGCAAATAGCGGAAATAGGAAGTCCGCCGAGTTTCTGCAACGCTTTTTGCACGGGGCTTCCATATTTACCAACGATGTTTGAATAGTAGCGAACCATTTCTCCCCAGTACTTATCCACATTCATACGGGTATCCAGGAAACCGCCGTCCAGCGTACCGAAACATCCGAATCCGTCACCGGAGAAAAGAATTCCATCCGTTTCGTCAAATGTCATCATCGTTTCCGGCCAGTGTACCATCGGAGTCATATAAAAACGCAGTTTGTGACGTCCCAAAGCCAGGAAGTCTCCGTCTTTCACCAGATATTGTTCTCCGGTCACGCCATAAAAGCCTTCAATCATACCGAATGTCTGCTTGTTGCCTACGATGATAATTTCCGGATAGTGCTGCTTAATCAATCGGATAGAACCGGAGTGGTCAGGTTCCATATGATTTATAATCAAATAGTTAATGGGACGTTCTCCAATCACCTGCTTAATCTTACGCAAGTAGACTTCAAAATAACAGATATCCACCGTATCCACCAATGCCACCATTTCATCATCAATCAGGTAAGAGTTATATGAAACTCCATAGGGTAATGGCCACATCGCCTCAAATCTATGCTTGTTACGGTCATTTACTCCCACATAGTGGACATTTCCTTTAATTCTTGTTTTATGTTCCATTCTTTAAGTTACATTAAAAAGTCTCTCTCACCACCCGATATTCCCCAAATAGATATTTATCAGGTAGTAAATTTATCGTCTGCAAAAATAATCCTTTTTTCCGAATCCTTGTACTTCTTGCCTTGATAAGCACCTCTTTCTTTCATTCTTTTTTGTAAACGCGCTACAAATTCATAATTTTTCAGCCCCCAGTCAGGAGCTATTAATAAATCTTTAGGAGATTGGGAGACAAAGCGCTCCACTACTATATCGGGACGGAGATGTTCTACATAGTCAATCACTAAATCAATATATTCGTCCACTTCCGCAAACAAATGAAAATCAACGGGATTCTCAGCATATTCATGAGCCATGCGCGTGCCGCGAATCAGTTGCAACTGATGAATTTTCAGAGTGCTCAACGGCAGCTCCGAAAGTATTTCCGCCTGTCCCACCATCGTGTCATGTGTCTCTCCCGGAAGTCCGAGGATGACATGTCCGCCTGTCAAGATACCACAAGCAGCAGTCCGCCCGACCGCTTCTGCTGTATCCGCATAAGTATGCCCCCTATTTATACGTTGCAGAGTTTTGTCGCAAGTACTTTCTATTCCATATTCTACCATGAGAAAAGTATGCCTGTTCAACTCTTCCAAATAGTGCAACAAGCCTTCCGGCATACAATCCGGACGCGTTCCTATCACCAAACCTACAACATCTTTCACCTCTAGCGCCTCTTCATACTTACGTTTCAGTCCTTCCAATTCCGCATAAGTATTGGTATAAGCCTGAAAATAAGCCAGATATTTCATATCCGGATATTTATGGGCAAAAAAGCATTTGCCTTCTTCCAGTTGGGTAGCGATGGATTTCTCTGTCCGGCAATAATCCGGGTTGAAAGTCTGGTTGTTGCAATAAGTACAACCACCCCACCCTTTCGTTCCGTCCCGGTTGGGACAGGTAAACCCTGCATTCAAAGAAATCTTTTGTACTTTGTAAGGAAAATACTTACGTAAGAAAGTAGGGAAATCATTATATAGAAAATGAGTCGATATATCCATTCTGTTCATTCATTATTTAATCTACAAACATAAGAAAAATCAACGAGGTAAAAAAAGATGCCCCAAAATATCTTCAATATATTAAAATAATCATAAAGAGCATAAGATAATTTAATAAATATGGTAATTTAAAAATCTATTTAGTTAGTTTTGCTTCGATTTTAGGCATTGACGGGAGGATACTTGTGAAAGTCTTGTGCAATTTATTCCCCAATTATGATTTCATCTCACCATACCCCATGCAACTCTCGTCAATAAAATTATCCCCTTTGTATTCCTAATAAGAATATAAAGGGGATTTTGGTTTAAATAACTATCGTTTATTTAAGTTTCAATAAAGTCTGATAGGAGATAATAACGCTCCGGCATGACTGGTATTAGAGGAAAAAATAGGCAAAAAAGAGTATAATTCGTTCAAACCACTATTCGCACTTTCTATTCCGGTTTGTTTTGTTTATTTTTGCTTTGAACATTTAAGAAATTACTATGAAACGGCTCGGTACTCTATTTCTTCTTTTTTTGACTGCAATTATAATGATTGCCCAACCCATCTGCCAGGTCAAACATTTCTCTGTCAGTGACGGGCTTGCCCAAGGAATAGTAATGAGTATTTTGCAAGACCGGAAAGGGCTTATCTGGTTCAGTACATGGAACGGGCTCAATAAATTTGACGGTTATACATTCAAGACCTATAAGACTTCACAAGAAAGCGCCTATGCATTCGGTAGCAATCGCATGGGGACTATATCAGAAAGCAAGTACGGAGACATATGGTGTCCCACTTACGACGGGCAGGCTTGCCTGTTTGATGTAGAAACCGAGAAGTTCATTGATGTTCTTCAGCCGATAGAGCATTCCACCCAACAAACGAATTATGTCACGCGAATTCACTCACTGAAAAAAGGAATCGCCTGGATTCTCTGTGAAAACGGATACGCGTTCAGGGTAGACGAACAGTTGTGTAAAAAGGGAGAAGGTATCACGCTCTACTCAACTTCCAGCCACAACCTGAAAGGCAACCATATATATACCGTTTATCAGGATTCCGAAGAAGATGAATGGATACTGACCGACAAGGGCGTCTCAATCATAGGAAAAAAGACATTAGATACCGACTTTCCTTTTCAATTTATCACGCAGATAAAAGAAACGGTCTATCTGATTGCGGAAAATGACAAGTTAGCCGGATATGATTTCCTCACTAAAAAGCTAAAGTTTGTAGATATTCCCTATCCGCATGGCAAAATAAACAATGTGACCATCCTAAGAGAAGACATACTGGCACTGGGGACGGATAACGGGTTGATACTGTATTCCACCCAGAAGAAGAGTTTCCGGCAGATAGATATCCGGACGGCTAGCCAATTCTCCAATTATGTGGAAACGGTCTATCAAGACCACATGGGAGAACTTTGGATATTCTCCAAGAATCCGGGAATCATTCATCTCAACCTCACAACCAATGAAAAAGAACACCTGTTCACTCCCAAAGAAGAGCTTATCAAGCACGGGCGCAAGAGCCGTAAACTCATTTTCGAGGATAAGGCAGAGAATCTATGGTTACTTCCCACCGAGGGAAACTTTTGCTATTACGACAGGAAGGAGAAAACCCTCAAACCGCTGCTTACGGACATCAACAATCCTAAATCTATTTTCAGCCCGTTAGTCAGGTCTTATACGTTAGACAGTCAGGGTGATTGCTGGTTTGCCACAGCACGCGGTGTGGAGAAGCTATGTTTTTTCCCGCAAAGCTATCAATTCAACCAGACGGACTATGAAGCCGAAACACGTGCTTTCCTGCGGGACAGCAACCAACGTCTCTGGACTGCATCCAAGTCAAACTATATTCAGATATATGCACCGGACGGAACTTTGGAAGGCTATCTGTCCGCACAAGGGAATATCGTCAAAGAAAAGCAGCCATTCTTCAACGGAGTATATTCCATTCTGGAAGATAAGGACAATAACATTTGGCTGGGTACTAAGGACATCGGTCTTTTCCAATTAAGGAAAACAGGGACGAACCATTACTCCATCCATCATTTCAAACACCAGTCCAATGACCCTTACAGCCTTAGCAGCAACAGCATCTATGCTATCTATCAGGACAGCCGCAATAATATCTGGGTAGGGTGTTATGGCGGCGGATTAAACCTGTTGACACAAACCAAGGATGGAAAAACATCATTTATCCACAGTAATAATGAATTGAGAAATTATCCCATAGCCTACGGCATGAAAGTGCGGAATATCGCTGAAGCTCCGGGCGGGGTTATCCTTGTCGGAACAACTAACGGACTGCTCACATTCTCTAACAACTTCGAGCGTTTGGAAGAAATCAAGTTCTACCGGAATATCCGCCGACCGGGAGACAAAAACAGTTTGAGTGCCAATGACATCATGCACATATATACCGATAAGAATAAGACCACCTATATCATCAGCTTTACCGGGGGAGTAAATAAAGTCATATCCGACCAACTACTCAGCGAGAATATCCGGTTCAAGAACTATGATAAAAACAACGGGCTGGCTTCCGATTTGGCACTCTCGATGATTGAAGATACCCAGAACCAACTATGGGTGGTTTCGGAGATAGCTTTGTCCAAGTTCAATCCTGCCAAAGAGACATTCGAAAACTTTGAATTGAGTTCAATCTACCAGGAGTTCAATTTCTCGGAAGCGATTCCCGTTATCAATGCCCGCAACCAAATAGTACTAGGAACGGATAAAGGATTCCTCGAAGTCTCCCCGGACAAGATGCACAAGAGCGAATATGTTCCGCCTATTGTATTCACGGGACTAAAAATCCAGGGACATTCTACGGATTATTCTATCGACAACTTAAAAGAGCTGGAACTGAAATCATCGCAACGGAATGTCACTTTCCAGTTTGCCGCGCTCGATTATGTGAATCCCAAAGGAATCTTATATGCCTACCGCCTGCAAGGATTAGAGGACGAGTGGAATGAAGCCGACAATAACCGGTCTGCAAGCTATATCAATTTACCAGCCGGCAAGTACAAACTGCAAATAAAGTCAACGAACAGCGACGGAGTATGGAAAAACAACGTACGTACCCTTCCCATACACGTGCTTCCTACCTTTTGGGAAACCTATTGGGCATGGCTGCTCTATTTCGTCCTGTTCATACTCTTCACAGCCACAATCGTATATGTACTGTTCTACATCTACCGGCTGCGCCACAGAGTCGATATGGAGCAACAATTAGCCAACATCAAATTGCGTTTCTTTACCGACATTTCCCATGAGCTACGTACTCCGCTGACTCTAATCAGCAGTCCTGTAACGGAAGTCCTGGAGAATGAGCCCCTTTCACCTTCCGCACGCGAACATCTTACCTTGGTACATCAGAATACAGAGCGTATGCTCCGGTTGATGAACCAGATACTGGATTTCCGCAAGATTCAGAACCAGAAGATGAAACTACTGATAGAAGAAACGGATTTGATTCCGCTCTTGCAAAAAGTAATGAATAACTTCAAACTGATAGCCGAAGAGAAAAACATAAACTATCAGTTACATTCTTCCATCCCGTCAGCATATAGCTGGGTGGACAGGGACAAATTTGAAAAAATATTCTTCAACCTACTTTCCAATGCATTCAAATATACACCTGCCGACAAATCAATAACAGTCAGCATTGCGGCAAAGGAAAGAACGATAGAGATAGCGGTAGCAGACGAAGGTATCGGCATTGCAGCAGAAAAGCAACATTCACTGTTCCAGCGTTTTGAATCATTAGTAAAACAGAACATCCTGCAACCTTCTTCCGGCATCGGCTTATCCTTAGTAAAAGAAATGGTGGAAATGCATCACGGCACCATCGAAGTAGACAGCCATCCCGGAATAGGCAGCCGTTTCACTGTCACTTTACCCTTGCAGAAGGAAGTGTTCGAAGAAGACGTACAAGTAGAATTTATCCTGAACGACAGCCAAAGTTCAACGCCTCATCCTGCCGACAGCATGAAAGCACCGGAAGAGACAGAAGAAGAAAATGAAAAAGAGGAACAGGAACGCAACTCAGAAAATTTCTCCATACTGGTCGTAGAAGACAATGAAGAACTAAAAGCATTTCTGAGGAATATCCTGTCGGAGAACTATACAGTGATAACAGCTTCCAACGGTGAAGAAGGATTGCAACGCGCCGCCGACAACCTGCCCGACCTTATAATCAGCGACGTCATGATGCCCGTCATGGACGGACTTGAGATGATTAGGCAAATCAAAGAGAACAACAACATTTGCCACATTCCCATTATCGTACTTTCCGCCAAGGCATCCCTGGACGACCGCATCGCCGGACTGGAACAAGGCATAGACGACTATATCACCAAGCCGTTCAGCGCCACCTACTTAAAGACACGCATAGCATCCCTGCTACGCCAACGCAAAGCGTTACAGGAAATCTACATGAACAAGCTGATGGAAGGAAAGAACAATTCTTCCATTGCCGCCGCTCCTGCTACCGGTTCGCTTACCCCGTCTCAGCCGCAAATAACCCCGTACGACGAGCAATTCATGGAGAAAGTGATGGAATTTATGGAAGAACAGATGGATAATGCCGAACTCACCATTGACGAATTCGCAGAAAAGTTAATGCTCAGCCGTACTATCTTCTACCGGAAACTGAAATCAATCATCGGTCTGACTCCCGTAGACTTTATACGTGAAATACGTATCAAACGTGCCGTCCAGTTAATTGACAGCGGTGAATACAACTTTTCACAAGTAGCCTACATGACAGGTTTCAACGACCCGAAGTATTTCAGCAAATGCTTCAAGAAAGTGATAGGAATCACCCCTTCGGAATATAAGGAAAAGAAAAAGTAAATAAATACTCCTTTTCTACCGGATATTCCCCGAAGAAATAACGAAAAGCCCGTACTATTGCAGTCTCAAATCTAAAAACCAAAAGAAACAGAAAATGAAAAAGCAATGGATTATCGCCTGTCTTACCGGAATATTCATGATGAACGTGCAGGCGCAACAACCAAGCAAGTATCCCTATCAGGATACAAAGCTGACTGCAGAACAACGGGCAGACGACTTACTCCAACGTCTTACACTGGAAGAGAAAGTCGCATTGATGCAGAACAACTCTCCGGCTATCCCCCGCCTCGGCATCAAGCCATACGAATGGTGGAACGAAGCTCTTCACGGAGTAGCCCGTGCCGGACTGGCTACCGTCTTTCCGCAAGCAATAGGTATGGCAGCATCCTTCAATGACGGATTACTATACGAAGTGTTCGACGCCGTATCCGACGAAGCGCGTGCCAAAAACCGCCAATTCAACGAGCGGGGACAGTACAAGCGTTACCAAGGACTGACCATGTGGACTCCCAACGTTAACATCTTCCGCGACCCGCGCTGGGGACGGGGGCAAGAAACATATGGCGAAGACCCTTATCTGAGCGGACGTATGGGAATGGCAGCAGTCAGAGGTCTGCAAGGCCCGGAAAATGCCGAATATGACAAACTCCACGCCTGTGCCAAGCATTTTGCCGTGCATTCCGGCCCCGAATGGAACCGCCACAGCTTCAATGCCGAAAACATTGCTCCGAGAGACTTATGGGAAACCTATCTTCCCGCTTTCAAAGACCTCGTACAGAAAGCGGATGTAAAGGAAGTGATGTGTGCCTACAACCGTTTTGAAGGCGAGCCTTGCTGTGGCAGCAACCGCCTGCTCACCCAGATTCTCCGCGACGACTGGGGTTTCGAAGGCATCGTCGTCACCGACTGCGGAGCTATCGGCGACTTTTTCCAGCGTAAAAAACATGAAACACACCCTGACGCAACACATGCTTCCGCCGATGCCGTACTGAGCGGAACCGACCTCGAATGCGGCGGTCATTTCAAAAGCATAACGGAAGCCGTAGAGAAAAGGCTTATTTCAGAAGAGAAAATCAACGCTTCAGTAAAAAGACTGCTGAAAGCCCGTTTCGAACTGGGAGAGATGAACGAGACTCATCCCTGGAGTGAAATCCCCTATTCGGTAGTAGACAGCCGCAAGCATAAGGAACTGGCACTGAAGATGGCACACGAAAGTCTGGTACTGCTTCAAAATAAAGGGAACCTGCTCCCTCTGAACCGCGGGATGAAAGTCGCCGTCATCGGCCCGAACGCCAATGACTCGGTGATGCAATGGGGAAACTATAACGGATTTCCATCACATACCGTCACCCTGCTGGAAGGCATACGCGCCAAACTTCCCGAAGCGCAAATAGTCTACGAGCCTGTCTGCGGATATACAAACGATACCACCCTGCACAGCCTGTTCAACCAATGCAGCATAAACGGCAAAGCAGGGTTCGACGCCACATATTGGAACAACCGCGAATATAAAGGCGAAATAGCCGCTACCGACCAACTGTCCACTCCTTTCCATTTCAGCGCAGAGGGTTCCACCGTGTTCGCTCCAGGCGTGAGACTGAAGAATTTCACCGCTATCTACCGCACTACTTTCCGTCCTACAGACTCCGGTGCGGCAACTTTCCGAATTATGAGCAATGGCGGACTCACCATATTCATCAACGGAAAACAAGTAGCCGAAGGAACGAACATCAAAAATCCCGCCAACCTGTATTCGTTCAATTACGAAGCCGGCAAAAGCTACGACATCGAGCTGCATTTCATTCAGGTAAAAGATAACCCTTCGCTCAACTTCGACCTTGCCCGCCTGACTCCTATGGATACACAGGACATCATCAACAAATTGAAAGATACGGATGTCGTTATCTTCGCCGGTGGCATCTCTCCCCTATTGGAAGGCGAATCCATGAGAGTGTCCGACCCCGGATTCAAAGGTGGCGACCGCACGGAAATCGAACTGCCCGCTATCCAGCGCGAAGTTCTGGCTCTTTTGAAGAAGAACGGTAAAAAGATAGTATTCGTCAACTTTTCCGGCTCGGCAATGGCAATCGTGCCCGAGACACGGAACTGCGACGCTATCCTGCAAACATGGTATCCCGGACAGGCAGGCGGAACAGCCGTTGCCGACGTACTCTTCGGAGACTACAATCCTGCCGGACGTTTGCCCGTCACCTTCTACAAGAATATGCAGCAACTACCGGATTATGAAGACTATTCAATGCAGGGGCGCACCTACCGCTTTATGCGTGAAACTCCCCTGTATCCTTTCGGCTACGGATTAAGTTACACCCGCTTCTCTTATGGGAAAGGTAAACTGAACCAGTCGAAGCTACGCAAAGGTGAAAAAGTCATCCTCACCATTCCGGTAAGTAACATCGGGCAGAGAGACGGTGAAGAAGTTGTACAAGTATATATTTCGCGTCCCGACGATAAGGGTGGCCCACAAAAGACACTTCGCGGCTTCAAACGGGTCAACATAGCCAAAGGCAAGACGGAAAATATAACAATCGAGCTTCCCTACGAATCATTCGAATGGTTTGATACCGCCACCAATACGATGCATCCTTTGACCGGAACATACAAGGTGCTTTATGGAAGCAGTTCAGCCGCCGACGATTTGCAATCACTCCCTATAAAGATTTTATAATTTTACCCTCATGCCCTCATAAGCTACTTCAATCCCTTTATTCATCGGGGTTGTAGCTATGAGGGCAGACTATGATAGCACCCTGATAGTAAAAGTTACCCTCATACACAAAAATTACCATATCCGAAACTCTGTCATCTGATTTACAAGGTATTAATAGTTATCATGCCAAGTATTAACACTCTACATCCCAACTATTAATAGTTGAGAATTCAGGTATTAATAGCTGATAAATGATGCAATACTACTCAATAAATGATTCAGCATTACTTGAAACAACAGATAGAGCAGACAGCAAATATAGGGCAAAAAATCATAGCCTATAAGCATGCCGTCAGTGTCCATACTGAGAAACTAGAGTATCCGCATAGGGAAACTTCAGTATCTCTACATAGAAACTTGCGTTTCCCGCCTAGATACTGGCGTTTCTTACTGTGGAAACTTCAGTTTCCACATAGGGATACTGACAACTTACAGAGACTTATACTTTTCTCTAAGGGGATAGTTTTCGACAACTGCCCCATATGTGTTGCAGATAAAGGTATCTGCAACCATCTGCAACAGGTATCTGCAACGTTGCAAACATCTATTTATTAGCGGATTACATTCGTTTTGTTGCAGATGGCAGATAATTTCACATTTTTCAACTTTATAGTAAAGAAAAAATAGCATCGCTTAGCTCAAAATTGCATCAGAAATAAGTAAAAACCGTACAGATTTAAACTAGCATTTGATACAGCTATCCTCAAAATCTTATCAGTTTCATTGTTTGTACTCCAAAAATATCTATATTTGCAGTAATGGCGAAAATTAACCGCCGTGAAATTAACCGTCGTTATTTTTAGGAGGTATCATGAGATTCTATAACAGAACCAAAGAATTGGAAGAATTACGGAAAGTCCGGGAATTAGCTTTTGCAGAACATTCCAAACTAACTGTCCTTACCGGGCGAAGACGTATAGGGAAAACCAGCTTGATTTTTAAGAGTTGTGAAGATACAGCTACCATATATTGGTTTGTGAAACGCAGTAATGAAGCAGATTTATGTGCCGGATTTGTGGATATCGTTTCCCAAGTACTGCATGAGAATATCCCCGGAAAAGTATCTAGTTTTACAGAACTGTTTGAATTTGTTATGGGATTGGGAACCAAGCATAAGTTCAATTTAGTCATTGATGAATTCCAGGAATTTTTCAATATTAATCCTTCTGTTTATAGCGGTATGCAAGACATTTGGGATAGATATCGGACGAAAACGAAAATAAATCTAATTGTCAGCGGTTCTGTATACACTTTGATGGAACGGATTTTTAAAGACGCAAAAGAACCTTTATACGGACGTAGTGACAGAGTATTGAAATTGTATCCCTTTGAAACGACGGTTCTTAAAGAAATCCTCACAGACTATAAGCCGGGATACCAACCGGACGATTTGTTGGCTCTTTATACATTCACCGGAGGAGTTCCCAAGTATGTAGAGTTATTGATGGATGCCGGAGCTACCGACATGGAAAAGATGGTAGACTTTATGGCACAACCGGATTCACCTTTTATTGACGAAGGAAATACATTGCTTATACAAGAATTTGGAAAGAAATACGGAAATTATTATTCCATTCTTGGAGCCATAGCCGGTGGAGAAAACACGCTGTCGGAAATGGAAGACAAATTGGACATCAGTCTAGGGGGATATTTGAAACGCCTGGAAGAAGATTACAATATTGTTGTTAAAAAGCGTCCCATCCTTTCTAAAGAAGGCACCCAGACTGTGAGGTATGAGATATCCGACCCTTTCCTGCGTTTTTGGTTCCGCTATTTTAATAAATACCAGTCTCTACTACAGATTCGTAACTTCAATGGACTGGGCATTCTTATTAAACAAGATTATCCGACTTATTCCGGGCTAATGCTCGAAGAATATTTTCGTCAGAAAATGATAGAAAGCGGAAAATTCCTGAATATCGGTTCGTGGTGGGAAACCAAGGGAAATCTCAATGAGATTGATATTGTGGGGATTTATCTATTCGAGAAAAAAGCATTGGTAGCTGAAGTAAAACGCCAAAAGAAGAATTTCAAACCGGAATTATTTCAAAAGAAAATAGAAGCTATCCACAACAAGTTGCTTTTCAAATACGAAATTGAAAGTAAATGTCTGTCAATGGAAGATTTGTAATGTAAAAGGGGGATATCAAGTCATCACACCTAAATCCCCCTTTTTAACTATCCGACTGGCTATCAGTTCTTTGTCAGCAGCCGTTTTTCTGAAATTGTTCCGTATTCTTCGCCGTTGATAGTAATGCCTGTTGCATTCTCTATCTGTATCATCGAATCGTCGGGAGTTTCTATATCCACGTTCTCTATATTAATCTTTGCGACTTTGTTAATCACAATGCCTTGCTTCGCACCCGTCACCACCATGTTCTTTATGGATATGTTCTCAATCGGCATTTCGGGAAGTCCGTTCAGATACACTGCCCGTCCGGCTCCCTTGCAGAACACGTCCGAGATATGTATGTTTCTGAATGCCGGAGTTTCTTCGGTAACATCCGGCACAGGCTCACCCGGAGCACCTTTGACAGCATAATACAAGTCGGCAATCAAGGCATCATTCGGGATGTCTATCATATTAATATTGTTGATATAGATATTCTCCACAACACCGCCACGCCCGCGCGCACTCTTGAACCGCAACCCGACATCCGTGCCGATAAAAGAACATTCGGATACATATACGTTCTTCACACCGCCGGACATTTCGCTGCCAATGACGAATCCGCCGTGACCGTGCAGCACCGTATTGTTTCTCACAATCACATTTTCGCAAGGCTCCCCACGTCTGCGCCCGTCTTTATCCTTTCCCGATTTCAGACAGATTGCATCATCGCCCGCATCGAAGAAACAGTTCGTTATCAGCACGTTCTTACAAGATTCCACATCGAGCGCATCCCCATTCTGCGAATACCAGGGATTGAATACCTTTACATCATTCAACGTCAGGGATTCGCATGACAAAGGATGGAGACACCAGCTCGGAGAATTCTTGAACGTCACACCTTCCAAAAGTATTTTCTTACTCTTCACGACACTCAGCAGAACCGGGCGCAACCAGCTTTTCATTTCTTCCCACTCTTCAATGCCGATGTCCAGACGCTTGTTTCCCCAGTCCGCCATAAGCACAGACGCTTTCAAAGCTCCTTCGTTGGGATACCACACTTTGCCGCTTTCGTCTACCTTCCCACCGGATTTCAGCAGTTTGTTCCACTGCCCTTCCGTCATTTTGCTTTTCTTTACGGGACGCCACTTGTCACCCGCACCGTCGAAAACGCCATGACCGGTAATGGCTATGTTCTCTGCGTTCACTGCCGAGATAGGCGATTGGCAACGTTTGGTATCCAGCCCTTCAAACGAGGTGGTGATTATCGGATATAAGGAAGTATCTCCGCTAAATACTACAAGGGCATTCTTTTCCGCATGCAGGTTGACATTGCTGAGAAGGACGACAGGCCCCGTCAGCCACAGCCCTTCCGGGATAACCACCCTACCGCCGCCTTTGTCGTGCACCGCTTTGATAGCATTATTTATTGCTTCCGTATTCAGCGTCACGCCATCGCTCTTCGCACCGAAGTCGCAGATATTCACCTGATAAGCAGGGAAAACGGGAAGTTCTACAACGGGCATGGAGAAAGGCAGGTCGGCATATATAGCTTTCAAGTCCAGTTCTGTTCCTGCTACCTGCGGGGCGGGATGCTGACAAGCGCAAAAGATGCCGAGGATGGCTGGTGCAAGACCAGCCATTTGAATCAATCTATTCATATCTTTTTTACCTTAATATATTGAACTATTTGAACCAGTCGGCATCGGTATATCCGTCCCAACTCATAATGGTTTTGCGTGTACCAAAGTATTGATTGTACTGTTCGCCATTGAGTTGCAGCACTGTGTTGCGTACCGCTGCCGGAATAGATTCGTAGAGGTTAGCTCCCGATTCCGTCTTGCAGTTGTAAAGTTTGCAACCGGTGGCGACAGTAGGCACTGCCGGAGTGAGCGGTTTGTTTTCACCCACAAAGTTGGCACCATATACATCGGCAAACGTACAATTCAGGAAAGTGAGGTTGTCCGGTTCGTACTGATAAATCAGGGTAGAACTGGTGACACCCGCGCCCACCGTGAAGCGGCTGTTCAGGAATACATAGCCGAGGTAACCCGCCCTGACGCGTGCCTGCATCACGGCACGAGTGCCGGTAGGCGCATGGAGCTGACAGTCCTCAAACAACACCACCTTGCCCGAACCCCAAATAAAGTCGGTAGCTCCGGCTATGAAGCAATCCTTAAACCAGTTGTAGCCACCGCCCGGAAGCAGGGTATCCTGGAAGCTTAACACACGGCAATTAATGAAAGCAGCCGACTTGTTGTTGATATAAAGCGCTTCCGCCTGACCATTCTTGCCCAATGTCCATCCATAAGCATTTTCTATCGTCACATTCTCGAAACGAATCTTGTCGGAATTTCCATCGAGCATCATCATCGAACGGCCACCGGACTTGGAAATTACAGTACCGACCGGGGCAAACTGGTCGATGTTGATTCCCGCACCTATGCCGCCGTTAATGTCATTGCTGTTATCGTATTGGATATTGACAGCCGTATTGTCGCTCACATTCCCTTTCACTGTGATATTGGTCTGGTCGCGCAAGTAGATGATTTCCTGATAGATACCATTATCCATTTGGAATGTCTTGGGAGCATTCAGGTCGATATGCGTCGCACAGAAATCAATAGCACCTTGCAAGGTATAGAAGTCGGCGTTGGGGTCGGTATGGCTAATCTTCAGTTCATAATTAGGTCCTGCCGGCATCGGTGCGGGCTTGGTCTTGAAAGTCCATGCACGACCGTATATTCCACGAAAGTCCGTCTGCTTCACGGCAGCCTGGTCTATCGTCACATAATATTCGGTATCATATTGCAGACGTTGCTGGTGAGGTTTGATAATGAAATCGTTGCCTTCCACCCTCACCGGATAATAGTTGACGACACGGCGACTGACGGAAGAACCCGTGGGCGTAACGCCAATAATATCCATCCATGTATTCAACTGAGTTACACCATCAACAATGGATACCCTGCGGTCGGACAGACTGATTTCGTCTACCTGCTTATGGTCGCTCATGCGATAGATACGGATACAACCGCTCGTGCCGAGTTCGGGGGCTGTCCCTTCAAACGAGATTTTCAGTTCGGTATCCGCAAATGCTTGCTGTGTGCCGTCGGCAGGGGTCAGGTTATATCCAGAAACAGGGGTCTTATCACCGTCGGCCGTGCCGTCTTCGTTACTTCCGTCTTCCCAAGGAGCTGAGGAGTTTCCGGCATCCACACTTTCGAGACGTCCCATTTCTACAAAACCGCTATCGTCAATGTAGAGCGCAAAGGTATAGCTGTAACCTTTGTGAAATTGCGGAAGGGAGATGTCCAGATTGGTAAATATCCACTCCTTTTCCCTGTCATCCAACACAAAAGAGACTTTGTAGCTATCCTTCAGTGATGAAGGAAGAATGATGGCTTCGTAGAAGCCGGTTGTGCCATTGTGATAAGGAGTGATGGTGGCAACAGAGCTTTCGTCAACCGTCAGTACGTCGGTCTGTACATTGAACGAAGCTGCGGTTTGCATCCCTTCAATCCTCACATCACTTACTTCCAACGGTTCTTTCTCCATATTCACGAATTTCAGAATCACTTTAGACAGGCGATGCGTAAAGTTCAGCGAGATATGGGGAGCAGTCTCTTCGGAGTAAGTATAGTCCTCGTTCGTGGCAGCATATAGCAGGTCGCAGGCTGTGCTGCCCTCTCCTTGTGCCGCCAATTGCACGGGATAGTCAAAATTACGCATATCGGCAGTGTACGGATAGTATGCCACGAACTTCACCGGCACTCCGTCGTTTTGTACCTTGAGCGGTGCGGAAGAAGTAAAAGAAACCGATGCTCCCTCTTCCGAGCAGACATAGGGTACGTTCACTGTCTCTATGGTAGGTTCAAGCGTTTTCGCATCCAACACGTATGTCCCAATCTTATCACCCTCGTTCCACGATGAACCGTCTTGGGTGACACGGGTTGAGAAAGCTGTGAGGTCTACACCGAATGTGACCTCACCCGTAGCAGAGGGTTGTTTGGTACCCGTTTCCTGCTCGTCGTCCGAGCAAGAAAGGCAAAACAAACTACCTGCCAACAAAGGGTATATTAATGAATGAAATAATTTCATAACCGGATTGTTTAATCAGTATTACAATAATGTCTCAAAAGGTTACCGGGCATTCTTGTACCAACGCGGGTCGCCTGCCTGTGCGTCAATCTTGAGTTTGAAGTTACCGCTCGCAGCGTCTTCAAAGAGTTCGGAGACGGTCATCGAGCTACTTACCCAAGCATTAGGGAAGGCATTCGTATCTATCGGGTTCCCGTGTACATTCACTACTGCATATTTTCCATCTTCGGAAGCTGCCGCATAGTTGCCGGAGAATTCCCGTACATTCATCTTATACCCAATATTAGGATGTACATCTACGAAACAAGCTGAAACATTATTCTTGTAGTATAAATTACCACTATCAAATTTGCTTTCAAAAGGAGTGGCAGTTAAACCGACCAACGTACAGTTTTCCACAGTAAGAACTACACCGTTGGCATCTTTCACGTAAACAGCACGCTCTGTCATATTGTAAAGTGTAGAATTGGTGATAGTGATTGCCTTAGAACCATAATAGTTGAAAACGCTTTTCATATTTATGAACTGACAGTCGTCTATTAATACGGAAGAAAGCAGGTTTTGCGCTCCATTATCTCCATCCGGCCAGTCGCAAACAGTCTTCATCGTAGAGAAGTTACACTTCTTCAACTCTATGACAGCATCAGCCGAGAGTTGAGCCATTTCATTGTTTGTCAATAAGGCGGTTGAGTTATCACCTGTAATATCCAGATTATTCAATGCAATCTTTTGAAGTTCATTATATTGGATTTGTTTCAGATTCATTTTAACCTGTCCTTCGGTATCGCCAATCAGCAATAACTCCGTCACGGCTTCGGGCACTACGATTGCATCGCTAAAGGTATAACCTTCCGCATTGGCGGCAAACACTAACGCAGCCTTGCCGGAAGCACCGGACAATACTGTCGACAAGTCTGTTTCCGCAGTAACCGCTTTCTGGGCATAGTCGGCAGGGATAGCCTCATTCTCGGATACTTTGTCACCGTCGCCGTCTTCGCTTCCACCGTTACCCCAAGGAGTGTTGCTACCATTACCACCACCGATTTCTCCGCTAGTTTCCTTACCCACATTGATATTGAAAGTGTATTCATAGCCAGCTATAAACTTATCTATCCGGCTGCCTTCGGGCACCGTGTACTGATACTTGCCGCCATCTGCCATAATGGTAAGAGACAGTTTGTTTATCAATTCTTCGGCAGGCAGCATGATACCGATAAATGACTTATCGCCTGTTTTCTGCAAATCAATAGACTTCTGTGTACCCATATTGCCCAACGTACCGTCTATCAGGTTGAAAGTGGCGGTTGTATTCATACCGCCTACCGTTACGCTTGTCACACTCGATACATTCTCATTCGTTATATTTACACGCAAAAGCACCAACTGATGATGGAAAGTAAACGCCAGTCCACCCGCCAACAGGGATTCCGTAGACTGGTTGGCAGCCTTTGCCCACATTAAATCGTGGGCAGAGACACCATCGGACTGGTCGCTCAGGTCTACTTTATAAAGCGCCGCCGTGACATCAATCACATCCGCAGCCGTATTATAGGGATAATAAGCCACAAAGTTCACAGGCATATCATAGATAGCTATTCCCGGATTGGATGAGAAGTTCACGGTACGTCCCTCACCCGCTGTGGCATATTTTACATTAAGAGCATCGTTCAATACATTCTTGTCTTCCGTATCAAACATATATATACCTATGGCATCACCACTCTCCCACTCACTGGTTTCGCTATTCAACCGTGTAGAGAAACGGTCGTTGCCCGAACTGATAGAACTAAGTCTTTTCTGACCGTCGCCATCCGTAAAAGAACTCTCATTAACTTCGCTACATGCTACCGCCATAGTACCGGCAACGGCTAAAAGAACAAATGTTTTCAGATTCATACTATTATATTTTAGTGTATTCCTAATCATGTTATTTCATTATATCTATTTATTTTTTTAAGGTAACCAACGCGTATCTCCTGCACGGCTGCTTACTATCGGAGAAGAACTGTCTTTAATCGTCAAGTCTCCATTAGCAGGGTCAGCAAAGAGTTCGGCCGCCGTAACTTCAAGGTCGGTTGCATTCATCTTGCTGCCACCCAACGCATAATCTGCTGTGGTATAGTTGTCAGAGAACGTGGTAGTGGTATTCGCGCCGATAGCGTACAGGTCGCCGCAAGGAGACGCCAGCAAAATGCCCTGCAATACCAATTCGGAACCTACGGCGGATTCTATGTTAATCAGACGTTGGTTGCGGCTGTAATTGTAGATAGTCACATTCTTATATTCCAAGTGGATAGGCTTATCCATATAAGGTGCATAGAAGAGATTACCCCAACCATACCCGTTGGTTCCGTCATTGTCATTGCTGAACGTACAGTTGCGGAAGATGGCACGGTCAAACTGGTCGTAAGACACTCCGTTGTCTTTGTCGAAAGACTGAAGATTGAATAAGCCGTACGCACTGGTCTGCCATCCGCAACCTTCAAAGCGGCAACCTTCCATCTCAAGATTCATCACATGCTTGGCATTGGCGGACTGATGACGCCAGAAACCGCGACGCAGACTTACGAAGTCGCAATTTACAAAGCTGACATTCTCTATCGTATATGGCTTGCTGGTATTCATAAAGTAATTATTGTTCGCTTCGTGGCGGAACTCGATATTATCAAACTCCAGACTGGAGAGATAAGAACCTTCCGCAATGCTCCAACTGCCTTCTAAAACAACAACAGGTTTAATACCATCCCGGCTACCCGCCAATCGGAAGCCTTTCATCAGGGCAAACGGAGTGACACGGTAGGAAGAACCTGCCGGCAGATAATATTCCGTTCCTTCAGGCACTTCGGGGTCAATGTCGTTATTCAGCAGCATGGCGGACAAGTCATCATCCAAACCCACTTGTATAGACATAGCCGACGGCCCGGCTGTGCGGAACGTCACCTGATTGTAAGGCTTGTCATACTTGCGCGGCTTGCCGGTATCATACAGATTGACAGCATACAGCGTGTTTTTGGTCAAGCCGTCCACTTCGGCATACCCCTGCATCATCTCTTCAATAGTGAGGTAGCGACTGACGCCGGGCAGTGTGGTATCCATCATAGGCATGATACTGATACTATCCACCGGATTCTGTTTATTGTCTTTCTTCCAGCGAATCACAGCCGATGATTCCGTAATCTCAGTTTTGGAAACATCTTCCACCAGCTTGGCATACTCTGGACGCGCTTCGGTAGAGGCGCTGACGTAGCTCCATTGCGAGTTGTTGGTAGCTTTGGGAGCATTGCTGCGCACACGGATATAGAAAGTCGTTCCGTAAGGAATATCATCGACGAACACGTAAGGTTCGGTCGTCTCTATCTCCATAAACAGACTATTGTAATATTGGTCTTGATGAAGCTCCACCGTATAAGAGGTGGCTTCGTTCACTTTATACCATACCATTGTCACCGAGTTTCCTTTCACTTCCGGTTTCTCCAATACAAACCGGGGTTGGAAGAGGTCGTCCACTTTAGTATATTTATCATCTTCCTCGCAGCCCACAAGCAGAGTACCGCACAATAGGGCGGGCAGCATAGCCGTTGCAAGTCTTTGTAATAACTTTATCATAACGTTTTGTCTTTTTACTGATTTAGTATCCATAATAGTTCCGAATCAATCCGCGGTGGTCCGTTATGACCTTTGAAGGATAAGGACACAGGTATCTCACAGGGTCGGTAGGTTTCACCGATTTATCATTGTTCTTGTTGATAAATCCACGGAAGCTCCAGGAAATGGCGTCCAGCGTTTCGTAAACCTGTGTTTCCTTATTCAATACCAACCATCCCAACGCATATTCCAATACCGTATATCCGGCAGGACGACCCACACCGGGACCGTATTCATCAATACCTACAATATCCAATATCTTTCTATCGGGATGTTCGGGGTCTGCCACCTGCTTGTAGTAGATATTGGCTGGCACTTTCTCTATACCCGGCACATAAGTCCCGTTTGCCACCAGTCCCCAATTACTCATCTCGTTATAAAGGTTATAAATCACTTCACCGTACTTGTTCCAACGTGCGAGGTCGTACTTGCGGATACCTTCTCCGCCAAACTCCCACTTGCGCTCGTCCATGATAGCCTGGAAGAAATCCGCTTCATTGGTCAGCCTTTCCACATAACTCTCTACCTTATCCGTCCATTGAGCCGCATCGAAAGCACGGCGGCGGACACGCTTCAACGCTTCTTTGGCATCATCGCGCGGTCCGTAGAGTTCGTTCACAGCCTCAGCGTACATCAGCAGTACATCGGCAAAGCGCATACGCACGCTATTGATTCCCGTATTGGAACCACTGGAAGCACCCAGCGGGGATTGCATATAGAGCTTTGACCATTTCCCGGCTCCCATGCCGGCTACGCCCATATCAATCTCCTGATTCAAGTCTTTATCATATTTATAAGGTACGCAAGTCATGTCGCGGCGCAGGTCGTCCTTATCAAATGAATAGATGTAAGTTCCGCAGAAAGTCACATAGTTGCGGGCACTGCCATAGGCATGCTTGCCTTCCGCAATAGTGACACCGATATTATAACCGTAACGGCTGGTGACGCTCTTCAACATCGGAACGGCGAACAGTACATCATCATTGTTGGCTGTTTTCCAGTTACACTCGTTCACCCATAAGTTTTCAAAACTTTGGGTAAAGTCGTGCTTGCCCTCTTTAATCACTTTGCCCAGATAGGTGACGGCAATCCCGTAGTAGTGTTCAAAGTTATCGCCACGTTCCATGTAGCCCACATGAGTCACATCATCCTTGTCGGCACGAAGCGTCCAACCGCCACGATAAAGAGCGAGTTGCCCGATAAGCGCCTGACAATATTCACGGGAAGCACGTTCCACGCCATAATCCAAATCAGCGGCGTATTTCATCATCGGCTCTACGGCTATCAGGTCGTTTATCAGATATTCTAAAATAACATTGCGGTCAGTAGTGCCCAGACTGAAAAAGTCGTCGGTAGATTCCGTCGGCTCCGTGACAAACACCACGTCGCCCCATGTACGAATCAAGTCCAGATAGAGCATAGCACGAAGTGTTTTCACTTCCCCGTACATCTGCTGTGTCTCCGAAGGAGCTACACCACTGGTTATTTGGGTATCAAACAACGGTGACTCCTGCACAGCCTGCAAAAAGTCGTTGGCATAGTTGATGGCGTAATATAAATTGTTCCAGGTATTGTTCAACACCGCCCATGTGGGACGGGAGTCAAAGCAGCCGATGTCCGAACCGTTAGTATTGACCGTGTTGTTCTTGAAAGAGCTCATCTCCACATCGGTATTCGTATTCAAGCCACTGGCAAGGTTGCTTCCGTACAATCCGTCTTCCGTCATGGAAGAGTAGATGCGCGTCATCAACGCTTTCATCTCCGATTCGCTGGAGAATACGTACTCGGGAGTAAAGCCGGAAGCCGGCTGCACGTCCAGGAAATCATCGCAAGATGCCAGGGAAAACAGGGTTCCGGCAATGAGTGAGTATATCAGTTTCTTATTCATAGTTCTTCTTTTTATAGATTTCAATTAAAAAGTCAACTGTGCACCGAATGTATAGGTACGGCTGCGCGGATAACGGTTGTAGTCAATGTTCGGAGTCAGACCGGTGGCGATGTTCACTTCGGGGTCATAGCCGCTATATCCGGTGAGGATGAACAGGTTATTGCCCGATACGTAGAAACGCACTTTGCTCAGACCTACTTTCTTAGTCAATGAGACGGGCAAAGTATAGCCGACGGTAGCCGAGTTAAGACGCAGGAACGAACCGTCTTCCACAGCATACGACATACTGATAGGCCGTCCGATGGAAGTAGGATTCCACATCGTGGCGTCTTTATTAAACTCTGCCAGTATTTCCGGCTGGTAACGGATTTCATTACCCATGTCGTCGAAGTTGCGCCAGCGTTTGGTGGATGCTATATCCATCAGGAAGTTGTTTTCCTTATTGTCCGCCCAGGTAGTCAACATGATTTTGTTGGCATTCAATACGTCAAAATCATACATAAAGTTGAAGAACATGCCCATATCAAACCCTTTGTAAGTAGCGTTCAGACCAAAACCGCCCGAGAATTTCGGAGTAGTGTTACCAATAACGGTACGGTCGGCTTCCGTCAACTGATAAGGATTGGTGCTGTTAGGGTCTACCGGAGTCAGTTTCTTGAATTTGGCATTACCGGGACGCGGAGTGTCGGACAACGGGCTTGAATCAACCACACCCGCTTTCAGTTTCCATGTACGGGCTTGCGCATCGAAAGATTCAAAGTCGTCTACGGTGTAGAAGCCGTCGTTTACGTATCCGTAAATCAGACCGCTTGTACCGCCTACATAGGCACGGTAGTCGTCGGAATTCACAACGTCGTTTCTCCAGCCCGAAGTAAGTATCCATTCCTTTTCGCCGCTTGCCAGTTTATCAATCTTGTTTTTGTTGTGACCGATGTTGAAGGTAGCGTTCAGCGAGAAGTCTTTCGTTTCTACCAACCAGGCATTCAACTGGAGTTCGATACCGCGGTTCGATGTCTGTCCGACGTTGGTCATCAGTTTGGTATAGCCTGTGTAACCGGGAATATCCGAAGGCACTAACAGGTCTTTTACCGTATTCCAGTAGTATTCGATAGTACCGCTGAGGCGTTCTTTGAAGAAGCCGAAGTCAAGACCGATATTGCGTGTAATGGTCTTTTCCCACTTCACATCGGGATTGTACACATATTTAGTGTTATAGAATGTGTAGTAATAATGGCTTGTTTCGCCCCAGCCCGCCGGACGGTTATTGTTGGCACGATACAATTTCTGATAAAGGTCGGTATCAATACGGTCGTTACCGGAAATACCGTAACTGAATCTCAGTTTCAAGTTGGACACCACACGGTTGTCTTTCAGGAAATCCTCGTTGGACATACGCCATGCCAATGCTCCTGCCGGGAAGAATCCCCAACGGTTGCCGGACGCGAACTTGGAAGAACCGTCGGCACGCAACGTCACCGTAGCCAGGTATTTATCATTATAACCATAGTTGATACGACCGAAGAAAGAGGATATGCGCGAAGGAGAATCGGACGACGAGGTATTCTGATAAGCAGTACCCAATGACAGATTATCGAATGCTTTTTCCGCCGTTATGGTTTCAGGGAGATAACGGGTAGAGAAAGTTTTGGTGGTCGTTTGGTTATGCTTGATTTCCTGTCCCAGCATCAGTCCGAAGTTGTGGGCGTCCTGCAACATGAAGTTATAGTTCCACACATTGGTAAGCTGCCACTTAGTACCTTGCTTCATGCTCCATTCCGCCATCGGCTGGTTGTTGTTATTACGTGCATTGCTCGTACCCATCCCCCAAAAGCGGCGCTGTTCTTCGGAGTTGTTTTCAAAACCGAATTCACTTCGGAACGTCATACCTTTTATAATGTCCCATGTCACGGCTCCCATCGTGTTGAGCGACTTGTTGATTCTCTTCTTATAGTTCTTTTCCGATTCTTCCTTCGGGTTGAAACGGGTTACTTCGTCCAGTTGGTCGGGGTCGAAATAAGTATCGTCTTCGGGAAGCGTCATATATTCGTCCAACCCGGTTGTAGGTCTTTCGCGCAAGGCTGTCAGCAGGCTGACACCTTCCGTTCCCGAACCGTCCACTTCCTTGTGCAACAAACGTGTGCGATATTCCAGGGTCAGGAACTTGAAAGGCTTGAAGTTGAAAGAAGCATTCATATTATTTTGCTTCAATCCATTGCCTACCATCACGCTCGGCTGGTCTTGATGGATAAAGGAAAGTTTGTATTTGGCTTTCTCCGTGCCGCCGTTCACGCTAAGGTCTACATACTTCGCCACCGGATTGGAGCCGAACACTTCATCCTGCCAGTCGGTTCCGGGGTTGCCCTGATAAATGTAGTGCTCGTAAGCACGTCCGTATTTATTATTAAAATCCGTAGGGTTGGAGCTTTTCTGACGGGCGTTTTCATATTGCATCAGCACAAATTCGTAAGGGTCCATCACGTCGAGCTTTTTAGACAACTCTTTGGTCTGCACGTAAGTATTCAGATTAATAACGACACGTCCTTCGGTAGGGCGTTTGGTCGTCACCAGGATTACACCGTTAGCACCACGCGCACCATAGATAGCCGTAGAAGCTGCGTCTTTCAACACCTCGATAGACTCGATATCGGTAGGGGGAACATCATTCAAACTGTTGACCTCGAATCCGTCCAGTATGATAAGCGGGCTGTTATCTTGTGTGATAGAACCGCCGCCACGCACCAGAATCTTGATTTCGGCATCGGGAGAACCATCCACAGCGGTCACCTGCACACCCGGCAGCTTGCCGACGATAGCTTCGGCGGCAGAAGTGGTCTGTACTTTCTCCAATATCTTGCCGGATACGCTGGCGATAGAACCGGTCAGGTTACCTCTTTTCTGCGTACCGTAACCGATAACTACCACATCGTCCAGCATGCCGACTGCTTCTTTCATGTGGATATTAATGTTAGAGGTACGTCCCTTCAACGGTTCCTTTGCCTCTTCCATACCTACATAGCGAACTATCAATACGGCTTTGGCTACATTGGGAACACTAACCAATGTAAATTTACCGTCCAAGTCGGTTGTGGCACCTATCGAAGTGCCTTGCACCGTCACTGTGGCACCAATCACCGGTCCCATGTCATCGGTCACCGTACCGGTCACGGTAGCAGTCTGTGCCATAGCACCCACCGCTACCCACAGCAGGATAAATATGTTTATGATTATTTTATTCATCATTCTATGCTTTTATTATAAATAGATTTATTTGCTCCACAGCTTCATTTCTTTTCCATTACTACACCGCCTTGGTTCTGATAGTAGATGATGTGCTGTACCAGGTTATGAAAATAAACTTCGATGTTCGGATAGCGTCCGTTAGGGTCGACCGATGAATTGATTTGCCATGCGTCAGTCGGGTCGTTGGGGTTCAGTCCATAAGCCTCTTCCCATATATCGGGGATACCGTCACCGTCCGTATCAGCCCAGGGCTTCAATGACTTCACGGCGATATAACCTTCGGTATCCGATACGGTGTCGATAATTCCGGGTTGTTTGTCCTTGCCGTCTTCTTCGGGTTTGGAACCGATATGGGTATAAGTACCATCCCTTACCTCGCGGACTACGCGCTGGTCTATCAAGTCTCTGCGCAGAGAGGCTCCGGCATACTCAAGCACTTTGTCGTAAGCTTGTGCGGCTGTATGATTTGTCACTTTGCTGTAAGGCTGATAGTCCGCCATCTTCATAGCTTGCTTGTCAGCATCGGAAACATCACCCAATGAAGAATCGAATTGCTCCCAAACGCCTTTTGTCCAGTTGTCGGCGGTTGTGGTGGAGTTGCCCGCTACATAGTTGCCGTTGATGTAAGCTCTGGCAGTAGGGTCGCTCGACAGGATACGGTAAGAGCGGTTGTTGGTTCCGGTGGCAGGCCCCGGTTTGTAGTAGCAGTTGGTAAGATTGAAAGACGCGTATTTTCCACCGTAACTACCTTGTCCTCTTCCACTCCAATTGTAATAGACATTGTTCCGCACGTCAAAATATCCGGTAAAGTCGTAGGACTCTTGTGTACCGGGAGCGGACAAATCGGAGATACGCGGGCAACGGCTACCGTGGTGTGCCAATAATATATGGTGGAACGATGCGTTGTCGCCGCTGAACATAGCTCCGTAACCGTGAGCGCCCTTGGCGTGATTGGACAGGTTCATGCTTTCGGAAGCAATACACCATTGTGCCGTAAAGTTCCGCACCCCATAGAAAGTCAATGTCTCGTCTACGCTCCAACCTGCCGTAACGTGGTCGATAATGGCATCTTTAAAATAACGACCGCCGATAGCGTCTTCACCATAATCGGCAAACTGGTCACCGGGACGGCAACGTAAGAAGCGGACAACGGCATTCAGGCTGGAACCTGCACCAATAGCCGGGTCTTTAGAAAGGTTGAAGGTGAAGTTGTAATTCTTCAAGGTGATACCGTCACCCGGTGCTGTCTGCCCGATAATGCTCAGGTTGGGATACTCGTTCAGATACAGACCTCTTTTCAGCTCGATGATACCGGACACGTCGAAGATGATAGTACGTGGCTGGTTGGATTTCTCGATTCCGTAACGTAAGCTGCCCTCAATAGGAGTTTCGTTTTTGTTATAGTCTGCCAGCGTTGTCACACGATAGATTTCTCCACCACGACCACCGGTAGTAAAACGCCCACCACCTTCAGCACCCGGGAAAGCCAGGATAGAAGCAGAAGTGTCGTCACCGATGCTTGTATCGGGTTTTCCGTATTGGAAAACGGTCAGTGTCTTATCCAATATCTTGACTGTTGCCACACGGGGCAATGGGCTGTTACTGTTATCTTCTATATTCAGTACGATTTCGTCGGTTGTAGAATTCCTCTTGTCTTGCGTAATCCAAGTTTCGGATATGGAAGCGTCATAATCCACCGGATTTTCTCCTTGCGGAGCGGAGATAACCAATGTACGGCATTTATAAGGAATGATGTATTCGTCCTGTTCTATGGTTACCTTGCCGCTTACACCGTCCTGTGTCACTTTCAAGATACGTTGCAATGTGTAGTCGCCTACGGAATTGAATGCTAGAACTGCTGTCCTATCTTTCTGGTTCGTATTGGCATCCACAGCGAACGTTACTTCATCAGTAGCGAAACTACGGGTTTTCGGTGTTGTCTCCTTCAACTTAATCCAGTTGTATTCTTCGGCTATATCCAAATCCCATTCCACATTTGCCACTACTTTGCAGACAAATGTACTTTCCCTGAACGGCAAAGGGTCTGATGAATAATCGAACAAAATATCGGGGTCGGCTCCGAGTTGCTCAACACTAATCTCCTGTTCCAATGTAGAGCCTGCACCCGACATTGAAACTTTTACCGTACCTGTACGTTTGGGACCATCCGTATTCTCGGTGAAAAACAAGCGTAGGTCACCATTGCCCTCTCCGGAGTTTTTGGATATACTCAACCAGCCGCCTGTCGAGGTCACCTCGGCAGTCCATTCAGAGGTAGCCGTTATGTTGATTGTGAACGAGCCGTTCACATTGCTCAGCTTTACCTCGTTTTTCGACACTTCCAGCTTGGCGGCAGTTACAGCAGCATTGGATTCATCATCCGAACTACATGCGCTTAACAATCCTGTCAACAATATGAATAGAAAATATCTCATGTCATCTATCTGTTATATTATTAATACTCTATTGATTACTTTATCCAATATGAATCACCGATTCTGTTGATATACACTTCGGAACTGGTATCAGTGATAGTGAAATCCCTGCTTGCTACGTCCTTGAAGAGTGTTTCCATCGGGAGAATGGTTTCTACCGGTATTTCAGCGGTATCCACTCCCCAGTTAGCTACCACAAAGCCATTGGTGCGATAGTTATTTTCAACGGTCTTGACCGTAACGTTTCTTGTTGTAAGTAAGGTTCCCTGACCGGCTTCACAGACACCACTGAAAAGGTTATTGCGAACAACCAAGTTGAATGAGGACGTATTCTTCGGATTCAAGTCGAAGAAGGTCATTGCAGCAGGAGCCATACTTACGAATGTACAGTTCTCTACTGTCACGCTCAGTTCTCCGGTCATACTGCCCAAACCGGTTATCAAAGCTCTTGACAAATCATTGGCATGGAACGTGGAATTTCTGAACACGAAATTATGCACCGGAGCATCTTGTTTGGTAGAAAGACCGAACATACCGCTCTTATTAGAATTCAAGCCGAAGAACCGACAATTTTCAATCACAATATTATCAACCACCTGCTTCTGGGGGGCATCCACTTCTTGATACCACATTGTACGTCCCAAGTCGTTTATCTCACAATTCTTCCATGAAATAGTAGATACATGGAAAGCCTGGTTCTTAAACTTGAAAAAGTCGGAAGTTGTCACTTTTATCTTCAGGTTTTCGAAGTGGAAGGCTTCAATGATGGCATCGGGACAATTGATGCTCATGTTCCCCATTTCCATATATGCCGGTTCCTCACCTTCACCCGGTGTCTGTCCCATGATATAAAGGGCTTTCGGTATTTCGGTCTGTGTACCTAACTTATAGGTAGCTCCGGATTTCAAGAAGAGTTTCACCTCGTTTACTGAAGCATCTGCCAACATCGACTTACAGATAGATTCAAGATTTTCTTCGGGACTTACATATCTGTATCCGTCGGGGATTCTCATCGGAGCTTCGGGATTGATGTCTTCTTCTGTCCATCCTTCCGAAGCAATCGTTACAGTGTAATCCTGTATAATCGGCTCGTCTACATTGTTAAGTGCAAATGCAACCTGCACAGTATCATCAGGCAGAATCGCGAATGCTCCGTCAATGGCCTTAGCTTGAATCACAGTATTATTCTTGTCCAAATATTCAATACGCACAGATACCTGTTCGTTTTCACTCTGTGTTTCAAAAAGTACAAGGTCATCCGTATAATTTACGCCACCGGTAGTTGTCTCTTTCTCGCGTTGCACCTCTGTCGGAGCCTTTACAAAAGTGGCATCCGAAAGTTTGTAACCGGAGATAGGGGAAGAGACTACCGCACGTAATTTCGAGTAGCTCTTATCTGATTTACGGTCGGTAGACTTCAAGCGAAGCACGCCTGTACGACTATACATACGCACACTAAGCGGTTCATTGAACGGAGATTTGTATGTCACCGGCGACGAAATAGCATACTTAGTTTTAGCTGTCGGGTCTTGACTTATCACCACATCATTCAGATTCTTCGGAGCAGGAATAGAATCGGATTGTGTAGTGGAAATAATGTTATAGCTCCCGTCAGCCAACTGAAAGCGGTAAAGCGATGAATAATTAGCTACATACTCACCGTCGGATGCATAGATAAACAGAGGTTTGTTGGACGCACCCGCATTCACAGCCCACGGCTCATCGTCCAAAAACAACTCTATTTCCTTTACTACCGAAGTAGCGTATCGTTCTTCTTCAGAACAAGCAATTGTCCCCAACAGGAGCGTCAGCCCTGCCAGCGAATAGAATATACTTCTCATATAGACTCCTGTTTTTTAAAATTCTGAAACTTCTATTGTAAACGGTCGAGTGGGTGCAGCTTTCTCCTTATACGCAGCCGTGCGCACAACAGCCCAAGGCTCGTCCAGATAATTCTCATCCGTAATCTTCATGTGTACGGTAGAACGCTTGGACGGCTCAAAGCCTATACCTGTATCCAGGGGACTGATGATGCGGTTCACCTCTTCGCCCCCTTTCAGATAGACTACATCTATTGATGTTCGGGAACCGCCATTTACAGTAGGGAACGAATAGACCGAAGCACCAAATCCGGTGGAAAGATTGGTGGAAAAGGTCACATCTTCCAATATACATTCTTTGCTTTTTACTTTATAGCCCACCGCCACATTGGTAAAGGTGACATTCAACTGGTCAAAACGAGTGATTGCATTCAACTCGCTTTCCGTCTCTTTGGGTTGGAACACAGCTTCCCCCACCAGACGTTTCAGTTCCACACTAAGTGAGCTGACCGACTTATCCGAGGTAAAACCCACAACATCCGAAATATATACCGGTTTGCGGGCATACACATCTTGATAAACCACCACTTTGGAAAGGCTGTCCGCATCTACCAGGTGTCCGGCATTCGCCACTACAAAAGTTTGCAGGTTCTCCCCTAAAGGAAGGTCTACTTTCAAATTCCCGTTGCTCAAAGGAAGATTCTTTCCATATACCATAGAATCTGTCAGATACACATAGATGCCGATTTCGGTAATTCCCTGTTCGGCAAAAGTTTCAAGACTTGCCCGGCTGAAAGCAACACTGACAGGATGCGTTTCGGGCACATTAGGAAGTTGTTCATTCGGTTTCCATTCATCATCCATCTGCTGTGTACAAGAACAGCAAAGCAGAAACGACAGAAGAAATAAACTTGCTAGATGTTTCATAAATATTAGTTTATATAGTTTAATGATACTCAAGAGTTAACACACTGGTCTTTCGACAGTGCAAAATTGAGAAAATAGTAAGGAAAGAAAGAGTAAGATTTAGTAGAAAAGGAGTAAAAAACGGACTTGGTTCAAATAATACTCCTTGATTGTACAGAGGTATATAAAAGCAATGCTCCCTGAACGTTATCATCAAACATTCAGGGAGCAGATACGCGAAAAATATCGTATTAAACGGAGATTATCCGGTTGCTATTTGTTCTGCGAATCTATTATTTCCTTCACCAAACCATTCAGATACATCTCAAGATTCGTATATTGTCCCTTCGGGTCAAGCGTTTTTGCATTTCCGTCTGCAGGGTTATTTGCGTCAAGTCCATTCTTCGTTTCCCATTCGTCGGGCATGCCGTCTCCATCCGAATCTACCGGTGCCGAAAGACCGGCTATTGCCAATTCCACCCAGGGTGAGTCGCCCGTATCCTTCGGACTATTAATATATCCCGGCTTGTTTCCTTCTCCGGTGAAAGTCGCTGTCCCTTTCCGGGTATCGGAGATGATGCGCTTGTCTATCTCATCACGATAATTACAGCATCCGGCGAAGTTCATCACTTGTTCATAAGCCTTATCGGCCGTGTAGGTAGTGATAACTCCAAAATCAAGAGGTTCTTCGAGACGGACAGACTCTTTGGCTTCTTCCGTCCACAGGAAATCGACTTTTGCATCGTTCTTGAGTTGGGCATAGACTCCGTCTGTCCAGTTGTCGGCAGTAACTTTGCTGTTTCCTGCCACTTTATTGCCGTCAATATAGAAAGTTCCCCATTTTTGCAGGTAGGGTTTGAAAGCCAGGTTCTTTTTTTCTTCCGCGTCGACATACACATAAGAAAGCGGATAGACTCCGACTTTAGCGATACGGTATTGCACCTGTTTGGAAGCCTGTTTCGTTGCTAGTCCCGGTTTATAATAGTTGTTGACAATGTTCACGTGCTGGTCTTCACCGCCATAACAACCGTTTCCTGCCCAGTTGTAAAAGACATTATTGCGAATGTCAACGCACTCGCCAAGCGCCAATGTGGAAGGACGCGGGCCGAGACGGGGAACACGGCTTTCACAATGGGCTATCAGATTATGATGATAGGAAGCCTTATGCCCGCCCCAGTTACCGCCATATCCATGCGCTCCTTTCACGTGAGTTGCCTTTCTCAGTGCTTCGGATGCAATGCACCATTGTACGGTGGAATTTTCCATCCCGTAGACGGAAAGACATTCGTCCACGCTCCAACTGACGGAGCAATGGTCTATCATAATATCTTTTTTATCGGAACCACCCAGTCCATCGGGCTCTTTGCCGCTAGCCTCTCCGGGACGGAAACGCAGAAAGCGGATAATTACATTATTGGAATTAATTGAGAAACCATAATCAGCCAGGCAAATCCCACCGGGAGAAGTCTGTCCTGCAAGGGTAAGGTTATCTTTACCCGTTCTCAATTCCGATTTCAGACGGATAGTACCTGCCACATCAAAGACAACCGTTTTAGGACCGTTCTGTTTTAATGCCCAGCGCAGAGTACCTTGCGAGCCGTCGTCTTCCAAAGAAGTCACGTGATAGACTTTACCACCGCGCCCGCCTGTCGTGTATCTGCCGTGTCCTTCGGCACCGGGAAAAGAGATAATTTTATCTTCCCGAACTCCTGTCCCCTGCTTTTCTGATGCTTCGTGCATATCGCAAGAAAAGGACATCAGTCCCCCACCTGCAACTAATGCCAGCAAACAAGCATAAACTAATTTTCTTTTCATTTCTTATTCACATTATTAGATAATGGAAACAAAAGTAGTGGATGCTACCGATATTCGCGTTCATTTTTTGACTAATGAGGGGGAATAATTAATTTTCAGTTAAGTTATCGCATGAAATTAAGTAGTCACATGAAATTAAGTAGTCACATCAGAATTAGTTTTATAATCCGAGCCTTTCTTTCAACAACCTATAACCGGAAAGACTCACCCGGAGCTTAACCCCGTTTTTCAGTAGTAACTGATAGGTTTCCTTGCCGAAAAGTTCGACACGGGAAATCTGTGTCACATTGACAATCGTAGAACGATGTACACGGACAAAAGTTTCAGGCGGCAAATGCGTCTCGAAATACTTCATCGTCTGTTCTTTCAGGTATTCTCCGGCAGGAGTTATCAACATCACATAATCTCCGCATGCTTGTATGTAGAGCAATTCTTCCGACTTTACCAAATGAATACGGGAACCGTCTTTTACCGTGATGCGGTCAATTAGTTCGACAGGTGGTTCGGCTTGCTGTTCAGTCACCTGATGTACAACGAGTTCTTTCTCCAGTTCGCGGTTCAATGCTTCTTCCTTAGCAACAATCAAACGATACCACAGAGTTACCGCAACCAGGGTCGGCAGTCCGAATAACAACCGGAAAGGAACTGTCTGGGCAAAAGGGATATAAGATACTCCCACAATCCGCACCATAATATCACAAACCATAAAACTACCCGCCACCCAAAGCAGGCATCCCACCAGTATCATAACGACATCTGTCTGGAACAGCGAAACAAGTCCGACGACAAACCAAGCCAGATAGGCAATAGCTGCCAGCCAACCGACCGTTGCTATTCCGTCCACCAAAGCGGGAATATAGTCGATTCCGGTGTACCAACACACCAAGACAACCTGAAGTGCCACCAAAACCAACGCCAGCACCAGCATCGGAATCCAACGATAAGGATAATCTATAATCGGATGTGCTTTCATACGGCTAACCTTTCACTTCCAAGCCACCGAAAGAAATCGTGCCCCGAATCACTAATATACTATCCTGGTTAACATTCCCGTTTTGCCAGCGTTTGTCGTCACACCCGCCAAAGAAGGCGTTACATTTAAATACGACTTTCCAATCGGAAGGCGCATAAATCTCAATTCCGCCCCAACTGCAATCCAGGTCGATATAGGTTTCGCCCGGTGCGATATGGGTGTGACGCAAGTCAATCGTCGTCCCGCCGAATGAGGTGCGGACTTCGGCGCCTTTGAAAAGTTCGTCGAGCACAACGTGGCGTGCGGCGCCCCAGGTATTTTCCGAACGCAAAAAGCCGTCCACCGAATCGGACTGTTGCTGTTCACTTTCAAAGTTCATACCCGGTCTGCCCTGCTTCATCCTCATCCTCATAAAATCCCGGCGATGCTGCAAGGCATGATGATGCGCCCATGGCCCCCTCCGCTTGGGTTTGAGGAAAAATAAGATGCCCGCTATAATCAGAGCGAAAGGCCAGACCATTGCCTGAGAATTCTCAGGCAACCATGAAAGTCCGCCTATCAAGAAATAGACACCGATTAATAAAAGGATAATTCCACCGATGAAATGGCGGCGGACCATAGAATAGATACCTATTATAATAAGGAGTGAATGCCAGGATACGATAATGTCAAATACCTCATTAGTAACCCACCCCATATTACGGGCAAACAACAATATCCCGGAAAGGATAAAAAGCGAAGCTATCAGTATTTTACCGGAAAAACCTCTGGCAGGTGAAAATGGCTGTTTCTCTTCCATCGTCTTTGTATTTAATTGATTGATGGTTCAAAGATACGTCATTTCTTTATGCTTCTACAGGCTTTTCTGCCGATTTACGGATAAAAACACGGTGAACACCGGATAAAAACCGATGAAAAAATCCATTTATAAATTCCTGATTAGTATATTTGCCGTGTTTCATAACACAAATAATACCTTCCAAAGCTAATTCCTACACCTTGTAGCAAACTAAAAACAAAAAATACGAGGTGAAAAACAAATATTGCACATCACTATATCTTCGTTCTCATACTTTTGTAGCGATGAATGAACTCTCATTAGAGTTTTTACGAATTATCAAACAACAACCATTAATTAATAAACATGCAAAGAATGTCTAACAAAGTGAAAAACATGCGCTCCTTATTGCTAATGCTATTTTCAGCAATATCGCTTAGCGTATCTGCGCAAACGATTACCGTACAAGGTAACGTGAAAGACACCAGCGGAGAGCCTGTTATTGGAGCCTCTGTTGTAGAAAAAGGTAATACGACCAACGGTACGATTACAGATTTAGATGGTAACTTCTCTATTAAAGTAGACGGTAAGAAAACATTGGTGGTTTCATATATAGGTATGAAAACGCAGGAAATAGCCGTTCAGGGTAGAAAGACAATTAACGTACAGATGGTCGATGATTCAAAAGCATTGGACGAAGTCGTAGTAATTGGTTACGGTACGGTGAGCAAGAGAGACTTGACAGGTTCCGTGGCATCCGTAAGTTCCAAAGACCTGGCTGCCGTTCCTGTAGCAAGTGCAACCGAAGCCCTTACCGGTAAACTGGCCGGTGTAAGCATCACTACCACGGAAGGTTCTCCCGATGCAGATATTAAAATCCGTGTTCGTGGCGGCGGTTCGTTGTCACAGGATAACTCTCCTTTATATATAGTAGATGGTTTCCCTGTTTCAAGCATCAGCGACATCGCTCCTTCTGAAATTCAAAGCATCGACGTATTGAAAGATGCTTCTTCTACCGCTATCTACGGTGCCCGTGGTGCAAACGGTGTTATCATCGTTACTACCAAGAGTGGTAAGGAAGGCAAGACACAGGTAGATTTCGGCGCTTCTTTCGGTTTCAAACAAGTAACAAAGTTGACTGAAGTGTTAAGCCCATACGATTTCGTTGCTTATCAACGCGAAATCGGTTCTTTAGACTATGGTAACTTTGCCGATATGGATATCTGGCGTTCTATCGATGGTACCGACTATCAAGACAAAATGTTCGGACGTACTGGAAACCAGCAACAATATAATATAAACGTCAGTGGTGGAACAAAGCAGATGACTTATAGTGTCAGCTATGCCCACAATGAAGAAAAGAGTATCATGCTCAATTCCGGTTTCAAGAAAGATAATGTAAATGCTAAAATCAAATCTGAACTGAGCAAATGGATGACTTTGGACTTCAATGCCCGTTTAAGCTACTCTACAGTCGACGGTCTGGGTGGTGGAGCCGACACAAACGAATCCAATGCAGCCAATTCAACCGTAGCTAATGCCGTTGTATTCCGCCCGGTTAGTTCACTGAAAAACAGTGATGATGACGAAGAAAACAGTTCGGCACAGCAAAAGTCTCCGTTGGAACGCCTGCTTGCAACAGACAAGACACGCAATACTTTCAATCAAAACTATAACGTAGGCTTAAACTGGAAACCGTTCAAGAACTGGACATTCCGTTCTGAATTCGGTTACGGATGGAAGTATGACGATACGGAACAATACTGGGGAGTAGACGCAGTATCCAACTCTAAATACGGATATAACGGTCAGCCACAGGCTTATTTATTAAGAGAAAAGACTATGAGCTGGCGTAATGCCAACACCGTGACTTATGATAACAAGAAATTATTCAAAGGTCGTGATAAACTGAACGTACTACTAGGACATGAAGTAAGCAGCAGTCAGAAGAAATCAATCGAGAATGTATCGGTTGCGTTCCCTGTCACAATGAATTTTGATGATATGAAAGCCAATATGGGTGCGGGTAAAGCTCTTGCCAACCAGTCCACTATTGCTGCAAAAGAAAACATTCTATCTTTCTTCGGTCGTGTGAATTATAGCATGATGGACAAATACCTGCTCGCCGTTACAGTACGTGCGGACGGTTCCAGCAAGTTCAGTTCAGGAAACCGTTGGGGTGTTTTCCCGTCAGCAGCTTTGGCATGGCGTGTTTCGGATGAAGCCTTTATGAGTAACACTCACGACTGGCTGTCAGCATTGAAACTGCGTTTGAGCTTCGGTACCGCCGGTAACAACCGTATCAATTCCGGTTTGCTTGCCACTACTTACTCACTGGGTGGTAATGATGCACGCAACCCGTTCTTCAACGGCGAAAGCACTACCATGCTCGAACATGGTACCAACCTTTATAATCCCGACCTGAAGTGGGAAACGACAGTGACCCGTAACCTCGGTCTTGACTACGGATTCTGGAACAACCGTATCTCCGGTGCTATCGACTTATACTGGAATACTACCAAAGACTTGTTGATGCGTACTGAGATTCCGTCTCTTTCCGGTTACAACTACCAGTACAAGAACTTCGGACAGACATCCAACAAGGGTGTGGAACTAACAGTAAGCGCAGTTCTGTTTGACAAGAAGAACTTCTCTTTGAACTTTAATGCCAACATCTCTTACAACCGTAACCGCATTGATAAACTGAACACGGACTCTCCCTGGCAGAGCAGTAACTGGTCAGGTAGCACGATGGCTAAGTATGAAGACTTCCGCGTAGAGAAAGGCGGACGCCTGGGTGAAGTTTGGGGATATAAGACCAACGGTCACTATACCGTATATGACCCTGTTACCAATCCTACCGGTGAACTGGTTTGGGGCGGCAGCGAATGGGCTTTGAAAGACGGTATGCAAGATAACAGCCCTACCATCACAGGTGGTAAATACTACCCGGGTGGTTTGAAACTGGAATGTGATAAAGACGGTACCCCTCTCAAACAACGCTTGGGTAACACAATCGCTCCGACAACCGGTGGTTTCGGATTCGATGGCCGCGTAGGTAACTTCGACTTCAACGTATTCTTCAACTACTCTGTTGGAAACGTGATTGTCAATGGTACAAAACTAGCTTCAGCTTTCCGTTCAGGTTCAAGAAACGGTTATAACCTCAACAATGATTTCAGACTGTCCAACCGTTACACATGGATTGACCCGGAAACAGGTTTGAACCTCTCTTCCAGTTCAACAGATGTTCTCAATACTTACGGAGATATGACCGCCGCCGGATTACGCTTGAATGAAATAAACGCGAATGCCAATATATACAATCCTGCCAGTGCTACTACCATGCAGTTGATAGATTATGCAGTGGAAAAGGCTTCATTCCTGCGTTTGAACAACGTAACCATCGGATACTCTCTTCCGAAAGCAATCGTAAAGAAAGCATTTATGCAGAATGTGAGAATCTATCTGACAGGATACAACCTGTTATGTTGGACTAACTACAGCGGCGCAGACCCCGAAGTTGACACTAGCAGCAAGAAAAATGCTATGACTCCGGGTGTAGATTATGCCGCTTATCCTAAGAGCCGTACATTCGTCGGTGGTATTAACGTTACATTCTAATTAAAACATGAAACAGATTTATCGTATGAAAATATATAAGACATTATTCCTGGGACTGGGGTTCGTTGCCCTTTCTTCCTGTTCGGATTTCCTGAATCAGACCTCACCGTCTGAACTGGATAATGAATCAACTTTTAATAATGCCTATTATGCAGAATTGGCACTAAACAAAGTTTACGGTAGCCTGACGCAAGACCAGACTTACTCTAACTTCCTGCCTATCATTGCAGGAACCAACACCGATTGTGAATTAATCGACGGTTTGGGTACTGATGCAAGTAACACTTCCAGCGAACGTGGTAACATGAACTACAACGCCAATCCGGGATGGGCGCAACTCTCGAAGGTATGGGATGCGATGTACGGAGTGATTGAAAATGCCAATCTCGTTGTAGACGGTATCAACAACAGCCAACTGATACAAGAATCAGGAGCAACCCGCACCAGCATGATGAGATTCCGTGCCGAAGCCATGACATTGCGTGCTATGGTCTATTTTGACATGATTCGTCTTTTCGGAGATATCCCTTTCAAAACCGAGACTTCTCAAAGTGACCTGTCCAATGTTTATATCGGCAAGACAGACCGTGACGATATCATGGACGAATTGATGCTCGAACTTGACGAAGCTATCGGATATCTACCCTGGGCCGGCGAAGACGGTTATACTACCGAACACGTCAGCAAAGGTTATGCTCACGCCTTATTGGCTAACATCGCAATGACACGCGCCGGATACGCTATCCGCGAACAGGCGAAAGACGGATATATCACCGGAACAAACAGTGATGCCACTTATCCTACTCAACGTTGTAGCGACGCTAAACGTCAGGAACTGTTCAAATTGGCAGAAAAGCACCTGGCTGCTGTTGTAAGTTCAGGAAAACACAACCTGAATCCTTCCGTAGAAGAATACTGGCATTTGATGAATATCGCACGTTTGGACCAAACTTATCAGGAAAACCTATTTGAAATCCCGATGGGACTGAACAAAAGCGGTGAGTTGGGTTATACTATCGGATACCGTATAAACGGTGTTAGTTCCCTGTTCGGCCCGAAAGGAAACTCATCCGGTAAGCTGAAACTGACTGCTCCTTATTATCTGTCATTTGGTGAAGGAGATATCCGTCGTGACCTGACTTGCGCTATCTCTCAACTTTCTACAGACAAGAATACCAAAGAATTCAAAGAAGCCATGTTGGGTAACGCACCTTTCGGACTTTACTGCGGCAAATGGGATTATCGCAAGATGATGGAAAATACTGAATGGTACGCAGCCGTACTTGCCAGTGACCAAAAAGTTTGCTCCGGCATCAATGTAGTGAAGATGCGTTATGCGCAAGTGTTACTGATGTATGCTGAAGTGGTGAACGAACTTTACGGCAAGGGTGCAACAGCCAAAGGTTGTACACTGACAGCTACAGAAGCATTGAAAAAAGTACATGACCGTGCCTATACCGATGCTACCAAACGTGACGCTGCCTGGACGGCATTGATGCAGAAAGATTTCTTCAATGCTATCGTTGACGAAAATGCATGGGAACTTGCAGGCGAAGGTGTTCGTAAGTTCGACTTGATTCGTTGGAACCTGTTGAGTGAGAAAATCGAAGGATTCAAAACCGAATATACAAACGCAGTGTACAATGGTACATACCCGCAGTATGTGAACTACAAATACCGCACGGACAATCCAATGTATATCGATATGACTTCTCTTATATTTGGTGCCAAAGTGAGTGGATATGAGAATAAGGGTTTCTTTGGTGCTGAAACGACAGACAAGGAACAGAAGAATCTGAAGGTAAACTTACCGAGTATTTCAGGCGGACTGAACAAAACTGTGAAGAATCGCTACTTATTGCCGATAGCTTCAACAACTATCTCTACCTCAAACGGTAAATTGCATAACTCTTATGGTTATTCTGATTAATCTTAAAATCGTAAAATGATGAAGAATATAAAAAACATATTGAGAACGGGAGCTTTCATGCTCCTTGCCTCTCTAGCTGTATCTTCGTGTACAGAGAAAAGTGATTGGGACATCGACTCTTCTTACAGCCGTCCTTTCGGGACTGACGAAAACGGAATCGGCGTAGAAACAGACAGCAAAGTAGCCAGAGCTACAGTGACATGGAGTTCAACACCGAGCACAGACTATTATCTTATCGAAATCAGTCCAAACGAGATGACGGATGAAACTCCGGTGGGTTCGGACGAAAACGATAGCCAGGTTTATGGTAATGACCCTGCAAACCGCATCACGAAGTCACCTTATACCATAGACGACTTGACTGCAAACACTACTTATTATCTGCGCATCAAGTCTGTTTCCGGTGAGAAGGAATCTCGTTGGGTAAACTATAAAAAGACTTTCTCTTCAGTGAAGGAAGAAGCAATCCTGAATATCCCGTCTTCTGAAGACTTGCCGCAAGGTCAGGGAAAAGTACGTATGTCATGGGAAGCCGGATTGGCAGTAGACCATTTCGAAATTGTGGCAACCGGTTCAACAGATGTAACTTCACGTGATATATCTTCTGCCGAAGTTGCAGCAGGTGAAGCATGGATTGAAAATCTGAAATCATTCACTGAATATACGATAAGTATCTATAACGGAAACACTTTGCGGGGTTCACAAACCGTTACTATCCCGGGATTGGAAATCGAATCTGCAATTAGTGATGTTACAGCTAATTCTGCTGTATTCTCTTGGGAAGTAACAGTTGACGTAGATGAATATGCTTGTGTACCTTCTACTGAAGGAGTACCTGAATCGGGAAGTAAATTATCGGCGGGAGACATCGCTGCACATAAAGTAACGATCACAGGTCTGGCTTCCAGTACAGAATACACAGCTTATGCTTTTGCAAACGGCTCTATCTGTTCTCGTATCACGTTTACGACTAAGAAAGGCAAACCGACAGGCTATACTGAGATGACATGGGAAGAAGCTCTTGCTGATTGGGATAACCTGTCAGGAAAGATTCTTATCAATGTTTCCGGTACAGAAGGATTCGCACAAGAAAAAGAAACCATTGCAGCCGCTGTAACTCATCTGTTTTTCTGGGGTGACAGCCAAGACGGACAAGTAAATATGACCATGAAAAAAGGTATTGGTTCTACCGGTGCTTGTGAAAGAGTAGAATTCCATAATCTGAATATTACCGATGAAGGAAAAACGACTTTAATATACCAGAACAATGCATCAGCTTCGATTAAAGAAGTAGAGATTTCATCTTGTACATTTACGAATATCCGTGGTGTTGTTCGTTTGAATGCAACTGCATCAAATGCCATGTCTATAACAATCGACGATTGTATTATTAAAGAATTAGGAAGCCAAAATAGTGGTAGCAACCATTATGGAATATTACAAAGTAACAATGTGACTCTGAACAGCATTAACTTAACCATTTCCAATTCTTCCTTTATTAATGCTACCTATAATACTGCTTCACAGTATGTAAGACCAAAATCCGGCCAAGCAGGTACATTAACAATTAAAGATTGTACATTCTATAATATGTCCGCAACCGACGCTTTATTCAGAGATACGAAGGAACTGGCAATGAACGTATCAAATACACTGTTTGCCAAAGGTGGAATCAAGCCTTTCTATAATACAGGCTCCGTAGCTACAACGCTGAATATAAATGGCTTGTATAGAGCTTCTGATTTCGCATTCGGTGCTACTGACTGGGGAAAAGACTACACTACTCTTTCTCTGACTTCCGACCAACTATTCCCTAACGGAGCAAGTGGAGACTTGACTTTTGGAGCAGATGTTCCCGAAGAAAACAGAGTTGGTGACCCACGTTGGAACAAATAACTAAATAACCCCACAAGGTTCTTCGTCAGAAACAAGACCTGACGAAGAGCCTTCTCTAAAAAGCAACAGATATTATGAATACAAATTCAATCTATACAATAAGTAAATACTTACTTCTGTTCTTGCTGATTTTCACAGGAGTTGCTTGTAGCGACAACGATGATGCAGAAGACACAAGTATCCCTGTTCTGATTTCACAGAATATAAATGAAGGTGATGTAGTAGGCCCGAACGGATATGTAGAACTGACTTTCAGCAAAGCTATGCGCCAGGCACCGGATACGGAAATCTACTTCAACGGGGGAATAGTCCGTGTATCTATCAACTACGAAAGAGTACGCTATACATTCTCGGGGATGGAGAATAAAGAATGTACATTTGAGATTCCTGCCGGAGCATTGACTGATATGCAGGGAAGAGCTTATGATGAAGACTTCTTTCTCAGCTTCACTGCAAAATCAGAGATTTCAGGCGGTGGAAAAGTATTCGATGCAGTAGTCGATTCAAAAGGAAATGGCGACTTTACAACCATTCAGGCTGCTATTGATGCTGCTCCCGGAGAAAAGACCAGTCCTTATAAAATCTTCATCACTAACGGTTCATACAATGAATGTATCCGAATCACTAAAAACAAGACTTTTATTCATCTGATTGGTGAAAGCCGCGATGGTGTGAAGATTCAGTATGCTTTGAACCGTGTAGGAAGTTACAACGATGAAACTCAGGATGGCGCCACAGACGATGCATGGAAGTACTCCAGTAATAATCCGAACTCTGCCGTTCGTAAAGCAGGATATACAAAAGACCAAAACTGTGTCGTTTTAGTTGAAGCTACAGATTTCTACACAGAAAATGTTTCAATCATCAACCTTTACGGTGCATTATCTAGCCGTTACACTGGTGGATTGGGCAAAGACGGACAAGCTGAAGCATTGATTACACGTAATGACCGTATCTCTTTATACAATTGCGTACTCGTGTCTTTCCAGGATACATGGTGGTGTCGTCACACTGCTTACTCCGAAAATCTAGCTTACCTCAACAATACCTTGATAGAAGGTCGTACCGACTACATTTGGGGAAGTGGCAATGTATTTATAGAAAACAGTAAGTTCTATAATACAGGAGATGGTGCTTACATAACTGCATCCGGCGAAACTGGAACTTGGGGATTCGTAATGAAAGACTGTACTGTGGATGGCGAAAACGGCATAACCGCCTTCTCATTCGGACGCCCATACAAGCCAAATACGAAGACTGTATGGATTAACACCACACTTAAGATGGATATTGTAGCTCCACACTGGTCTTCCTGGTCAAGCATTCCTGCACTTTACGGTGAATACAATACGGTTGATAAAAACGGGGCAATCATTTCTACCGAAGGCAAAACTGTTGGAAGTGGTGATTATCAATTCACCAGTTCAGTACTTACAGCGTCAGAAGCAGCTAATTACACTTATGAAAAGATTGTGAGAGCCAATAGCTGGAACCCGAAAGAATATATGGAAACTCCTCTTGCAGCACCGACCAACGTCAATCTGAGTGGAAACGAACTGTCATGGGATGCCGTATCAGGCGCTGCCGGTTACCTCATCTTTATGAACGGTAACTACGCAGGTCAGACTACCGACACTACCGTTACACTGACTAACACCGATGAAGGCAATATCTATACAGTAAAAACTGTATGCCAGTACGGTACGGTAAGTGAATAAAAAAACAAGATTTAATAAAGAGTTCTTTGTCACATCATCAGTAAACACAATGTATGAGACAAAGAACTCTGTTTTTTAAAAGATAATATTTGTATGCTCGATTTTATTAAAATGGGATTAGTATGCTTCTGTCTGCTCAACCTGACGATTGCCTGCAGCAGCGAAGACCCAAGCACTACCGATGAAACACCGGGACAAAGTACCGGTAACGGTGATAACGAAAACGAAGGCGGTGAAGATACACCTGACGAAACGCGCTATGCCTTTCCGGGCGCTTATGGTGCAGGACGTTACACTACTGGCGGTGCAGGCGGAACTGTCTATACAGTAAATTCGCTTGATGACAACATGGCACCAGGAACACTACGCTACGCATTAAGCCGTACCGGAAAACGTACGATAGTATTCTCCGTCAGCGGATTGATAGAATTACAAAGCCCCTTGAAGATAACCAATGGAGATGTAACAATTGCCGGTCAAAGCTCACCGGGAGATGGCATCTGCCTGAAAGGTCATCCCGTATCCGTACAAGCAGACAATGTAATCATTCGTTTCATGCGTTTCCGCATGGGGTCAGATAATTTTAAGACCGAAGAGGAAGCAGACAGCGGTGACGCTTTATGGGGGAAACAACATAAAGATATTATCATCGACCATTGCTCTATGAGTTGGAGCACCGACGAATGTGCCTCTTTCTATGATAACACCAATTTTACGATGCAATGGTGTATTATCAGCGAAAGCCTGAACCGTTCGGTACACACCAAAGGGAATCATGGTTATGGCGGAATCTGGGGTGGTTCACCTGCCACATTCCATCACAATCTGTTAGCTCATCACAGTAGCCGCACACCGCGTCTATGTGGCAGCCGCTATACCGGAAAACCGGAAAATGAGAAAGTCGATTTACGCAATAATGTATTTTATAATTGGGGACCGACCAATGGCGGTTATGCCGGAGAAGGCGGAAGCTATAATTTCGTGAACAACTACTATAAACCCGGTCCCGCTACCAACACCAAGAAAAACATTGTAAACCGTATCTTCCAACCGAACGGCGATGACGGTTCAAATAAAAACACTCTGGGAGTATGGGGTAGCTTTTATCTGAAAGGAAACTACTTCGACGGTACATGTCCCGAACTTAAATCAGAATACCAATCTCTACTCACCTCCGTAAACAATGACAACTGGGTAGGATTACAACCCAATGAAACGGAAACAGCACCACTTCCCAATGGAGGAAAAACTGCGATTCAATCAAATAATGAATTTACAATTGGTGAAGACGCATCCGAGTTTACCCAATCAGCTAAAGACGCTTACAGTTCTGTGTTAAAATATGCCGGAGCTTCCTTAAAATATGACGATGTAGACAAACGCATCATTGCTAATGTCATCAACGGAGACTATACAGCAGCCGGTAGCAATGGCAGCGAATACGGTCTCATTGATAAAGCAAGTGACGTAGGCGGATGGCCGGACTATAAAAAAGAAACAGGTTCGAAAGACACTGACGGAGACGGCATCCCTGACGAATGGGAAACAGCCAATGGACTAAACCCCAAAAGTGCTGCCGACGGTGCTAAATATACATTGAGCAAAGTATATACCAATCTGGAAGTTTACCTTAACAGCCTGGTAGAAAACTTATACCCTGTCAAATAAGATTCTTTATCTCCCTCAAACACTTCAAAAGATTATGAAACAGAAAATATCATTGTTTTACCTAGCCATACTCTTCGGTATGACAGGATTGTGCACAATATCGTGCTCTTCCGATAATCCTACAGACAACCCTGGCGGAGGGACAAACAATCCCGGTGGCTCGTCTTCCGACATCAAGCAACTGGATTATGGAGAACTTCTTGCCTTCCCCTATGCCGAAGGTCATGGTCGCAACACCACCGGCGGACGTGGTGGTAAAGTCTATCATGTGACCAGTCTTGAAGATGACGCAAGCGGAAGCACCAGCGGAACGTTACGTTGGGCTATGAAACAAGACGGTCCTAAAACGATTGTATTCGACGTATCAGGTACTATCTATCTGAAAGCGGAACTGAAAACGCAAAAAGACAACCTGACTATTGCCGGACAAACCTCACCGGGTGGAATTTGTATAGCCAGCTATCCTTTTACCATCAATTCGAGCAATATTATTATCCGTTTTATACGTTTCCGCCCCGGAAACAAGGACGTAGACTGTGATGGATTGGGCGGATGCGACAAACAGAATATTATCATCGACCACTGTTCTGTAAGCTGGGGCAGCGACGAATGTCTTTCTGTCTACGGCATGCAAAATTCTACCGTACAATGGTGTATAGCTTCTCAAGCCTTGCGTGTCACTGATGCAAAGATAGCAGCCGCAGGCGATGGCAAATTTGCCGCACACGGATATGGTGGCAACTGGGGTGGAAACTACGCATCCTACCATCACAACCTGATAGCTCATTGTGAAAGCCGCGTTCCCCGTCTTGGTCCGCGCTACACTACATTGGCATTGAACAACAACGATGGAGAGCGCGTCGATATGCGCAACAACGTTTACTACAACTGGGGTGGCGAAGGATGTTACGGCGGCGAAGCCCAGCATGTTAACATCGTAAACAACTACTACAAGCCAGGTCCCGGTACCGACGATACCGGTAAGGCAGACCGTGCTTACCGCATCGCCAAGCCGGACGTATATCCGGTGAATTACTCCGGTGAAGCTTATGCCAAATGGCTTCAAACCTGGGGTAAGTTCTATATCAACGGAAACAAGGTAGTAGGCAATACCGAAGTAAGCAACGACAACTGGACAAAAGGTGTATTTGCTCAAATGGACAATAAAAATTGCGGAACCACCGGATTGTGGGACCAACATACCGAAATAAAATCAAACTCACTGGTAGTTGAAGCAGGCAAAGTAACAACCCACACGGCAGATATAGCTTATGAACGCGTAATGTCATACGCAGGGGCTAGCAACTATCGTGATAAAGTCGATGAATTGATAATCAGCGATGTAAAAAACAGGGCTGCAAGCAGTACGGGTGACGCTAGTAAGTGGAGTCATCTTTCCGGTTACTCACAGAACAAAAGAGGATATATCAACTACCCGTCAGACGCTTGTAGTGCATTAGGAGTTAGCGACCCTTACAATGTTCTGAAATCCGTGACTAACGCTAACGTAAAAGACACAGACGGTGATGGTATCCCCGATTACTGGGAAGAAGAATATGGCTTGAATCCCAAGAAATCGGCTGACGGTAAAGAAACGACTATCGACAAAAACGGAAAGTACACCAACCTGGAAATGTATCTTAACAGCTTGGTACACGAAATCATGGTAAATGGCGCAGCAGGCGGTAGCGTTGTGGAATAATTTTAGTAAATTTGAAGCCTAAAAGATAAGCAAGAATGAAAAAGAATATAATAGCAATCTGTAGCTTTGTACTGGCTTTTCCCTTGTTGGGACAAGCCATGCAACCGACCATTACGGGTGAAAAGACAACAAAGGAGTATCCCGTTCCCGACCGTTCTAAAATAGTAGCTTTCCCCGGTGCCGACGGTGCCGGGAAATATACCACAGGCGGAGCCGGTGGTGCCGTATATACAGTCACATCACTAGCCGACGACGGTTCCGAAGGAACTTTCCGCTGGGCTGTCGGCAAGAAAGGTCCCCGCACTATCGTCTTTGCCGTCAGCGGCATCATCGAACTGCAAAAAGCGCTGAAACTGAATAACGGTGACGTCACCATTGCCGGACAAACCGCTCCGGGCGACGGTATCTGCCTGAAGAACTATACTTTCTCCATTCAGGCAGACAATGTAATCGTCCGCTTTATCCGTTCACGTATGGGCGTCGATATCAAACAGAAAGGTGACGATGCCATGAACGGCACAAAAGCTCATCAAAACATAATCATCGACCATTGCTCCATGAGCTGGTGTACGGATGAATGTGCTACCTTCTACGACAACCGCAACTTCACTCTCCAATGGTGCCTCATCAGCGAAAGCCTTGCCAACTCTATCCATGAGAAAGGGGCACACGGCTACGGCGGTATCTGGGGTGGACAACCTGCCACTTTCCACCACAATCTGCTGGCGCATCACACCAACCGTACTCCCCGCCTTTGCGGAAGCCGCTATACTGGCAAACCGGAAGATGAAAAGGTAGAGCTATTCAATAACGTGATTTACAATTACGGCAGCGACGGCGCTTATGCAGGCGAAGGCGGTTCTTACAACTTCATCAACAACTACTACAAGCCCGGTCCTTTCAGCGCAACGAAGGGTTCTTTCAAACGCTTATTCACAGCTTATGCCGATGATGGAAAAAACAAGAATGCCGCAGGCGTTCATGGAGTATTCTACTTCAAGGGGAACTATATGGATCCGACTTGTTCAAAGTTGACAGACAAACAGAAAGAAGCTCTTTATAAAGTGAATATGGACAATACTTACGGCTTGGTTATCAAAAAAGACTTCGCAACCGAGAAAGAGATGTTGTCTAAGAAAGCATTTGACATAGCGGAACATACTTCACTGCAACCGGCAAAGAAAGCCTATAAAGACGTTCTCCAATTTGCAGGCGCTTCCTATCGCCGTGATGCCGTAGACCAACGTATCGTAGAAGAAACTGAAAAAGGAACTTATACTTATGAAGGCTCTCACGGAAGTACAAACGGAATGGTTGACCAACCGTCCGATGTAGGCGGATGGCCCGAGTACAAATCAGAACCGGCTTTGGCAGACACAGACGGCGACGGTATCCCCGACGAATGGGAAAAGAAACATAACCTGAACCCTAATGATTCGTCCGACGGAGCCAAATATACTTTAAGTCCGGAATATACGAATCTTGAAGTATATATGAACAGCCTGGTCAATCACCTGTTCCCTAAAAAATAGAATGGCGGATAATAACAATCATCTATTTTTGCCACATCGGTTATTTGTAAACTATAATAACCATTCCGGATAGTCATTGCACCTTTGGGTTAAACCATAGATTATCAAAGCTTTATGGTTTCAGTTTTTTCCTCACCGAGAAACGAACCGTTCCACACCGAGAAACACATTGTTCCTCACCGAGGAACCGGTCGTTTCTCGGTGAGGAACAATAATATGCGTATCCGGGAACTCGCCCCATCTTCCGTTTGTATAACTATTTCCCAAACAGCCACTCTAATCCCCGAATCTTACACTTTTAATAAATATCAGCACAATAAGTTACATAATCCCATAATTATCGACTAATAATAGGAAAAAGAGTAGGTAGAAAACATATTTTTTCATACTTTTGGACGCAAACAATCAGATATACATGTTTTCTACGGACGATCATATATTAAGTAAACTGAAGCAGGGCGACGAAAAAGCATTGAAGGAAGTAGTAGACCAATACTATAACCAACTATGCGTCTATTCCGTTCAATATACTGATTCACTGGAAGTTTCGGAAGACATTGTCCAGGATTTCATCATCCGCCTTTGGGAAAAGAAACTATATCTGACTATCAACAACAATCTGAAAAGGTTTCTCTTTAATTCTGTCCGCAATGCTTCCGTTGACTATCTGCGCAAGCATCAGCCATACCGTTTCGTAGAGATTGAAGAAGACGCATACATCACCGACTTTGAACTCAATGAAACAGAAATTGAAGAACAGGTACGCCATCTGAAACATTATTTGAAACAACTGACTCCACAAGAATACAAAGTGTTAATGGAGATAGTAGTGCACAATAAAAAATACAAAGAGGTAGCCGATGAACTAGGCCTATCCGTAAATACCATTAAAACCCATTTATCAAGGGCTTTGAAGTTCCTGAGAAGCCGACCTTTTATTTCACTCTATTCACTTTTTTACCTGTAAACTGCATTTTTTTATATTTTCGTTCACCCATTTTATATTCTTTTTACGTCATAGGGGCAAAAGAGCCAAAATGTTATCAGAAAACGAACTAGTGGACTTATGCCACAAATATCAAACCCACAAACTAGCTGAATCCGAATTTCAGTTATTGCAAAGCTGGGTGAACGAGTCGGAAGAGAATCTCCGGTTCTTTTCCAACTACGTGAAATTATATAAATCCGAAAAGCGCATAGAAGCAAACCAGCATGCTGACGCAGCTAAAGGCTGGACAATCATCGAACGTAAACTGAAACAGCATCGTTTACGCCGGAAACTCTATTATACGGCAGTTGCTGCCTGTTTCCTCTCCTTTCTGCTGGGAACAGCCGTATATCTTTATACCTATCAGGACTCATCGCTTCCGGTGGAAGAGCCTTCGTTAGCGGAATTATTCCCTAACCTTCCACAGAATAAGGTGACATTGACATTAAGTTCCGGCCAGCAAATTGTACTTGATGAGGAACAGGCTAAAGAAATTGCCGATAATGGAAAAGTGGTAGCTCAAGGAAGCAATAACTCGTTAAGTTATCAACCGGACAACACTCCGGCGAGCAGTATTCAATATAATACAATTACAGTGCCCGAAGGAAGCACTTTCTCCCTGACCTTATCTGATGGCACGCAAGTAACCTTAAACTCCACCACTACTTTCCGCTATCCGGTATCCATGCAAGACAAGCGTATTGTAGAACTGAATGGAGAGGCTTATTTCGATGTGACACATACAGGGAAGCCTTTCACCGTAAAAGCAGACGGAAAAGAAATCAAAGTACTGGGAACCCAGTTTAATGTATCCGCCTACCACTCCCGAAACATGATAACTACCCTTGTAAAAGGAAAAGTAGAAGTCAAGAATGGCATTGCAAGTAAATTATTAGCGCCGGGACAACAAGCGACTATTTCCCCGGAAGACAACGCTATCACTGTAGAAGAAGTAAATACAGCTATCTATACCTCATGGGTGACAGGCATTTATGAATTTAGCAGGACTCCGCTCCACAACATTCTGTCACAGTTTGAATTATGGTACGGAGTGAAAGTGGTCTATAAAGCCGAGGATGCACGCAACATCTGCTTCGACGGAGCCGTATTCCGCAACAAGCCGTTAGGTTTCTCATTAGAGATTATCCAGCAAGTATCCAATGTCCGCTTCAGCAAAGAAAACGGGACAATCATTGTCAGCAAATAATTCATTATCAGTAAATAATTAGAATAATAACAGAGAGTTTATAAAAGGTCGGAAGGATGCGGCACGCGTGTCCTGGACCTATGTTTCATTTTAATCTTAATAATACTAGAATGAGAAAAAACGACTGTAAAGCTTCCCGGGTGCAAAGCCGTATCCGGTTGCTAACCTTCCTTTTCACATTACTTTTTGTCTTTGCATTGCCGATCGCAGCCAACGTGCTGGACGATGTAAAACGTGTGACCATTGTAAACTCCGACATATCCGTCAGAGAAGCACTGGATGAAGTTAAAAAACAGATTGGCGGTGCACTTATGTACCAATCGGACATCATTAATGACAAAATCCGACTGAATCTGAACCTGAAGAATGCTCCATTGAACAAGGTGTTAAACGAAATCTGTACTCCTGCCGGACTGCAATTTGAATTGGAAAACGGTTACATATTGATAGTTAAGGCAAAGGAGCGTTCCCAAAGTAATCCCAGGAAAAAGATCAAAGGAATAGTCATTGACGAAAAGGGAGAGCCTCTCATGGGTGTTACTATAACCATAGAAGGCGATCATAGCAGAGGAACTATAACTGACGAAAACGGCCGTTATGAACTGGAAGCTTCTCCCTATGACCTGATGGTGTTTTCCTACATTGGCATGAAAAAAGAATACGTCACACCGAGAAGTGACACAGAAATCAACATGGCCATGCAAGAAAACGCAAAGATGCTGGGAGATGTAGTAGTGACGGGGTTCCAGACTATTTCGAAGGAACGCGCCACCGGAGCTTTCGACATTATCAAACAAGCGACACTGGACAAACCTTCCGCAACAATTGCCGACCGCCTGGTAGGCAGAATTGCCGGAGTACAAGCATCGACAACTGCCGACGGGGATATTTCCTTTACTATCCGCGGACAAGGAACGTTGCAATCTGACAAAGAACCATTAATTGTAGTGGACGGTTTTCCTATCTCTACCGGATTTTCCTCTATTAACCCAAATGATGTAGAAAGTATTTCAATTCTGAAGGATGCTGCCGCAGCTTCTATCTGGGGAGCACGAGCATCCAATGGAGTAATCGTGATTACGACGAAAAAAGGGAAAAAAGGAAAAGGGCTGACAGTAGCAGTAGATGCGCAAGTACGTATCGGTAGTAAAACCGATATTGACTATTTGCGTAATATGTTGTCCAGCGAAGAAGTGGTAGAATACCAAAGAAATACATTTGGAACTTACCAGGGACTAGCTAAATTTCCCCCTTCAAATCCGACCAGTGCTACATTGGGAGATGCTTTCCAATATAGGTATACACAAGCAGGGGTACTCTATAATAAATACAAGAATCTGAATGAAATATCAGAAAGTGAATACAATGCCGGCCTAGCCGCACTGGCACAACTGAATAACAAAAAGCAAATTGAAGACGAACTTTTAAGGCGTCCTGTCTATCAGCAATATAATATCACGTTATCCGGTGGTAGCGAACGTATGGATAATTATGTATCCTTACTGTATGGTTACGATATAACCCGTTATCAAAAAAATAATTCGCAAAACTTTCAATTCGATTACCGGGGTAACACAAAACTGCTAAAATGGTTGGATATGAGCATTTCAGCCACTGCACGTTACAAAAAAAGCAATCAGTCGGGAGCATCCTCCGGAGAAATTACAGACCTGGCTCCTTATGACATGATTCGGAATACGGACGGCTCGTATGCCGATATGAGTTACCTCAAACAATATGCTGACGGTGTAAATAGCGTACTCAACCAATTTACCAACTTTCCCTATTCAGACTGGAGCTACAACATTGCACGTGAAGTAAACGGGCGTGACATCACTAACAAAACATTGAACGGACGTTTTCAAGTGGGATTTAAAGCAACGATCCTGGAAGGACTAACATTCGATACTAAATTCCAATATGAATATGTGCAACAAGATACGCGCAATCTGTCTTCCGATGATACATACGATGTACGAAATACGATTAATATGTACTCTACTCTTGATTGGGATACACACAAAGCTACGCCTAATATTGAGAAAGGAGCCATCCTACGCGAAAACAAATATACTACGGATGCCTATAACTGGCGTAACCAGATAAACTTTAACCGTACGTTCGCCGAACGCCATGCCATCAATTTTGTCGGCGGCATCGAAGTCAGCCAAAACAAAGCGAAAAGCAGGACATTTGCTCCCATATATGCTTATGATGATGAATATCTGACTTCGTATCCTATTCAAAATATCAAGGTAGAAGACATTTATGGAAATAAGGATTCTTATATCAATACCCGTTCTTCATTTTCCTATGCTTTACAACGTTACTTCTCCGCATTTGCGAACTTGGCCTATACATTCGATGATAAATATTCCATATCCGGTTCCTATCGTACCGATGCTTCTAATTTCATATCCGATGACCCGAAATATCGTTATTCACCGTTTTGGTCGGTTGGCTTTAGTTGGAACATGACTAACGAAAACTTTATGGAACCTATTCATTGGCTGGATTACCTTCGCCCTCGTATTACTTACGGACGAAACGGAAATGCCAATACAACAACTTCCATGTATCCGCTAATTGAGATGATGGGCATAGGCAGAATATCCGAAGTGCCTTACGCACGCTTTACTGCTTATGGTAACCCGGCTATGAGTTGGGAACATACCAATACCGTCAATATTGGATTTGACTGGTCCATGTTTCATGGAAAATTCTATGGAAAATTCGATTTCTATAATAAAAAAGGAACAGACATCATGGCAGATGTTTCTGTCCCTATCGCCTCCGGACAATTTATTGCTACTGATCAGATAGCTATCACAGGAGCCAGAATTACTGCCAATGCTGCGGAAATAACCAATCGCGGAATAGAATTGGAATTGGGAAGCAGTCTGCCTATCGGAAAAGGGTTCCATTGGAATGGGAATGTTACCCTTGCCTATAACAAAAACAAAGTAGACAAATTTTACGTCAACTACATTGACAAGTCTGACATGCTTAGCCCGACTGCTGTTGCAGGATACAATATCTACGGATTATGGGCTTACAGATACGCAGGACTTACTGAAGTAAATTCTTCTACAAGCGGTTCCGGCAAAAGTAAAGTACCCGCAGTTTATATAGACAAGGAAGGCAATACCAGCCCAATTAACAGTATTCCGGCCGAAGTGGACGGACGTGATGCATTGGAATATATGGGTACTACTGTTGCACCGTGGACTATCGGCATGAGCCATTCTTTCAGTTACAATGAGTGGGAATTATCATTTACAATGACAGGAAAGTTCGGACATAAGTTCCGCCAAACCACATTCAATTATGCGGATCCGCTCACCTCAATTCCCAACCGCCAATACAGCCAACTAAGTGATGAAGGAGTCATGCCCATGCCAACAGATAAGGCCATAGCGCTAGGAACCTATGCTTCATTTGCCCCTTACATGGATTATAATGTGAAAAGTGCAAACAATGTGCGTATGCAGGAGTTATCCTTATCTTATTCTGTTCCCAAACGTATCCTGAACCGATGGGGAATCAGTCGCCTGACTTGCTATCTACAAGGTAATAACCTGTTCACTATCAAGGCTACAGACGAAGATCCCGAATACTCTTACGGTTCTTTCCGTTTGCAGCCAACCTATACTATCGGAGTCAAATTCGCTTATTAAAATTGAAATACATAAATAACTTGATAGATTATGAAAAAGATATATACGATAAGTTCTATTTTTCTTCTGGCGATGGCACTATTCAGTTGCAATGATTATCTTGACGAGCAGCCCAGAAAAGGAAACGGCATAGAACTAAAAACCTTTGAGCAACTGGAAGCTATCATCAATGCACGCACCGAAAATAATGATCGGCAACTCAATGTTGACTTAAACATGGCACAACTCTATATGAGCGATTGTTTCTCTCTGCCGGCAGAGTGGGCTCCGGACGTTGATTGGGAAAGTATATTAATGGGAGACTACACCCTTTTCCATTTGAATTGTCTTCAACCCCAATATACAGATGTATTGGATGGCAACAGTACCGTCTGGCTTCTGAGTTTCAGAAATATATTTATAGCCAACACAGTGCTTGTTTATTTGGATAAAGTAACAGGCGGAACCGCGGAGCAGCGTGACATATTAACTCAAAGAGCTCATTTCCTGAGAGCCTTTCATTATTATGAATTAGCCAATTGTTATTGCGTACCTTATTGTGAGGCTAATTTTCAGGAACCGGGAGTGCCGATCAACACAGATCTTACATATAAAAGTTCATACTCCCGAGCTTCTTTAAAAGAAGTCTATGAATTTATAGAATCAGAATTGACACAGGCACTGGATTTATCTATCCCGCTAAAAGAAAACGGTAACCGTAAAGCATGGCGTGAAAACAGTTCTGCTGTCAACAGCTTTGCCGCAAGATTTTATTTAACCAAAGGCGACTATGCCAAAGCTCAAGAATACGCAGAGAAAGCATTAGCCTTAAATGCTGAGCTTGGAAATTTTAATGATGAAACATTTCTATATAAAGCGACATCGGAAGTGGATGGAATGACAGAAGCAACAAACTGGTATAATGAGACTTACAACAATACTACGGGTTTGTTAACTCCTGAGTTACAAAAATCGTATTATAAACGTGAATTCTCGCACGGTACTACATGGCCTTCACCAAGCGACAGTTTTTTAAACAGTTTCGACCAGACATACGACCTACGCTATAAATATTTCTACTATCCGGATTATAGTACTATGGCGGTATTTGGTGTTGCATATGCTTTTGGTGTTCCCAGTACAGCATCCGGATACTCATACTATTCTGATGACATTTTCGAGTCCGGCCCCTGTACTGCAGAAGTGATGCTGATCAAAGCAGAAGCAATGGCACGACAAGGTAAGTGGAATGAAGCACTCAACTACCTGAATACCCAATTTCGTCCTTACCGCATCAGCAATGATGCTCCGGCAGAGAAGAAAAACTTAACAGCCGGCAATCAACAGGAAGCAATTGCCCTTATTTTAAAAGAACGCATGCTGGAGTTTCCTTACACTTTGCGTTGGCATGATATTCGCCGTTGCAACTTCAATGACGATCCGAATGATGACATCACTATCAAACGTAAATTTTACGAACTAGATCCCACCAACACACATGCTCCTTTATATGAAGGAAACATAATAGAATACACATTAGGACCTAATAGCAACAAATACCTTTATACGATGGCTATTCCTGCATCGGAAGTTGTAATCAGCGAAGGCTCTATCGAACAAAATAGATATTAACAAGAAACAATTATAAAACAGTAATTCAATATGAAGAGAATAAATCACATTTTATTGATGACAGTTCTGGCTTCAGTAACATTCATCTCCTGCAAACCCGGTCCGGCAACATTGACCGGAGAGATTAAAGATTATAAAGCAGCAGGTGTGGAGTGTATGCTGATAACCGATTCCGCTTTCGTCCAGGATAGCGTAGATATCTCGGAAGATGGTAGTTTCGTATACAGCAGAGATTTCCCTGAAGGTGCCGAAATATGGTTTGTATCCGAAGATGCGCAAGGATTCCTACGCTTGTATTTGAAGAACGGTGACAAGCAACACATTGTATTAGCCGCCAATGCAGATTCTGTGATCGGCCGTTGTGAAGTTGTTTTCAGTGGAGACACTAAAGCTACGGAATACTTCCGGGCCTTTGATAATGATTTTGCCAATCCTAACAAATGGACACCGAAAGAAGCTGCAGGATATCAGTCATTCAAGCTCTTTAAAGCTGCCCTTGATTCCGTTGCAGAACAATTGTCCGAACAATTGAAAGCAACCGGTGACAAACGGTTCATCTCAAAAGAAGAAAAGAAACTGAAGGATAAAATACTCCAGACTTCTTTCAATTATATGCGGGGCAGACATCAGGCAGGTCAACCGACAGATGGGGACAAAGATTTCCTTGCCTTGTTGGAAAGTATCGACTACAATGATATGGGAAATGCCAAAAACAGATTGACGGATATGTATATTGACTGGTACCAGACAAGCCATCCCGACTCAACATCAGGACCCGGCGTACAATATTTCAATATTCTGAAACAACGCGTATCCAATCAGGAAGTAGTAGATTATCTAGCGGACATATATATGGCGAACTATATGGAAAATGGAGCAGACGCGTATTTGACTGCTACATTCGAAGCATATCAACAAACTACTTCCAACCAAGAGAAAATAAAGGAATTCAAAACAAAGTGTAACGATATAGGTAAACTCCTGCCGGGCAATACCGCCCCGGATTTTGCCGTCAACGACGTAAAAGGCAATTCTTTAAAATTCTCGGATATAATAGGAAAAGGAAAAGTGGTTTATATGGACGTATGGGCTACCTGGTGTGGTCCTTGTTGTGCCGAGATTCCTTATATGGAGAAACTGGCAGAACACTACGCCGGCAATTCGAAAATAGAAATTATCAGTATCTCCATAGATGAAAAACAAGACAAGTGGAAGAAGAAACTGGAAGCGGACAAACCGGAATGGAAACAGTTCATTGTACCGGACGGTTTTAAATCAGACTTATGTAAAGAGTACAAAATCAGCGGTATTCCCCGTTTCATGCTTTTCGACAAAGATGGAAAGATACTTAATATCAACGCTCCCCGTCCTTCGGATGCCAATATTATCAATTATCTGGACAGCCTGTTGAAATAAAAACACCTTTTATATAAATCTCTCTCTCTAACAGACGAAAAGACCGGACTTCCACCTATTGGAAGCCGGTCTTTTTTATTTTATCTATTATCTCCTCTTTGATTCGTGTTTCATCAACTGCAACTACCTGCCTACCTTCTCCTTATACTCCGTCGGCGTCATCCCCACCTGCGCCTTGAAGCATTTGCTGAAATAACGCGGGTCATTAATACCGACCATATACGAAATCTGCGTCATATTAAATTCTCCGGTTTCAATCAGTTGCGTAGCACGCTTGATACGGATTTCCTTGATAAACTCGATAGGCGCCAGTCCGGTAAGCGTTTTCAGTTTCTTGAAGAATACCGAACGGCTGACGGCCAGTTCGCGTACCAAATCATCTACCACCAGTTCGCCATTATCCATGTTCTGTTCCATCAGTTCCACCAGTTTATCCATAAACTTACGGTCGTTGGGAGACAGTTCGGGAACAGTAGGTTGAGGTTGCGCTTCCTGCTCCGGTTCAACTTTGTTTTCTTCCCTTGATACAGTCTCTGCCAATGCCGGCAAATCTTCGGAGACAGCAGACATATTGATATGCATCAGGCTATCGCGGTAGAAACTCTGCAGTTTCTTGCGCTGCATCAGCAAGTTTTCCACACGGGCTTGCAGATACGTAGCACTGAAAGGTTTCGTGATATAATCATCCGCGCCATACTCCAGTCCTTCCAATTTACTTTCGATAGTAGTCTTGGCAGTAAGCAGAATAATAGGTATATGGCTGGTCGTCATATCCGCACGCAGTTCCCGGGTCATCTCGATACCGTCTTTTTCGGGCATCATCACGTCACTAATAATAATATCCGGCAAATACTTCAATGCCTTGCTCCAGCCTTCCATACCATCGGCAGCTTCCACCACCCTGTATATCGGAGTAAATATACTACGCAGGAATTCGCGCAATTCCTGATTATCTTCAACTAATAACATCAACTCTTTGGAGTTATCTTCCGCTGCCGTTTCTTCCACCAAAGGCAATTCTTCAGAAGGCGATTCCTCAAATACCGTACCGTCCACTGCCACCAAAGTCTCAGACTGAAGCGATGCATTAGCAATATCCACCACCTGCCCCATCCTTACCGGAGCTTCCGCATCCTCAAGAATAAATTCGACTTCTTCATCGTAATGCTCTTTTCCCTTCTGGAAATCGACCTTGAAGCAACTTCCTTCTCCCAAATGGCTATCGACAGTAATAGTTGCCTTGTGCATCTCCACAAGCTCCTTCACCAGCGAAAGTCCGATACCCGTACTTGCCTGGTTGAAAAGATTCTTGTCTACCAGATTCTCAAAACGGACAAATAGCGATTTCTTCTTATTCTCCGCAATACCGATACCCTGGTCCTGCACACCGATAGAAACGGTATTCTCATCTTCGCGGATAAAAATCGTAATCATCTTCCCATTCGGCGTGTACTTGAAAGCATTGGAAAGCAGGTTAAACACAATTTTCTCGAGTTTATCCACATCTACCCAAAGATACAAATGCTGCTTCTCCGTCTCGAACAGGAAATCAATCCGGTGTTCCTCGGCAACGGCTTCAAAGTTATCCATCACCTTGCGGACAAACGGCACGACATCCACACGCTGCACCTGCATTTTCATCTTCTTATTCTGAATCTTGCGGAAGTCCAGAATCTGATTGACAAGACGAAGCATACGATTCGTATTCCGCTCTACCACCACCAACTGCTCACGGGCATCTTCCGGCAACTTATCATTCTTCAACACTTGCTCTACGGGACCCGCTATCAGCGTAAGTGGCGTGCGGAGTTCATGGGAAATATTCGTAAAGAAACGCAGCTTTATATCCGATATCTGCTGTTCGATGGATACTTCATGCTTCAACCGGTAAATAGTGAACAGGATATAAACAGCCACAAGAATAATAATCAGTATAAACAATACATAAAGCACATAAGCCACCGGAGTCTCCCAGAAAGAGGGAAGAATGACAATATCCAGCGTTCGTTCGTTCTCCACCCACGCCCCGTCACTATTGGTAGACCGGACACGGAATACATAATTCCCCTTCGGGAGATTGGTATAAGTCACACTCCGCTGTTTATCCGCAAACGTCCACTGCTTCTCAAATCCATCGAGAATATAGGCATATTGTATATTCTGCGGATTCGTGTAATCGAGTGCCGCATACTGAACAGAGAAAATATTCTCGTCATGCGAAAGCACCAGTTTCTCCGTATCATCCAAATCTACTTTCAAGATAGATTCTTTTCCCGGAGTGACATCTTCATTATTTACCATCAATTTGCCGAAAACAATCGGCGGCACATAACTGCTTTTCCGTATCGAGTCCGGATTGAACATAAATACTCCATTGCTGGTGCCGAACATCACATTCCCTTTGGAAGTCAATACAGAAGCCGCCTCACTGAAACGAACCCGGAAACTGATGCTCCGTTCGTCATAATTTTCAAAACGTTCTTCGGAAGGGATGAATTTACAGATGCCATTCTCCGTACTGAGCCAAAGATTCTGCTTATGGTCTTCGCGAATGGAAAGTAACACATCCGAAGAAAGCCCGTCGAGCACCGAGTAAGACTTAAATTCTCCGTGCCCGTCTTTGTCGATAGACAACAGTTTATTCAGTCCGCCGCCGAAAGTAGCCAGGTAAAGTTCTTTCTTTTTAGTCGGGATAATCCAGTGCACGTCGTTGTTGCTCAGACTATTCGTATCATTAGGAACACGTGAGAAATGATGGAACTGTATATCTTCCGGCTTCTTGAAATTCTCGTCGAACGCAATAGCGCCCGTTGTCGTGCCTACCCACATACGATTATTGTTATCGGAAGTGATAAAGCGGGTCCTGTAACACAAGTCGATAGGATAACCTTTCAGATTATTACGGTGATTGATGAAAAGAGTCTCCCCTTCCTGGTTTTGAGTGATGTAATTGATACCGCCGCCAAAGGTAGCCGCCCAAATACGTCCGTGATGGTCTTCGTACACACAATATACATTGTTGTCACTTAGGCTATACATATCATCCTTATTGTGCTGGTAGCGTGTCAGCCGATACGCCATGCCGGTCGGGGAAGTCTGCCGGGCGGAAACCAGTCCGTTGCCTTTCGTAGCAATCCACATTACGCCGTTCGAATCCTGCATAATAAAATAAGCAGTCCCCTGCATCGGAGTACCGGAAAGAGCAATCGTTCCGCTCTCCGTCAGATAACCTTTATACTGACGGTTGGAATCATAAATACGCACGATTCCATCTTTCAGGCCTACCCACAGATTACCCAGCTTATCTTCACAGATAGCCCGTGTCTCATTGCTTAACGATTCGTATTCGTGAGGAACCGGAGTCAGCATGGAGAAAGGAACATTGCGGAAAGTGACTTTTTCCAATCCTTTCGAATGGGTGCAAAGCCACAGATTACCCTGTTTATCGGAGAAAGCGATATGAATCTTGTTAGAGAAACGCCAGTTATGACTATCCAAATCATCATAAAAAGGAACGAGGCAATTCCGTTCGCGGTCGAAATAAGAGAAACCGCCGCCATACGGATGTACCCACAAATATCCGTTCACATCTTCGTGGATATGAAAAGCAGGACGGGAGCGGTCGGCATTGCTATATTCCACTTTCATCTGTTCCCGCTTCAGCACTCCGGTGGCAAGGTTGAAATGAACCACCACACCGAGTTCTTCCTGTTCAAACCAAATTTCCGAAGAACGGTCCACATACATGGAAAGAATCGGTTTATCGGGCAAGTCCTTGCAGGTCACATGAGAGTAGTGCACACTCTCTCCGGTTTTCATGTTATAGGTGAAGAAGCCGTCTGTATCTGTCGCCATAACTGCCTTTTCCTGTTCGGCATAGATAGCGGTAATATTGGCTTTGGTAGGAATCTCGAGCAAATGAAACTCACCGTTACTTTTCTGATAACACCAGACTCTTCCTTTGTCCGAAGCAAAACAAATATCCTCGTCACGCTCCTGAACCGCATAAAAAGCCTGGTTCATCCCGCCGGACTTTCCTTTGGTATCGACAAAATAAGAAACCGGTGTTTTCTCACCGGGCGGTATCATGCCCAGTCCGTTATCGGTCAGCAGCCAGTCATTGCCGGCTTTATCCTCATAGACCTGATATACGTGAGTGGCGGGAAACAAGCCCGACTTCCGGGAGTATATATCAATATCCAGTTGATGCCCTTTCTCCGGATTCGTGCTGACACGGATAGCACCGTCACTCTCGGTCAATAACCAAACGGTACCATTCGACAATACTTTAATAGCTCCCACATAATAGCTACTCCCCTCTTCGCCGGCAGCCGGAACCTGTTCGAAAGTCTCGGTCTTCGGGTCAAAACGATGGACACGGTTATCATAAGTAAGCAGCCAGATAAAGCCGTAACGGTCTTCATACAGGCGGTCTACCCGATTGTTTGTCAGGCTGATATAATTTCCCTGACGTGCCTTGTATGTCTTAAATGTGTATCCGTTGAAACGGTTAATTCCGTCCCAGGTAGCAAACCAAAGGTTATCTTTATGATCCTGCAAGATGTTCATCACCGTATTTTGTGACAATCCGTCTTCAGTAGAATAATGGGTAAAAAAGCTGTTTGTCTGCGCATGTGTCGTGAACACAATGCCCAACAATAGAATCACTGAAATTAAGGTTTTCTTCATCATATTTACGCGGTTCTGTGGCGTAAAGATAGAAAAATACTTGTAGTTTAATACTATCTTTTATCTGCTATTTAACAGAATCAGGTCATTCCGTTATTTAACCACCCTGTTTGAGAGTGCATATAATGGTACGACTTTAACTTTCTCATAAGTGGAAAATTCCAATCGAATTTCCGTTCAAACTTCAGAAAATCCAAACCGAAATCACTATATAAGTCCCGGAAATCCAAACCAAACATCTATTTGGCAGATAGTATCCCCCGAATTAATTATAAACTCCTTTCCTATTTCCACTAGTCTCGTCTGGATGGAAAGCATCTTTTCCATAACTGCACTATCCAGTCAGTCGTTCGGGAAGCCAGCGACTCGTCCAAGTTTGAAATGATTACCCTTTCGATTTCATGAACTCGTTCCAGTTCCGCATCAATCACTTCCGACATCTTTTCTAATTCGCTAATTCTTTCTTGTTGTTGATTGATTTGTGTTTCCTGCAATTTGATGATTTCACGATACACTCCATTCATTAAGGTCTGATTATAACTAAACATTTCCAAATCTTCAAGATAATCTATCGAAACCCGACATGTCTTTCGCCAAATCAAGTATTCTTCAAGTATCTTACCGTCTACCCAAACTTTGCCCTCTCTTTTACGAGTTCCTTCAAATTTCTCCAATTCTACCCAAAGACGAATGGTTTCTTCCTTTATTCCATACTTTTGGGCGGCTGCTTCCAAACTTATCAATTCTGACATAGTGTTTGTTTTTAAGTGTTTAACAATAAAGAGTAAATAACAGTATATCGAATGATAGAAGGAGCATTCATGCTTTCAGATTCCCAATCGGCGGGCGAATTGGTAGGGTCATTCCATGGGTATTGAAAGACCGACCGGATATAAGAAAGGCATGAATGCTGTTGTATCATATATCCACCTTCAGGCTAGCTACACCCTCTACAAGATAATGATAACAACAGACACCCACGCCAATCGTTTATATATAACACATCCTTTACGAATATGTTGATATACATCCGCTCACGTGGAGTATCTGTCGTATCATCCCTCTGTATAAAATTGGCTATTTTGAAGGTGAGAGATAATACGTTTTTACTCCATAAAGAAATAAAAAACCGCTTTCCGCCTGTTTCATCTCGCTGATGGGCAGAAAGCGTGCGACAAAGATATATATATTTTTTTAATACAAGAATAATACAGAGTAGAAATATGGGAATAGAAATAAAAACAAGAAGCTTTGTATTAACCCAATTAAGCATTCATTCAAAATTAGTCCAACAGCCATTTACTATAGCAATACACTTAATAAAGTCTAAAAACAAGTTGTTTGATATTATATTTAACAGTCTGTTGATTGATTGAATGTGCAAATGTCTGTACCTTTGTAGTACTAAATCAATATAGTCATGATACATACTGTACCTAATCCTAAAATGACCGTTCACGAAGTTGAAAAGTTTCGTGACAATCTTCGCAAGTGTGTATCCGGTAAACTCACACTTAAAGAAAAAAAGGCAATAGAAGCCAGAACACAGCGAATCAACCGTGTTGCAAAAAGAATAATTGCTAATAATGGCGGTAAAAACCCAATCCTTGGATATTGATATTTCCATAAATAAACTAACCGGAGAGGACATGAATAATGTTCTCTCTTTTTCATGTGGCTGTGAAGAACTGGACCATTTCTTTCATGAGGAGATGTATCTATGCACTAAACATCACTATATTTCTGCATATTGCGCTAAAGATATTCGAACGAATGAAATTGTGGCAATATTCACTTTATCCAATGACTCGGTTGTTATCGACAATGTTGAAGATAGAGATGATTTTGTAGAAATGTCTAAAAGTAGAATTGATAACGAGTACATTCCTACATTTGAAAAACAAACCTCATTTCCAGCTATCAATATTGGACATCTAGGAGTACGTACAAATATACAAAGCAAAGGTGTAGGAGAACAAATATTAGATTTCGTCTTATACACCTTTGCTAATTATGATGTATCAGGCTGCCAGTTTATAACAGTTGATTCTTTGAATAATAAACGAACGAATAAATTTTATGTTAGGAATGGATTTGTAAATCAAACGAACAGTGACAGTTACAATTCAACAAGACGTATGTACCTGCCCATACAATTATTCCAACCTAAATAAACGTATTGCCAAACTCATAGTACAGTCAACGTTTTACATCCAGCAACTTATTTCCATCTTCTACCGGATTCCAACCATCATCTCCTGCCAGAACTGTTTTTATCCCATATCCTTTCAGATTCTTCAACTGACGGGAGAAAGCAGCACGCGCTTTAGGATTGGCTCCCTCGCCACGGCTCTCATATTCGGCGTAAAAGGCAGTTTTCTCGTTTTCCTTTTTGCCCCAGTTGTTCCAACCTTCGGGAAGAATGTGTTTTCCCAGTTCGCAACGGATAAATACAGCTTGCGCATATGGACGCCAAGGACGGGAAAGATATACTTTCGTGGCTTCCGGTTCTGCGGTGAGCTTGCAGTCGTAAAAGACATAACCGTATTTTTTTCCTTTGTCGGTAGAGGGAGCGGTCACATAGCCGTCACGCTTGCTGTGAATATGGCAGCGGTTGAAGACAACGGTAGACCAGCCGAAGATAAAATCGACGGTTCCTTCGATGTAGCAGTCCTCGTAATATTGACGGCTTTGTTTGCCGTAAGTGTAGAGGGTATCCTGGAAGCCTAAGAAGTGGCAATTCTTGAAAAATGCACGGTCGGCAGAGACAAAGCAGGCGACAGCTTGCCCTACGGGACCGGATGAGTTTTCGAATGTGATATTTTCCGCGTAGAAGTCCGGGGCATAGATATAACAACTGGATGAGCCGGAAGTTCCCATGTTTTCATCGAATACATTTTTCTTATTGGCGAAATCATCATTAGTCAATACTGCGCCATCCTCTCCTATCAAGGAGATGTTAATCTTACTTTCAGGGATGATAATCTTTTCTTTGTAAGCGCCTTTGCGGACCAGAATCGTGGTACGAATATTTTTACGGAAGTCGGGGACGGCATTAACAGCTTCCTGCACGGTGAAGAAATCACCGCTACCGTCTTGGGCTACCACATAATTGTAATGACGGATATATTTTGCCAGTTCGGGAATTTCCCTGCCGATGGCATCAACAGCCAAACCTGCGATGGTTCGCGCTCCATAGACATTCAAGTGGGTATTGTCTTCACGACCTTTCGGAAAAGCGGGAATCTGATTGGGAGCGACAAACATAAAAAGCTTTTTCGATTCTACCGGTCCGAGCTCTTGCACCAAGTCGTGAGTGATTTTGTTCATATCAATAAATACGACTCCGAGTTCTTTCGCTACATTGCGGGGGGAATCCAAATAAGTTCCATGCGTATCGAACAAGACCGTCCCTTCTTTGGGTTGCTCTTTTTCCCCCGGTGTCCGGCGGATATCCTTAGTTATGGAAGCATCTTGCGGTTGGACGAAGTTACGACGGACGATGGAATTGAACAATACGGGGATGCCGCCTTTCGCACGGGTTTCGTTTACATAACGGCGGAGATTGTCGTCGAAAGTAGTTCCCGGCTCGGTGTGGCGGGTAGGGTCCGCCTTTTCATCGTTATGTCCGAACTGGATAAAGACATAATCGCCTTTCTTCACTCTGGAAATGACTTTTGCCCAACGTCCTTCGGTAATAAAACTCTTGGAACTGCGTCCGTTGGCGGCATGATTGTCTATCTTTATGTCTTCGGAGAAGAATCCGGGAAGTACCATTCCCCAGCCACGCTCAGGATTTCCGCCGTCCAACTTCTTGTTAGCCATAGTCGAATCCCCTATCATAAAGACAGTTACGACAGGTTTGTCCGCACGAAATGCAGAGCAGAGAACAAAGGCAACTGCCAGTAATCCTATCATTTTACCCCTAAGTGTTTTCATATTTTTCATCCTTCTATGAGTTTTATTTTTTCGTTTTTATCTGCCATCTGCAACATTTTGCTTGTATATTACTTATTATCAATCTATTGGAGCGTTGCAGATACCTGTTGCAGATACCGTTGCAGATGTTTATCTGCAACACTTTACATAGTACATTTCTCTACATATCCAGTCCCGTTTCCCTATATAGAAACTTCAGTTTCCACGTAGAGAAACGCCAATGTCCACGTAGGGAAACACGAGTTTCCACATAGGGAAACGACAATTCCCAGCCTGGGAACGGGAATTCCGGGCTAGGAAACAAGAAGTTCAAGCTACACAAACAAACGGAAACCTTACTTGTTTCTACTTATAAGGATACCAGTTACTGCTTTCTTTAAAGATATTCTCCGGTGTGTACCTCAATGCTTCCTTTTTTGTGAGCTGCTTCCCCCATGCTACACGCCCCGATGTACCTGCACCTTCGCCTGTATTTCCAAATTCCGCATAACGGGCTGTCTTTTCGTTCTCCGGATTCTTCCAGTTATGCCATCCTTCGGGACGGATATGACCGCCAAACTCACAATTAATGAACACCGTGGCAGCGTACGGACGCCAAGGACGACCTAAATATACCTTTTTCACTCCCGGAGCAGCGGTCAGTTTACAGTTTTTGAAGACATAGCCGAACTCTTCATTTTGAGGAGTCGAAGCGGCGGTGATATACGAATCACGTTTGCTATGCAGTTCGCAATACTCAAAAAGTGCCGTGGAAGGACCGAAAATAAAGTCGGTAGTACCTTCTATATAGCAATTAGTGAATAAAAGACGGGCTCCTTCCGAACCTGTATAGATAGTATCCTGATTGCCGAGGAAGCGACAATTGACGAACATCAGCCGGTCGCCTTCGGTGTGAAGGGCCACTGCCTGCCCCAAAGGAGCCGCATTATTTTCGATGGTCAAGTCCTTGAAAGTAATATCATTGCCCGATACTTTTACGGTATAGGTGCGGAACGTTCCCATTTTGTTGATATTGGCATGGTCGTCATACGTGATAATCGTCTTTTCAGCACTCTCGCCTACCAACTGTACGTTCTTCACCCAAGAGGGAATCACCAGTTTTTCTTTGTACGTGCCATTCTTGATATAAATAGTCACCGTGTAGTCCATAAAAGCGCGGACGGCTTCCACTGCTTCCTGAATATTCCGGTAATCTCCTGTCCCGTCGCGTGTCACTACTAACGTATCTTTGCGTTGCTGTTGTTGCGAATAGACCGATGTTCCCCCCGCACCAAGCAGGAGAAACAACATCATTCCTTTAAAAAATGCCCTTTTCATCGATAGAATTTATTTTTGTAAGCGTTCGTATTCCAAGCTCGCCATGATAAAAGGCCCTACAGCTTTGGGGTCGTTATTGCGGATAGTTTCGTTGATATAATACTCATAATCACCGGAACGGTACACCTTTCCGCCCAGTCCGGCTACGGCACATGCTTTGGTGATGGTTACCAATCCGTTTTTATCCACTTCGATAAAGTTATCCAGAAAACCCTTGTATCCTTTCAACGCTACGTCGAGGTAAGACTTATCAATATATCCCAAACGGACTGCCTTGAATAAGGAATAAACAAACATGGCAGAACAGGATGATTCGAGATAATTCCCTTTCTCACCGCTCTTGTCGAGCACTTGATACCATCCGCCGGTCTTCGGGTCTTGCAGTTTCTTCACTTGAACGGCAATGTTATCCAGAATAGCGAGCAGGGAATCTCTTCCGGCCTCATGCTTCGGGATAAACTCCAAAGCATCCACCAAAGCCATGGCATACCACCCCATAGCACGTCCCCAACTGTGTTTGGACTGTCCGGTCACCGGGTCTGCCCAGCGTTCGGTGCGGCTTACATCGGCAGCATGACGGTACAGACCGTTTTTGGGGTCGTATGTATGACGGGCACAGGTGACGAATTGGTTGATTACGTCCGCATAGTCCTGCGGAAGATTGTTGCGGAACGCATATTCCGCATAAAAAGGAGCACCCATGTAAAGTCCGTCCAGCCACATCTGATGCGGGTAAATCTTCTTGTGCCAGAAACCGCCGTCCGCATTGCGCGGCTGTCCCGCGAACTGGCTGTAAAGCAAATCGAGCGCTTTCTTATATTTGGGATTCTTCGTCTGCTCATAGATACGGAAAAGAATCTTTCCGGAGTTGATGCGGTCGAGACTGTAATCGGTTAATTTATAAGCGGTAATCGTTCCGTCATCGTGCACCATCGTATCTGCGTACGCGATGGCATAATCGCGAATTTTCTTGTCGCCATACGTATCGTAAACGTCGAGCATGGCTCCCAGTTCCAGTCCGTGGCAATAATCCCACTTCAATTTCGGCTGGAAGTCGAGTTGCCAGGATTCGGGATAGCGAATCATTTCCGATTCGGTCAGCCGCACAGACCAGGGCAGCTTGCTGTCCACCCGTTGAGAGGATGCCGGAAGGGCAATTATGACCAACAGAGCCAATATAAAAAATTTAGAAAAAAGAGTTCGTCTCATGGTTTGTTATTTTAAGGATTAAACATACGAGTCTTTCACGGTACGAAAGTAGTGTTTTTCCGCTAAAGCCAGTTGGATTTTTTAGTCAAGTAGGTGCATTTTTTGTTTTTCGTGCACGGAAACGACTAATTTTGTGCACGTAAACGTCAAAAATGTCCATTTTTGATGCAATATCTGATAAATTAATAGTTTCGTTTTGGAAGAAAGCGGAAAAGGTCGTACTTTTGGCACGGTTTACAACTAATACCCTCTGGGGGAAACACAGTTATTTATCATTTAAAACAGAGAAAAAATAGAACAGAATGGAAGAAGTTTTTAAGTACATTATCGGTCTTGGGGCGGCAGTAATGATGCCAATCATTTTCACGATTTTAGGAGTATGTATCGGTATTAAACTTCCCAAAGCGCTCAAAAGCGGTTTGTTGGTTGGTGTCGGTTTCGTTGGTTTATCAGTAGTGACGGCATTGCTTACCAGCAGTCTGGGTCCGGCGCTGAGTAAAATGGTAGAAATCTACGGATTGGAATTGGGTATTTTCGACATGGGGTGGCCTTCTGCTGCGGCGGTAGCCTACAACACTTCGGTCGGTGCTTTCATTATCCCTGTTTGTCTGGGAGTTAACTTATTAATGTTGCTTACCAAAACAACCCGTACCGTCAATATCGACCTTTGGAACTACTGGCACTTCGCATTTATCGGTGCTATCGTGTACTTTGCTTCCGACAATATCTACTGGGGATTCTTCGCTGCTATCATCTGCTACATCATCACGCTGGTAATGGCTGATATGACTGCTCCCGCTTTTCAGAAGTTCTATGATAAAATGGACGGTATCTCTATTCCTCAACCGTTCTGCCAAAGTTTCGTTCCTTTCGCTATCGTTATCAATAAACTGCTCGACATGATTCCGGGATTCGATAAACTGAATATCGACTCTGAAGGATTGAAAAAGAAATTCGGCTTGATGGGCGAACCGCTGTTTCTGGGTATTGTAATCGGTTGCGGTATCGGAGCATTGGGCTGCGGTAGCTGGAAAGAAGTGGTAGACAGTATTCCGAGTATCCTCGGACTGGGTATCAAGATGGGTGCGGTAATGGAATTGATTCCCCGTATCACGAGTCTTTTCATCGAAGGCTTGAAACCTATCTCTGACGCTACCCGCGAGCTAATCGCTAAAAAATATAAGAGCAACACCGGTCTGAGCATTGGTATGAGTCCCGCATTGGTAATCGGTCATCCGACTACGCTGGTGGTTTCACTGCTTCTGATTCCTGTCACTATTTTCCTTGCAGTTATCCTTCCGGGCAACCGTTTCTTACCGCTGGCTTCTCTGGCAGGTATGTTCTACTTGTTCCCGATGATTCTGCCTATTACGAAAGGTAATGTAGTGAAGTCATTCATTATCGGTCTGGTAGCATTAATCGTAGGTCTGTATTTCGTAACTGAACTGGCGGGATTCTTCACGCTGGCTGCCAAAGACGTATATGCCGCTACGGGCGACCCGACAGTGAATATTCCTGCTGGCTTTGAAGGCGGCGCGCTCGACTTTGCTTCCAGCCTTTTCTGCTGGGGTATCTTCCACCTGACTTACAGTCTGAAGATTATCGGCCCTGCCATCCTCGTGGTACTCGCACTCGGAATGGCAATCTACAACCGCATCCGCATGACTAGAAACGATGCTAAGAATGCATTGAACAGTAATAAGGAATAAGTTGAAAACTCGTAACTGACAATAATAAGTAGTACATAATATATAATCCAAATAAAAATTCGAAAGATGAAAAAATTAGCAATTGCAATGATGTTGGGCATCGCAGCTATGTCTGCTTCTGCCCAGGTGAATTACAAGATGCAAGTGGCTTGCAGTCCGCAAGACGTGAAAACGTATGATACAAACCGCCTGCGTAGTAGCTTCCTGATGGAAAAAGTAATGGCTCCGAACGAAATCAACCTTACTTATTCTATGTACGACCGCCTTATCTTCGGTGGTGCTGTACCCGCAACGAAGGAACTGGTACTGGAAACTATCGACCCGCTGAAAGCTAAATTCTTCCTGGAACGTCGCGAACTGGGTGTTATCAACATTGGTGGCGAAGGTATCGTAACTGTTGACGGAAAAGAATATACTTTGAAATTCAAAGATGCCCTGTATGTAGGTAGAGGCAAGCAGAAAGTGACTTTCAAAAGCAAAGATTCAAGCAATCCTGCCAAGTTCTATATCAATTCGGCTACTGCTCACAAGGAATACAAGACTCAGTTGATTACTATCGACGGACGCAAAGGTTCTCTGAAAGCTAACTCTTTCGCTGCAGGAAAGATGGAAGAAAGTAACGACCGCGTTATCAACCAGTTGATTGTGAACAATGTACTCGAAGAAGGTCCTTGCCAATTGCAAATGGGATTGACTGAACTGAAACCGGGTAGCGTATGGAACACGATGCCGGCTCATACTCACAGCCGTCGTGTGGAAGCTTACTTCTATTTCAACGTGCCTGCCGACAACGCCATCTGTCATTTCATGGGTGAACCTCAGGAAGAACGCATCGTATGGATGCAGAACGAGCAGGCTATCATGTCACCGGAATGGTCTATCCACGCTGCTGCCGGAACAAGCAACTATATGTTTATCTGGGGTATGGCTGGTGAAAACCTCGACTACGGAGATATGGACAAGCTCAAATATACAGAAATGCGCTAATCGTTGCGCAGCTCTGCATCACATATATAAAATCCGAGAAACTTCATCCTTTCCCCACCGGGAGAAGGGATGAAGTTTTCCGGGTTTTATGCATTTCAACACAACCCCCGACGTTACAGACTAGATGCGTTATGAGACGATAAATATATCCTTTGAAACAAATAGCATACATAATGTAACGAATAATACATGAATTCGACCAATTTTTACAAATAAAATCCAGTCGAAATCCCGACCTTTGTCAACGAATCAAAATCTATTTAAATCCATTATCATGAATGCATTTCAAAAAACAGGCGAGAAAATGACAAACTACAGATGGACCATCTGTGCTATGCTATTCTTTGCTACTACAGTTAACTATCTCGACCGCCAGGTACTTTCCCTTACCTGGGACGAGTTTATCAAACCGGAATTTCATTGGAACGAAGTTCACTACGGTACGATTACTTCCGTTTTTTCTATTGTATATGCAATATGTATGTTGTTCGCCGGCCGCTTTATCGACTGGATGGGCACGAAGAAAGGGTATCTCTGGGCAATCGGCGTATGGTCGGCAGGTGCTTGTATGCACGCCCTTTGCGGAATCGTAACCGAACAGTATGTAGGTCTGCACAGCGCAGCCGAACTAATGGCTGCTACGGGTGACGTAGTAGTGGTGCTGGCTACCGTAAGTATGTACTGTTTCCTTGCCGCACGCTGTATCCTGGCTCTCGGTGAAGCAGGTAACTTCCCGGCTGCCATCAAAGTAACGGCTGAATACTTCCCCAAGAAAGACCGCGCTTACGCTACTTCCATTTTCAACGCGGGTGCTTCTATCGGTGCCTTGATTGCTCCGGTTTCTATTCCGCTGATTGCGAAAGCATGGGGATGGGAAATGGCATTTATCGTTATCGGTGCGCTCGGTTTCATCTGGATGGGCATGTGGGTATTCATGTATGATGCCCCGTCGAAGAGCAAGCACGTCAACAAAGCCGAATTGGATTATATCGAACAGGATAAATACGAAGAAGGTGCTTCTCAGGTAGTTGTTGAAGAGAAAGATGAAAAGAAAATGTCTTTCCTTCAGTGCTTCACTTACAAGCAGACATGGGCTTTTGCCGCCGGTAAGTTTATGACGGACGGTGTATGGTGGTTCTTCTTGTTCTGGACCCCGTCTTACCTGAACACGCAATTTGACATCAAGACTTCCGACGGTCTGGGTATGGCATTGATTTTCACGCTTTATGCAGTGACTATGTTGTCTATCTACGGCGGTAAACTGCCGACTATCTTTATCAACAAAACGGGGATGAATCCATATGCCGCACGTATGAAGGCGATGTTGATTTTCGCGTTCTTCCCGTTGGTGGTGCTTTTGGCACAGCCGTTGGGTACGTTCTCTCCGTGGTTCCCTGTTATCCTGATCGGTATCGGTGGCGCTGCCCACCAGTCATGGTCGGCTAATATCTTCTCTACCGTAGGTGACATGTTCCCGAAATCGGCGATTGCAACCATCACAGGTATCGGTGGTATGGCTGGTGGCGTAGGTTCAATGTTGATGCAGTTTGGCGCAGGTCTTCTGTTTGTTCACGCTGACGAAACGCATATGACATTTATGGGATTTGAAGGCAAGCCTGCCGGATATTTCATCATGTTCTGTATCTGTGCCGTAGCTTACCTGGTTGGTTGGGTAATCATGAAGGCATTAGTACCGAAGTACAAACCTATCGTATTGGACTAAGCAATCCAATTTCAATATTATAATAATATAATGTAAGAGGGCGACTCATCACGAGCCGCCCTCTTTGAATCTTCATATAAATTATTCTTTCAATGAAAAGAAACAAAAAAGCCTCTTCTCACGAAGAAGGCTTTTTAGGTTTACTTACTCTGCATCATCATCCTGCAATATTTTAACCGAAACACTAAAAAACAGTGTTTTGCATTCCTATAATGAAGAATAGTAAACGTTAAGATGAAAAAAAGGGAAGTCTCACGACTTCCACAATTCTTCTAACCTTAAATCTAAATCTCTATGA